>Ga0326733_1000592_pt1 | contig 10432 bp, 5 predicted proteins | sample 14_GP2_308_FD_207946 | JGI IMG/M metagenome (GOLD analysis project Ga0326733, IMG submission 207946) | Glacier ice microbial communities from Ngari, Tibet, China - 14_GP2_30.8 | ecosystem: Environmental > Aquatic > Freshwater > Ice > Glacier | place: China: Ngari, Tibet | collected 2018-07-17 | reverse complement strand
TCAATACAACAAGCTATTAATGAATTTTGCATACCCCGAATTTCCGAACAGACCACTATTATCCTATCAACACTCGCAGATAACGCAGAGTTATTAGCTGCTGCCAGTTTAGTCGCAGAAAACAGCCAGTTTAAATAAAATTCCGGCAAAAAAATTAAACCAAGCACCTTAAGTTTTAAAGATTCTCAAAAAAACAGCACTAACCAAAAATAAACTAAAAACCAAAAACAAGAACAAACCAAAATGAACCACCTAACCAAAAACCAAAAATGAATCAAAAACTGAAAATGAATCAAAAACCAAAAACAAAAATTAAAAACTAAAAACAACATTATGAAAAACAACTACTTAAGGTGCTTAAGTGTCCTAATGTTCACTTTGTTGAGCATTAGTGCATTTGCACAAAAAACCATTACCGGAACGGTAATGGAAAATTCGGCACCGGTACCCGGTGTTAGCGTGACTGTAAAAGGCACATCAAGAGCAACCCAGACGGATGCCGCTGGGAAATTTTCGATTTCGGCCAATCCGACTGATGTTCTTGTATTTACGATGATAGGATCTGCGAGACAAGAGATCACGGTTGGAAACCAACAAACGATCAACGTAACTCTCACTGCAGATGAAAATGAACTTAGAGAAGTAGTAGTAACTTCTTTCGGTGGTACTAGAGAGCAGCGTTCATTGGGCTATGCCACTACTACTATCAAAGCAGATGATTTGGTTCGTGTAGGTACGCCAAACGTTGCTACTGCACTCTATGGCAAGTCACCAGGTGTGAGAATCCAAGCAGGTGCAGGTGGAGCTACGTCAGCTGTCAACATTACTGTGCGAGGTATCAACTCTATCACTGGTCGTAACCAACCTCTAATAATCATGGATGGTGTGCCGATTCGAAACGAAGAGGTTCGAAACAACGATTATTGGAATGATCAGCGATTGAGAGGAAACGGACTCTTAGATATCAATCCAGAAGACATCGACAATATCTCAATCCTCAAAGGTGCAGCGGCAGCTGCCTTGTATGGTTCAGAGGCTGTGAATGGTGTAATCTTGATTACAACTAAAAAAGCGACAAGCGGTCAAAAAGGGTTCAAAGTGGACTTCAATTCTAACTATGCAATGGACAATATTGCTTATTTGCCACGCTATCAGAATGTAAGAGGTCCTGGAGGTCCAAGAGAAGTATTCAACTTGGGTCAGAACGACCAAGGTTTCATTACCTATCCAGATGGATCAAGAGGATTACCAAGTACAACGATTAACTTTGGAGCACCTTTTGATGGACAGCCTATCATGTCTTGGGATGGTCAAATGAGACCTTATTCTGCACAGGAAAACAACTATTCAGCACTCTTCAATGATCCGGTGAGCTCTCAAGTAAACGTGGCTATTTCTAATGCTACAGACGTTTCTAACTTTAGAGTTTCCTTGACTCGTCAAGATAATGAAGCATTGAGTTTAAACTCAAAAAACAGCAAGAACATTGCAAACTTAAATGCTTCTTTTAAAGTTTCTAAAAAAGTTCGTACCGACCTGATGGTTAATTACATCAATCAAAATACTGGCAATCGTCCTGTATCAATTGATCGAATGATCAACAATTTCACAGGTATGATGACTCGTTTTGACAATGGTGCATGGTATCTCGACCGATACAAAACTAGCAGGGGCTATCGATTTGTGACTGGTAATGGTCAGAGCTTGACTCCTAACGAAAACATTACACGCAATGGATTTTTAGGAGATATCGGAGACTATGTTTGGAGAGTAAATGAGCATAGAATGGCAGAAGTGAGTAACAGGGTGATTAGTGTATTGACTAATACAATCGATATCACAAATGGCTTGACTCTACGTGCCAGGGTATCTACAGATTTCACTCAGAGAAATACCGAAGATCAACGTGCTACTGAAAGACCACTTGCTTTTGGAACATCAGGATACTTTGGTATGATGAATGAGAGTTTCGGGATTCTATATGGTGACTTATTATTGTCATACAAGAAAGTATTAAATAAGGATTTCACTCTTTCAGCAATGGCAGGTTATACCGCCAATAAAGAAAATAGTAGTACAGTATCAATGGGAACCAATGGAGGTTTGAGCACAGAAAATCTATTTGACCTTGTGGCTTCTTCTAACATTCCTACTGGAAATACAAGAAGATCCTCAAGAGTAATTGATGCTGCTTTGGGTACTGTAAACTTAGATTACAAAGGAGTTTGGTTTGTAGAAGGTACCATCAGAGGAGATAGAACATCTACTATGAACCCAAACAACAATGCTTTCGTGTATCCATCTGTTAATACTGCCTTGGTTTTATCTGACATAGTAAAACTTCCATCGTTTATCAGTTATACCAAATTGAGAGGTTCCTTTGGTATAGTAGGAAATTATCCAGACATCTACAATGCTAACATTGCCTACAACCAAAACACGGTAGGTGTGCAGCAGCCAGGTGGATCATCTGTATTATTTACCAATATCCCAGGTGCTTTCGGAAACGATGGAATTCGTCCAGAAGCCAAGCATGAATTTGAAATCGGGATGGAAAACAAGTTTTTCGGAGGAAAATTAGGACTTGAGGTTTCTTATTACAATGCCCAAATTCGTAATCAAATATTACCATTGACTTTACCACAATCTTCGGGAGCGGGTTCAGTATTGGCTAATATCGGTACTTTGAGAAACAAAGGTCTTGAAATTGCCTTATCTGCAAGTGTACTTAAGTCTAAAACTTTCAGCTGGGATGCTAGCATCAACGCAGCTAGAAACGTAAACGTTGTGGAGCAACTTGCTAACAATGCAACAGAACTTCTTCATGCAGATTACGATGGAAACGCAGCACAATTGCGCTCTGTAGTAGGTCGTCCAATGGGTGATTTCTACGCAAGGCCAGTAGAAACTAATAGCAAAGGCGAAAAAATCGTGCAGCCAAATGGTATTTACAAAATTGACCCAAATAACTGGATTCAAGTTGGAAACGCTATGCCAAAAGCTGTTGGTGGTGTTATCAACAACCTACGTTATAAAAACTTCACCCTCGATGTTTTGGCAGATTTTCAGATTGGTGGTCACGTGATGCCTACCGGTATTAACTGGATGATTAGTAGAGGTCTAACAGAGCAATCTCTTCAAAATATGGATCAATCTAGAGGTGGTATCTCTTATTACAGAGATGCAAATGGTAGAGGTATTGCGACCACAGGAGCTGCTGGTCCAGCTGGTCAAAGAGTATTACATGACGGTATGATGATGGATGGAGTGAATCCAGATGGAACTCCAAACACAAATGTAATTTCTCAAGCACTTTATTTCCAGAGAACCTACAACTGGGGAGGACCTCAGTATAGTTCATCAAGATATGAATTGTATGTTCAGGAAAATACTTACTTCAAAATGAGAGAATTGTCTTTTGGATATTCACTTCCTAGCCGTCTTGCTAAAAGAGTGGGAGCAGCAAATATTAACCTTTCTGCATTCGGAAGAAACTTATTCTTCTTATACCGAAACATTAAGGATCTTGATCCTGAAGTCTTGACCGGTGGTTCAAGATGGACTCAGACCCTTACTAGTGCAGGTACAAACCCAGCTACACGTACGATGGGATTTATTTTAAGATCTAGTTTTTAACGGTTTTAATCCAAAAAAGAAACATCATGAAAATTAAAAATATAATATTAGCCATCCTGTTGTACTCGTCCCTTGTGTCGTGTAAAAAGACAATTTTTGAGGATAATTACACAGACCCTTCAAGGGTTTCCGAAACCTCTGTAGAAAAGCAGTTTTCTGGATTCATCCTTTCCAATAGAGAATACACCTTACCAAGTTATTGGAATTACTTCGTAGTCTTGAGAACCAGCATAAACCGCTACAATCAGGCTACAGGATGGGAAAATGTAGAAAACAATTACGTACCTGGATCTTCGGGAATTGAAAGCCGTTGGGGTGCTTATTATAATTTCTTAGCTCAATACAGAGAGTTAGAGAAAACATATAATAAGCTATCTCCGGAAGCACAGAAAGATTACAGAATATTTATGATTGCTGCAACTACTTATTTGTACGATCATAGCCAATCAGTTGTAGATTTACACGGAGATATTCCATGGTCAAAGGCGGCTATGCTTAGTATAAACGGCGGTGATTATACTAAAACATATGCTGAATATGACAACGCCTCAGCAATCTATACTAAGATGCTTGACGATTTGGCAAAATTCTCTGAAGAATTGAGGACTATTAGTTTAAACCCAGCTATCTCAGCAGGTTTCAGAACCCAAGATTTGATTAACAGAGGAAACGTGCAACACTGGCAAAAGTATGTAAACTCTCTACGTATCCGAATCCTAACTCGAGTAAGCGGAACTACTGGATTTGGAACAAGAGCAGATACAGAATTGAATGTAATTCTTTCGAATCCTGCATCCTTCCCAATTATATCTAGCAACGCCGATAATGTTACTTTCAAGATTCATGCACTTGGAACATTGATCGATCAGAATTCTTTCCAATCAGGACTAGAGGATTGGAATGGAAACATTGCTGGTAAGAAAATTATAGATCATATGCTCGACAATGCAGACCCGAGATTGACTTATTTATTTCAACCAGGTGACAATGCAGTTGGACAGTACCGGGGACTTGATCCGCTTTTGAATCAGTCTGCGCAGGCAGAGTTAATTCGTGGTAATACATTATCTGTATACAATCGTTCTACTCTTAGCAGAAATCAGTTTTTCCCTGGTGTGATTATGAATTCAGCTCAAGTTCACTTCATGGCTTCTGAATATTTCCTTAGGAAAAGCCAGGATGCAAAAGCAAAAGAACACTATGAGACTGGCATCAGAGAATCAATCGGATACTATCAATTCTTGCGAAGCTTGAGCAATGATAATTCTGCTGGTGCGCCAGTAGTACCTACTACAGCAAGTATCAATGCTTATATTGCAAAGCCGCAAGTAAGCTGGAGCGCGGCAATAAGTATGGATGCAAAAATGAAGCTGATTGCCGAGCAGAAATGGTTGCACTTCAACGTTGTTCAGCCTACCGAAAACTGGGCTGAATTGAGAAGAACAGATGCTGTATCTTTGACTTTCTTGCAGGACAATTCAAATCAGCAACGACTTCCTCCTGTTAGATGGATTTATCCAGGAGGAGAGGCTACTTATAATGCAGAAAATTATGCGAAGGTTAGAGCAAATGATGTTTTGAACAATAAAATATTCTGGGACCTCAAATAAGTCCGAACAGAATAGCATAAATTCTAGAAACAGCCGAGGGAGATTTTCTCCCTCGGCTGTTTTATGATTCATGATGGAATTGGACAGTCACCAAAAAACCGATAGATAAATAGCCCAAGCCTAACCTTCTTTTTTAAATTAGTCGAACCTTAAAAAGTATATAAACATCTGATTACCAACAATTTGTTGATAAAATAGTGTAGTTTTATCTGCAAGTTTTTCTGATTTTTGTATCATAAGCTTGCAGATAATTATGCTCAGTAAACCAGTAATTACCGCTCAATTAAGTTTTTTACAGCCAGGTCTGAAAGAACAATTATCGAATAAACACCCTTTGTATATTTTAGCCAACCAGATTAACTGGCAATTGTTTGACGAAAGTTTCAGCAAGCATTACCGGGAAGATTTTGGCAGACCGGCCAAACCCATCAGGCTCATGGTGGCTTTGCTGATGTTAAAGCATATCCGTAACCTGAGTGACGAAAGTCTGGTGGAGCAATGGTCTGAGAATGGTTATTACCAATATTTCAGCGGAGGGCAGGTATTTACACCTGCAGCTCCATGTGAGGCCAGTGAGCTGGTTCATTTCCGCAACCGCATCGGCCCGCAGGGGGTAGAGTTGATCCTGAAAGAAAGTATCCGTATCAATGGTTAAGATGGTAAAGAAGATAGAGGCAGTATAGACACCACGGTGCAAGAAAAGAATATCACTTACCCGACCGATAGTAAACTACACCGGAAGATTATTAAGAAATGTCATGCCATAGCAGATAAAGAAGGACTGGAGCTTCGCCAGCGCTATAGCCGAACCCTAAAGCGTCTGGGTATAGACCAGCGCTTCAGAAACCATCCCTGAAATGGTCAGAAAGCCCGCCGTGCAGACCGCAAAGTAAAAACGATTGCAGGAAGGCTGGTACGGGAACTGGGCCGCAAACTTACCCCGAATCAATATGCCAGTGAACTGGCATTGTTCTCCCGTGTACTCCAGCAGAAAAAGCAGGATAAGAACAAGATCTACAGTTTACATGAACCGGATGTGAAATGCACCAGCAAAGGGAAAGAGCAAAAGAAATACGAATTCGGCTCTAAAGTATCGATCACCATTACCCGTAACAGTGGAGTGATTATCGGAGCATTAAACATTCCGGGTAATGATTACGACGGTCATACACTCGATGCAGCTATAGATCAGCAACAGCGGTTAAGCGGCCATGTATTGAAAGAAGTGGCTGTAGACCGGGATATCGGGGGATCAGTCAGGTGAGAGGGACACAGATTCATACGCCCAAACCTTTCTCTAAGAAACTGAATGCATATCAACGGATAAAACGAAGGAAGGGCTTTACAAGAAGAGCAGCTATAGAGCCTAAAATCGGTCATTTGAAGGCAGATCATCGCCTAAGCAGAAACTTTTACAAGGGAATAAAAGGAGATGATATCAATGTAATGCTGGCTGCAGCAGCAATGAACTTTAAAAGAATGATGAATATCTGGAAAAACAATCTTTGGCAACATTTTTATCAGTTCCTAATCAAGACGTTTTACCTCCTGAAAGGTGATTCATATTTATTTGAGTTGAAATAATGACTTTTTAAGGCTCAACTAATTAAAAATCAATTTTATCCATAAAATACGGAATTGTGAAAAATGTTGCATTGATTGTCTGCTTTTAAATTACTTTTAATTTCAACAATACTTAGCATTACGCATTAAGTCAAAATAAAAAGCAACCTACAGATCAAGTTATAAATTCCTGACCTATACCCTTGATACTTACTATGTTCTGACTGAAAAATGCAAGAAAATGAGCAATATGATGAAATAGCACTTAATTGAAGGAGCTTCCAATTCAATCATAGACTCTTCTCATCTTGTCTCTATAATAGGAAAAGATATAAAAAGTGTATGAGATAACCTGAGATCGATATAAGCAAGGTAAAATAATTAGGTTATAACACATCAAATTAGGTTCTGGATTCAAAGAAATTTGTGTGTTGAAAGTAACACCTGCGTGGTACAGGTCAGTTCAGCCGTTTCCTTCGGAGTGTTTCAGACGAGAAATCACGTTCTATGTCAAATTACGATTAGCCGGAAAATACCTCCTCCGGCAAAGTCTATTTTACCTTGTGCTGAATTTCAATGGGACGGGCAGCCCAACAAAAGGTACACTGCCCATGTAATTAAACTCGGGGGGCAGACCTATTTTTGCCCGGGCACAATGTTATCTCAATTAGCAATTTATGGGCAAAAAACAGAGCAGAACACGGTTCTGGTGGGACCGAAGAGGCACAGACCCAGCTTTCTAAAAAGATAAATTTATTAAATCTAAAACAGGGCGGAAAGATTTTAAATTGGACTCAGGTTATGATATAAAGCATTTATATGTACTTCATTGCTCTGAGTTTGAAAAAAAACAACAAATCAATCAGATTGAACAAGCAAAGAAAGAAGCGAAAATTCCCGAGCTAGAACATGAAAATTTAAAAAAATATATCAAAAAGTAAAAAGATTCTCCGGCGGAACATTAGCTATATTCAATTAAACGGCTTCGAAAACATGGTTGAAAAGCCGAACCTACAATTACTGCTTCTTTTTTTATTAACATATCAGGATACACTAAACATCGATCTCCGCTTTAGCACCATATGTGGCCCAGCAATGATAGCGCAGCTTGATATTTACCTTTTTAGGGAGACCATACGCATAAGTGATATCTATGAACGACCTAAAATTAAATAACAAATTGCTACCCTGATCAAGCCAAATCGAATGGAATATCTCTTGTGATGCTGGTTATTATTCTGACAAATAAACGAACGCTTTCAGCAGTAGAGGATATCAGTGGAAAAAAATATTCAAATATTGTAGCCCATTCTATCCCATTTAATTCTTATTAGCACTTGAATCCCGCAAAAAAATAACATAAAAATGATGTTTTATTATTTGGAACAAGTCTAAATAAATATTAGATTTGGCCTTAATTAGAATCATTCAAATTAACATAAGGTGAAAAAATATATTATTTACCTGGGTATCGTGATAGGATTTGTGGGTCAGGCATTTGGCCAAAAATCGATTATAAAAGGCCAGATTTCAAGTGAGAAAAACGAACCGGTAATCGGGGCAAATGTAATTTTAACGGGTACTGTCCGCGGTGTTCAAACGAACTCTAAAGGCGAATACATTCTGAAAGGCCTGTCATCAGGCAGTTACACTGTTGAAGTCAGCTTCCTGGGTTTCAGAAGTAAGAAAATGACTGTTGAATTGTCTGAAAACCAGACATCAACCGTGAATTTCCTTTTGGAAGAGGGCTTAACCCTTGGGGAAGTGACTGTTCTGACATCGCGTGGAATCAGGGGAAACGAAACGCTATCCGAAACGAAGGACTACAGTATTTTTGCGGGCAAAAAAAATGAAGTAATTAAACTGGATAATATTAATGCCAATCTGGCCATGAATAATAGCCGGCAAATTTTCGGGAGAACACCCGGAATTTCTGTTTGGGAAAATGACGGATCTGGTATCCAGCTTGGAGTGGCTTCCAGAGGCTTAAGCCCAAATCGTTCCTGGGAGTTCAACGTCCGAATGAACGGATATGATATTACGCCTGATCCGATGGGATATCCGGAAGCGTATTACACCCCTCCCATGGAAGTAGTTGACCGCATTGAAATTGTGCGGGGCGCTTCCTCTCTGCAATACGGTCCGCAGTTTGGAGGATTGATGAATTTTGTTTTGCGTAAACCAGATATTTCAACCCGACTTACGTTCGAATCTCAAAACACAGTGGGTAGTAACGGACTCTTTAGTACGTTTAACTACATTGGAGGTACTGAAGGCCGATTAAGCTATACCGCATATTATCAAAAGCGTGTGGGCAACGGATGGAGGGATAATGGTTATTACAATACCGATCATGCCCATATTGAATGGAGTTATGCCCTCAATAAAAAATTGAAATTGAGTACTGAACTCACCTACATGACTACCAAAAGTCAGCAACCGGGTGGTTTGGACGATACACAATTTCAGCAGAATCCCCGCCAAAGTTTGCGGAGCCGCAACTGGTTCAGTACTCCCTGGTTTATCCCATCTATTACAGCAGAATACATTGTCAATGATAAAACCAAACTAAGCTTGAAAACCTTTGGAACCATTGCTGAAAGAAATAGTGTAGGTTTCGTAAAGGCAATTAACGCTGCCGACGACTTAAGCAACCGGCAAGTCGACAGAGATTATTACACAACCTATGGAACTGAATTACGGTTACTTACCGATTATCGCTGGCTTGGTTTAAACAATACTTTGGCCACAGGCCTAAGATTTTTTAAGGGTCAAATTGACCGAAAACAGTTAGGGAAAGGAGATTCGGGAAGCGAGATGAATTACGAATTGGTGAATGAAATATATCCCCGCGATTTAGATTTTAAAAACATTAACCGGGCTGCTTTTGCGGAAAACATTTTCCGCATTAATAAAAAATTACTGTTCACAGCCGGGCTGCGGGTCGAAAATATAAATTCACAGATGGAAGGGCGATTTAATATAGTGAATGGAAAAGCCATTAACTTAAGTCCCGCTACCCGCCAGCGCAATTTCTTCCTTTTTGGTGCCGGTGCGGAATACCATATTACGCCACGGTCCGAATTTTATTCGAATTTTTCACAGGCCTATCGTCCTGTTTTGATTTCCGATCTGACACCACCTGCAACAACAGACGTAATTGACCCAGAATTAAAAGATGCCAAAGGCTATAATCTGGATATTGGATACCGCGGAAAAGTGAGCAACTACCTGAATTTTGATATAGATTATTTCAACCTTAATTACAATAACCGAATTGGAACTATCACCGAAATAGCTGATGGACGAAGTTTCCAATACCGGACTAATTTAGGCCAATCGGTCAGTAGGGGCTTTGAATCATACATAGAATTCGATCCGGTATCCGCTTTCATGTCGAGTCCAAAAGCAGGCAATCTGAGTTTATTTGCCTCGCTGGCATTTATAGATGCTACGTATCGCGATTTTAAAACCACCTCTGGTACCAACGGTCAAATCACTACGGGTAACCTTGAAGGAAATTTGGTAGAGAATGCACCTGCCCAAATTCATCGATTTGGAGCAACCTATGCCAAAAAGGGATTTTCAATCACCTGGCAACTAAGTAAAGTTGGGGAGACATA
>Ga0326733_1000590_pt1 | contig 10443 bp, 6 predicted proteins | sample 14_GP2_308_FD_207946 | JGI IMG/M metagenome (GOLD analysis project Ga0326733, IMG submission 207946) | Glacier ice microbial communities from Ngari, Tibet, China - 14_GP2_30.8 | ecosystem: Environmental > Aquatic > Freshwater > Ice > Glacier | place: China: Ngari, Tibet | collected 2018-07-17 | reverse complement strand
GCTTCACTAGTTAAGAAATCTGTTCCAATTGAAAGTTTATCAAATAAGTCCTTAATAGCATTTTTATCTGCGTCTGAAAATTCGTCTATATTATTGCCCCAAGATGCTAAAGAATTAGCTAAAGCGTCAGATATATAAGTTTTTGTCGGTTGAGCTATCGTCGCAGGAAAAATTTTATGAAGATTAATCTGTAGAACAAAATCGACTTCAGCTCTATTTTTCTTAAAAATACTTTTGAAAGAGTTTTGTAAAACGTCTAAACTACCTTCATTAAGATACATTCTCTTATTTTTAACATCCATCTCAACTTTTCCGCCCTTCTCAATTATAACTTCGTTAAAATCGAATTTATCATCGATAAAGTCGGTAAATGGATATAAAGGTTTGGTAAATCCCCAACCGTAGTTCTCGGATTTGAAAACACCTACAGGAAGTCTCCCTTTAAAACCAATATAAGTGAACTTTTTAATGGTTTTATATTTATCCCCCCCATCAAAACCTCTAGGATAATGAATTATGTGATCTTTATTTAAGTAAACTTCTTTCGAGATTTGATCAATTCCTTTTTCAGTATCGAGATAATTAAAAACCTTTTTTGTTGGTAAGGTTTTTACAAGCTTTTCTCCCTTGAAGTCTGCCATAGTAATTTAAATTACAGTCTTTATTGTTCTAAGGTTATAATTAATAGGTGAAATATTAGCAAGATACATGTTAACGTTAATTCGAATTAACGAATCAAGCCTTTTTCCCTCAACGTGGCCACTATTGCAAGTATTGATGTTTTAAAACCTTCGTAATAGTCAATTGCAATGATTTTTGAAGTGAAATCCATTTTTAACAAATCATTTTTGCAATTTTCAATAAAAACTTCTAGCGGCTGAAAATTCCACTCATTTTGAGACATAAAGATATCTGAAATAGGATGGTAGCTACCTTCAGATTTTAGAGCCGTTTTAAAATCTTCAAGTATTTTACCGAATAAATATCCGGAAATGATCATGCCCTGGCTTAGATCAGGATAAAAATTCCCAAACCGTTTGATATTTGTAAAACTCTCAAGAAGACTATTTGCAACGAAAATAAACGCCAATCGGATATCATCACTGTTGCTGCTATTATCTGATAACTTTATTTTAAGAACACCAATCTCATCTTTTAGCGTTTTGTTTTTTTCTACCTCCTCTTGAAACTTATCCTGATTATCGTAATTGAATGTTAGCCGAAATTCACTCATTTCAATTTCCGAAATTAATTTGTAGTACTGTTTGATGTCATTCATAGCGTTCCTTATCGTTTATTATATTTCTTGAAATTCTCCGCCTGCTCAAAAATTTCTTTGTAAACTTCATCCCTATCTATCGGCGGATAATCATTCTCTGCTAGCAGTATAATCAAATCAACTTTCAGCTCCGCTTTAATATCTTCTCGTTTGCTCCAATCCGTATATCTTGCTTTGTCATCAACCACATCTTTCACTTTCTGGGCTAAGTGAATTAGTTTTTCTTCCGGATAAACGAAATCATATTTTATAGCCAATGCTTTCAAAATATCGTAGAATGCCTTTTCTTCGAAGTCAATTCCTAAGTCTTTGAACGAATCCTTTTCTTTTTTGAGAGCGTAATACAAGTCGATAATTTCATCTGTAAAATCCTCTAAAACTTCGCTTCTTAAAACATCGCTTTCTTTACGCTCATTGTATTTATCCACGATGGATTGTAATCGTTTGGAAAAATCGACACCCGTTATCTTATTTATTCTTTTGATATCATCTATTGCTTTCGCTAGCAGCTTTTGGAGCAATTTAATCTTAGTATTTGGTAGCTTGATCTTATCAATCTTAGCCATGTAATCATCAGAGAAAATATCAACCTCGGTCTCATTCCCCTCTCCTAGTTTGAATATCTCTTCAACCCCGTCACTTTCGATGGCATCTTGAAGCATCTGGCTAACTTTATTATTCATTTGTGCGGCGTCAGGCGATTGGCCTTTAGTCAGCTTAAATATTATTGCACGTACTGCTAAATAATAATGAATAACGTCACGCTCTGGATCTTTGAACACCCCGCTTCCGGAACATATATCATACGCAGATTTCAAGCGTTTCACGATGTACATAAAACGCTTTTCAAATTCTTGTGTAATTTGTACAAACTCCGCAGATGTGTTTAGGGTTTTCAACTGCTCTACTGGGGTGCCATTAAAATATTTCGAAGAATCAAATTTATGGAACAACTTATTCAATAAATCAAGCTGATCCTTAACAATCACAATTGACTGTTCAATGTCTTCTATATTTTGGGCGTCAATGTTCCCGTATTGCGCCAATGCTAAATTCAATTGCTTTTTAATGCCGATGTAATCCACCACCAAGCCCTTTTCTTTTCCTTCGAATTTTCTGTTTACTCTAGAGATGGTTTGAATCAAATTGTGTCTTTGAATCGGTTTATCAATATACATGGTATCAAGAAACGGCACATCAAAACCCGTTAGCCACATATCTACAACAATGGCTATTTTAAAATTTGATTTCTCGTTCTTAAACTGGCGGTCAAATTCTTTACGATCTTCCTTTGTGCCTAGTAAGCGGTACAAATCTGCATGATCATCTTTGCCTCTGGTCATGACCATTTTAAGACGCTCCATTGGCTTGATTTCCTTTCGCTCTTTTTCAGAAAGGACTACTCCTTCATCAGCAATTCTAACTTCAGCCCACCTCGGTCTGATACTCAAAATATTTTTATACAACTCAAACGCAATGGAACGGCTGCTGCAAACAAACATCGCTTTGCCTTTTACCGTAGCGCCCTCCGCAACCCTGTTTTCGTAATGGGCAACAAAATCTCCAGCAATGGTTTGTAAACGCTTCGGATCGCCAATAATGGCATTCATTTGCGCCATTGCTTTTTTACTTTCTTCTATCTGATTTTCATTACTTCCGTCTTCAGCACACTGTCCATAGTAAGATTCTATCTCTTCTAGCTTATGGTTGTTAAGCAGGACCTTTGCGGCACGCCCTTCATAAACGATTCGCACCGTAATTTCATCTTTTACAGATTCAGTCATGGTGTACGCATCTACAATCTCTCCGAACACATCAATAGTTGCGTCAATTGGCGTTCCTGTAAAACCAACATATGTTGCGTTTGGTAAAGAATCATGCAAATACTTGGCAAAGCCGTAGCTTTTAGTAACACCGGTTTCTGTTACCCGCACTTTTTGATCAAGATTTGTCTGACTGCGGTGTGCTTCGTCAGATATACAAATCACATTATTTCTATCGGTTAAGAGCTTTGTGTCTTCCGTAAATTTATGAATGGTGGTCAGAAACACACCTCCGCTATTTCTCCCCTGCACCAATTCTCTTAGGTGACTTCTGCTTTCTACACTGACAATTGACTCATCGCCAATATATCCTTTAGCATTAGTGAACTGACCAGACAACTGATCGTCCAGATCTGTTCTATCGGTAATCAGTATAATTGTGGGACTTCCAAAGGATGTACTTCTCATAAGCATCCTGCTTAAAAAAAGCATGGTGTAGCTTTTACCGCACCCTGTAGTGCCAAAATAGGTTCCGCCTTTACCATCACCTTTTGGGCGTTGGTGCAGTTTTATGTTTTCGAAAAGTTTTACCGTAGCGTAGTACTGTGGGTAACGGCAGACTATCTTTTCGTTCTTCTTTGAGCTATCTGGTAAATAAATGAAATTTCGGATAATGTCACGTAGTCGTTTTCGGTTAAACATTCCTTGAATTAAAGTAAACATAGAATCAATTCCGTCTACTTCTGTTCGCATTCCCTCAATTTTACGCCAGGCATAAAAAAATTCATAGGGGGCAAAAAATGAACCTGCTTTTGTATTTACACCATCGCTGATTACGCAAAATGCATTGTATTTAAATAATTCCGGAATGTCTCTTTTATAACGTGTTGTTAGCTGTACATAGGCATTGTGAATTGTTGTATTTTCTTGAATCGCCGACTTAAACTCAAAAACCACTAATGGCAAGCCGTTAATGTAAAGAATCAAATCAGGGATTCTCATCTCATATCCTTTGATAGCGAGTTGATTTACAATCGTAAACGTATTGTTATCCTGTTCTGAATAATCAACTAATTGAATATAGATGTCTTTTTTCAGCCTGTTCTCTCGTTTCAGCAAAAATCCGTCTGAAACCATTTTCATGAAAGCCTTGTTGCTTTCATATAAATCAGATGATGGGAGCCGATCTAGATCTCTAATAATAGACTCAATTTCATTTTCGGTAATTTCTTCTTTTGCATACTGTGATTGTAAAAATGCTCTTAGATGGCTTGCGATTAAAACTTGCTCACTGACTATATTACTATAAGCTAGAAGTGGTTCTTCAAGTACATTTCCGGCTATTAAGCGAACAGCATTTCCCGCCTGATGAATTATTTCCTCATCTTGTAGCAGGGTGATAAACGCTTGCTCTAATTGCGATTCGCTAAATTTCATTTACTATATCTGTTCTATTAGGATGACTGAAGATAAATTCAAACCAGCAATACATTTGGATTTCCCTCCTCTATCACATCCAATCGATTTAGATTTAGAAATTTAGAGAGTGAGTCTGGAAAGAGATTTTCGGTTATACTAAAACCATCAGAATTAAGGTGAGCCCAGATTTTAGAACTGCTTTTGTCTTCAAGATCATAACCAATGACGGTCTCCAGCTTTTTAGTATTAAAGTGAATATTTTCCGCCCCCGCAACATTGATCAAATTCCAATTATTCGTTATATCCCCTTTTCTATTTGAACTAACATATATATCATGCTCCTTTAAGTCAGCCAAGCTGTCAAATAATGAAATTTGAATCCTATCCAACTCATATTCATCAAAATCCCAATCATTTATTACAAAATAATCAATGTTAAAATGCTTACACAATCCAATTATGTACAAGGCCGTGGTTTTACCATGATGACAAATAAAAGAGATGTTTTCAAAATTCAAGTAAGTTTCCGAAAATCTTGATTTGTTAGCGATATCATTTCTATTCTGAATGGATTCCAGCACCTTCCTCGCAATAGCTTCTTTATAAACTAAAACATCGTTTGGTCCCTCAACTAAAACTACTTTCTTACTAAAAAGCATTCTATTAAGGTTGGGTTCAACAGTCTTTACATACTCATTAAATCGCGTTATATTAATTGGTTCTCCAATTTCATTAACAATCTCACTTTCAAAGTTGGTTGTATTGTTATACTGTTTAACCGTTTTGTTAGACGAGTCCATCTCTAGCCTTATGATGCCTTTAGTGTCAAAGGCATCAATCATACGATCTGAATGGGTTGTATATACCACTTGATGACCCTTTTCTGATAAACCACAAAGAACCATCTTATAGAAATATTCTTGATGATTTTCATGTAGAAAACTTTCAGGTTCTTCAAACAAAAAGAGACATCGGTCATCAACATTGGTTTCAGCAATGGATTGTATAACAGCCATAACAAACATGGAAATAAACCCATCTCCAAAATGGTCAATCGGTATTAAATTATTGATATCTCCATTTAAACCAATCTTAAAAAGCATTTTTAAGAAAATATCTTCGTAACTGGGCAATCCAAAATCGACAAGACAGTTGTTATTTCTAAGATTAGCTTTATAGTTCTTTTGGATCGCATCGATAAAAGACATTAGCGAGGATTCTGCTAAAACTTGATCTGTCGAGGCTTTTACCTCCTCTTCAAAAACACTTTTCTTAGCTTTCATCCCATCATCTGTCTCGACAAGTTTTTGAATGTGTTTTGCTAAAAAAGACTTTAAATTACCCCAGCTTGTTCTTTGGGTAGATATTTCTTCCTTTATATTATGGAAGTTGATATAGTAAATAGGCGCCTTTTGCTTAATAGCCCATTTCTTTCCATAAGGACTATTTTGACCGTAACAATTGCAAGAATCTATAGTAGAAGTTATTCTACAATCAACAACATTAACTAGGGACAAGTTCTGATATTCTTGATCTGCTTTAAGTTTATCTTCATTAATATCAGAAGTGAATTTCAATGCAAAGCAAGGGGGGTTTTGCCAATCGCAGTTATGGAAGTCCTTTAAGTCAAATGTATCTTCTCTTACAGATTCATACAATCCGTACTTAATAGCATTTAATAAATTAGTCTTACCAGCATTGTTATACCCAATAATTGCTACTGGTTTCAAATAATCTTCCTTGGGAAAAACAAAGTCTTGTGTATCTCCAAAAGAACGGTAATTTTTAACGAATAGAGTATTAATTCTAATGCTGGACATTTACAATGTTTATTTCTGCGATGTATTACGCTAACTCTTCAACTTTAGTCATTTTTGAAAGCAATAACTTTCTCAACATTTTTAATCCTTCATTTGCGCTTTTTGAAGCTTGTAACGAATTATTCATTGAGGTACTAATTGTATGGTACCGTATCAGTAAGTCTTTATGAGGAATTACAATTAATTGCTCACCAAATGTTGTGATCGTAATCGCACTTTGTGTAGATCCAATGGTAATCTCATTAATTAGATCTTTAAATGATTTGCTTTGCATAAAGTCATATAAATACATGTTAACCCATTCACTTTCAAATTTTCTAAACCATATTACGTTACCATCTTTAAAATAAAATTTTTCATCTTGAACCAAATAAGTAGAACCAATTGTACCAACAGCCGTCATAAGTATATCCCCTTTTACTGGCTTTCCACTTAATTTTATTAGCTCGTTGTACCTTTTCTCAGAAATAAAAATCGGTTCGGCTATCGAATTACCATTCTTTTTTAAAGTGATTTCCTTACCTCTATAAAATGGAACTCCATCAGAAGTATATTCATTTTCAAATATTCTTCTACTTGACGAAATATTGCAAAGCTGAGATATGGATTTTGCAACAAAGTATTTAGGTATATTTATTCCTAATTCTTCACACCACTCCATTTCTCCACCGTTACTTTTATACGCCAAACCCTTTTCATCAGGGAATTCAAAATCTACAAACCAGTGCTTATAAATAGTTTGAGCTGTTTCTTCTAGTCTAGCAATGAACTGATTATTTAGCTTGATCCGGTTTTGAACAACATTATATTCTTTAACAATTTCAAGCTGTTTTACTAATGAAGGGATGGGTAATAAACAATCACATAATGCGTCCCAATCGAATCCTCCTCTAATTGCACTATCGCATTTAAAATCAGCATATCTGTCAAATTCACTTCTTCTAAACCACATCATCAAATATTCAGGATTAAGAACTTCTTTATCCTTGACTTCAAACACTGTATATGCGGGAGAAACTAAAATAGGTTTCTCATCTTTTTTTAGTACCACAGGAAACTTATGAACCCTGATAACAGACATAAAATCACATGAGAATTGATCTTTATTAACAACCTTATAAACTGACATGTCTGTTCCGTTTATATTAGATGTTGATACTCTAAATTCTTTGGTCATGCTTATCCCCAAAAGCACTTCCACCTTTGAGTCTCTATTTCTATTATCAACTTTTTGAATATAATCTCCTAAACGTTTATAATTCGATTGCATCGTCTCCCCCCTTCATCTGCTGTTTAATTATTAGCTTTTCTCGCTCAATTTCTGCTACCAGTTCTTCTTCACTTGGTAGGTAAGGCAAATATTTGGTGGCAAACAATTGTTTATTTTCATTTAGCACCGAGTACCTGGCAATGGTTTTATCTGTTTCGGAACACAACAATATGCCAATTGTCGGGCTGTCGTTTTCGGCTTTTTGTAAGTCATCAAACATGCGCACATACATATCCAATTGCCCTACATCCTGATGAGTAATTTGCTGTGTTTTCAGCTCTACTATTACAAAACATTTAAGTATGTAATTGTAAAAAACAAGGTCGATATAGAAATCTGCAGTTTCAGTACGAACCAGCTTTTGCCTGGCTACGAAAGCGAAACCTTTACCCAATTCAAGTAAAAATTGTTGAATGTTGTTTAAAAGTGCTTGCTCTAACTTAGCTTCTGAATAACTTAAATTATTGGGAAGGTTTAAAAACTCCAATACAAAGGGGTTTTTAATAAACTCGTACTTATCTGCCTGAAATGACTTAGTTTTTTCGAGCATTTCTGCTTCTACTGGTTCTTTCAGTTGAGAAGATAATAACCTTTGATAATATAGTGTGTTGATGTTGCGATCTAAAGTGCGCACCGACCAATTGTTTAATGACGCTTCTTTGAGGTAATATGCTTGAGCGCTTTTATCAGAAACTCTCATAATTAATTGGTAATGAGACCAACTCAATTTGGCAGACACTGTCTGCTGAATTAAGCTTTCAGATTCGGCAGACACTGTCTGCCGAATTGGTAGCAGATCAGGAAATGTTAAATAAAATTGCCTGAAATTTCCTATGTTCCGTAAAGAAAATCCTTTTCCCAGTGTAGAAGTAAGCTCTTTAGATAACGATTTAAGTACTTCTTTTCCATACTCGGCTCGTTTTTCCCCTTTTTGCTCCTCGTCAACAATGCGTTTTCCAACAAGCCAATAAGCCTCCACCATAGCGGTATTTATGGCGGAAAATGCTCGTTTCCTAGCTAATTCAAGTATTTGCTTTACATCAGCAATAAAATTATCTTCAGTCTGTAACGGCATAGCCTAATTCTTTAAAAACATCCAATAAATCTTTTTTTGATTGCTCTTCCGCTTCTAATAAAGATTTAAACTCAGTTTGCAAGCTTCTCATTTTTTCGTCGAAATCGATATTCTCATCCCGGTTAACAAATTCTATATATTTGCTTGGTACTAAAGAATAGTCTTTCGCTTTTACATCGTCTTTAGATGCAGAATAGCAGAATTCAGGAATGTTGTTGTACAGATTTAAATCACTTTTCCAAGTATGATAAGTCTGCGTAATTTATAAAATATTTTCAGCAGAAAACTGGGTGAATTTCTTTTCAAACGGAATTCCCCGCTCACGCAAATCCATAAACAATATCTCGTGCTCACGATTCCGGTAATGTTTTAAATCATCATTCACCTCCATTACACGCTCTTTTTTGTTTCTATTTAAGATCCAAAGCGTTACACTGATATCAGTGGTATAAAACATGCTTCTCGGTAAAATCACAATAGCTTCTACCAAATCATTTTCAATCAGCTTTCTGCGTATTTTATATTCTTCTCCACCACCGCTTAATGCGCCATTTGCCAATATAAAACCAGCCACGCCGTTTTCGGATAGCTTGCTAACCATATTTAAAATCCATGCGTAGTTGGCATTGCTGGTTGGCGGTACATCATAACCCTTCCAGCGTGGGTCGTCTACCAATTCGTTGCCAGCTCTCCAATCTTTTTGATTGAAGGGTGGGTTTGCCATAATGTAATCAGCTTTTAAATCGGGATGCTGGTCACGCCCAAAAGTATCGGCAGGGACATCGCCAAGGTTTGCCGAAATACCTCGGATGGCCAGATTCATTTTAGCCAGCTTATAAGTGGTTGCCGTTTGTTCTTGCCCGTAAATAGATATTTCTTTCTTATTGCCGTGGTGATTCTCTATAAACTTAATAGATTGAACAAACATACCACCGGAACCGCAGGCAGGATCGTAGATTACCCCCTTGTAAGGTTCAATCATTTCGGCAATTAGGTTAACAATACTTTTTGGGGTATAAAACTCTCCTTTACCCTTCCCTTCTGCTAAAGCAAACTTGCTTAAGAAGTACTCATAAACACGTCCAACAACATCCTGCTGTTTATCTTTTAGGGTATCTATATTGTTAATGGTATCAAGCAAAGCTGAAAGTTTGCTCACTTCCATATTTAAGCGGGAAAAATAATTATCTGGCAAAGCGCCCTTAAGAGCCGGATTGTTCTTTTCAACTGTATGTAAGGCAGTGTCAATTCTTAAAGCAATATCGGTCTGTTTAGAATTTACGATGATGGTACTCCAGCGTGATTCTTCAGGCAGAAAGAAAATATTCTTCATATTGTAGAACTCCTTCATCTCCAAATATTTCTCTTTTCCTTCTAAAGCTAGCTCTCTTCTACGTTCTTCAAACTTATCGCTGGCAAACTTTAGAAATATTAAGCCTAACACAACATGCTTATATTCTGATGATTCTACAGTGCCACGAAGTTTGTTGGCAGAATCCCAAAGAATTTCTTCAATGGATTTTTGTTTGCTTTGACTTATTTTTGCCATTAAGTAAATAATATATTGTGAAGAATCGTTAAATATCGATAAATTTTCGTGATATTATAGATGCTTGAAGCCTGCATTTTTCAGGTGCTGGGATGGGAAGGATAAAAACAAATTGGTGACTCCCTAATTCTGTATTATTTTAAATCAAGGATAAAACTACCACAACTTGTAAAGTTTCGGATCGAAGTAATCTGGTAGACAATGGGTATTTCGTATTATTTTTAGTGTGTGGTTAATTTTAACACATAACGTAAAATAAAACTGTGTT
>Ga0326733_1000589_pt1 | contig 10450 bp, 10 predicted proteins | sample 14_GP2_308_FD_207946 | JGI IMG/M metagenome (GOLD analysis project Ga0326733, IMG submission 207946) | Glacier ice microbial communities from Ngari, Tibet, China - 14_GP2_30.8 | ecosystem: Environmental > Aquatic > Freshwater > Ice > Glacier | place: China: Ngari, Tibet | collected 2018-07-17 | reverse complement strand
GGCATGGGTCCAGCGTATCGTTTTTTTGCTTATTTGAATCTGTTGTTAGTTATTTTGATTGGCCTTTCACAATACCGAAAAAATCCCACTTTTATTAATCGTTCCACCTTGGGTGGATTGTTTTTTATTCCATTCGCTTTTATTACGATTCATTTTTTGGCGGTAGAAAATTTTGTATTCCTTAAAGAAATTCGCCATATATTTATCGCCGTCTTTTTAAGCTTGGGTATTTGGATTTCGGCAAGGATAAATACTGACTATATAAAACGTCATACATTTGCATGGTTGCTGCTATTAATTATGAGCTACGTGTTAATTCAAGCTGCCGCTTTATGGTATTTAAACTTACCTTATGGCACCACCAAAAACCCGCACTACCTTGCCGTATATAGCGCTTTAATGCTTATCGCCAGCCTATTTTGTTTTTTAAAAGTTTCAAAAATATTAAAGTTTGTACTCGCTGTTTGTGCCTTGTGTTTGGGCATTTTTTTGCTACATAGTTCATCTAGACCAGCGTGGATTGGATTGATTGTTTCGGCTTTTTTGTTATTGTTTTTTGTTAACAAACGCACTAAGCTGATATCCGCCAGTGCGATTGTGCTTAGTTTAGCAGGACTTATAATGACCAATGTTGGCAACTTTGCTACACGATTTGGTGATTTATTAGGTCACCTTAGCACAGAGGAGCGTGTGGTGATTTGGCGCGATACCTGGCGCATGCAATTAGAAAGTTCACCAAATGAATGGCTACTTGGCCATGGTTTAAATAGCTTTAAAACTGACTTTATGCCATTTTCTTATTACCATTTGCAAAATATGGATTACAACAGTCCGCATAACTTTTTTTTAGAGTTGTTGTACATTTCTGGCGCAATTGGCTTGGTTTTAGCAGTAAGCCTTTATTGGATTATTTACCGTAAACTGATTGTGTCGATTAATAATCAAACGGAATATAAAAATATTTATTTATTATTGCTGGCGGTTTTAACTACTAATCTTATTTTAGTCAGTATTACGCTGCCATTTTATAGTAGTTACAATATCAATGTGATTGCAATCGTATTTGGCGTGATACTTTATTTGCAAGAAATCAATCCTAATCCGAGCCATAAAAACCATACTGTTCAATAAACGCCATGAAACCAATTACGGTCATTATTCCCAATTACAACGGCGCGCATTTGCTACGCAAAAACTTGCCTTCTGTTAAAGCGGCATTAGCGGTTTATGCGGCGCCAGCTTCTATTATTGTGGTAGATGACGGTTCGGCAGATGATAGCGTGGCGGTGTTAAAACAAGAATTTCCAGATGTACAAATTGTGGTGCACAGCAAAAATCAAGGCTTTGCTGAGGCGGTGCATTCTGGCGTGATTGCCGCCAATACAGAGTTACTTTTTTTATTGAATTCGGATGTAGAAGTGCAGCCAGATATTTTTGCAGCGATGGTGGCTTACTTTGATGATGCGGATACTTTTTCAGTGAACCCGCTAATATATGATGAGCAGGGTAACGCAAAGCGCCACTCTTGGAATTTGCGCCAATTTAAATCAGGCGGTTTGAAGTTGTTAGATTGGACTTTAGAACAGGCGCTAGCTAAGCGTAAGCAGGGCGAAAAATTAGCCGCAGCCTATGCGCATGGCGGTTCATTTATGGTCAGAAAATCCATGTTTCAAGCCTTGGCAGGCTTTCATCCCATATATAAACCATTTTATAGTGAGGATTATGATTTAGGCCTGCGTGCCTGGCGCAGAGGCTGGGCAAGCTACTTTGAGCCAAGCGTTTCAATTGTGCATCAAAGTGTTGGCGCGATACGCGAAAATGTGAAAATTCAACAAGTGAAATGCACCCGCCGCCGAAATAGATATTTGCTGGAATGGATTCATTTATCACCCGCTCAATTGATGTTTAGCGCAATTCCAATGTCGTTTTTTCAATTGCTAGGCGAATTACTAATGTTGGATAAAACTAATTTAAAGGGTTTTATTCAAGCGATTGGCAAACTATCTGAAGTGTTATCAGCCAGAAAAGAAATCAAGCAAACGCAAAAGCTAACTTTAGTTGAAGTGCTGAATAAAATTAATGAAACCGATGATTAAGCTTTGCTGCGTTCATTTATGTAATGTTTAAATTGAGTAATATTATCTGAACAAAGCAGGTCTACAGTTTTAAGCAACTCTTGTTCTGACCAGTTCCACCAAGCGCTTTGCAGCAGAATTTCTCTGGTTTTTTCATCAAAGCGCCAGCGAATATGTTTAGCTGGATTGCCACCCACAATTTCATAAGCCGCGACATCTTTGGTCACTATTGCGCCGTTAGCAATAATTGCGCCATGGCCTATGCTAACGCCTGACAATATAGTTGAGTTTTGGCATAGCCACACATCAGACCCTATTTCCACATTGCCATTTGTCACCTCATAATCATTGATATGGCTAGCTTCAGGAAAAAAATGTGGAAAAGGATAGGTGCTAATCCAGTCTATTCGGTGATTGCCACTTAGATAAATCTCAACATTATTGGCAATTGAGCAGTAATTTCCAATTGATAACTTGGCTTGCGGATGTGCATGTTTAATTATTGGCACGCCGTAACAATTGATTCCCATGGCGTAATTGGGGTACTTCTTATTAAAAGCTTTAGCCGATCGCTGCGGCTTACTAAACCTCTTAATTTGCGCGGCATTCGCTTTTCTATTTTTAAGATAAGTTTTTAGTAAAGAAATCCAGTACATAATTTAAGGCGCAGCCGCAATGCTATGAATGACATGATTTGGACTAATATTTCTTAAGCAATTTAAATGCTTTAAAGGGCACACTCTTTCAAAGCAAGGGCTGCAATCCAAACCCAAATATTGAATCACCGCTTTGCTACTCATTGGTGGGGTGTGGTAGGGGTCGGATGAGCCGAAAATGGCGATTAGTTTTATATTCAATGCGGCGGCCACATGCATTAAGCCAGAATCATTGCTAATCACGGTATCGCACAAAGCCATTAAATCAATGGCTTCACCCAGTTTGGTTTTGCCGCCCAAGTTTTGGCAGCGATTTTGTGTGAGTTGGTTGATTTGGCTGGTGACCGCTATGTCTTTATCTGAACCAAACAACCACACTTGCCAGCCTTTATTTAAGGCATCATTGGCGACTTCTGCATAATATTCTGCAGGCCAGCGCTTGGCTTCGCCGTATTCGGCACCTGGGCATAGGCCAAGCACTTTTTGTTGCGGTGCGGCCATGTCTAGCTTGGCAAGCGTTGCTAATGCCGATTGCGGATTAGTCACTAGTTGTGGATTCGGAATCGTAGTTGGTAGCGTTTCATTCGGCTTTAAGCCTAAAAACACAAAACGCTCTACGGTTTTTTTAAGAACAGCTTTATCTAAGGCGCGAATATCATTAATCAAACCATAACGCATTTCACCTAAAAAGCTAGTGCGTTGTTTGATGCCAGCGGCCCAAGGCAGCAGGGCCGATTTAAGCGAATTGGTGAGGATAATACTTTGCGTATAACCGGCTTGCTTTAAGCTTTTGCCAAACGCAATGCGCTGCCAAAACGCCAATTCGCCGTGCTTAAAAGGCAGCGAAATTTTGCCAGTTACTTCTGGCATGCGCTCTAATAAGGGTAATGTCCAAGCAGGGGCGGCAACATCAATCACGCAATTTGGGTTGTTGGCTTTAAGCGTTTTAAATAGGCTTTGCGCCAACATCATATCGCCCACCCAAGCGGGGCCCAGCACCAATATTTTTTCAGGTATTTTTTCTGGTATTTTTTCAGGATTTTGTTGAATTATTTTTGCAGACATTGGCGATTAAAACAAAATTATTGCAAGTCTAGCTATTCATTTTTTTGATAATGTTGCTGGTGCTACGGCCTTCAACCAAATCAATCAGCGCAATTTCGCCACCCCAGCTTTGCACTTCTTTGCCGCCCACTACTTGCTCGGCAGTGTAATCGCTGCCTTTGGCAATCACATTGGGTTTAATCGCATTAATCAAATTAAGCGGGGTGTCTTCATCAAATAAAATTACCGCGTCTATACTTTCTAACGCAGCCAGCACGCGCGCGCGGTCGTTTTCATTCACCACTGGCCGCGTTGGGCCTTTAATCGCGCTGACTGAGCGATCGGTATTTAGCCCTAAAATTAGCTTATCACCGCGTTTTTTGGCCGCTTCTAAATAAGTGACATGGCCTGCATGCAATAAATCAAAGCAGCCATTGGTAAAGACAATTTTTTGATTTGCACTTTTCCAAGCGTTTACTTTTAATTTTAAATGCGCTAAATCACACACTTTATTGGCTTGCGCGCTACCTTGCTGGTTGGCAAGCGCTTCTAATAAATCGGCCTGAGAAATAGGCACTGTGCCTACTTTGCCCACCACCACAGCGGCGGCAATATTGGCTAGTTGCAAACTTTGTAGCACAGATAAATTGTGCATTAAGCCAGCTGCTAATGTAGCAATCACGGTATCACCTGCGCCAGAAACATCAAATACTTGTTTGGCGATAGCGGGTAGGTGATGCGTTTTGTCGTCAATCAGCGAAATGCCTTCTTCGCCGCGCGTAACCGCTAAAAATTTTAAGTTTAATTGTTGTTTAAGTGTGCTTGCTTTACTGATTAAATCGGCGTCATCAATGGTGGTATCGCAAGCTTCGGCGGTTTCTTTTTTATTGGGTGTTAATGCCGTAGCGCCTTTATATTTGCTGTAATCGCGGCCTTTTGGGTCTACCAGCACAGTAATATTGTCTGCTTTGCATTGCGCAATAATGGCTTGGCAAGTGGTTTCGCTTAACAAGCCTTTGGCATAATCCGACAAAATTACTACACTGGGTTTTAAGGCTAATTGCTGTTGAATAGCCGTATTTAAGCCTGCATTTTCAGCAACATTAAAGGCCGCATTGCTTTCTTGATCTAAACGCAACATTTGCTGATGGCCGCTTAATATGCGGGTTTTGGCAATGGTAGGGCGGTTTTTAGAGGTGTAAACGCCACTGGTATCAATGGCTAATTGCTGCAATAACTTAACTAAAGTTGCGCCTTCACTATCATCGCCCACGCAACCAATCATATGCGTTTTAATGCCTAATAAAGCTAAGTTGGCGGCTACATTGGCCGCGCCACCAGCGCGTTCATTTTGCTGATTTAATAGCACAATTGGCACTGGCGCTTCAGGTGAGATGCGGCCTACAGAGCCAATTAAATAGCGGTCTAGCATCACATCGCCAATGACCAGCGCGTGTTGTTGTTGATTATTTAAGGACTTGCTACCAAATTGTTTTACAGCATCTAAAAAAATATCCGACATACAATAATTATGACTCTAAAATTTCACACAAAGAATGCCCAACAAAAATATGTGCTTCTTGAATGCGTGCGGTGACGGATGAAGGCATGATTAAATTGAAATCGCAAATGGTGTTTAGTTTGCCGCCGCTACCGCCTGTTAGGCCAATCGTAACAGCGCCGATTTCTTTAGCCGCTTGCATGGCGCTAACAACATTGGCGCTATTGCCTGATGTGGTGATGCCGATTACCAAGTCTTCTGGGCGGCATAAAGCCTCAATTTGGCGCGCAAAAATATAGTCGTAGCCATAATCATTTCCCACTGATGTGATGATGGAAGTGTCAGTAGTTAACGCAATCGCCGGCATGCCTTTGCGCTCTTTTTTAAAGCGGCCCACAATTTCGGCTGCAATATGTTGGCTGTCGGCCGCGCTGCCGCCATTGCCCATAATCAAAATCTTGCCGCCATTTTTAATGCATTCTTGCATTTTAATGCCAACAGCACTAATCATCGGAAATAGCGGCTCAAGCGCGTTGAACATGGCCATATGCGCGGCATGTTCACCTTTTAAGTAATCAATGTAATCCATTAGCCGTATTTATCCTCACTTAAAAGATAGTTTTGAACATAATCTTTAACGCCATCTTCAAGGCTGGTAAACGCCTTGCTGTAGCCAGCCGCGCGCAATTTAGCCACGTTGGCTTGGGTAAAGTATTGGTATTTGCCCTGCAAATCTTCTGGCATATCAATGAAATCAATATTTGGCTTTATATCCATGCTATTCATTACCACGCTGGCTAAATCGTTAAAGCTGCGCGCTTGGCCTGTGCCAATATTGTAGATGCCATTTTGGCAGGGCTTTTTGGCAATTGCTGCCTGACCAAAAAAGTGCGCAATAATATCGGCGCAATCTTTTACATACACAAAATCGCGGCTTTGCATGCCATCGGCTACATCGGGCTTATTACTTTTAAATAACTTCATGCCGCCAGTGGCTTTTACCTGATTAAAGGTATGAAAAGCTACGCTGGCCATGCGTTCTTTGTGATATTCGTTTGGGCCATACACATTAAAAAACTTAAAGCCTGCCCATGCTGGTGGTTGCGGTGCGTTTTCGGCTTGTTGGCGTAATGCCCATTGATCAAAAAAGTGTTTTGAGTAGCCATAGCCATTCAGTGGGCGCAATTTCTCAATACTGGCATCATCGTAACCGTTGGCACCATCGCCATAAGTGGCGGCAGAGCTAGCATAGAAAAACGGTACTTCATGCTGCGCGCACCAGCCCCATAAATCTTGGCTGTAATGAATATTGGCTTCGACTAATTTATTGTAATCGCGCTCTGTGGTGGCGCTAATGGCGCCCATGTGAATCACAGCATCAATTTCGGCATCTTCATTGCCATCCAAATAATCAAATAGCTGGTCTTTATCCAAGTATTCAATATAGTGGCGATGCACAAGGTTTTGCCATTGCGATTCATGCGTGATGTGGTCAACAATCACTAAATCGTTGCGACCTAATTTTTGGTTGAGGTGGCAGGCGACCATGCTACCAATCATGCCCGCTCCGCCTGTAATGACAATCATAATTGCATCGCTATCTACTTTAAAATGAAATTATAACGCGTATTGTTTTGCACGCCTATTGGTTGGCGCGCCTGTTAGTTAAAGCGCCTATTGATTGGCAAGCTTATTGGTTGACACCCATGGCCTGCGCGCGCAACTTAGTCATTTCATTGTCTTTTTTCGCCTGCATATTATCCCAATCAGCGCTCACCCAGCCTTGCAGATTTTCCAGCGCAATCTCTGTCATGGCGTTAATCCAAGCTTCATTTTCGTTTAATGCTGGAATATAGTGATACTCGCCGCCACCCGCGTGGGTGAAAATCTCTTTGCCTTCCATGGCGATTTCTTCAAGCGTTTCTAAACAATCGGCGCTAAAGCCTGGGCAAATTACATCAATACGTTTGGTTTTGGCTTTGCCTAAATCTTCTAAAATGCCGGCCAAATAAGGCTTTAACCATTCTTGCTTGCCAAAGCGCGATTGAAACGCGATTACATATTCATCTTTGCCTAAGCCCAGCGCTTCTGCCAATAAGCGGCCTGTTTTGTGGCAAGCGCAGTGGTAGGGGTCACCTTTGGTTAAATGCACTTTTGGCACACCATGAAAGCTCATCACTAACTTTGTTGGCTTGCCGTTAATTTGCCAAAAAGCCTGCACACTTTTTGCCAAAGCAGCAATATAAGCAGGGTGATCGTGATAGCTGCGAACGGTGCGTATTGCAGGCACATTGCGCATTTTAAGCAATACTTTCCATACTGCATCAAACACAGCGGCGCTGCTGCTGGCGGCGTATTGCGGAAACAATGGAAACACCAAAATACGGTCGCAATGCTGGGCTTTTAGTTTTTCAAGTGCTGATTTCATGCTGGGGTTGCCGTAGCTCATGCCTAGATCAACCGCAAACGGCGATTTTACTTTTTGCACCAAAAAGCCACTGAATAATTGGGTTTGTTTTTGCGCGTGAGCTAGTAAGGGTGAGCCTTCTGGCGTCCATACTTGGGCGTATTTGGCAGCGGATTTTTTAGGGCGAATCACCAAAATAATGCAGTGCAAAATCCAGCACCAAATAAAGCGCGGAATTTCTACCACACGCCTATCCATTAAAAATTGGCCCAAATAGCGCCGCAATGCGCTAGATGTTGCCGCGTCGGGTGTGCCTAAATTGGCGATTAAGATGCCAACTTTAAGCTGGTCACCATGAGAAAAGGGTGGTTCGGGGTTATAATAGGCCATGTGCCAATTTTAGAGTAAACGCGCGCCAATAGCTATTAGCAAAGCGTTGCTAAGCAAGCTTGTTGTGCAAAAAAATGGTTGCATAAAAAAGTGATGGCGTAAAAAGGTAGTGGCGTAAAAAAAGGCGCAAATCGCGCCTTTAATTATTACCTTCACAAATTATTATTTGCGAGGGCCAGAAACTAGTAACACACCACCAACGGCCAGCGCTGCAATGCTGCCCCAAAGCGGAATATTCACTTGCTCTTTTTCTTGTATTTTTAATTCAATCGGGCCAATTTTGGCTTTAGTGCTATCTTTTGTGTAACTAAAGCCACCGTAAATCAAACCCAAAGCGCCCAGCACCAGTAAAATAACGCCAATCATTTTTGTTGTATCCATTTTAATACTCCCTTAATTGACGATTAAATTTACTTGCCTACTTGGTTACCAATCACGCCACCAACGGCTGCACCACCCACGGTTCCAACGGCACTACCACCTGTTAACACAGCACCTGTAACCGCGCCAATACCAGCACCAACGGCTGTTGCTTTACCGCGTGTAGACATGCCGCCGCAAGCAGATAGGCTAATTGCGCAAGCTAATACTACTAATGATGTCAATTTTTTCGCGTGTAATGTGTTCATTTTAAATCTCCTAATCGATTGTGCATGGCTTGTGTAGATAAGTCATACAACGGTTTGTGTTGCATAACCCGTATTCTGCGATTAGTGAGGGATTTAAAAAATCAGGATGCGTCTGTTTGTGCTGTCAGTGCTGTCTGACAAGGATTGTAGTTTTTAAAATTAAAACTAGTGGCCCGATAATGCGTTTGAAAGCAATTTGGCGGTTACATCCACAATGGGAATCACACGCTCATAGGCCATTCTGGTTGGGCCAATTACGCCTAAAGTGCCCACCACTTGGCCATCTGCTTCATAAGGCGCGGTCACCATTGAGCATTCATCTAGCGGCAAATAGCCGCTTTCGTTGCCAATAAAAATCTGAATGCCTTCGGCGCGCTGGCTATTATCTAGTAGCTGCATCAAGCTAGTGCGGCGCTCAAACACTTCAAACAATTTGCGTAAACTGTTTACATTGGTCGATAGCTCATCCACATGCAACAAATTGCGCTCACCCGCAATTACCACGCCATCGTTGCTAGCGGCTTTATTGCTGGCATCCAGCGCGGCGGTCATCAATTTATTCATGTCCCATTGCATTTGTTGCAGTTCGGCATGCAATTTAAGGTGCACTTCATCAAAGGTTTGGCCAGAAAAATGCGCATTAAAATAATTGCTGGCTTGGGTTAACTCGCTGGCCGAATAAGGCTTTTCAGACAAAATAATGCGGTTTTGCACATTGCCATCGCTGGTCACAATAATCACCAGCACGCGTTTTTCGGTAAGAGGCAAAAATTCTAAATGCTTAAACGCCACGCGCTGGCGCTTAGGAATCATCACAACGCCGGCAAATTGCGTTAGTTGCGACAGCATATCCGCCGCGCTGCTAATCAGCTCACTTTGGTTGGGCGAATTTAAGCCGCTTTTTAAATGCGCAATGGCCTGATTTTCAAGCGGTTTCACCGTTAATAACGAATCCACAAATAAACGGTAACCTTTTTGTGTGGGAATGCGCCCAGCCGAGGTATGCGGGCTGGCGACAAAACCCAGCTGCTCAAGGTCGCTCATTACATTGCGAATGGTAGCCGCGCTAATATCCAAGCCGCTGTGCTGCAATAATGTGCGCGATCCAATCGGCTGACCATCACTAATGTAATGCTCTACCAAGGTTTTTAATAATATTTGTGCGCGTTTATCCAAAATTTAAGCAATAAGCCTTTAAAAATTACACCGTTATTTTGCCTTAATTGCGGCCTTATTAGTGAGATTCAACGCTTGAAACTAGGTTTCATTTTGATGACACATTCAAAAGCAGCGCTTTTATGGCAGTTTGATTAGCCCGTTCGGGCTAATGCGGCTTATTTTTAAGTTTTCGGTGCATCCAAATTAAGTTTGCTTACGTAAGCCATTATGTATCCATTAAATCCGTATGCATTACTTTGAGTTTACTTTTTAATTTATTTTGGAGATTTATCATGAAATTAACATGGTCAAAAATCGCGTTAGCATTAGGTTTTGTAGCAAGTTCGGCGGCATTTAATGTCGCTCAAGCCGCCAGTTTAGTTGGTCTTAGCACCAATAATCAAATTGGCGTATTTGATTCAGCCAATGTAGCCGCCGCCGCATTTGTCAATATTAGCGGCTTAAGCGCAGGCGAATCATTAATTGGCATCGATTTTAGGCCGTCAAACAACACCATTTACGGCATTAGTACGTCTAATAATGTGTATACGGTTAACGCTTCTTCTGGCGCAGCCACATTTGTAACGGCA
>Ga0326733_1000588_pt1 | contig 10456 bp, 9 predicted proteins | sample 14_GP2_308_FD_207946 | JGI IMG/M metagenome (GOLD analysis project Ga0326733, IMG submission 207946) | Glacier ice microbial communities from Ngari, Tibet, China - 14_GP2_30.8 | ecosystem: Environmental > Aquatic > Freshwater > Ice > Glacier | place: China: Ngari, Tibet | collected 2018-07-17 | reverse complement strand
AAGCTGGACATAGGGCCGCATGGTTTTCCGGTGGGCGAATGGGCCAAGTTGCCGCAAGCCGACGGGAATAAAACGCGAACGCCACTACAGAAACTGGAGTCGTGAGGCACCGCATAGCTACAGAAACTGTAGTCGGACATTTGCTATAGCTACGGAAACTGGAGCTATGCGGTACAGATTGACCATTCTCTAGCTACAGATTCCGTAGTCCTTTATAGAAGTTACCATATGCAGGAGGCAATTCCATGCAAGACAAGAAGCAAGGCACGCGAATAGCGAAGGGCAAAAGCGGCGCGAATGTATTGCAAGTGATTCAGGAAAAAGGCCAAAGTCCGGAAAGAGCCTTGGCAGAAATGGGTTTTTCTCCAGTTGGGGCGAACACTTATACAGCAATGACTTACGTAGCTGGTTTTGCCGGTGAGTTGCACCTTACCGAAGCAGTCGCAGTAATGAAGGCCAAAGCAGCCAAGGTGCAACTTGGTGACCTATCAGAAGTAGAGGCAACGCTGGCATCGCAAGCAGTGGCGCTGGACGCTATCTTTAACGGGCTAGCAAAGCGGGCTGCTCAAAATATGGGGCAGCACATAGGCGCATGTGAAACCTATTTGAGACTCGCTTTAAAAGCGCAATCACAATGCCGCGCCACACTGGAAACACTGGCGGAGATTAAATATCCCAAAGCAGCCACCTTTGTGCGACAACAGAACGTCGCTTATCAACAGCAGGTGAACAACGGAATAGCGAATGATTCCGCGACCAGTACGCACACGCACGCGCACGGCAAAACATTAAATCAATCAAACGAACTATTGGAGGCTCAGCATGGCGAACGGTTGGACAGTAGAGCGACGGGCACGGCAGGCTGCAATGATTCACGGATGGAAGCCGTGGGAGAGGTCAACCGGGGCAAAGACGCCAGAGGGTAAAGCACGCAGCAGCCGTAATGCTGACAAGCCCGAATCATTCAATCGCCAATCTCAGAACCTGCAGCAGGAGCTCAAACGACTGCTGCGACAGTCAAAAGAAATTGATAAGGCCGTTCGACAATCGCATAGTTGGGGATAGGGGCATCAAAAGTCTAGAATCCTGATAGCCCGGAAACCACCCGTTATCTCATGCGTAGATTATTTCCTCCTTTAACAGGCAATGAACAAACGAAGGCAACTTGAAAGCAATCAAAGCGTAGGCGCTCGCAACAATGGCAGTCGAAATAGTTTTTGGGGGCATGTTTGGGGGCATATTCGATATTACAAAATGCCATATCGTTTATCTATAAGGGTTTGCGAGGATGATTAGGCTTCCCCTTTCCCAGTGTTTATGAGGCCTCCCATGTGGAGGCCTCATCATTTAGTAGAGCCTGTCCTAAGTCTTGTCGAGTAGCATCTCGTGCCTCGTCCGTAAGCTGAAATGTGCCCCAATTAATGCCAATCGCGTACTTTGCATTCAGGTCTTCAAAAATTTGAACTTCCTCAGCGGGATCAACGTGCTGGGATGCCATAAACAATCGAGGCTCATACGCTCCTACCGGAAAAAGCGCTCCATCTGGAGCCCCGTATCGAGAGCGAATTTCGTTAAGCATAGAGCCGTCGCCATAACCGGTATCCCCTCCGAACCAAACGCGCCCCGTGCTAGTGTCGATCATAAAACTCGCCCACCATGCCTTTCGTCGATCCAGTAGACTGCGATTCGCCAATGATTTGCACGGTAACTGTACTGCTACCGCTGTACCGATAGCGATACAATCATTCCAATCCCCGTTACGACACGGGCGGTCGCGATTTCTTTCTTGATGACGTCATTTCCCAACGGCGTAAGAACTAACGGATCGAAGGCATTAACAAGCCGCTTAAGTGCTCAGGATTGGCCCCTCAACAATGTGGATACAGCCACGGTCTATGGCGGTGCTGCGCAGGGTTTTACTGACTATCTCGATAGTGCAGGTAATAGTTCTCCCCCTAACCAAGCGAAGTTGCCGAAGTGGCGTAAGCCGCCAATGCCGTGAGTTCATTATTTAATTATGCAGACAAGGGTAAGTAGTCACCGAACATCAAGCAATGAATTGCGCATTAACGCCGTTCTCACGCTATTTTTGTCAGTCTTAGCTTTTATCTCTGGGATCCATAAGTAAATACAATTTCGTAGTAAATATTCACAATGCTACGATCGCAACACGCTTCACCCAAATCGAAACATGTTGGATCAATCAGATATTTTAAAGGAAATTATTCATGACAAATGAAGCCAAGTGTCCATTCAACCATACTGCCGGTGGCGGCACAAGCAACCGTGACTGGTGGCCCAAGCAATTACGTCTGGATCTGCTTGCGCAGCATTCGTCGAAGTCCAATCCTATGGACACCGACTTCAATTATGCCAAGGCATTCAAAACCCTTGATCTGGCCGCATTGAAGAAAGATATTGCAGCGTTGATGACCGATTCGCAAGACTGGTGGCCTGCCGATTTCGGTCACTACGGTCCGCTGTTCATTCGTATGGCATGGCACAGTTCAGGAACATATCGCATCGGCGATGGCCGTGGCGGCGCTGGTCGCGGACAACAACGCTTTGCGCCACTTAACAGCTGGCCAGATAATGTCAGCCTCGACAAGGCACGGCGTCTGTTGTGGCCCATCAAACAAAAATACGGCAAGAAAATTTCCTGGGCAGATCTGCTTATTTTGACCGGTAACGTCGCGCTGGAAACCATGGGCTTCAAGACTTTCGGTTTCGCTGGCGGCCGTGAAGATGTATGGGAACCAGATATGGATACCTACTGGGGCGCCGAAACCACTTGGCTCGGTGGCGACGCACGCTATGGCAAAAGTACGCCTGGCAGCCACACCGGCGAGATCGTGGCCGATGCCGACATGCACGGTAGCGAACAAGGTCGTACCGATCCTGCCGGCCGCAATCTAGAAAACCCGTTGGCAGCAGTACAGATGGGGCTGATCTACGTCAACCCTGAAGGCCCTGAAGGCAATCCTGATCCAATCGCAGCAGCCCACGATATCCGCGAAACATTCGCTCGCATGGCGATGAACGATGAAGAGACCGTGGCCCTGATCGCTGGCGGTCACACCTTCGGTAAAACGCACGGTGCAGGCGATGCCAACCATGTCGGTCGCGAGCCAGAAGCTTCCGACCTTGAACACCAAGGTTTCGGCTGGAATAGCAGCTTCGGCACTGGCGTTGGCAAGGATGCAATCACCAGCGGTCTGGAAGTAACCTGGACGCAGACGCCTACGCAGTGGAGCAATTTCTTTTTCGAGAACCTGTTCAATTTCGACTGGGAGCTGACCAAGAGTCCCGCCGGTGCACATCAATGGATTGCAAAGAACGGAGCTGGCGCTGGCACCATTCCGGACGCGCATGATTCGTCAAAGAGCCACGCGCCGACCATGTTGACGACGGACTTGTCGTTGCGCTTCGATCCTGCCTACGAAAAAATTTCGCGCCGCTTTTTTGAGCATCCAGAGCAATTCGCCGATGCCTTCGCTCGTGCATGGTTCAAGCTGACCCATCGCGACATGGGTCCACGTGTGCGTTACCTGGGACCAGAAGTACCGGCCGAAGAATTGATCTGGCAAGATCCATTACCGGTAGCAAGCACGCCGCTGATCGATGACAATGACATCGCGACGCTAAAGACAAAGGTACTCGCTTCTGGCTTGTCAGTTTCTGAATTGGTATCGACTGCGTGGGCATCTGCCTCCACCTTCCGTGGTTCGGACAAACGCGGCGGTGCCAACGGCGCACGCATTCGCCTCGCGCCGCAAAAGGATTGGACAGTCAATCAGCCTCAGCAACTGGCTAAGGTCCTCAAGGTACTAGAAAGCATTCAAAGCGATTTCAATGCGACAGAGACTGGTGGCAAGAAGGTCTCATTGGCCGACTTGATTGTGTTAGCTGGCGGTGCAGGTGTAGAGCAAGCTACCAAGAGTGCCGGTCAGAATGTGACGGTACCCTTCACGCCTGGTCGTACCGATGCCACGCAGGAACAGACCGATATCGAATCATTCATGTCACTGGAGCCGATCGCCGATGGTTTCCGCAACTACCTCAAAGGCCAGTACAGCGTTCCTGCAGAAGCTTTGCTGATTGATAAGGCGCAGTTACTGACCCTGACCGCGCCGGAAATAGCTGTTCTGGTGGGTGGCCTGCGTGTTCTGGGCGCTAACGTTGGTCAGACGCAGCATGGGGTGTTCACGACCCGTCCGGGCACTTTGACTAACGATTACTTTCTCAACCTGCTCGACATGGGCACGGAGTGGAAGGCAACATCACCGGCCAAAGATGCCTTCGAAGGGCGTGATCGCAAGACCGGTGCAGCCAAATGGACCGGCACCCGCATCGACTTGCTGTTCGGCTCACATGCGCAGTTGCGTGCGGTGGCAGAAGTCTACGGAAGCGCCGACGCGCAAGAGAAGTTCGTGCATGACTTCGTAGCGGCGTGGACCAAGGTGATGAATCTGGATCGTTTCGATCTGACCTGATCCGAGCAGCAAATCTGAAGTTATCTAAAGCGGCGAATCTTTTGATTCGCCGCTTTTTTATGCTGCTGGAGTGGACTGCCCCGAGGCGTTTGAACGCGCATCAATGTGAGGTCGGAATTTGTCTACCGGTGTGGGGGCAGTCCACATACCTATCGAATGTGTCGGCGCTACCGGGGGAAGCCCACAATGAACACTTGATCGCCAATTGTGGCGCTGCGAATTGCCGCCACAAGTTAAGTTTCTTCTGTATTTTTGCTTTGTTCAGTATCCATAAAAATAATATCAAGCTCCAATGTGTGGAGTTGTTTATTCCCATTCTTGTCCTTGGCGCAGATCTGAATGTATCTGATTCGTTTCCCTGGCATTTACACCTCAAACTTATCTATATCAATCAACAATAATTTAAGAGTACGTGAAGGGCAATGACAGTCAAAAATTATAAAGTGGTCTAAGCGATCGACAAAGTTCGCAGATCGCAAGGCAAGCCGACGCTAATACCCGATGCGATATCACGGGCGTGTAGGCGGGCGTTGACGGTAGACAAATGTGTCAAAGTATTGCGCATGCAATGCAAGCGTGGTGCAAGGCACTTGCCTACCATTTATCCAAGTTCTAAACTCGTATTTCTCACCAAGAATTTTTTAGGTTTATCTGTAATAAAAAAGCCTGCCAAAAAATTGGCAGGCTTTTTTATTGTGCAGCGTACGTCACTACAATACGCTCAAGCGCAAAAATCCAAAGGCAAGCGACGGGGAAAGTGTTGTCCTTGCCCCGGGCGGTCTGCATCGCGCAAAGTGCGCCATGTATAGGCCAGTGCGGTTTCCACGGCGGTCAATATATCTTCACCGAGAGCCAAGCGGCCGGCCAACGCGCTGGCAAGGGTGCAACCTGATCCGTGATAACTTCCTGGCAGACGAGCGCAGGTGAAAGTGCCGGATACGCCATCGCGCGAATACAGGCGGTTGTGGACTTCATGTTCGTCGCCATGACCGCCTGTGATCAGCAAGTGCTGGCAAAAGGGTAGTAATTTTTCTGCGCATTGATCCGGTGTGCCGTTCGGTAGCTCGGCCAGAATACGTGCCTCCGGCAGGTTCGGTGTAGCGATGGTGGCAAGCGGAAGCAAGCGTTCGCGCATTGCGTAACCGACTTCATCCTTGCCTAGTGCGCCGCCGCCGCCCGCGCGTAATACTGGGTCGCACACAATCGGTACGTGTGGCAGGCGCTGCAAAATTTGTACGACGGTATCGACCATCTGGACTGAACCCAGCATGCCGAGCTTGATACCCGCTACTGACAAATCGGTGATCACGGCCTCTGCCTGTGCCAATACCCATTCAGAATCCAGCACGCGAAAGTCGGATACATCAACGGAGTTCTGTACGGTCAATGCGGTGACTGTCGGGGCAGCATGGCAACCTTGCGCCATCAAGGCTTCAATATCAGCTTGCAAGCCTGCGCCACCACTTGGGTCGTGGCCGGAAAGACAAAGAACGATAGGGCGTGAATTCTTCATGGTGCAAATTTATTCTTAAACGAGGTGGATTGCGGCAACTGCAGGAAAAATAGTAGGGCAGTAAAAATAAACGCAATTCCTGCTACCGGCAACATTATAAAGCCGTACAGCGTTCGTATGGAATTTGGGGATGGGCATTTCGAGCGGAGTTGATAGATGCGCGACAAACTGACTAATTGGTAATGGAGCTTGTTGCTTTGCAGAGAATCACGGAAAAAGAGAGCGCTTTGCAATCAATGCAGGGACATCAGTTGCAGACAGCGGCTGCGAAATATAGCAGCCTTGTATCTCATCGCAAGCAAGGGTCTGCAATATCTTCAATTGCGCCAATGTTTCAACACCTTCAGCGACCACCCGCATATTGAGCGCCTTGGCCATAGAAACAATCGCAGTAAAGAAAATTTCCCCTTCCTTGCCTATGCCCAGTTGCGCGGTAAATGCCTGATGGATTTTAAGTACATCCATGTCTAGGCGCTGCACTAGTGACAAGGATGAATATCCTGAACCGAAATCATCAACATACATCTTGATGCCCATTTTGTTGATGGCAGAGATCTCATCGAAAATATCACCAGTATTTTTCATCATTGCCGATTCGGTCAATTCAATTTCCAATAGCGATGCAGGAACAGAGTGCATGGACAAACATGCAGCAATCAGATTCTTGATCTTGCCATCGTTGAACTGGTGTGCGGAGACATTGATTGAAACCGGTACAACTTGAATTCCTTGCGCCAGCCATATTGCAATCTGTGCGCACACTTTATCGATGACGATTTCACCGACTGCGTTGATCATTCCTGTGTCTTCAGCAAGACTTATAAAGTCGTTGGCCGGGATCAATCCTCGTGTTGGATGTCGCCAACGGATCAGGGCTTCCATGCCGGTTAATATACCGGTTGTAGCGGCAACGCGCGGGTGAAAGTAAAGTTCGAATTGGTCTTCCCGAATCGCCTGCTCCAGATCCTGTTCGGTATCCAGTCGCAATTTGATGTTTTCGTATAGCATGCGATCGTAAAAGCGAAATTCGCCCTTGCAGTTTATCTTTGCTGCATACATGGCAATGTCTGCGTTCGTCATTAGCGTTCCCACATCGTGGCCATCGCGTGGGAACAGAGCGATGCCTATAGATCCGCCTACCTTGATCTTCTTCGATGTTGTATCGCGTGTAAGCTTGAACGGCTCTTGCAAGACCTGGTTGATGGTAAATGCGATCTGTGCAACTTCTTCCTCGTTATGTATTGCTTCCAGTACTACCGTAAATTCATCGCCACCAAGTCGAATCACTTTGTCGCTTGCGCGCACCACTGATTTTAGACGTGCTGAGACTGCGCACAATAATTGACCACCTGCCGAATGACCCAAAGTATCGTTGACGTTCTTGAAGTCATCCAGATCGATGAAGAGCACAGCCAGCATCGATTTTTTCGTTTGCGCGGCAGCCAATGCAGAAGGCAAATAATTCATCAGCCAATGCCGATTCGGCAGAGCGGTGAGGGCATCTTCAGTCGCTAAGCGAGACATTTCACGCTCGTGGCGTTTGGCTTCGCTGATATCGCGCAGCGTAATTGCAAGCCCAATGTCGGCACGGACAAATTTTCGCTTTACCCATTCAGCCTTAATCGGGCTTCCTTCCGGAATGCAATAGTCGTCTTCGTAAAAACCGTTTTCCATGGCAAGGCGATAGGTATTCATCACCCGTTCAAAATACTCTCCGGTGTAATAATCAGATACTTTGGCACCCAAGAATTTTTCTTTGAGCAAGCCGAAAAATGAAGCCCCTTTTTCATTGCAATCCAGCACGATGAAATCGGTAATAAATCCGCTTTTATTCTGCTCAGAAAGTAGAAAGTAAAAACCTTCATTGCCACCCTCTGTGGCGAGGCGATATGTTTCGCGTATGGTTTTTGCCTGATGATTACGCCATGCAAGGCGTATCGACATCTACATGGCGAGAAATGAAATTAAAAAGATGATGATCGTGCCCGCAATGCCGATCTTGCGATACATCAGCAAATTGCGCTCATATGGTTGCAACACATCTTGCTGCTCGAGTCCAACCAAGGCAAAGAAGGGATCGTCGGTTAGTTTGTGCGTAGCGACAAAGCGTGTTCTGCCATCAGGAAAAAGATGTGTTTCCCTGATGGCTAGATTGGGATCGATTTTCTGTGTGGCGAAAGGGGAGCTGTCCCGTTGTGTGTCGCCGACCTTGGACATGCGCTCTAAACCATCTTCGCCAATGAAGGCGAGAATGCCGCTTTTTCCCAATACATGATCATCAGAAAAAAGCGTAAAGAATTCTGGCGCAATTCCCATCACCAACACGCCGTCGAATACGCCGCCATCCTTTTCAACCCGACGTGTAACCTGCATGATCTTTTTACCGCTGATTCGGCCTATGGTTGGTGCGCCTATGCGCAAAGCGTTTGACGTATTTGTTTTGTGGAACTGAAAATACTCACGATCTACAACCGTGAATTTCTTTGTAACTGGAATAGTTGTTGTGACGGGCATACCGTTGACGTCATAAATTGCAATTGACGCAAATTGAGGGATGCTGAACGCGCTATCTACGCTCATCTTTTCAAAATTTAACGAGCCGTTAGACTTTTCCCAGCCAAACTTTATTTGTTGGGCCAAGATATCGAGTTGCTCGACGGTTCTCGTCAGATATTGGGCATAGGCTTCGGAGATGGACGCCGATTTTTTCAGCGCATTCGCCTCCAATTGTTTCTTGTCGCTTGCAAGTTTGGAGAATATCGCGCTCCATAGTAGAAACGTCAACAATATCGCGAACAGCGGCCACAAAATCATGAAGCGAAGATTGCGTCGAATGTAGCCCCCCCGTGTCATCATGTTGCGCGTGGGAAATCCTGATTCTTTAAGCATATATAGCCAGATGAGCGTGCTTTGAACGGCCCTATAAACTCAACGAATGAATTTTGAAAAGACGGGTTTTTTTTAAGTTTAGTCATTTGCTTCATGGCGCTATATCCCATAAATTTGGGATATGAATTGGCAGATCCAAGAAAAATTAACAAATAGTTAAAAGTTTCTTGGGGTTATGAAAAATTGCGCTAGCCATTACGGAAAAAACCGGTTTTACGAGCAAATTTCATTTGGTTTTTTTATTCAAAAAATTAACAAATCTATTTGTGAAAATTGCACATTGTTAATATATTGATATTTAACTGGCGTAGGGCTTCGGTCCGTTGAAGGCATAGCTTGTCAGCATTGGATAATTGCCTGCCTTGCTGGGAATGGGTAGGGCGCGTACCATGAGCGGAAAATTCGGCCATTCTTTTAAGGAGAGATTGATGTCAGTTCATTTGATTGAAGCAGTGCGATTTAACGATGCGGGTGATCGAGTAGAAATGGTGCGATGGGGGCGCGGGCATCGTAAAGCTGACGGCTCGCCAGGATGGGAAGCCGTTACTGTTGAACAAGATGTCAACCTGGTTGTAGATGCTCTGCACTTTGGCGACGAAGTAGCAACTGCATTCAAGGTCGGCAGCGACATGGTGTTGGGGCCGCGTGTGCATATCGTCATACATCAACATGGTATTGAAGATATCGACACCATCGATCACGATGTTCCGGGTCGAACTTTGGCAGATCTGCCACGTTTTTAAGCCGTCTGCCATTTGGTAGCGGAACAATAATCAAGATAGGGAAGTGTATGGGCGGGGATTTAACGCAAGATGAGTTCGATGCATTAAATGAAATCGTTGCAGGTATAAAGCATGCGCGTCCTTCTGCATGTGTAGCGAGAAATACAAAACGGTTGACCGGTCTGAAATATATCGTCTATGCAAAAGACGGTAGTCTCGGATTAACGGATAAAGGCAAGCAAACCTTGTTCATCAAGAGCTGTATTGAAGGTCTTCGTGCAATCAGCAACGATCCGAACGCGGCACTCAAGTCCGACGTCGCGACTTTCCTGGGAAAGAAAGGGCATATTTCTCAGAAAGAAGGCGCTACGGGATTCGACGTGACGCAAAAAGGTAAAGAGTGTTTAGTCGATATAGATATCCGTAGCGCTTAACTTATTCTTCGAGGTCAGATCACGCGATTTTCATTTCACTACGTGTCGGCTCCAACTGTCCATTCTCAAAATAATGCATAAAAATGCATAGTGCTTACCTGTCTTTATTCAAACCGGGCCGTTCTTACAGAGCCGCGAGCAGAGCAATGCAAACTTGTAAATAAGTTGGCTGGGGGAGCGAATGGTCTGCGCAATCGAGCGAATTTTTGGCTATATATTGCAACGCGTTTTCGGAGCTTGTATATGTATCTCGTTCATAAATACAGGCGAATAGCATATGGGTGGTGAGAAGACAATTAAGTTGAACTCTCAGGCTGAAAACCACGTATGTCTGCGCCATGGCAAGAGTGGCGAGGTCACCAACGATGCCGGCAACACCCGCAACGGCCACAGCGCCAAGACACG
>Ga0326733_1000587_pt1 | contig 10458 bp, 12 predicted proteins | sample 14_GP2_308_FD_207946 | JGI IMG/M metagenome (GOLD analysis project Ga0326733, IMG submission 207946) | Glacier ice microbial communities from Ngari, Tibet, China - 14_GP2_30.8 | ecosystem: Environmental > Aquatic > Freshwater > Ice > Glacier | place: China: Ngari, Tibet | collected 2018-07-17 | reverse complement strand
CCTATTGGAAAAGGTTTGTTAGGAAAATCAGTTGGAGAATTTGCTGAGATCACGGTTCCGAACGGTGTTTTGAAATTTGAAATCTTAGAAATTTCACGCGATTAAATAGCGAAAGATTTAACAATTAACCCATTTCACAATGTCAAGTATTTTTACAAAAATTATAAACGGAGAAATTCCGTGCTACAAAATTGCTGAAGATGAAAATTTCTTGGCTTTTTTGGATGTAAATCCAAATGCAAAAGGACACACTCTTTGTATTCCGAAACAGGAAATAAATAAGATTTTTGAGATGGAAGATGATTTGTATGTGGGACTAATGCAGTTTTCAAAGAAAATCGCAGTTGCTCTTGAAAAAACGGTTCCGTGTAAACGAATCGGAATGGCAGTTGTGGGACTTGAAGTTCCTCATGCGCACGTTCACTTGGTTCCGCTGAATGAAATGGATGAAATGCGTTTTCACAATAAAGTATCGTTGTCCAAAGACGAATTTGAAGCTTTGGCAGAAAGTATAAAAACCAATTTATAATAGTTGCAGAAATAAAATATTTTGGTATGGTTTTCGTTTAAAAGGGAATAGGTGAAAACCTGTTCCCTTTTCTAATTTATGAAGCCTTCATTCTATACTATGAAAAACATTTTTTTCTTTCTTTCTTTCTTTTGCTCAGTTCTTACTTTTGGACAGGTCAACAACGGATATTCTTTGGTTGATGCTAAAATGGCGGATATCCCCGAGAATTCAACAACTTCTACCCAAGCAATTGCAAAGTATATCAATGCAAATTTCAAAACAGAAACGGATAAAATCCGAGCTGCATATTATTGGACGTCATCTAATATCAATTATGATGTTCCCGGAATGTATGCAGTAAATTTCAGCGAAACGGTACAGCAAAAAATTACAAGGGCTTTAAAAACCAGAAAAGGCGTTTGTATTCATTATGCTTCCGTTTTTAATGATCTCTCCCAAAAAATAGGAATCCAATCCTATATAATTGACGGATACACTAAGCAGAACGGAAAAGTAAGTGATCTGGCTCACGCTTGGATTGCTGCAAAAATCGACAAAAAGTGGTATGTTTTTGACCCAACTTGGGGTTCAGGATATGTCAATAATGGGAAATTTTACAAAAAATTAGATAATGTTTATTTCAAAGCAGAACCTACTAAAATAATCGCTTCCCACATTCCATTTGACTATTTATGGCAATTTTCGAATTATCCGATTACTAATAGTGAGTTTTATGAAGGTAAAATCCAAATCAATACAAGCAAGAAATACTTTGATTTTGAGAAAGAAATCGCAAAACATAATGGCTCGTCTGAAGCGGATCAATTATTTGCTTCAGTAGAACGGATAGAAAAAAATGGATTGATTAACAACATGATTTCAGCACGGTATGAAGGCAAAAAGAAGCAGTTGACCTATTTGCGACACAATACCAACATAGAAAAATTAAATTCTATTGTGAATGAAATGAATGAGGCCGTTGTGTTATTGAATGATTTTATCCGTTATAGAAACAATAAGTTTAGCCCTGTTTTTTCAGATGATGAAATTTACCGAATGATTGAAACACCGAGAGAAAAATTAGCCAAATGTCAAAATGATATTTACAAAGTTGGCTCAGTGGGCGGTGAGAATGCTTCAAATGTAGCTTCCATCAAAAAATCGATAAGCAGAGCTGTGGCGCAAGCCGAAGAGCATTCTTCTTTTGTTCAAGATTATTTGAATACCTCTAAAACGGTCAGAAAAACGATGTTCTTTAAAGTGTCTCGTTTAGGAGCTCGTTGAGTTAGATTACTTTTTTTAAACTTACTTGCATTGTTGTTCCTTTGCCAATTTCCGAATTCAAGACTTTTATGGTTCCTTTGTGGTATTCCTCCACGATTCTTTTAGTTAATGAAAGTCCCAATCCCCAACCTCTTTTTTTGGTGGTAAAACCAGGTTCAAAAATGTTTTTGAACTGTTTTTTCTTAATTCCTCCTCCGGTATCTGAAACGTTTATTTTTACATAATTTCCTTCTTGTTCAATTTCCAAAGCTAATTTTCCTTTTCCTTTCATCGCATCGATGGCGTTTTTCACCAAATTTTCGATGGTCCAACTGTGAAGTGTGGGATTGAGAGACACCATAATAGGAGCTTTTGGCGCTTTGAACGAAAACTCAATTTGTTTGGAGAATCGGGATTGTAAATAGTCGTAAGATTGCAGTGTTTCTGCTACAATATCTTTGTTTTCTAATTTGGGTTCCGAGCCTATTTTAGAGAAACGGTCTGTTATGGTTTGCAAACGTTCAATGTCTTTTTCAATTTCAAAAGTGGTGCTTTCATCTTCATTTTCGGATTTTAAGAGTTCGACCCAACCAATTAGAGAAGAGAGTGGAGTTCCTATCTGGTGTGCAGTTTCTTTAGCCATACCGGCCCAAAGTTTGTTTTGCGTTGCCATTTTGGTGCTTCGATAAAAATTGTAAACTAAAGCGCCAAAAAGCACAATAATTAGCACTAAAGCAACGGGATAATATTTTAATTTATTCAGTAAGGCCGAATTTCCATAATAGAGTTTTTGAAATTTTCCGGGGACATATTCAATGACAATGGGCTCGTTTTCACTTTTTAAATCATGCAAAAATGCGACTGCCTTTTTATTGTTTTTTACAATAACTTCATCAATGTTTACGGTGTTTATAATGCTGTCATTTTCTGTAAGTATAATAGGAATCGATGTATTGTCACTAAAAATTTGAAGCGGAAGGTCAACATCTGTATTTTCACCGGCGTTAATCAGTGTTTTTTGAGCTTGTGCCCAAAGATTCATTTTTAATCGTTCTTCATTTTTGAAGATTTGAAAAAAGGTGTAGGTGTTCCAAAGTATCAGTGAAATGATTAAAAAAGAGGCAAAAATTATAATCCAACGGGTTGTATTTCTTCTTTCAGAAAACTGCATAAATGAAAATTTGAATTATAAATGTAACGAAATAAATGCTGTAGTATTTTAGTTTTACTTAAAGATTTTTTTTTAAAATAAATCCATACATAATTTTATTCAAATTGGGACTTCTGCTGCAAAAACTGAATCGATTTGTCTACTTTTGTATCTTAAGCAAATTTTGAAATATATGATTACTATTGATCCAAAAAGCATTGAAACGGCGAAATTACAGGGTTATTTGCAATGTTCAGTGGGTCCAAGACCTATTGCTTTTGCCAGTACCATGGATGCAAAAGGAAATTCTAATGTGTCGCCTTTTAGTTTCTTTAATGTGTTCAGTGCGAATCCCCCAATCCTTATATTTTCACCCGCAAGACGCGTTCGGGACAATTCAATAAAACACACGTTAATCAATGTTCAAGCAACTGGGGAAGTAGTCATTAATGTGGTGAATTATGATATGGTGCAACAGATTTCTCTGGCCAGTACGGAGTATGCTGATGGTGTGGATGAGTTTTTAAAATCAGGCTTGACGCCAATTGCTTCGGAGGTGGTAAAACCCTTTCGAGTAAAAGAATCGCCTGTTCAATTTGAATGCAAAGTCACTCAGATTATTCCGCTTGGAACAGAGGGTGGAGCTGGAAATTTAGTGCTTTGTAAAGTTGTTCGTATTCATATTGACGAATCTGTTTTAGACGAAAATGGAGCAATTGATCAATATAAAATTGACTTGGTTTCCAGATTAGGCGGCAATTGGTATTCCAGATCGAACCAAGGACTTTTTGAAGTGCCAAAACCATTGTCTACATTAGGAATTGGAGTAGATTCAATTCCTAATTTTGTAAAAGAAAGTCAGGTTTTCAACGGAAATGATTTAGGCATGTTGGGGAATGTAGAAGCCTTGCCTACACCAGAAGAAGTTAGTATATTTGTAAAACAGAATTTTGCTGTAAAAGGAGTTTTAAGCGCTGATGATCAGCAAAAAGTACACTTGGCGGCAAAAAAATATCTGGATGACAATGATGTTTTATCGGCTTGGAAAGTACTTTTGGCAAAATAATAATATTATAAATAACATTAAAAACAACGAAGATGGAAGTTACAGGAAAAATTAAAATGCTTGGGGATGCAAAAAATGTGGGAAGCGGAAGTTTCTTGAAAAGAGAATTAGTTGTAACCACTGAGGAGCAATATCCACAACATATTTTAGTAGAATTTGTACAAGATAAATGTGATTTATTGAACAGTTTTAAAGTGGGTGAAGCTGTCAAAGTTTCTATCAATTTAAGAGGACGCGAATGGGTTGATCCGCAAGGAGTGACTAAATATTTTAACGCAATCCAAGGTTGGAGAGTAGAAAGAGTAGCTACTGAAGCGACTGCTGCACAAATGCCTCCGATGCCAGCTGCTGAAGCATTTGCGCCAGCAACAAACTTAAACGAAGAAGAAGCAGACGATTTACCATTCTAAGAGATAAAAAAGTTAGAAGTTACAAGTCAGAAGTTTGAGTTTTACTTGAATTTCTGACTTTTTTATTTTTTGAAATTGCCATTGAAATTAATTTTTGAAATTGAAAAATGTATTATTTATCTTCAGATTTATTTTTCCCGCCTGTCTCCGAATCAAATTGGGATGGGATTTTGGCCATTGGCGGAGATTTATCTTCGGAACGATTGCAGCTTGCTTATAAAAGCGGCATCTTTCCATGGTTTGAAGAAGGCGAACCCATTATGTGGTGGTCACCAAATCCAAGAATGGTGTTATTTTTGGATGAATTGATTGTTTCAAAAAGTATGCGAAACATTCTGAATCGGAAAATTTTCACCGTTACTTTCAATCAAAATTTCAGAGACGTAATTTCAAACTGTCAAAATATAGAACGTGACGGTCAAAATGGAACGTGGATTACTAATGACATGATAGAAGCCTATTGTAAACTTCATGAATTAGGAATAGCAAAATCAGTTGAGGTTTGGCAAGATGAGGTTTTAGTTGGTGGTTTATACGGAATCGATTTGGGAGATGTTTTTTGTGGTGAAAGTATGTTTTCGAAAGTATCTAATGCGTCGAAAGCGGCTTTTATAACTTTGGTCAACCAACTAAAAAAAGAAGATTACAAACTTTTGGACTGTCAGGTTTATAATCCTCATCTAGAAAGTTTGGGTTGCAGGGAAATTGACAGAACAGATTTTATGGAAATATTAAAAGGTAAATAACACTTAAAATTTCAACTTCTTAAAACTCCAATCCAGCGTATTAAAAAGAACCAATTCATTTTTCAATGTTGGTAAATCCATAATCAGTTTTAAAGTCTCCTGCGCCATCATAGTGCCAATAATTCCAGGAAGTGTGCCTAATACGCCATTCAAATTGCAATTAGGAACATCTTTAGGATTTGGTGGTTCAGGGAATAAGTCACGTAGATTTTTATTTCCATTATGGTTGAAAACCGCCATTTGTCCGTCAAATTTTAAAATGCTGCCATAAATCAATGATTTGCCTAATTGTACGCAAGTATCATTTACGAGATAACGGGTTTCGAAGTTATCACAACCATCAACAACTACATCAAAATCCATGATGATTTCTTTGGCGTTTTCTACCGTTAATTTTTCTTTAAAAGCAATTACACTAATCAATGGATTTAAAGTTTCTAAAACTGATTTTGCCGTGATTGCTTTTGATTGACCCACGTGCTTCTCCGTATATAAAATTTGACGGTGCAAGTTGTGCAATTCGATTTTGTCAAAATCTATGATTCCTATGGTTCCAATTCCGGCCGTTGCAATATATTGTAAAATAGGACAACCTAATCCGCCCGCGCCAATTACTAAAACTTTAGCTTTTTTTAGTTTTGCTTGGCCCGAATCTCCTATTTCCGGCAGCATCATCTGGCGGTTATAACGTAAAAAATCTTGAATGATACTCATTTAATTTTAGATTGAAATGAAAATATTTCTTTCCCCCTTTCGGGATAATGCCATTAAAGTTGTGGGATTTTTGAATGAAGATTAACGATTTTTGAATTCAGATTTGGTGTTGGCACATACAAGATTGTTAATTTTATTGGGTCTCATACATCTGAAATCTAAAATCATTATTCTAAAATCTGCAATCATAACTTCTGTCCCAATCCTTCCAAACGGGTTCGTATCCTTTGCTGGAAATAATTTTTGCAATCTCGGCAGCAGAACGTTCATCACTAATCTCAAATTGCTCCAAGGATTGTGGATCGACTGCATAACCACCGGGATTAGTTTTGGAGCCGGCACTCATACTGGTAATTCCAATTGGAATAATATTGTCCCGAAATTTTTCGTTCTCTCGGGTTGACAGAGAGATTTCTAAATCTTCATTCCACAAACGATAGGCACAAATGAGCTGGGTCAAATCAGCATCATCCATGATAAAGTTGGGTTTAATAACTCCTTCTGCCGGTCGTAATCTGGGAAATGAAACTGCATATTTCGTTTGCCAATACGTTTTTTGTAAATAATCTAAATGCAAGGCATTAAAAAAACTGTCAGTGCGCCAATCTTCTAATCCTAATAAAACACCCAGCCCAATTTTACGAATGCCCGCAGTTCCCACTCGATCCGGTGTTTCTAAACGAAAATCAAAATTGGATTTTTTGCCTTTGGTATGATATTGTTTATAAACATCACGATGATAGGTTTCCTGATATACTAAAATCGAATAGACACCCGCTTCGTGTAATTGTTCGTATTCTTCTGTAGAAAGCGGCTGTACTTCGGCTGAAATAGTGGAAAAATAATTTTTTATTTGTGCTGTTGCCTTTAGAAAATAATGAATGTTTACAGTGTGATTGGCTTCACCTGTTACTAACAAAACATGATCAAATCCCGCTTTTTTCAAGACCTCAATTTCTTGTGTAATTTCATTTTCAGTAAGTGTTTTTCGTTTGATTTTGTTGTCTAAACTAAAACCACAATAGGTGCAAATGTTTTGGCATTCGTTACTTAAATACAAAGGGACATACATTTGAATTATTTTGCCAAATCTTTTTTTGGTTAGTTCGTGTGCCAGTTCCGCCATTTTCTCTAAGTAAGGTTTTGCAGCTGGTGAAATCAACGTCAGAAAATCATCGAGACTGCGTTTGTTTTTCGCCATAGCCTGTTCAACTTCCTGTGCAGTGGTACTGTATATTTTGGATTTAATGATATCCCAATCGTAGTTGTCAAAAACTGATTTAAATGTTTTCATTTATTAGATAATGAGTTCGTTTTACTTTGCTCCATGTTTTTATAAGGCTATGGCTCCCTCTCCTTTGAAGAGGGTTGGGGAGAGGTTACTCATACAAAAACGCTGTCAAAGGACTTGAAGCCATCGCGCGATTTACTTTTTGAGCCAACTGCGCTTCGTAGGCTTTTCGGCCTGCAATAACGGCTTCTCTAAAAGCCTCTGCCATCAAAATTGGGTTTCCTGCTACGGCAATGGCTGTGTTTACTAAAACCGCATCCGCTCCAAGTTCCATTGCTTTTGCTGCATCGGATGGTGCGCCAATTCCGGCATCTATAATCACGGGAACTTTGCTCTGTTCGATAATTATTTCTAAAAAATCGATGGTTTTCAATCCTTTGTTACTGCCAATAGGTGAGCCCAGTGGCATTACAGCCGAAGTTCCAGCGTCTTCCAGCCGTTTACATAAAACAGGATCCGCATGGATATAAGGCAAAATGATAAACCCTAATTTGGCCAAAGCTTCCGTAGCTTTTAAGGTTTCGATTGCATCGGGCATCAAATATTTTGGATCGGGATGAATCTCGAGTTTAAGCCAATTGGTTTCTAATGCCTCCCGAGCTAATTGTGCTGCAAAAATCGCTTCTTTAGCATTTCTTGCTCCAGAAGTATTGGGTAGTAAATTAATCAGCGGATGTTTAAGATGTGATAAAATGGCATCGGTTTCCGTTTCTAAATCGATACGCTTTAACGCTACCGTTACTAACTCGCTTCCAGATGCTAAAATGGCTTCTTCCATCTGTTGATTGGAACCGAATTTTCCTGTGCCTAAAAACAAGCGGGATTGAAAGGTTTTGTTTCCTATTTTAAATGGTACCATATAATTTTTCGTTGAGTTGATTGATAAGTTGGGATGGATTTTTGCTGTGTGTAATCAAACCAGAAACTGCAATACCCTGAATTCCGGTTTCCGTCAGGTCTTCAACGTTTTCTAGTGTGATTCCTCCAATGGCATAAATGGGAATTTGGATGTTTTTTATTTTCATTTGTTTAATAATCGATCGGTACCCTTCAAGTCCTAAAATTGGGCTTAAATTTTGTTTGGTTGCCGTAAATTGAAACGGACCCAGACCAATATAATTACAGTTTTCAGATGTCCTTTGGAGTACCTCTTCAAAAGTATTTGCCGTTCCCCCAATGATTTTTGTTTTTCCTAAAAGGATTCGGGCTTCTTCCACTTTCATGTCACTTAAACCCAAATGAACGCCATCTAAATCCAATTGCTTTGCCAAATGGACGTTGTCATTGATGATAAAAGTGGCTAAATATTCTTTACATACTATTTTTACGGCTTCCGCCAAAGTGAAAACTGCAAGCGCGTTTTGATTTTTGAATCGCATTTGTATCCACTCACAACCATTATCCAGTGCTTTGTGAATGTTGTGCAATTGTTCTTCGACTGTATTTCCTTGCGAAATGTATTGTAGCTTATTATACATGATGGTATCCTAATTTTGTTTGGTTCGATTCTAAGTACGTTTCTATATATTTTTTGGCAGTAGTGCAAGCTGTTTTTAGATCTTGTCCCAAAGCTAAATTGGCTGTAATTGCGGATGATAATACACAGCCAGAGCCGTGTTTCTCGAAAACCAAAGTGTTATTTGGCGCAAGCCTAAAGATTTCTTTTCCGCTATATAAACAATCAACACCAATTGCCAGTGGATTGTGCCCGCCTTTTAGTAATACAGCACAATGCTTTGATACATCGTGAGCAATTAAATCAGGATTTTTTTCTGCTGCTGAAAGCTGTAAAATTTCATTGTAATTGGGTGTTATTAAGTCTATTTTTTTTAATATTTCAATCAAAACAGAATGATTTTCTATAGTTATAAAACGAAATTTGGTTGTAGATTTTAAAACGGTATCCCAAACAATCTTTGTTTTTGGCGAAAGCTTTTTTATAGCAAAAACAATTTTTTTTAAATAATCCAGTGAAGGAACAATTCCAATTTTTACGGCTTTGATACTATAATTTTCAAGCAATTTGTCCAGTGATCTCAAAACATAAGCTTGGTCAGTCCATTCCATTTCGAAGAACTGATTTTCGGTTTGAATAGTGTTGCCGGTATTGACAGCAAAACCATAAACGTGATGTTGCTCGAATGTCTTGATGTCTGCCAAAACCCCAGCTCCTCCAGAAGGATCAAAGCCTGCAATGGTTACTACGAAAGGCCTGTTTTCTGGCATAATATAAAATTTTCTATTGGATGATTACTGTTCCAAAGGATCCCTAAAAGTGCCACATCATCAAAGCCATATAGTAATGCGGTTTTAATTTTATCAGCTGTAATTCCTCCAACCGCTAGTAATGTAGTTTTGTTATTCTTTCTGTGTTCCAATTCTTTTTTAAAGTCAAGATTCGAAGCATACTTTGGTTTAGAAATACTTTCGAAAACAGGACCAAAAAAAGCATAAGCAAAAACAGTAGATAATTTTTCAAAATCAATCATTTGATGGATCGAAGTAGAGAGTGAAAATCCATTTTTCTTCCAGTTTTTTAAACTTTTCTCCGATGTTTCAATTCTTGCTTTTTCTGTAAAATGAATCCGATGTATTCCAGCTGCTGAAGCCAGTTGATGATGACTGTGCAAAACCAATTGCTGTCTGAAATCGGATTTTATTTCGGATAAAAAAGCGTTCATTTCTGTTTCTGAAAAATCAGGTTTCCGAATATGAAGCAACTCCAGTCCATTCTCAAAAAGAGAATGAATGGTGTCGATTTCATTAGTTATAGGAATTGGATTTGTGATTACGATCATAATCTTTTCTCTATTGTCTTATATGTAAATTTCTTTTCCGCTTTCTACAAATTCTTGTGATTTTTCTTTCATTCCTTTTTCGGCTTCGGCGACATCCCGAATTTCTTGCGAGATCTTCATAGAGCAAAATTTTGGTCCACACATGGAACAAAAATGAGCTACTTTGGCGCCATCTGCCGGTAATGTTTCATCATGAAATTCACGAGCTGTATCGGGATCTAGGGATAAGTTGAATTGGTCTTCCCAACGGAATTCAAAACGCGCTTTGCTCAAAGCATTGTCACGGTATTGCGATCCGGGATGCCCTTTGGCCAAATCAGCGGCATGAGCCGAAATCTTATACGTGATTACGCCGTCTTTAACGTCTTTTTTGTTGGGTAAACCAAGGTGTTCTTTTGGAGTCACGTAACACAACATCGCACAACCGTACCAACCAATCATTGCCGCGCCAATGGCAGAAGTAATATGGTCATAACCCGGAGCAATATCCGTTGTTAATGGTCCTAAAG
>Ga0326733_1000586_pt1 | contig 10459 bp, 8 predicted proteins | sample 14_GP2_308_FD_207946 | JGI IMG/M metagenome (GOLD analysis project Ga0326733, IMG submission 207946) | Glacier ice microbial communities from Ngari, Tibet, China - 14_GP2_30.8 | ecosystem: Environmental > Aquatic > Freshwater > Ice > Glacier | place: China: Ngari, Tibet | collected 2018-07-17 | reverse complement strand
CCAAACAGCAGGCCTGCGCGGGTCTCGACGCGGCCGGGTAGCTCCAGCCGAACGGCAAAGGTGATCGGCAGCGCGGCCCAGTGCATTAGCATGCCTGGCCTCCTTCCGGGTGATCAACTGGCTTGGCCGCATCAAGCGGGGCGTCAGGACCCCGGCCAGGATGCCGGCGATGGAGGGCAAGGCAAGAATACCTTCATGCTGCGCGCCTTTGCATTTGAGGATCTGGATATGCAGATCCCAGTCAACGCCGAAGGAGACTAGCAGCCGCAAGGGTGCTGGCGACGCATCGCGCCGTGCCAGCTCGAGGCGAAACAGGAAAATGGGGCAATCACATGACTGGGCATGCACTTGCAGCCGACGCAGCTGCTCGGGCCGCACCTGGGGCAGCCAGGCCAAAATCGCGCCGCGCGGGTTAGCCTTGATGAGCTGCTCGGTGGTACAACCACTCGTCGGGGTGTCGGCCGCGCACCAGACAAGGTTTTGCGCAGGCAGCCCCAGCTGGGCCTGCCCCGGTGCATGCGGGCGCTTCGGGGGCACGACCAGCAGCAAATGGCCGCCGCCCGCACCAATTCTCTCAAGCTAGGAGCCAGCAATCGCCACGCGCACAACGACGACTGGGGCTGCAGCAGCTCGGTAAGCGAGCGGCAGCGCCAGCCGCGCCCCCAGGCAGCTGGGCGTCAGGCTCCGCAAAGCCGATGGGCACAACGGTGAACTCCGCGCTTTGCAAGTCCGCTCCCCGCTAGAGCACCTGCGCCACGGCCGGCGCGAGCCGCGCCAGCCCATCCCTGTGGGGCAACTCTGTCGCCGGAGCCGCGTCAGGCATTTGATGGTGGACAGGAAAGGTGGACATGGGCAATGATGGGTACTGTATAAATACTCAGTATACTCAAAAACCGTACCAGCTAAATAGGTAAATGCCACCCTGGCACCTTGATACCCCCCCTGTCCAAACCGTGGGGCGGCCCGAACTTACTGTCCGGCCAAGTGTGTTTATCAGGCGGTTGTCAACCCAGACTCCACTCATCAGTCGGTCAGCCGAACAGGCGTACCCCGGGCAGGAACTCGATGCCGATGCGGCGATCTACATGAGCCTCGCTCGCCATGGCGTACGTGACCTTCATCCTGCACACTATCTTTGCAAACTCAGCCTCATCTCAGGATGAGATGCTTGGCTGCACCCTCTCAAAGGTGGAATTTTTTGATCAACGTCCGCTACCGACCGTAGCGATCCAAAGATTTTTAGAGGACCGTTAGGATATCGAAGCTGGAAAAGAAAAACGGGTTACGAAATTTCTTTCGTAACCCATTAATTTTTATGGTGCGGCTGGCAGGAATTGAACCCACGACCCCTTGGTTCGTAGCCAAGTACTCTATCCAACTGAGCTACAGCCGCCAACTCTTGGATTGTAGCTCAGTTGTTTGAAGAGAAAATTTAGTGCTCAACTGTGCATTGTCAGAATTCCTCAGGATTTAAAGGACACACTGCCCGGATGAACTGGTTAAGGCTGCAGCTCTTAGCCAGACACTGTGCAATGTCCGTATTAATACTTTAGTTGTAACAAATCCAGATTTAAACTATTCCCAACAGCGTTACATGAAATGTCTGCAATCTGTCATGAGTTGCTCATGAACTGACCAGTTTATTCTGCCGTATATTACGGCTCTAATGGTTCAGTTACGCCATACTTGATTGCATAGCGAATCAACTCGCTCTGGTTTTGCAAGCTCATTTTTTGCATGAGGTTGGCCTTGTGGGTACTGATAGTTTTGGCTGAAAGATTCAGTCGCCCAGCAATATCGGTAACGGACATACCTATAGCAATTAAGCGAAAAACCTCGAATTCTCTGTCGGTCAGTCTTTCATGCGCAGCACAACTCGACCCAAGCAAGGAGCCCAAAGCCAGCTGTTCAGCAACTCCCGTACTGATGAAGGCCCCACCTCCAGCTACTTTACGCAGTACTTGCATCAACTGTGCAGGTGCACTTTCCTTAGTCAAATAACCGCTGGCCCCAGACTTAATGGAGCGCACTGCGTATTGAAGCTCTTCATGCATGCTAAGCACCAAGATGCGCAGTTTGGGTTTTTCGCAACGTATCAGTTTGATCAATTCCATTCCGCTTCGGCCAGGCATTGATAAATCAAGTACCAGCACATCGAACTCTGAATCCCGCACCTGCTGTATGACCTCGGTGCCATTGGCAGCTTCACCCACTACCTCCATGTCATGCGCTAACGAAATAATGCGCTTGAGTCCCTCACGCACCACAGCATGGTCATCTGCGATCACGATTTTGATCATCAGTGAATTCCGAAATCATTAAGGGGAAGGCTTATTTCAACGAAAGTACCTATTCCAAGGACGCTGTGAATTTCAACGTACCCACCAAGAAGTTGAGCCCGTTCCTGCATACCTTTGATACCGAGAGAATGCGGCTTACGCTCAGCAGCTGTAAAAAATCCACATCCGTCATCTTTCACAATCAAATTTACGGCGTTTGGATTCTTGTTGATGCAGATGATCACTTGCGAGGCACACGCATGTTTGGCAATATTGTTCAAGGATTCTTGAACGATTCGAAATACCGCAGTCGCGTAGGGCTCGTGTAACTCAAATTCCTGATCAACCTCTACCTTGCACGGCACACGGTAGCGCTTCACAAAACTGTTTGAAAGCCATTCGATGGCAGGACCAAGTCCAAGATCATCAAGCATTAGTGGTCGCAGGTCAGATGCCATTCGGCGCGTTGCGGCAACCGTGCGGTCAAGCATTTCTACCATTTCATCTAATTTTGCAGCAACCAAATATGGACCTACTGCCACTTGATCGCGAACCCAAATCGTGTCCATTTTCAGAACAATTAGCGACTGCGCCAGTTCGTCGTGCAATTCTCGAGACAGTCGGGCTTTCTCCTCTTCACGAGCGGTTTGCACTGCTATAGCAAAGGCTTGCCTTTCTGCGACGAGTTGAGCAAAGTTAGACGAAGACGGCGAACTGTCAATTGAAAAGGCGTCTGAAAAATGCGAAATTTTTGCATTAAGTTGATTAAGCGATCTACTCTTCAGCCTACCAGCTGACTTCGATCTTTCCTGAAAATTTATTTGATTTTTCACACATCCCTCCAAAAAATTTGCGCCCACATCAAATTGCTAAAGTGTTTTCTATCACCGCAAAAGCAACCAATCTGCAAACACCCGTTTCTTATTTATTTTGCATGGGTTGACCTTAAGGTAATTGAATATTGAATTACTGAATAGAAGCCCTAGCGTACAAAAAGTCAGTTTGGTTACAAAGACTTTTACCTAATTAATTGCTTTTTAAAAGACGTTGGCAACGATCAATTTCAAAACGCTTTAAAGCTGCTTAGGCACAAATGAACTGAACCCATACGCCTAGTTTTATTGTATTTATTGATCAAGTAACTGAAAAATACCTAATGAAAGGCATTTCAGGGAGCAGATGGTTTTGGCGTGGTGATTGATTTGAATCAATGTTAGAAGGCAACTATTCCCCTATGCTGAAATTCTCAAATAAGTATGGAGAAACAAGTTGTACAAGCAAATCCTTGTGGCTACTGACGATAGCGACATTTCAAAGGCGGCCGTGAGCAGTGCCATCGAATTGGCCTCGGTCTTAGGTGCCGAATTGATCGCACTTTATGTTGTCCCGCGCTACCCTGTTAGCTACTTTGAAGGTGGCGCTGCAATTTCGGTTGATGACATCGCCCGCACTGAAAAACATTGGAGCGACAAAGGTCAAGCAGTTGTCGAGGCGGTACGGCAAGAAGCTCAAGCTAAAAATGTCACGGCCTTGGCTTTGGTGATGCAGTCTGACCTGGTTGCTGAATCTATAATTTCTACGGCTAAAAAACACAGCTGCGATCTTGTAGTCATGGCGTCGCATGGACGCAAAGGCATCACACGCATTTTATTGGGCAGCGAAACCCAGCATGTACTGACTCACAGCACAGTGCCTGTATTAGTGCTGCGTTAAATCTTCAAAACACGTTTGAAGCAGCGGCAAAGCAAACTTACCGCTGATAAATATTGAAATTGAAAAATAAGGGTGCTAAAAGTACCCTATTTATCGGAGTGCAAATCCAAATTCAATCAGACAGTTAGCGGATTTCGCAGACGAATGTGCAATTCGCGCAATTGTTTTTCATCCGCCGGGCTAGGTGCATGAGTCAGCAAACATTGGGCACGTTGCGTTTTGGGAAAGGCAATCACGTCACGAATCGAGTCTGCTCCCGTCATCATGGTGACGATACGATCCAGACCAAAAGCCAAACCGCCATGTGGAGGCGCCCCATACTGAAGAGCGTCAAGTAAGAAGCCAAACTTCAACTGAGCCTCTTCCGGCCCAATGTTTAGCGCACTAAAAACTTTGCTTTGCACGTCTGCGCGGTGGATTCGGACCGAGCCACCACCGAGTTCCCAGCCGTTAAGTACCATGTCATAGGCCTTGGCAATGCAGCGTCCAGGATCAGTGTCCATCCAGTCCTCGTGGCCATCTTTAGGGGCAGTAAACGGGTGATGCACCGCACTCCAACGCTTGCCTTCCTCGTCAAATTCAAACATTGGAAAATCAACCACCCACAGCGGCTTCCAACCTTTTGTGAACAATCCTGATTTTTTGCCAAAGGCACTGTGTCCGACTTTTAACCTCAAGGCACCAATACTGTCGTTCACCACTTTAGCCTTGTCAGCGCCAAAAAACAAAATGTCGCCATTTTGCGCACCGGTCCGTTTGATAATTTCAGCTACAGCTGCATCGTGAATGTTTTTGACAATGGGGCTTTGCAAGCCTTCACGACCTTTGGCAATGTCATTCACCTTGATCCAAGCCAGCCCTTTGGCGCCGTAAATTTTGACAAATTCAGTGTAGCCATCAATTTCACTGCGGCTAATTTCAGCGCCACCTGGAACGCGCAACGCCACAACGCGGCCACCCGATGTTGTAGCCGCTGCACTAAAGACTTTGAAATCCACATCGGCCATAACATCGGTCAGTTCAGTGAATGCCAAATTGACACGCAGGTCAGGCTTGTCTGAACCAAAGCGGTGCATGGCTTCGGCATAGGTCATCACCGGAAACTTGCCCAAGTCGGTATTTAGAACCGTTTTGAACAGGTTGCTCATCATGCCCTGGAACATGTCACGGATTTCTTGCTCATCCATGAAGGAGGTTTCAATATCGATCTGAGTGAACTCAGGCTGGCGGTCGGCACGCAAGTCTTCATCGCGAAAGCATTTGGTGATCTGATAGTAGCGATCAAAACCGGCCACCATCAGCAATTGCTTGAACAACTGCGGGCTTTGCGGTAACGCAAAAAACTGACCTTCATTAACCCGGCTGGGCACCAAGTAGTCGCGCGCGCCCTCTGGTGTGCTTTTGGTAAGCATCGGAGTTTCAATGTCAATAAAACCATTGGCATCAAGAAACTTGCGCGTTTCCATGGCCACCCGATAACGCAACATCAAATTATTTTGCATATACGGACGACGCAAATCAAGCACTCGATGCGTCAATCGAGTAGTTTCAGACAAATTGTCATCATCGAGCTGAAACGGTGGCGTCACGCTTGGGTTAAGCACAATGAGGTCATGGCACAGTACCTCAACCTTGCCGCTTTTTAAGCCGTCGTTGGCTGTCCCGTCAGGACGGGCGCGGACAATGCCTTTGATTTGTACACAAAATTCATTGCGTACATCCTCAGCAGTCTGAAACATGTCAGGCCGGTCCGGGTCACACACAATTTGCACATAACCTTCACGATCACGAAGATCAATGAAAATAACGCCGCCGTGGTCCCGCCGACGGTTGACCCAGCCGCACAGGCTAACTGCCTGGCCCAGCAAACTTTCGGTCACCAGACCGCAATAATTTGTGCGCATTTGAACGACTTGTGTATCAGCGATAGCCATATAAAAATTACTCGAAATTTGTCAGCGCAGTTGCGCTGTTCATAAGGGAGGATTTAACGGTGACGCAGGACGTGCAGCAGGCACCACCACACCCATCGAAATCACATAGGTCAGCGCTTCATCGACACTCATCTTGAGTTCGATGCATTCGGTTTTTTTCAGCATAACGAAGTAACCGCCTGTGGGATTGGGTGTTGTTGGAACATACACGCTGAGATAGTCCGTCGGCAGGTGGTTGATCACATCACCACCGGGAAGACCTGTCAAAAAACCAATAGTCCAAACGCCTTCTCGTGGCCACTGCACCAGCAACGCCTTGCGAAAAGCATTGCCGTTTTCGGAAAAAAGGGTATCCGATACCTGTTTCACACTGGAATAAATGGACCGCACAATCGGAATACGTCGCATTAGGGCATTGCCAAGCATCAACAACTTTCTGCCAAGAAAATTGCTGGCAATGGCTCCCATCAACAACACAATCCCGAGGGTCAAGAGCACTCCGAAACCAGGCAAATGAAAACCCAGCAGTTTGTCTGGATGCCAAGTGCCGGGCAAGATTTCGAGCGTCTGGTCCAATAAAGCCACAATCCAGTTGAGCACTGCCAGTGTGATGGCCAAAGGCACAAGAACCAATAATCCAGCCAGCAACCACCTGCGAATCGAATTCATCATGAAAGGTTTGACGCGGCGTCGCCACTTATCTTTTTGCTGCTGTTGCTATTCGTCGGAGCCCCACTTGCTACTCCTGGTGTTGCAGCTGAAGATGGCGTAGCAAGCGGCACAGATTTCGACCCAGTTTCGTTTGCTTGATTGGCCGCATCGGTTGATTTGCCGGTTGCGTCAGTTGCGTCAGTTGCAGTACTCGGAGCATCGGTCGGTTTTGCAACTGGTGCTCCATTATTGCCGCCGCGAAAATCTGTCACATACCAGCCAGAGCCCTTAAGCTGAAACCCCGCAGCTGTTAACTGTTTTTTAAAACTTGATTCATTGCATTGGGGACATACCGACAAAAGCGTGTCCGACATTTTTTGCAACACGTCTTTGGAAAATCCGCAGGATTCACATTTATAGGCGTAGATAGGCATGGTAAGAAGCTTGTTTCGAGTGACTTGTACGCTGCCAAAAACAGGCCCGCACACAGCCCTTAATTATAGAGCTTGCCCTGTCCTGCAAACCCCAAAGAACTGCTGGCCCTAGAACAGTCGAATCCGCAACACAACCTGCATGAAAATCAGTCCCAACACAAATCCAAGACCACCGTAAATCAGGCTTTGCAGCAGCTTGTTGGTCCGTTTTTGTTCAGCCAGTAGTTCCGTTAATTGTTTTTGATTAGATTGAGGAACTGCTTTAAGGTACTGGGCTAAAAGGCGGGGGAGCATGGGCAAAAGCTTGGCGTAATTGGGCGCTTCGGCTTTGAGCTGGGTCAGCAGTTTTCCGGGACCAACCTGTTCAAGCATCCAACGTTCAAGAAAAGGCTTGGCAGTACTCCAAAGGTCTAGGTCCGGATCCAGTTCCCGTCCCAACCCTTCAATGTTGAGCAGCGTTTTTTGCAGCAAAACCAACTGGGGCTGAATTTCCACCTGAAAACGGCGCGAAGTTTGAAACAGACGCATCAATACAATGCCAAGGGAAAGCTCCTTCAGCGGCCGATCAAAGAAAGACTCGCAGCAGGCACGAATTGCAGCTTCTAGCTCGTCTGCACGGGTAGCGGGCGGCACCCAACCTGATTCAATGTGTAATTCGGCGACGCGTTTGTAATCTCGCCTGAAAAAAGCAATAAAGTTTTGTGCGAGGTATTCCTTGTCGATCTCGGTAAGCGTTCCGACAATGCCGAAGTCAAGCGAGATATAACGACCAAACGTTTCGGGCTCCAAGCTAACCTGGATATTTCCCGGATGCATGTCGGCATGAAAAAAGCCATCGCGAAAAACTTGAGTGAAAAAAATCGTGATGCCATCGCGCGCCAGTTTTTTCATGTCAATGCCGGCATCGCGCAGGCGTTGGGTCTGGTTGATTGGCACCCCTTTCATACGCTGCATCACCATCACGTTCGGCAAGCAGTAATCCCAATACATTTCGGGAATCATGACCAGCGGTAGCGCCTGCATATTGCGCCGCAATTGGGCGGCGTTGGCTGCCTCGCGCACAAGATCGAGTTCTTCGTGCAGGTATTTATCGAACTCCGCAACCACCTCGCGCGGCTTCAGGCGTTTGCCGTCTGCCGAACCGCTTTGAACCCAGCCGGCCATCATGCGCATGAGCGCCAGGTCTTTTTCAATAGCAGGCACCATGTTAGGCCTGAGCACCTTGACAGCGACCTCACGGCCATCGGGCAATGTGGCAAAGTGCACCTGAGCAATCGATGCACTTGCAACTGGCAGCTGCTCGAAACTTGCAAAAATCCGGTCTAGCGGGCGACCAAATGCTTTTTCAATGATTGCCACCGCAACTGCTGAGGGAAATGACGGCACACGGTCTTGAAGCCTTGCCAGTTCGTCGGCAATGTCAGGCGGCAGCAAATCACGGCGGGTAGAAAGCACTTGGCCGAATTTGACAAATATCGGACCCAGCTGTTCAAGCGCTTCACGAAGGCGTTGACCCCGGGGCGCTTGCAAATTTCGTCCAACAGTGACGATGCGTTTTAGCAAACGAACCCATGGTTGCTGAAAACTCGACAACACGAGTTCATCCAGTCCGAAACGCAGGATGGTCCAAACAATGTAGCCCCCCCTGAAAATACGGCTCATGCGGCGCTACCAGGCGAAGCAGGCAAGCCTGTGTTGAGAGCCGCATCACCTTGCGCCTCTGCAGGCAGTTCCGGCGCAGCTGCAGATGTTTGGTTGCTGGCACTGCCGGGCATTTCCACGCTGGTATTTCGTGACGAGTCACTTTGGGGCGCATAAAAGCTTGGGGAGACAGCTGTCGTTTTACGGTCGGCAGGTGGGACGGGAACGCCGGAATGTGCCGAGTCGGACGAGGCTGCCTGCGCCGCTTGCGAAATCGGCGATTTGGCCAAAAACTGCTTCACAGTCGCCGACAGGTGCCGGCCAGCATCAGCCAGCGCGTGTGCGGGCGCATCGCCAATCAATCTAGACAGGTCTTCTTCTGCATCCCATCGCAGGTTTTCAGCCAGCCAACCGATTTCTGCCGCCAATTGCACATCACCTTCTATTTTGACGGTGGGCTTTTTACCCGCTAACACCGTCTGTGCTACTGCGAAAGGTGATTCAGCAACGACCGACAACACCAGATCTGGCTTAGACAAGACCGGCGCACGATCTACAAGGCCAGCTGGTGTCACTACCAAATCTATAGCAAATAACCCCCACCGTATATGCGCTACACGTCCTTTTTGCCTTGCAAGTCGGTCTTGAGCCTGTCTTTCCTGCAAAAGAACATGGTTGAGAAAAAGCACCAAACGCTGTTGCCCTTCTGCAACCATCCAGGCAGGTGGTTGAAAACGAGCGGCGATGGCATTTAGAAATGAAAAAGGAGACGTGTTATTCATACGTCTCCGATTTTGCAGGATAAAAGGCTGACTGAACTCAATGCCCTTTTGTTGTCCTTAAGCCTTTTGTCTCTTGTCCGCTGTTGTTACTGCAGCTTACTGCAGCGCTTGAACGCCTGCCACCAACCAGCCACTGCCCCCAGTGCGGGGCTTGGTCATGTTCCAGACTTCCCGGAAAGGCGTTGCGCCCGATGAGGCGTCTTCCTTGATCATGCCGGAAAACTCGACGCTGGCCATGTACACGTCGGTCATTTCTTCAATACCCAGCAGCTGGGCCTCTAACATGACCACCTCAGTCTTGTTGGCAGTGCCACCGGTGTGCGTCTCGCGGTCTGCCAGCTGTGTCTTGATCTGCTCAAGCATGTCGTCGGTCATCATCGAGCGCAGGTTTTGGATGTCGGAACGATCCCAGGCATCTTGCAAGGTTACGAAATTTGCCTTGCAAGCGTTGAGGAAACTTTCTGCATCAAAACCAGCAGGAACGCCCCATGACTGCGATCCACTCAAGCCAGAACCAATCATCGAGCCGCCTGCAGCAGACGCTGCATTGCCAGTGCTGTTGAAAGCAGTTGCGCTGCGTTCCCAGGGACGCGCCGATGCGTCGTTGCCGACATTGGCTGGGCTGTAGTTGCGAGCAGTCGTGGTTTCAGGCGTGTTCCCTGCGCCTTGGAAGGCAAAAGGAGACTGCCCTCGCGTCGCGCCTGGGCTATTGCCGTTGCCGCCCTTGCCACCTTTAAGCCTGCGCATGACGAACCCGATCACCACCATGACCACCAATGCCAGCAAAGCAAACATGATGATCTGACCAAAAGCACCACCAAGGCCCAAAGATGAAGCCAACCAGGCCAGACCCAGACCAGCAGCCAAGCCGCCCAACATGGCACCCCATGGCTTTTTAGGTGCCATAGCCGCCGCGCCGGCAGCAGGTGCCGCTGGCGAATTGGTGGCGTTGTTGGCCGGGGCCTGTTTCTGCGTCACGTTGGACGATTGCTTGCCCATTGAGCCACCGCCGCCGATGCGTTTGG
>Ga0326733_1000585_pt1 | contig 10465 bp, 11 predicted proteins | sample 14_GP2_308_FD_207946 | JGI IMG/M metagenome (GOLD analysis project Ga0326733, IMG submission 207946) | Glacier ice microbial communities from Ngari, Tibet, China - 14_GP2_30.8 | ecosystem: Environmental > Aquatic > Freshwater > Ice > Glacier | place: China: Ngari, Tibet | collected 2018-07-17 | reverse complement strand
ATATCGCTTGGGGCACGGCACTCACTGCTACCGCAGCTGCGGCGGGACGCTGGGTCCTGGGGCGCATGACATGAGCCGCGCCAACGCACGGGCCTGACGAGCATGCCGCGATGGCGCACTCCAAGCTGGCGATTAATGGCGCGACCGGTGCCAGCCTCGTCATTGTCGCTATGAAGTTCATGGTTGCCGGAATTACCGGCAGTTCGGCCATGTTGTCCCAAGGTGTGCATTCTGAGGCGGACACCCGGGGAGTTCAACAATTTGCATTCGTGCCAGTCACGTTGACGGCGTAGCCAATATCATCATCGCCACAGTCAGAGCTGCTGGCACCGCCTGACGGCCTTGACGACTTCCAATAGCGTGACATTAGAAGCAGAGATAGGTAGCCTTTCTGCGCCCTAACGCCTAAATTTAGCTGACCGACGAAGCGGGTTCGGCTTGAATGAATTGTTAGGCGACGTCTTTACGCACCAGCTCCCTGGCGTAGTTATGTAGCGTGGTGTCGCCTCGCAAAGGTAGGCGCTGCGATCGAGCAGCTCAATCGCGCTCCCTGGACTCCTCGGCAGCTCAGAAATAAATTAACTTGGGAGATCGGGTCGGAAATCGTGAACAGGAAATTGCAGGACCCGGATCTCGTCAAATTTGCCAACCAAGCGCTTGCTTCAGGATGAGTAGATAAGTTCGCACTGGTGGTCCATTCAACTTGACTAAACATGCGATTTCCGACAGGTGACCGAATAAGCCTCCGTAATACTTCTTCGTTTGTAGGCAACGTTATAAATCGGAATTTGGGGCTCTGGGATTGGCTTGGGCACTGCCATCGTGAAGACCCCAGGCGCGGGTTGTGGCCCATAGCGAGTGCCCGCTTTTGGTGGCCTATCTTGGTAGTCGAATGACAGCAACGACTCGTCAAGAGGTGGTCACGAACGACCGTTGGCGGGAAATCATTTGAGTTGCCAGCAAGCCGACACCGACGCTCGGCAGCAAACACTGTAGTCCCGGCGTTCGAATCCCAATCATTAGTGACCGTAAAGAGCGCGAAGCCGTCATCGGTGCCAATGGCGCTGACTACCGATAATGCAATATTGTCAATAATCAGTGTGCCGATTGTTGAATGCCGTTGAAATCTGACCTAGTTAAAGCACAAATTTCCATTCCAACTTGGCCAGAGGCAGCTGGAAGGGAGGCTTTGAATCCCTATGAGCTGCGAAATGGCACTCAGATTGCGGGTCGCTTCATCGGTTAGGTCTGATGTTCAGGGCTTCAAGTTCTTCAAGCGTCATCACGACCTCTTCCACGCGTTCAGACTCGAAGTCATCCCTGTCGGCCTCTTCGTGCGTTCCCTTGTTGAGGTAGTTCCAGACGTTGTTCTGGGCTGGTATGTCGCGGATGCGGCCAAGGGCATCGATGATGGGCTGCTTGTGGTCATGAGCAAATGTGTTGGCGCTTTGAAGCTTGCTGCGAAGAGCTTCGCAGACGTGGCGCAGTGCGGGCTCTGCTCCATAGCCTGCCAAAATAAGTTTCATCTGACCGTGCTCGTGACTCGCGAGCCATTTCCAAATCTTCTCGGAGAACATCTCAACGGCTTTGCGCGAGGCGTCGAGAGCACCTCTGTCGTTGAGCTCGTCCTTGGCTCTACGTGCCATCTCTACGTAGCTGCGGCTGGCAGTGTTCCCATTGACTCGAGGCTGATGGTTGCCGTTGTGGTTTAGGAACAAGTAAACCTGCGAGTCATTACGCCTGGCTGGTGTAAGGCCGTTTTGGATGTCCTTGATGAACTCGTGGCTGTGGCAAGTGACGATGAGTTGGGTGCCTTGGAAGTGGTCGCTCTCGAAAATGGTTTCGCGGATACCGCGCCTATGGTCACTGTCAATCGCATTGATTGCGTCATCAAAGACGATGAGAGGACTGTCCAAGCTCAGTGCCTTAGCCAGAAGAATTGCTAAGCCTAGGCAGCGCACATGCCCCTCACTGAGAATCTTCAGGGCATCAATTCGTGTCTGCTGGTTGCCACGAAAGACGATTTCGATCTTTCCATCAGCCGTGAGCGGGAGGTGGAGGGCGTGGAGTTTGTCAGCGTCGAGATCACGCGTGTTGAACTCGTTGTAGAGCATCATGGCTCTGTCGTTGAGACCCGCCATTAGGGTTGCCGGCAGCTGATTTCGGTAGCGACGAATCAAGCCATAAAAGGTGGCGTAAGCCGCTTGGATGGGCGTATCTCGATTGCTGTCTTCGAGCTCCTGAGCTGCTTCATTGATCAGCTGTCCGTTATTGACCTCGAAGTCTGCGATGCGCTGCCTGGCATCAATCACACTCTGCGAATAGTTCTGGCGCTTCGCGTCCTGAGCCTGAATCAAGAGCTGATATTGGAGGAGACTGTCCCGCTCAGCGATATTGCGCTGGCGCTCTTGGGCCGCTGCTCGTCCAGCATTGTCCTGGGCCTCGATTCGAGCGGCAACTTCAAGAATAACGTCAAGTTTGGCCTGCTGCTCAGGGTTGCCTGGCAAGGCCTCAGGCAATGCCCACCATGAACCATTTAACTGCTGGGGAAGCGCTGCTAGGTAGCGGCCGGCGGGCGTGGCAGTTTCGTTGTTTGCCTCAATGAATCTACCCAGGATGTTCAGCTGCGCTCGCAGTGCTCTTGATGCGTCAGCGAACTTGGCGTCCGCTTCTTTTATACGTTCTTGGAGAGCGGCCAGCTCTTTTAGTCCTGCTAGGCCTGCAGTAGCTTTTTCGTATGGGTCGGTGTGCACAGGATTGGGGCCAGCCAAAGGTGTGTCGCAAGCTGGGCAATGGTCGCCTTGCGTGGGCTGAAGTGCCAACACAGCGCCATACAAGTCTTTAAATGAAACGTCGTTCGCTCTTCCGGCCAGGTCTGCGGCGAGGGCCGTTTGGCTTTGAAGAGCTATGGTGGCATCTGAGTATTGCTGCTCAAGGTTGGCCCTTACGATTCCAAGGACGGCAGGAGGGAGTGCATTGAGTATGACGTTGAGCTCAGCTAGGCGAGATGGTGCTTCAGGTGAGCCAATGAGTGCTTTGAGATCCGCGTAGGAAAGATCTTGCGCATAGTTGCCGGAGAGGGCTTCTTCTTCGGCGGCAATGGCTGCTAGCGATTCGGCCTCACCGTCCACCAAAGCGGTGTCGTTTGCTAGCGCTGTGCGTCTGGCAGTCAGAAGAAGGCGCTTTTGATTCGAGATATTGAGCTGCCCATCCATGTTCTCGTTGAAGTTGTTCACGAACTCGTTGAACTTCTCCATGCCAAAGAGCGTTGCGATGAGAGCCGCTTTGTCAGCATTGGGCCTGGCGGCAATGCGCGAAAAGTTGTCAATGCGGTTCTTCTCGATGAAGCAAAACCGGTAGGCATCGAGGTTCGCCGCGACTACTACGAGCTGGCCTTGATGATCCGTGGCCTGCAAAACCGGTGGGGCATACCGCCGCTCGTGAAGGTTTGACAAGTATGTGGCCAGTGCAATGCGTTTGGCTTCCGCCTCCTCCACAGAGCCCAGTAACGCGAATTCTAGAGCCTCACACAGGCTTGTCTTGCCGCTTCCATTGGGACCGTAGAAAAGAACGATGCGCTTGGTGAGATCAAAAGGCTCGGGCTGGCGAAACCCTCGAAAAGGACCAACGGTGAGGTGTCTGAGGCGCTGCCACTGTCAAGTTGCATTCTGAGCAGCTGGTGGTATGCCAGGAAGTGTGTCGAGGGCGCCAGCGAAGTCGCGCTGGGCAATGGGGGCGAAGACCGTGGAGCGTTGGCTGCGCTGAAAGGATGTGCGGGCGATGGCGTTGAAGTTGGTCAGCACCAGATGGGCAATTTTTCTAACTCCAGGAGCTACGTTATTGCCGGGGTCGTGCGCCCAGCGAACAAAGTTCTCGTAGTCTTGTCTTGCGGTTGCCATCCATCCCCTCCTTGCTCACTGCGCTTGTGGCAGTATTCACTATGATCTGAGGGTATGTTAAGGCTCCTAGGCTGATCTTTGCAAAGGACAGCAGCGGAGGGCTACAAGTCACACACATTGGACTAAAGTCCCGCATCCCACAGCGAACCTTTGATCCGAGGCGTATCAATAGAAAGATTGATTTGACTATGGATCCTTGTGAAGCGAGAGTATTGCCGAAATTTCTGGCAGCAGGCCCATAGTCAAGTTGCTTATGCGTAAGGCGATTCAGAGCAGCTATTAGAGGGCGGCACAAGTTCAGCAGGTAGTTGCGCCAGTATCGGTCCCATGACGCAGAGTTGCCTTTGGCATTTATGAATGAATACGGCAGCCTTCGCTCGACAGCAAGCCATTGGCGAAAATAGCGCTAACTATCGATAACTACATATTGTTGATAGTCAGCCGTTGCGACTGCTTTCGACCAGAGGTGCCATGGTGATGCGGGCACGCCTGAAGATGAGGATTAGCTTATTCCTCCACAAACAGATAGGGACGAAAGAGTTTTCGTGGGGAAACATGTGGGAAGAGTACCCTACACGCTAATTCCGGGTTTACCTGGCCAGACGCGCCGGTTCCCCAATCCCGGAATTTCACGGGCAATTCAATTGTTGAGTTCTCTGACGGATGCGTTCACCATCAACTACAAGAGGTCCTCCATTTTTATGACGCCGAAGCTATTCGGATTCAAAAGCTCTGCGGTCTTGGGCTTAATGTGAACATCGCCCTTTACTCGAACCATTTGCGCGTTGTCGTGCGCAATCACAGCTAAGTGATAGTCGTCACCTGATAAGGCCACCCGAACCTTGCGTTCCACGTCTCCGAGAAACGAATCCAGCGTAATGGTACCGGCGGTCTCGCCCATCGGGCGAACGAGCTTTGTAATGTAGCCCGTCAATACGCGATCCGGCAAAACGTAGTCATCCTTGTAGTACCTAGAGACTCTCTCTAAAACTTCGACATGCTTGGCGTTGAATTCGAACTTGCGGGGCTCGCTCCCGAACATAGGGCCCGCTGCGGCAGTAACGGTTATTTCGAATGTTCGGTTGTGCTTCTCGCCACTGAACCCAAGCAAGGCATCGCATAAATTTGCACTCGCACCTGACAATACAGCGTCGTCAAAGGCCCTCAGGTCACCTATCTCGTCGTACGTCGTGCTTGCCTTCGTAAGAGCCTCCAGACCCGTAACAAGGTTCAACGTAATCGCCTGGGAAAGATGCAGGGCGTCAACGGTTGTCAGGTCTGCAGTGGGTTGCCCGCCAACAAAGTTGCCCTGGCCCGGCGCAATCACGTTGACGACGAAGCTACCGATTTCTGTCTGACCAAGTAGAAGTGTGTCGAGATAGTTCCGAGCTTCTTTCGGTGTGTGACCGGAAAAATGCTTCCGCTTGGAGTAGATGGCCTGCGCGGCAGCGGACAGCAGGTCTTTAGCTCGCGCGATAAGGAGTACACCGTCGTTGATGGGAATTGTCCCCTCTTCGGTGTCCGCGTGAATGACACGAACGGTAATGACGTTAGAGAGGAGCCGTTTGATATCGCCGATGACATCTAGAACTTCACGTTTCTCAAATGATGCGATGGCTATCAGCGCATCGCCAACTCGTTGCCGAAAATCCTTGACATACGAGAACGGTAAGACGACCTCGGCATCCTCCTCATGCTGTCGATGCCAGATCGTCGCGACACTTCGAAGTTTGCCGTCCTCGAACCATTCCCTTGACTGAAGGTACGCTTGCAGTTGCTCAACGGGTACCAGAGGCACCTGGTTATTGCGCCGGTCGCGTCCGCTCATAGCGACTCCCCCGCGCTCGCCCGGTCCATCATTTGCCAAAGAGTTGCGCTCGTCAGGCGGTGCGCGAGAGGCACGTCAATGGTGACTGAGGTTTCATTGTCTGTCGGGCCATAGTCTCGGAGCGACAACCAATGGCACGATCTAAACAGTGCAATATGATCATCATTGTGCGAGATCCAGTGTTGTAGATTGTCTGGCACCAGCAGCAGCGCGAGGTATCGGGGCACCACCACTTCGTCGCCGCGCAAGTCGTTGTAGTTTTTAATCTTTAGCGGAAATTTGATGACATCATCTGCAATCAAGTCTTGCGATGAGCACTTGAGCTGAACCTGAATCATCGGGCTACGTCTCCTGCCCGGGCCGAAATCACCTTTGGCCTGAAAAGTAACGTCGATGCTGTCGTCATCAACCCGAAAATCGCCTCGGTTCAGCCCTGCATGTGCAGCTAGGGCACACACGTAAGCGTACTGGAACTCCTCTTTTTGCTTTTGTGGGTCCATAGCCTCGCAATTTTTCTTAGATTACTAATCTTACACCGCAAGAACGCCGCCCAGTCGCCGTCGTTATGCGGCCTCGTAGGCGGGACCGATTTGTACATCTAGCGAGGGGTATTGGAAGATGCGCGCGAGGTGCGCTAGGCGGCGGTAAGCGTCGGGCATGTCGACCAGGATTTTCCGATGCCGTTTTTTGATCAGATTGCGGGCGTAGGTGGACAGCGAGAAGACTGCCACACTTTCAAAAACGGAGTAGCCAGGAGTCCGCATTTCGAAGTAGGGTTGTGGCTCCCCGGTGGGATGCAATGGTGCCCAAAGGCAGGCGAGCGGGCGAGGGGGGGCCATGAAAGCGTGTCCTGCCGGTCGCCCCATCGGGTCCATGACCTTACGCAGGCCCTTGGCGTGGAAGCGATGATTCTCACTATCCCAGTAGCGTCGCCAATTAGTGGTCTGAACTCTGGAAAACTGGTCGTCCGTGCACTCGAGAGGCAAGGGAACTTTCTTCTCACCATAACCATGGAATGACCAAGACTTCACCTCGACTTGAAAGTGCGTTGTGCCCGAAATCTCTTGAACCGCGAACCAGCCATCAAGCCGAAAACCCTTCTTTTTGCCAGTAGTACAAGGCGTGTTCAGCCTGCAAGCGCTCACCGCTCCTTTTTCATTCTCGAAATAGTGCGACATCAAAGCGAAAGCAAGCTCTTCGCCCGCTAGCGTCTTGATCGAATTGGAGTGTGTACGAGCACCTGCGTCGACGTCATAGAACGTCACGAGCTCAAGGAGATCAATATGCAGCTTTGTCATGGCCATAATGCTCAAGTACGGGACATGAAGTATGTGTTCGAACCGATTGCCTTACCGTTCAACTCGAACTTGCCGACTACCCACTTCTCTTCTCGGTCCATGAATGTGCAGAAGCAAAGCAGTCCGAAGCACAATGCCGCCTGCACAGGATCTTGGAGCGTAGCTTTGTAGTAGATGGGAGCCCAGACCGTTCCGTCCCAATCGTTCCCGGGAATCCAGCCGGCCGTGTGAATCTGGTCGTCCGGGTCTTATGAAGCAAGACGTTCGTCGATCAGCCTGTTAAATTCGAGCCGAATAGCAGCACACTCCTGATCGCTAAGTGCCAGCGTCCAGCGGCGGTATTCATCTTCGAAGGGGATTTTCGATACAGGATCTTTGTCCATCAAGCGATATAACGGCACCTTGTCTGCTCCTATGGGCTAATCCTGTTGACGATAGCCTCTGCGGCTCAACAAAGCAACCGAGAAAAGCTTCCCACGCAGGCCTCTATTCAAATAAACTCGGCCGCCTCGGTTTCCCCAATGCCAACAGATGCCTCAGAGGTGCTGTACCCGCGAGAAGGAGTAGCTTTTACCTGCATACTCCCGCTCCTTAAACAGAGACTCCGAACCGCAGGGGGTCTGAGGAGCTGGCCAAAAACATCGTCGCGTTCGCTGCCGACGGGCAGACCTGATCTCCCCGCCGGAGTCGACGGCCTGGTGGCCGAAAGCAGTCGCAGCAGCTGACTATCGATAATCGAACATTGGCGATAGCCAGCACTACATTCAACTAGTTGCGGCAAACTGCCTTGCCATCCATCCGCGACCTCCTCTAAATAGAGGAGTCGCTTCGGAGCAGCCCATGGCAAACTCTGTGCAGGAAACCCAAATGATTTTGACCGTACACATCAACAAAGAGTTGCCGGGTATTTACCTGGCGAGGGCCTGCATTGGATCCACAGAGGTAAGCGAGGCTGAAACCTACCAAGGGATAGAAGCCGCAATTCGAGGCGAAGCACTTAGGGCCGAGGGTTGTGCAGACTTCCTCAACTTCACCTATGGCGGCATGTCTACCGGCACTTTTCCTGTGCAGGAGGTGCCAGCGAAGGCCGCAGACTTAGCTGATCGCCTGGTTTATCTCAACGTGCAGATGCATGAGATTGAGGAGCATCGCAGGTCCGGTGGGGCGTAAAGCCCTAGTGGGATGGTTTCCCGCGAACACATAGCATTTCATCGAATTCATCGGAAGACAGATTGTGCGGAAATGGACTAATGCATGAAAACGGAATTGGCGCCAAGTGTGGCGTGGGTGGAGCATGTATTGCCAGACGCGAGTTCGTGTGAGCGGTGGCTAGAAGACAGCAAAAAAATTTCCTCTTCGCTCGGCCTAAGCAAGAGAGAGCTTTTTGCCCTTATCGTCCTTGCCACTGTTCGCCAGCATCACGAGCCGTCAAGCCCATGGCTCATTGGCTACGATCCGAAAGGGACAGAACCCAATGATGGGTACGTTTGCAACATGTCGAGTTGCGTGTTCGTCGAGAACAAACTTGTCCCGCGGATGGAAAAGCGCGAAGTTTTAAATGCGATTAAGGATACGTATCGAAAGTACGCGGCGAAGGGTGAGTCATACGGGGGAGGTCGGGCCTTGGTCATCTACTGCAATGCGGGGACGGAGGGACACGCCATTGAAATCTCGCAGCTACACGACGAAATCGCAAGTGAGTGCCCGTTCGATCAAGTCTATGTGATGCATGCTATCAAGCAAGATCGCTTGTTGACTTTCGCCCTGACCGAGCATTTCCCTAGCAACGGTCTGGCGCTAGTTCGGTTACACCCCCCTACCGGCGCACTTTGTGTCGTGCACTCTACTTTAGTGTTTGCCTGAGGGCCTAAAGGTCTTGAGGCGAGGCGTGGGACTCGCCCAGCCTTCAAGTGAGCGCTGAGCAACTAACCTACTGCTTATAGTCGGACAGGGCTGGTGCAGCATACCTTGTCAAATGCCAATTAATAATGAGGCGAGGAAACGTGGAAATAATTCGTGATTTCATTGGAGTTGCCGCAGTGGCCGTGTCCTGTATCAGCACTGCTGCCCCACTCGCAGACTTAAACGGCGGACAGACCGGACGGATTGAATTTATGGCCTCCAATCCCTCTCATCGTTGGGCGCTTATTCGAGGACAGCTTGGTCCCAAGCAGGTCATTCACGGCGACTTGACGATGCCGCAAAACCTAGAGGGGAAAGTCCCCATAGTGGTGATGAGTCACGGCAGTGACGGAATCACAGAAGGCATGCGAGAGATCTGGGCAAAGCCTCTATTAGCCGCCGGCTACGCGGTCTTCATGGTGGATAGCTTCACCCCGCGCGATAGCGCAAAGATTTCTGGAACAGGCGCTCAGTTGACATGGAACACCACGTTCAATATATCGGATGCGATCTACGCCCTGAAGCTGCTAACCACTCACCCCAAGATTGACGCTTCCCGCATTTTTCATATTGGCTGGTCTCGAGGAGGTAACGCGGTCACTGGTGCCATGTGGCCCAACTACCGATTGCCGATCACTCAGACCGAGTCAATCAAATGGGCTGGCAGCATACCCGTGTATCCAGGCTGCAACCTGCGCTACAAGAACCCGACCCTCAAGATCACCTCCCCAGTCCTTTACCTGCTGGCAGAAAAGGATGACATGACTCCCGCAGAGCCGTGCGTTGAAGAAATTCATTTGCTGGCGGCAGAGGGCAATCCTGTTCAGTACAAGGTCTATCCCGGTGCATATCATGTGTTCGACCGGATCAATCAGGCTCGTCAAAGCAACAGGGAGGGGACATATGCACGGTGTGCGGTGGACGTGATCATGCCTTCGCACGCCTCCGACAGGAATTGGGGGCCGGCATTCAATCGGGCGACTAAGGCGACGCTGAGCACCCCGTCAGAATGGGAGATAGCGGTGAAGCAATGCGAAGGTACCTTTTGGGTCACAAGTGCCACCGATGTCAAGGCGAGGGATCAAGCGGTCAAGGACGCGCTGGAATTCATGGACCGCGTCAGCAGGGCTTCAATTCAAACGCCCAAGCCGACAACAGACAAGGCCGAGATCGATAAGCGTTCGCAGGAAATTTTGCGGGAGCTCAACTTCAAATAATGGTCCAGACAACTTGTACCTTTAAAGCAGGCGTGAGAGTTGAATAGCCCGGTTGGCAAGTTGCGATGGAGTAATTGTTCAGACCTGCGCCACCATGCGGTCAATCGCATCGACACGTGCTGACTATCGATAACGCTTTATTGACGATAGTCAGCTGCACTGAACCGCCCCGTATTTTGAGGAGGCTCAAAACTCCGAGAGGATTGAGCCATGAAGAAGTCAAACAAGTTTTCACCCGAGGTCCGGGAGCGTGCGGTGCGCCTGGTGCAGGAGCACCGAGGCGAGTACCCCTCGCTATGGGCTGCCGTTGAATCCATCGCG
>Ga0326733_1000584_pt1 | contig 10477 bp, 9 predicted proteins | sample 14_GP2_308_FD_207946 | JGI IMG/M metagenome (GOLD analysis project Ga0326733, IMG submission 207946) | Glacier ice microbial communities from Ngari, Tibet, China - 14_GP2_30.8 | ecosystem: Environmental > Aquatic > Freshwater > Ice > Glacier | place: China: Ngari, Tibet | collected 2018-07-17 | reverse complement strand
AAGCGCAGGCGAATCATTAATTGGCATCGATTTTAGGCCGTCAAACAACACCATTTACGGCATTAGTACGTCTAATAATGTGTATACGGTTAACGCTTCTTCTGGCGCAGCCACATTTGTAACGGCATTAAGCACATCAATTATTAATGCATCATTAGGCTACGGCATTGATTTTAATCCAGTAGCTGATTTTTCAGGCGCCACCTCATTGCGTTTAGTGTCTTCAGCTGGCAATAATTATGCGATTAACGCGACTACAGGCGCGGTTACTGTAGCTACAAGTATAACTGGCGGCAATTATTCGGCTGTTTCTTATACTGGTTCAACCCCATCAGACGCGCCAGCTAGCACCATGCTGTATTACGTTGATGCCAGCGACAATACATTAAATAGAAATGTCGCTCCTGGTACTTTTAATGTGCCAAATATTCAAGAGGTTGGCAAACTTAACGCTAATATTGGCTCTATAAATGGCTTTGAGATTTTTGCAGACGGCAGTGCGTTTCTTGCTGCGACAGTGGGTGACGGCAATGGACAGACTCGATTATTTGATGTGGATTTAGTAACAGGTAAAGCCAGTCAAATTGGTCAATTCGGCCGTGGAGTGATTGGCTTAGCCGCCGCACCATCCGCCGTACCAGTGCCAGCAGCCGCTTGGTTGTTTGGTTCTGCCTTAATTGGTTTTGCAAGTTTTAGACGTAAATCTATTTAATTAAGCTTTTGTTGTGATAAACGCTTAAATTACCCCTAATTTAAGCGCTTTTTCAAGCTGGCTCTGCATGCATTTAATAGGCGGAGCCAGCTTTTTTGTTAATATTTTATAGGCTTACTTTTTCAAAGCACGTATCTATGATTTAATGCTGAGATGACTCAGCCGTTCAAATCCATCGCTATTATTGGCAAATACATGAATCAGCACGCTTTGCAGCTAATGCAAACCGATTTGGCTGATTTAGCTCGGCATTTAAGAGCCAAAAAAATAGACGTTTGGATAGAAGAAAACACCGCAAAATATGCCGAATTAACCGGTTTTAATACCGCGTCATTAGCCAATATTGGCAGCAAGGTAGATTTAGCCATTGTGATGGGCGGCGACGGCACCATGTTAAGCGTGGCTAGAAGCTTGATTGATAACGATATTCCGCTAGTGGGCATTAATCGCGGCCGCTTTGGTTTTTTAACCGATTTGCGCGCTGAAGATATGCTTGGCGCAGTCGATAGAGTGCTATCCAATCGCTACCAAATCGAATCGCGTATGTTACTAAACGCCAGCGTAATACGCGGCGGCAAAACCATTCAACAAGGCTTGGCGTTTAACGATGTGGTGATTAAGGGCGGCTTGCGTTTAATTGAAATTACCGTTGAAATTAACGGTAGTTTTGTGCACAAACAACGCGCCGATGGCTTAATTTTAAGCACACCAACCGGTACCACGGCCTATGCCTTAAGCGCAGGCGGCCCGATTTTGCACCCTAGTTTAGAGGCCATCGCCATTGTGCCCGTTAGCCCGCACACTTTAAGCAATCGGCCAATTGCGGTTAATAGCTCCAGCTTGATTCAAATTACCATGATACAAACCGATGATGGCCAATTAAGCTATGACGGCCAATTTCAAATGCTGCTAGAAAGAGGCGATAGGGTGTTAGTGCAGCGCGCTGAGAAACAAGTCAAATTGCTGCATCCAAGTGAGTATTGTTATTTTGATATGTTGCGCAACAAGCTAAACTGGGGCTAAATTTTTTGCTAAAAATCAAAACTGACTGCGTTGCCTTCGTCTTGCCGTACTATTCGTACTGTCTTCGACTCGTCGCCTTGTCATTTTCGATTTTAAGCAAAAAAACACTAAATTTTGCCTAAACATTTTTTAATAAATAATAAATCATGCTAAAAACTTTATCACTACTCACCACCTCTATTTTACTTATAAGCTCTGCAAGCGCTTTTGCCGCAGATTCTTATATAGGCCAATTTTTATACCAATACAAAGCAGGCACTGTGTACCGCGTAATTGCAAACAACAAAACCATGTCTTGGGAATGCATAAAAGGCAGCGAATTGGGTGCTAAAGGCATTGAAACGCCACAGCGATTTAAATTAAATAAGCATATTTATTACGCCACTTGGGTAGAAAAGTCGGGCGTGCAAGTCAGCCAAGCGCTGGATTTTAAAGGCATGAAAGTGTATTCAACGATTACGGATAATAAAGACCGCTATGTGCTTGACGGCACAATAGTGCGCGAAAAATACTAATTATTTATGTTACAAGCACTTTCCATTCGCGATTTTATTATTGTAGACAAACTTGATTTAGAGTTTGACCGCGGCTTTACCACGCTTACGGGCGAAACCGGCGCTGGTAAATCTATTTTAATTGATGCCTTATCGCTAACCTTAGGGGCACGAAACGATGGTTTGGTAGCTCGCGCAGGCTGCGATAAAGCCGATATTAGCGCCACATTTTCAATGAATGACAATAGCGCCGCCAAAGCGTGGTTAACTGAAAATGAAATAGAAGTAGACGACCAATTAATGATGCGGCGGGTGATTTATGCCGATGGCCGCAGCCGTGGCTTTATAAATGGCGCATCTGCCACCGTTAATCAAATGAAAGAGTTAGGCGAATTTTTGGTGGATATTTACAGCCAAAACGCACATCACTCCTTATTAAAATCCAGCACGCAACGCCAAATTTTAGATGATTTTGCGCATAACGCTGAATTAGTAAGCCTTGTTGCGCAGCATTATAAATCGTGGCACAGCTTGCACACAAAACGCCTAGCCGTTGAAAAAAATGCCGCCGCCTATGCCGATGAGCTAGCTGAATTGCGCGATAAAACGCGTGAGTTGCAGCAATTAAATTTTAGCCTAGACGATTGGCAAGAGATTCAGCAAGAACATCACCGTTTAGCCAATGGCGCATCGCTGCTTTCTGGGCTAGAGGCCTGCATTGCCTTGCTGGATGAAAACGATGTGAACATTAGTAATTTATTGGCGCAAGTGCAACAAAAATTAATCGGCTTGGTAGATTTTGATGCACAGTTAAAAGACGCTGCCGACAATGTGGATTCTGCCTTAATACAGCTAGAAGAAGCCAGCCGCGCACTTAATCGCTATCTGCAAAAAGCCGAGCTAGATCCAGCAAGGCTGGCAGAAGTAGATAATCGCATTCAAAGCGTGCATAACGCATCGCGTAAATACCGCAGCAAACCAGAAGAATTGCCCGATTTATTAGTGGCATGCCAACTGCGCATGGCCGAATTAGAAACTTTTGCCAACGATGGCGCGCTGTTAAAGCTTGAGCAAGAGGCGCTAAACGCCTACCAAACCGCGGCCAAAACACTTAGCCAAAAACGCCAACAAGCCGCCAAAACACTCAGCCAAAAAATCAGCAATGAAATGCAACGCTTATCATTAAGTGGCGGCCAATTTAGCGTGGCATTGAACGCCTGCGAAGCGTCCGCCAACGGGTTAGAAACAGTGGAGTTTTTAGTGGCCGGCCATGCAGGCGTAGAGCCGCGACCGCTTAATAAAGTAGCATCCGGCGGCGAATTATCCAGAATTAGTTTGGCATTGCATGTCACCACCGCCTCACAAGGCAGCGTGCCCTGCATGATTTTCGATGAAGTGGATGTAGGCATTGGCGGCGGCGTGGCCGAGGTAGTAGGGCAGTTGCTTAAACAACTAGGCGCAGAACGCCAAGTGCTAGTGATTACCCACTTGCCGCAAGTAGCATCGCAAGCCGCGCAACATTTACAAGTGAGCAAATCGCAAACAAACGGCGCCACATTAAGCCATATTCAATCATTAAATCAGCCTGAAAGAATAGAAGAAATCGCGCGTATGTTGGGCGGCATTCAAATTACCGATACCACGCGCAGTCATGCTAAAGAGATGCTGGGCGTTTAAAACTATTTCGCCGTCATTACTTACTAGGCATTAACCTGCCCGCATCGCGATACGAAGAATACAGTGGTTTTAACTTTACTATCGTTTGCTTAAAACCACTTTTCGCCATTCCGTGAAAGCGGGAATCCATTTTGACTTTATAGTACGGATTCCTTGATAACTTACTGACTGTTTGGTTTGAGTATTGAGGGTAGCTTGTTTCGCACTTTAACTTGGCTATTCTGGCCCCAAAGAGCATATAGAACCACAAAGTTTAGACAAGAGTTAAGCCCCGCCAAAATCAATCGCCCCAAGCTAATCGGGTATAAACACTTCCGTCATTCTGAGTAAAACGAAGAATCCAGTAGTTAACACATTGCAAAAAACATGGATTCTTCGTTTTACTCAGAATGACGACAGTTAAAAAATCTCATATGGCGCAACATGCCAGCTATTGCTGCCTTGGCAGGTGGCGCTACTGAAATTTAGCCATTTTTATGCCGCTCAATTGCCTCATTAAATTGCCTACAACAGCGTTCGCACACTTCTTTGTTGCTGCTTTCAGCCATTTTGGCTAAAAAGCCGTTGTTCGCCCTAAACTCACACTCAAAATAAACATCGCCTTCGCTATCTTTAGTTTCAATCACGGCTGCGGGTTGAATTTCTGTAACTGAAAATGCATGTTTAACCCTGAGTAGCGGGTAGATTAGCTCAACCAAAACAGCGGCTTTTTGCAAAACAGATACGCGCACAATAGGAATATGCCACGCGTACACCGCAGCGGTAATGCCCGCAATCCAAAATGCCAACATAATTAATGGCACAAACCAATACGGATACATATTGGTATTACTTGGTGGATCAATTTGTATATTTGAAGAGCCATCTCTAATAAGAATGTAGGTGATCAGCGCACAAAAAATCAGAAACGCTGCTGTGAACACCCACCCAACAATAGCCGTTTTGTTTTTAATAATCATATTTACACTTTAAAAGTGCACAACACATTTATTGCGCAGTAGGTAGGGCGGGTAACTGGGTGCTAATGTAGCAAATAATCCATTGCCACGCGTGGGTAATTACTACTTGTACTAATCGGTATAAACACTACCGTCATTCTGAGTGGAACGAAGAATTCAGCAGTTTAGACGGTACAAAAAACATGGATTCTTCGTTTTACTCAGAATGACGACAGGTCAAAAGTCGCTTACGGCTTAATACGCAAGCTATTGCGTCCTGCGCGGGCTAATGTAGCAAATAACCCATTGCCACGCGTGGGTAATTACTACTTGTACTAATCGGTATAAACACTACCGTCATTCTGAGTGAAACGAAGAATCCAGAAGTATAGACCTTGCAAAAAACATGGATTCTTCGTTTTACTCAGAATGACGACAGTTGAGAAGTCACTTACGACGCAATACGCAAGCTATTGCGCCCTACGCGGGCTAATGTAGCAAATAACCCATTGCCACGCGTGAGCAAATTACTACTAATACTAATCGATATAAACACTACCGTCATTCTGAGTAAAACGAAGAATCCAGCAGTTTAGACGGCACAAAAAAACATGGATTCTTCGTTTTACTCAGAATGACGGCAGTTAAGAAGTCACTTACTGCGCTGTACTCAAGTTATTCTGCCATAAGCGGGCTAAGCCAACCTATTTAGGTTTGTCTTTAACTTTGATTGCATTTCATTACATCGAGGTTACGTTTGCCTAACGCAATAAATGATCAAAAGTATTGCTATATTTCATAGAGTAATTCCTCTACAGGCTTTATTGGCACCTGCCTCCATTTTGCGTATTAGCTCTGCTTTCTCTTCACTATTTAATAGAAAAGTACTTCCATCACTGCGTCCAGAATAAAGAAACTTCGAGGCCTGCGTGAGCTCTATTTGGCCGCGAAGTGCAACGCAATTTTCCTTACGAGCAGTGTCTTTATCCTGCTGTTGTGCTTTAAGTTGAAGTTGCTTTTCCTGAATGAGTTTTAAATTCTTTTGGGCTTCTGCACGTTCATCCTCACTTTGCATTTGTAAAGGAACTTTTGTTACAGGAGCTGAATTTGGTGGAGAGTGTGAATAGATGGTACGTCCTGCAGCATCTTTAAACTTATAAACGGGTTGAGATTGACTTGACAGTGACACTGCAGCAAGTGATGCGTACATTATTAAATGTAAAACGACTTTCCCAAAAGCAGGTGGAAGCAAATACATTTTTAAGCCCTAACGTGCAGCAAAATCCAAACTAAAAATCAATTTGGTAATTAAAATAGATACTACTTTATACGGTAGTCCATAGTATCTATTTAATCAATAGCGTGGTCATTTTTAAATGTAAATAATTTTAGTTGGTCTAATTCGCCAACTCCGCACCCTCAACCACCACCTTATACAATCCCGCTTCTTGGACCGTTTTAACGCGTTCACCCACGGCAATTCTATTTTGTTTGCCAGCAGCAACGCCGTTAATCACCATTGAATTGCTTTGCGCTACGGCGCGGCCTGTTTGGGCATCATATTTCACTACGCGCACTTGCACGCGGCCAATGGGCAGGCTGGTGGCGTTTTGCACGACGGCGTATAAATTGCCTGTGTTATCGGCTTGCACGCCCGATTTTATATATTTAGCAGGGTTGCGCGGAAAATCGATGCGCATGCCGCGTTCATTGGCATCTTTGCCGATATCTGAATTAGAGCTGGCGGCCACTTGGTAATGTTGCAAGGCAGCATTAGTATCACCGCGACCTTCTGCGATTTGGCCTAAAAGTGCATGGCCTGGGGCGGTTGGTAGTAATTCATTTGCGCGTTTTAAATAGGGTTCGGCTTCATTTTTTTTGCCCATATTAAACAGTGCAATGCCGCTTTGCACATGCGGTTTAAAATAATCGGGTTGCATTTTAATGGCTTTAGCGTAGTAATTTAATGCCTCTTGCGATTTCTTATCGGTTAAGGCGATATCGCCCAATAATTCTTGAAATCTTGCCTCACGCGGTTCGCCGGCAATGGCTTGCTGGGCCAGTTTGGTGGCGGTAGCTGTATCTTTTTTAGCTAAGGCTTTCATGCCATCGTCATAGGCTTTGTAAGCGGCTTGTGTGGCTTTTACTTTGCCTACTTTTTGCGCATACAATTCTTTGCCCATATTGCCGCCAGCGCCAATTTTGGCCAAGGTTACTTTGTTGGCGGCAACGCGTTCGGCTGATGGCGGGTGGCTGGCAAATAAGCCACTTATAAAATCGCTTTTGCGGTCTTTGCTTAAGCGTACAAAAGTTTCTTGTAAGGTAACGGCGGCGGCTGGGTCGTAGCCGGCTTTTTTCATATACAGCATGCCGTAGTAATCGGATTCTGATTCTGCATCGCGGCCATATTTACTGGTGGTTAATTGCGCGCCAAGTTGCGATGCGCCCACAATCAAATTGCCATAATTGCTGTTTTGCGCGCCAATGCCAACGGCAATCATTGCACCTTGCAATAAAATGCCACGTTCCATGCCTTTTGCGCCATGTCTAGCAGCCGCATGCACAATCTCATGGCCCATCACGGCGGCTAATTCGGCCTCTGAATTTAATTCATATAAAAGCCCACGGTTAAACGCAATTTTGCCGCCCGGCATGGCCCAAGCATTGGGCACAGAGTCATTTAACACCACAAATTCATACGGTAATTCTGGTCTATCTGAAACCGCGCCTAAACGTTTGCCAATATCTTGCACATAAGCGGTTAATTCGGGGTCTATTACATAATCGCCGCCTTGAGATTGGCGGGCAGGGGAGTAGTTTTCTTTACCAATGGCAATTTCTTTGTCTTGGCTGACAAATTGAAATTCTTTTTTCTTGGTAACAGGGTTGGTGCCGCATGCGGTAACGCTAGAAGCAATAACAATGGCGATGAGTAGTGAGGAATAGCGTTTGTACATGATTAACTCCAAAACATTAGATTCAAATACTAACGTTTATGTAGTTGAATCGATTGACTGATTAATTTAAAACAATTTAATTAACAACGATGTAAAAAATGCTTAAGGGATTTTAGAAATACTTTATAGCTATTAAAGCGCAACTTTGTTTGATTCTAAAAGTTGATTCTAAAAATCGCGCTTTAATAAGGTTTTCTATTATTTCTTTTTACCGCAAGGTTGTATAGCGCAAATGCCGTAAATCATTAAAGAATGCTCTTGCATTTTAAAGCCGCGCGATTCCGCCGCTTCTTGCTGGCGTTTTTCAATTTCGGCATCGTAAAATTCTTCTACGCGGCCACATTTAACACACACAATATGGTCGTGGTGCGTGCCTTCGTTTAGCTCAAATACCGCTTTGCCGCTCTCAAAATGGTGGCGCGATAATAAGCCGGCCTCCTCAAATTGCGTCAGCACGCGGTACACCGTGGCAAGGCCAACATCTTCGCCGGTGGTGATTAAAATTTTGTAAACATCTTCAGCCGATAAATGGCGTTCTTTGCTGGTTTCAAACAGCTCTAAAATCTTCAAACGTGGCAGGGTGGCTTTTAAACCAGCGTTTTTTAAATCTTTTTGCTCATGCATAATAGGCGCTCTATATTGGTCGAATAATAATTTGGTGTTTTAGGCTGTTAACCATCGTGGTATATTAACGCCAATTCAGTAATAAGTCTTTACCCATGCACATAGCCAAGCGCAGTTTATTTATTCTTTTTGTCATCACAGCCAGCACCGTTATTGTGGGTTGCGGCTCTAGCGTTCCCGTTGTTAAGCCATTTAAAATGGATATTCAACAGGGTAATGTAGTCACATCTAAAATGTTGCTGCAGTTACGGCCCGGCATGACTAAATCGCAAGTTAAATTCATTATGGGCACACCATTAATTAACGATAGCTTTCATACTAATCGCTGGGATTACTTTTATCAGATGCGTCGCGCAGGCAAAGTAATAGAGCAACGCCGCGTGATTTTAGATTTTGAAAGCGAATTATTAGCACGCGTGCGCGGCGATGTTGTTCCGCAAGGCACACCAGGCGCTGAAACAGGCGTTACATTATCAAGCGAACCATCGGCAATTAAAAAGCCAGTGGCTAAAGAAGGTTTGTTAGAAAACTTAAAATTCTGGAAAAGTAATCAAGAGCCAGAAGTAGAGCCAGCGGCTAAGCCAGCTGATGTTAAACCTGCGCCGCTTAAACCAGTAGAAACTAAACCTACGCCAAAAGCCGCTGAAACGCCTGCGCCAGAAAGCAAATCTTTAGTTGAGCCTGAAGCCAGTTTGGTAGCGCCAGCTGCTGAAAATGAGCCGCCATCGATGTTGGCCGTACCAATTGAAATTGTGCCGCAAGATCCAGTGCCAGCACCAGCGCCTGCGCCAAAAGTAGTTCCAGCATCAGTAGTTGCGCCAACCCCTAAAGCGCCTGTTGTTGAGCCAGTGAAACAGCCTGCTATTGTTGTGCCAGCGCCTGTAAAACCAGAGCCAGTAAAACAAGCGCCAGCGCCAATTAAACAAGATGAAACATCTACCCTTAGGCTAGATAAAGATATTAATGCCAATGGTTTGAAAAACACCGAAACGGCACCAGCAAAGCCAATTGCCCAGCCAAAAGCGGTTGAAGAAATAGCCGTGCCTGCAGAAGACCCGGGTTATTTTGAGCGCATGTTAGAAAAAATCGGCTTTTAAACTAATTAATATGATGAAAACTAAAGTAGTTATTGCAGGCGTCACTGGCCGCATGGGTCATGCCTTATTAGAAGGTATTTTTGCCGATAGCGATTTGCAACTGCATGGCGCGCTAGACCGCGCTGATAGCCCACAAATTGGCCGCGATGCAGGTGAGCAATTTGGCAAACACACTGGCGTGCCAATTACCGGCGATGTGCAAGCCGCATTAAAAGGCGCCGATGTGCTGATTGATTTTACCCGCCCAGAAGCCAGCATGCAGTATTTGCAAGCCTGCCAACAAGCCAATGTAAAACATATTATTGGCACAACAGGTTTTAGCATTGAGCAAAAAACCTTGATTGAGCAAGCCGCAACACAAATTGCCATTGTGTTCGCGCCAAATATGAGCGTGGGCGTAACCTTGTTGATTAACTTGGTTGAGCAAGCGGCAAAAGTGTTAAACCAAGGCTACGATATTGAAGTGGTTGAAATGCATCACCGCCATAAAGTGGATGCGCCATCTGGTACGGCTTTAAGGCTTGGTGAAGCCGCCGCACAAGGCTTGGGTGTTGCGCTAAAAGATTGCGCTGTGTATGCGCGTGAAGGCGTAACAGGTGAACGCGAAGCCGGCACAATTGGTTTTGCAACCATGCGCGGTGGCGATGTAGTGGGTGACCATACAGTGGTGTTAGCTGGCATAGGTGAACGCGTTGAATTAACGCACAAAGCCAGCAGCCGCGCGACTTTTGCCTTGGGCGCATTACGCGCAGCCAAATTTTTAAGCGCACACAAAACAGGATTGTTTGATATGCGCGATGTGCTGAATCTGCGTTAATTTACTAACTGCTAACTATCTGCTAAATTAAATAAAAATAAAGCCGCATAATTGCGGCTTTATTTTTTTAATACGCTTTATTTTTTTATTAATAACTATTTTTTAACTAATAACTATTTTTTTAACTAAATAATAAAG
>Ga0326733_1000583_pt1 | contig 10478 bp, 8 predicted proteins | sample 14_GP2_308_FD_207946 | JGI IMG/M metagenome (GOLD analysis project Ga0326733, IMG submission 207946) | Glacier ice microbial communities from Ngari, Tibet, China - 14_GP2_30.8 | ecosystem: Environmental > Aquatic > Freshwater > Ice > Glacier | place: China: Ngari, Tibet | collected 2018-07-17 | reverse complement strand
ACCTACTCCCCCTTGCTCCCGATCTCCCCCACGACCGGCATCGTCCTCCAGGTTCCCGTCGAAGTCATCGACGCCGCCACCGGAACGATCGCCTTCACCGACACCGACGGCGCGCGCATCACCCAGTCCGCGCTCGGCGGCATGTCAAAACTCCAGTGGAAGGTTGACTGGGCAATGCGCTGGGTCGCGCTCGGGGTCGACTACGAAATGGCCGGCAAGGACCTCATCGATTCGACCATCCAGTCGGGCAAGATCGCCCGCATCCTCGGTGCCCGCCCCCCCGAAGGCTTCAACTATGAGATGTTCCTCGACGAAAAAGGCGAGAAAATCTCAAAATCCAAGGGTAACGGCCTGAGCCTCGACCAGTGGCTAACCTATGGCAGCGAGGAGAGCCTGTCCTTCTTCGCCTATCGCGAACCCAAAAAGGCCAAGTCGCTCCACATCGGAGTCATCCCCCGGGCAGTTGACGACTATTTCACCTTCCGCGCCAATTACGCCGCCCAACCGATCGAGCAAAAACTCGGCAATCCGGTCCACCACATCCACGCCAGCACGGTGCCCGACGCCAGCCTGCCCTTGACCTACGGCCTCCTCCTCAACCTCGCCTCGCTCCCCGGGGTCAGCGACAAAGCCACCGCATGGAAATTCGTCCAGCGCTACGCCCCCGCCACCGCGCCCGACACCAACCCCGAACTCGACACCCTTATCGGCCTCGCGGTCAATTATGCGCGTGACTATGTCGCCCCAACGCTCAAGCGCCGCCCCCCAATCGCCCGCGAAATCACCGCCCTGCAGGAACTCGACGCCGAACTCGCCGCCCTCGACCCGTCCACCCCCGGCGACGAAATCCAGACGATCGTCTTCGAAATCGGCAAGCGCCACGACTTCGAGAGCCTCCGCCATTGGTTCCAAACCCTCTACGAAACCCTGCTCGGCTCCAGCCAAGGCCCCCGCATGGGCAGCTTCATCGCCCTCTACGGCATCGCCAACACGCGCCAACTCATTGCCGAAGCGCTTGCCGATCCAAGGCCATGATCGAAGGCCCGCTTGGCCCCGTGGACTATGACGAGAGCGGACAGGGTCGACCAATCGTGTTCGTTCCGGGCTCATGCAGCACTGGATCGTCGTGGAAGTCGGTCATTGCGCAGTTGGACGGAACCTATCGCACGGTCACGACCAGCCTGCCAGGCTATGGCGGTTCGGCCGAGCGACGAACGAGCAGTGACGCCTCGATCGGACTGGTCGCCGCTGCAATCGAAGCGGTAATTGACCATGTCGGCGCCCCGGTCGATCTAGTCGGCCATTCGTTCGGCGGCGAGGTGAGCCTGGCCATTGCCTTGCGAGGCCGTGTGCGCCTCAACAGCCTGACGATCCTCGAGGCCCCCGCACCCAGCATGCTTTCGACGTTCGATCGAAATGATCTTTTTGATCAGTTCCGCACCATGACGAACGCGTACATCGCCGATTTTCGTTCCGGGAACGCTGAAGCTATTGCGTCGATGGTCGACTTTTACGGTGGCGCGGGCACGTTCGCATCCTGGCCGCCCGCGGTGCGCGCATATGCCGTCAAGACGACACCGACCAACATATTTGATTGGGAAAGTGCCTATGCCTCAAAGCCCGATCCAGCAGCGTTAGCGGCGTTGAGGCTTCCGGTTCTCGTGGTCGTCGGAGAAAACAGCCATCCGGCGGTAGTCGAGGCCAACGCTCTCATTGCGAAGGCCATCCTTACAGCAACATTCGCTACCATCGCAGGTGCGACACATTTCATGACGGCCACTCACGCGGCCGCCGTCGCAGATTTGATTGATCGGCATATATTTGCGAGCACTGATCAACGGTCGCGGCAGTAACAATACTTGCGATTTACACCGAACTTGAGCCGTTGCGCAGATTACTGCAGGGGCGGCGCCTGGAAATTCGTTAGGCGCTACGCTCCCGGCACAGCCCCCGACACCGACCCCGAACTCCACAATCTCATCGGCCTCGCCGTCAACTACGCCCGCGACTACGTCGCCCAACCCTCAAGCGCCGAGGCGCCTGCCACCTGAACTTTCCTCATCCGGCACGGGGGATGACAAGCTGTTCCGGGTCATCAGGCCAGGCGCTGGCGTCCATAAGCAAGGCGACGAAGCAACCACTCCATCGGTCCAATGGCGAAGTGCTTGAGCCATATCATGCTGAACGCCGCCGTGATCACGCAGATTGCGAAGGCCACAATTACCAGACCAGCGGCTCCAAACATGCCAAGAAATCCCAGCCCGTAGAACAGGAGTGAAGTCAGGACCGAGTGGAGGGAGTAATTGGTCAATGCCATCCGCCCCAAGGCGCTGAAGGGCTTCTTCCACAACGACCAACTTCCGCGGACCATGAGGACGATCAACGCCACATAAGACAGCGTGAGTGCCAAACGCGCGGGCTGATACCAACCCGATCGCAGCAAGGACATCGTGGGGTTCAGACGATGAATGTCGAGTTCGAAGGCCGTTCTGGCCTGCCATGCATAGTCAAACCCCCTAAGCATGAGGCCCAGACTCCCGGCCACGATTAAGATTTTCCAGTAGGTTTTTGGGTCGCGCGCGCCGATCAGCACGCCCGAGCGGAAAAGAGCCATGCCCACCAGCATGAACGCCAAGCTCTCGGCCACTGCGATCCAGCTATAGACGCCGAGGTGGCGGAAGGACCATCCGCTCGCGCTCCAGCTTAGCAGACTGGAAAGATGCGTGCGCTGCGTAAACTCTGCGGCCAGTGTCTCTTTTGTTGGATGATTAGCGGCTTTTGCGGATACGACAGTTTCGAGTGATGATTGCTGCTCAGCGGTCAGCGTCGTACCCGATGCCTTGGCGCGCTCGGCTTGCAGTGCCGTCTGATAGGTCGCCACATAGGTGCTCGTGTCATAGGCTCTGTGGGCACTGAGGCAGGCGATGATCAGCAACGCCCAGACCCACAACGTGCGGACCCTGGCGGTTCGAAACGCCAGAAGTGCAAAGCCAGCTATTCCAAGGGTCCACAGTATCTCGCCCGGCCACATCAACACCAAGAAGTGAATGACGCCAAACAGGAGCAGCGCGAGGCAACGCCGGGTCCATGCATCGATCGGCGCCGCCTTGCCGTTCGGCCCTTCGGCGTTCTTCAGCATGAACAACATGCCTGCCCCGAACAAGACCATGAACAGCCCCCGCATCGGGCCTTCGAGCAGCACCCGCTGCCCTATCCACGCGGCCCAATCTGCGTTCCATTCGGCGGGAAATGTCCTCCCCTGCGTGCTTCCGATAGTCCCCATCACAAAAATGTTGACGACGAGTATGCCGCAGACCGCGATGCCCCGCATGACATCGAGAACTTCAATTCTAGGTGATGTGGAGGGCGCTGCGACTGGTAGCACCATTTCTTTGCCGCCTCTTATCAAACGTCCTGCTGCGCTGTCGGTTTGATGTATCAATCGGGGGTCATAATGCCAAGCTCGCGACTTTCCGCTTTCGGACCCACACCAAACAAAAGCCGCCGCTCCAAAATCGCTGTCCTACACGCTACAGACCTGTCATCTTCGGGTTGGCTCTTTGCAATCGTCGATCATTCGCAATCATTCGAGATCCGCTCGGCAAGCTGCCGTCTTGGTAGGCCTCCCCCAGACTTTAGTGAACTTATGACCGTAACGACGTCGCGCTAAGAGGGTTTGCGCTATCCGCTGCGTAACCTAGGTTGCGCCATGTTATCGCGCCAAACCGCTCGTTTCGTCCTTTGCGATGCCACCGCGCAGTGGCACCAGCGCGTTGACGACGTTTTCGCGGCGGTCGACCTGACCGACCGCCTTGCTTACGTGCGCTTCCTGTGCGCCCAGGCCGCAGCGCATCTGCCGGCCGAACAAGCCCTTGAGGCGCACGGGATCGCGGCGGTAATTCCGGATTGGCCATCTCGTCGGCGTGCCCACCTTATCCGCAACGACCTGCTTGCACTCGATCTGGATGTGCCACCGCTCGAACCCGAGCCCATCTTTTCCGGCGTGGCCGCACTGCTGGGCGCAACCTACGTCCTTGAAGGCTCGCGACTTGGCGGGGCGATGTTGCTCCGCTCGGTCCCCGCCCAATTTCCGACCGCCTTCTTGTCCGCTGGCACGTCGATGGCGTGGCGCGACCTGATCTCGTTGCTCGATCAACGCCTTTGCACCAGAATAGATATTGACGAGGCGATACAAGCCGCGTGCCAGACCTTCGCTCTGTTCGAACGCAGCGGAAAGCGTCTTCTTCCGAGCGAGTGAAGCTAACATTTGATATGATCAATGGTCAATCGGGTTTACTTGCCTAAAAGCGAATCTCCCTTAACAAGGTTAACAAGCGGATCCTTGCGTTGTCAGCTTTGACGGAGGCGGCATGGCAGATCTGGAACCGACGGCTAGGGTCAGTCACTCCGGGGTGGCGATCGATGAGGTCACCGGGATCGACCTGACCATTTGCGACCGTGAGCCAATTCATCTGCCAGGATCGGTCCAGCCGCATGGGATGCTTCTCATCGCTGGCTGCGCTTCACTCAAAATTGTCGGTGCCGCCGGTGACCTTGAAAAGCGTCTGACCGCCGATTGGCTCGGCAATACGCTCGGCAGCGTTCTGGGCCAGGACATTGCGCACCACATTGCGCAATTGGCCGCGGGCACCGCGCTGGTCGCCATGCTTCTTCCTGTTCGGGGCGTGTCCGAATCGTTCAACGCGACGATGCGCCTTGTCGATGATCTGCTGATTGTAGAGCTTGAGGCGCTTACCGCTTCCGCTTTGGCGGGCAGCCTGATGCCTGCAACGCTTGATGAAACCAGTGATCTGTTCGACGACGCGCCTGACCTCAAAAGCCTGTTCAAGCTTGCCGCTGCTGCTTTTCGCAAGCTGACGGGCTTCGACCGGATCATGATCTACTAATTCTTCAACGATGACGTCGGTGCGGTCGTCGCCGAGGATCAGGTCGACGAGCTTGGGTCGTTCTTGAACCACCATTTCCCAGCGTCGGACATTCCCCGCCAGGCGCGCGCCCTTTATGTTCGCAATCGCGTCCGGGTCATCCCCGACGTCCACTATCATCCCGCCGCGATCCGCCCCGGCGACGATTGGCGCAGCCTCGACATGAGCGATCTCGCGTTGCGCAGCGTTTCGCCCAACCACATCCAATATCTCAAGAATATGGATGTCGCGGCGTCGGCATCGATCTCGATCGTGCGTGACGGCAAATTATGGGGCCTGGTTGCCTGCCACCATCGTTCGCCCCGCACGATACGCGAGTCACGTGCAGCGCATTGGCAAGCGTCCTGGCACGTCAAATCCGCGAAAAGGACGATGCCGAGAATTTTCGCCAGCGGGTCCGCTTGCGTGCTCAGGAAGACGCCATCGTCGCCCACCTCGGTCCGATCGGCTCGCTTGCAAACCTGCTTGCCGATTGCGGTGAAGACCTGTGCCGGATGTTTGCTGCGCACGGCTTCGCGGCCGTCCACGGCACCGACGTCTATCTTTCAGGCAAATGTCCCTCTGCCACCGAGGTCCGGGATGTGGCGACCTGGGTGGAAACGCACACCCAGTTGCAACCCTTCAGCACCGACCGTCTGGGCAAGATCTATCTACGAGCACAGCATCTGCAAGACCTCGCAAGCGGACTGCTTGCGGTCACGATCGTCGCCGAAGCGCCGATCACGCTGATATGGTTCCGGGCCGAACAACTGGAAGTCGTCAATTGGGCAGGTAACCCGCACAAGGATGTCGAGCACGACGCCTCGGCGATACTTACGCCGCGCTCGTCGTTTGCGGCGTGGAGTGAAACCGTCAGCGGCAAGTCACTCCCCTGGACAGCGCCCGAGATCGACGCCGCCAACCGTTTGTCCTTCACGATCCTCCAGGTCTGGCAACACCGCCGCTTGCGCGCGCTCAACCAGGAACTCATCGCGACGATCGCCGACAATAATAATTTGCTCGTCGAAAAGGACTTCCTGATCAAGGAGGTTCACCACCGCGTTCAGAACAGCCTGTCGCTGGTGTCGGCCTTCCTTGGCATCCAGGCGCAGGCGGTCGGTAATGAAGCGCTGACCGCCGAATTAGGCGAGGCGCAGCGTCGCCTGTCGGCCGTGGCACTCGTCCACCGCCGTTTGTACAGCGGACACCGGCTGCAATCGGTAGACCTTGCTCGTTATCTCGAGGATCTGTGCACCGACATGATGTCGTCGATGGGCGAGAAATGGGGCGGCCTTGTAAGCTTCGACCTGGCATCGGTCGTCGTGCCGACCGACCGTGCGGTCAACGTTGGCTTGAACCTGACCGAATTGCTGATCAACGCCCAGAAATATGCCTACGCCGGGGCCCCGGGGCCGATAAAGGTCGAGCTTTCGCAAAACGGTTCCGACTTTTGCCTGGTGATTGCCGATGGCGGCTTGGGTATCACGCGTTCAAGCAAAGGCTTTGGCACCAGGATGCTTAACGCCATGATCAAGAAAATGGCTGGTCGCATCGACTATGCCAGCAACGAGCCCGGCCTTCGGGTCAGTGTCACCGCCTCGGTCAACGAACATAGCCACTAATCGCCAGCGGCATTAAAGATCGACGCGGCGAAATTGCCCGGGCTGATGAACATGCGAAGTTCCAATGACATCGGAACGTTTTTCGGGCTCACCTTAGCCTGACCTTCCGACCTTTTTCGTGGCAATCCAGCGGTCGATCTTCGCTTCGAGCACGGGCAACGGCAACGCGCCAGTCATCAGCACCTCGGCATGGAATTGCTTGAGGTCAAAGCTTGTCCCCAATTCGCTCTCAGCCTTCTTGCGCAGTCGCTGGATCGTTAGCGCGCCGATCTTATACGCCAGTGCCTGCCCCGGAATCGCGATATAGCGTTCGACTTCGGCCGTGGCGTCGGTCTTGCCGATATTGCTGTGGCTCAGCATGTAGGCAATCGCCCGATCGCGGGTCCAACCCTTGGCATGAAGCCCGGTATCGACCACCAGCCGCATTGCCCGAAGCATCTCGTCACTGAGCGTCCCGAAGCGCTGATACGGATCGGTGTACAGCCCCATCGAATAACCCAGCGTCTCGGCGTAAAGCGCCCAGCCCTCGACATAAGCCGTATTGCCACCGAAGCGCAGGAACGACGGAAGCGCTTCATTCTCCTGCGCCAGGCTGATCTGGAAATGATGTCCCGGGGCGCCTTCGTGGAGGTAAAGCGTGGTCATCCCCGGCGTCGTCCGCGACGGCAAGTCGTAAGCGTTGAAATAGAATATGCCGGGCCGCTTTCCGTCGGGCGTCCCTTGTTCATAGCTTCCGCCCGCCTGATACTTCTCGATCGTCTTGTCATAAGGGCGAATTTCCAGCGCCGATTTGGGAAGGGTCGCAAAGTATGCGGACAGCTTGGCGTCGACGGTCTTGCCGATCGCATAATAATCCTGCGTCAGCCCCTCACGTGTCTTCGGCTGGAACGCCTTGTCGGTGCGCAGATATTCGAAGAACGCCGGCAAGGCGCGCTTGAAGCCAACCTCGACGCGAACCTTTTCCATCTCCGCAGTGATCCGTGCGACTTCGCTTTGGCCGATCTGATGGATTTCGTCCGCGCTCATCGGCAGCGTCGTGTTGGTCTCGATCAGTGCGCGATAGACGGTGCCCCCGTCCTTCATTGCCGACAGACCGACCGCATCGCGCGCGCCGGGGAGGTAATCGTTCTTCAGATAGTCGCGCAGGCGGCGGTATGCGGGATAGATCTGATCGGCGATCATCGCCCGATACTCCCGCTTCAAGCGGGCACGATCGGCCTCTGCGATATTGGTCGGCAACTGCCCTATCGGGCCATAGAATGGCGATTGTTCGGGGAGTTGGGCAAGTTGGGTATCAAGCTGATCGACGACATTGCGAATGGTAAGCTTGGTATCGAAAACACCCACCGCTTGACCCTGGCGAAAGCGAGCGATCGCGGCATTTAGAAAGACGACATAGCCAGCGTGACGCTTGAGTGCATTGTCGTAATCGGCGAGCTCCGCAAAGGGCGCTGCACCCTTGCCGCTCGACACGGTCGGGTAATAGGTGTGAAGCCCCGAAAAATGATTGATCGGGCGAACGACGGTCAATGCCAGCAGCGTCGGATCAAGCTGCGCCAACGAGTCCTTGGACCCAAATTCGAAGGTGTCATATGCGATTTGGTCGGTCGCGCTCAGCGATGACCGGTCGATTGCGGCCAGCGCGGCAAGATCGCCGACTACGGCAGCGCGAGTTGCGGCGAAATAATCATCGCTGATCATATCGCCGAATTGCTCGGCGTAACGCATATCGCCGCGAAACAAGGCGCTCAATGGATTGAGTTTGAGCGAAGCTTCGTCGCTGGCCTTGAACAGAGCAAACAATGCGTCATGGGCCGCACTTTGATCCATCTTCGGAGGGGCGGTCATAACCGACATCGGCGCGGCGGGCGGCAAGCTGGTGCAGGACGCTAGCGCAAAGGCAATAACGGCAAGGCACGGGACGCGGTTCATTTGAAGCACTTTCGATCGATTCAGCGGCTTGTCTCGCCCCTAAATCGAGCAAGGGCGCCGCGATAGTGCGCGACGCCCTTTTTTCCACGAACAAGGCTTACGGTTTCTACCAGAAGAAGTTGCGCTCCACGTCGATCACCTGACCGCTGTAGATATCAACCAGCAAGGCATCATTGTAATATCGGATCCAGCGATAGGGTCCGTAAGCTGGCGGAAGGCGATACTGCCACGGGTCGCGGAGCCAGTAGTCGGAGCGATAATAGCTTGGAAACAGGCTGAACCCGATCGAGAAGTGACGGTAACGCGATCCGTAGGGATCCCAATAATTACCTTGCCGGAAGACCGACCGGTTGTGGTGGCGATAATTGCGCCAGTCGTAATTGCGATCGGACCGCCAGTGATTGTTCCAGCGCCGGTCTGCGCCCGATTGGCGATTATGCGATCGGCGATCGCGATCCCGATCGCGGTGGACCGACACCTCGCCATTACGAATGCGGCTTTGCTCGACGGCGCGTTCCATCACAGATCGATCGCGATTGCGCCCATCGCGGCGTTGTTGACGCAATTGTTCGCCCGACGAACCTTGCCCCCAGTCTCTGGACGGCGAATGCTGGCGCTCGGCGGTATCGGTCATCACTTCACTGTCTGACGAGCGTCGACCGCGGTCACGGCGCTCTCCGTGTGGTCGCTCGACTTCAGCTTGAGGGACTATAAACTCGCCGCTGCTTCGCTCCTGCGCTCTTTGCTGACGAGCTTCGGCGCGGACGGCATGATCGACCGGGTCGGCGGCTTCGGGGCGCTCGCGCTCGACGCGCTCGGGACGCGGCGATCGTTCGGCGCGCTCTACGCGCCGCGCCGCGCGAGACTCGTCACGCTGCTCGTTAGGCGCAGTCTGCTCGGTATCGTCACGTTGACGATCATCGTCTTGCGCCATCGCTGGCATGGCCGCGCTTGATGCGAGCAAAACAGTCCACAGCAAATTGCGCATGACGATACTCCCTATGACCCATCTCTTCTTCCGAGGTGTCGACCGCTGCCCATGAGCGGATGCTGAATGATCAGCTCGAGAATGGCCGTGCGACCACCGCTTTCGGCACTGCGCGGCTCGATGCCTGCGCCACTCGCTGGATTGCCTTCAAGATACGTGGCCCCGCGCCGCATCGGCAGCGATTGGGCAATCCTTCCAGTTCGACCGGGCCCGGTGCGGGATTGGTTGCCAACAAAGCTGCCAGCGCCATGATATATCCTGGGTCGCATCGCCCGCACTGGCTCACTTGCTCGGCTGCCCAGGCCTGCTGGATCGAATGCGACCGGTTGACGGACAAGCCTTCGATGGTCGTCACTTCGGCGCCCTCGATCGCGGCAATCGACACCGTGCAACTCAACGTTGCCCGACCATCGACGATGACCGTGCAGGCGCCGCAATCGCCGCTGTCGCAGCCGTACTTAGTGCCGGTAAGATTTGAGGCATCGCGTAGCGCCCAGAGCAAGGGCGTGTCCGGATCGAGCCGATAGCGGATCGCTTCGCCATTGACGGTCATGCTGGTCATCGGATCGTCCTACCCAGCCGCGCTCCCTTTGCAAAGCATCGCGCTTGCGCCATCTTTTGGCGATGAGCATGATCGAGACGAGCGTGGGACGGATCGGGTTGACCGAGTTAGGAAGTGGTCCCGCGACGCCGATCCTGTTTCTCCACGGAGTAGGATCCGACAAGAGTGTGTGGCGCAGGCAGCTTGAACATTTCGGCGTGACGCGGCGCGCGATTGCGATCGATCATCCTGGCTATGGCGAAAGCGAGTTTCGTCCAGGAGCGACGCGCGACGACTTTGCCTGGGCTGCGATTGCGATGCTCGATGCGCTCAAGATCGAGAAGGCGCATGTGTGTGGGCTGTCCTTGGGCGGTGTCGTCGCGATTGCGATGCATGCGTTGGCGCCCGCCCGGTGTGCATCGTTGGTTCTGGCTGACAGTTTTGCGGTTCATCCCGATGGTCGGGTGATT
>Ga0326733_1000582_pt1 | contig 10479 bp, 9 predicted proteins | sample 14_GP2_308_FD_207946 | JGI IMG/M metagenome (GOLD analysis project Ga0326733, IMG submission 207946) | Glacier ice microbial communities from Ngari, Tibet, China - 14_GP2_30.8 | ecosystem: Environmental > Aquatic > Freshwater > Ice > Glacier | place: China: Ngari, Tibet | collected 2018-07-17 | reverse complement strand
CCAGGTTCCAGTGGGGCGTAGTTACCAACAAGTCGCAGCGCTTTACGCTACCGCTTACTGCCGCGATGCCGTTGTTTCGCTCGGCGGGCGCTATCGTTTCTGGTGATACGACGCCGCATGCCAAACCTCACCCTGCGCCTCTTCTCGAAGCTGCTCGCCAATTAGGCTTGCAGGTTGGTGCGTGCGTATATGTCGGTGATGATGAGAGGGATATTGCTGCCGGGCGTGCAGCCGGCATGCTCACCGTAGCAGCAGCCTACGGATATTTGGGTGCACTGGGCGACACGGTATCTTGGAATGCAGATGCGACCATTTATTCTCCCAGTGACCTATTGAAATTATTGCATTTGCCTTAAAATGTTGGTCTGGGGCTGCATTGGTTTCGACGTGGGTTCGGACGCGATGTGGTGCATGTCGAGCTTAGTGTGCTCGTAAAACTGACTAAAACAAACTAACTGCAAACGACGAACGTTTCGCACTCGCTGCTTAATTGCCAGTGAGCTTTACAACAGCAGGCCGATGGGCTGGGCAAGGGGTACTTAACGAAAGTTAGAAGCTCCCGGCTGTAAAGATAATTTTATCGGCTGGCTCTGGGATGGGTACCTTAACTCAGAGCGAGAAAATAGGGTGCTGGCGTCCTGTGTAGCGTGCGACTGCGCGACACAGGTGGCAAGACTTAAATCAGACCGCTAAACATGTAGATCTGCTCGAACAAGGCTTGCGGACGGGGGTTCAAATCCCCCCAGCTCCACCATTACCCCCTATAAAGGCCGCTAACGACATACAGTTAGTGGCCTTTTTCTTTGGAAAATCAACGACTTACAGGCTAATACGCTACAGGTGCCGCTATTGACAGCTAAGTCAAGGCGAGGGTACAAACGGGGGGAGAAGCGGCGAAAACGGGGTTTATAGTGATTTTGTACCCCCAAAAGCTGTACCCCACAGGAGCTGTACCCCCATGTTGACCGATGCCCAATGCAGAAACGCCACCTGTCCTGCTGACAAAAAGCAGGCCCGGTTTGCTGATTCCGGGGGGATGTACCTTCAAGTCAGCCCGGCAGGGTCAAAGCGCTGGTTCCTGAAGTACCGGGTGACAGGCAAAGAAAAGCAGTTAGCCCTCGGTAGCTATCCGTCTATGAGCCTTATAGCGGCGCGAAAGGCCCGAGACGCTGCAAAGCTGCAAAAAGCTGCGGGCAGCGATCCGGTGCAAGCCCGCAAGATCGAAAAGCTGAAATCGGCCCGGCCTGATGGCGACACCTTCAAAGCGGTGGCCCTTGAGTGGTACGGCAAACAAGCCCCGCAATGGAGCGCCAGCCATGCGGAAAGGTCGTTGCGGCAGCTTGAGCGCGACCTGTTTCCGTGGATCGGTTCGCGGGCCATGACAGACATTCACCCTATGGAGCTACTGGCGGCGCTGCAAAAGGTGGAGGAACGCGGCGCAGTGGAAACGGCTGACCGTGTACTGATGCTCGCCCGGCAAGTTTGGGACTACTGGCTACCGGCGGCAGACGTTCAACAACGCAACATTACCGAGGGGCTGAAAGGCAGACTGACCCCGTACCGAGGTAAGTCGTTTGCGGCCATTGTTGACCCGCTACGCATGGGTGAATTGCTCAGTGCCATGAAACGTTACAAAGGCGGGCCGGTGGTGCGTACCGCTTTGCAACTGGCCCCGTTGCTGTATCAGCGCCCTGGAAACCTTGCGAACATGGAATGGGCAGAACTGGATTTGGACGCGGCGCTGTGGACGATCCCCAGCATGAAAATGAAGCGCACCAAGCTGGAAAAAGAGCAGGGCGAGGCCCACACCGTACCGTTGCCAGTGCAGGCCGTGGCATTGCTCAAAACTCTGCAACCGCTGACCGGCCACGGGCGCTATGTGTTCCCCGGTGAACGCAGCCACGACCGGCCCGTGTCCGACAACTCAGTGCGCACCGCGCTGTACGCGCTGGGCTATGGCAAAGAACAAACGTGGCACGGCTTCCGGGCAAGTGCCCGCACCATGCTGGTGGATCAACTGAATCTTGACCCACTGGCCATTGAAGCCAATTTGGCCCACGCGGTGAAGGACGCCAACGGACGCAGCTACAACCGCACGCAGTACCTAAAGCAGCGATTTGAGCAGATCCAACTTTGGGCCGACTACTTAGACAAGCTGGCGCGGGATGTAGACGTGATTCCGATCAAAGCGGCATGATTCAACATAAGGTAATCATTTCAAGCGCGTAGAGTTCTTTTTGAGGGCCGACATTGAAGAGGTTATTGTCCGGTTCTGTTCACACCTGACTCCCATGCTGGCGGTGTCAATTGCACACAGGCCACTGAGCGATTTGGCGAGTCAAACTAACGCAGTTCAAACTCTGCTGCCATAGATTTCCGAGCAATTTCTGGTGCAGTAATTGGCGTTATTTCCATAGGAACGTAGTCCAGGGTCGAAGTTTTCGCCCGGCTCACCTGCATTAACGCCCTGATCTCCTCCAGTGATTCCTGGGGAGCAAACACCTTGAGCGATTCACGATGCCGACTAGCTGAAACATATGTCCATTCACGGTCGGCCATCGATTCAGATAACAGCACCCAGACTTGGTCAACACTTTGACCCTGCGCTTTATGCAAAGTTACCGCATAGGCGTAATCCAGATGGGCATATTCAGCGGTGTTAATTGTGACGTTTTTGCGAGCGTCGGTGTGGATCGTCAATTGCGGGATCCCCTTATGATCCAGTTTTGTTTCGACTAAAGTGCCAGTCTGACCATTGCGCAAACCCGAGGCACGGCTATTTCGGGTGAAAAGGATTCGCTCACCAACGGCAAATGCACGATTGCCCTTGGAGGTAGTGAGATCGCTATCGGCTCCTAATAGCTCCTGTTCTTTCAGGGAAACACGGGCTAGAAGGTTCAATTGATGCGCGTCGCTACGGGTACCGGCCAGCATTAGTGATCGCTCAGGATGGTTTTGATCGAATTTCGTGAGCCAGTCACTGACCATGTATCGGTGGACTGATCTTGCCGGGCAGGCATTCAGTATTCCACGGGTCGCGAGTTCCGCCAGGGTGTCCTGGATGTCGCCACGCACCAGCTGGAGAATGAATTCCCGATCTTCCTGCTTGTTCTGGCGGCGAATCTCGGAAAGTTCAGAAGACCCCAATTCCTTGGCCAGGCGGCTAAACATCCCGCCCGCCTCGATGGGCTGAAGTTGGTAGGCATCGCCCACTAACACCACCTTGGCGTCGGCAGCATGGACTTTGTCTAGTATCCGCTTTAATTGTCGGCTTCCAACCATGGCGGCTTCGTCGACAACTAAGACTGAACTTGCCCCCAGAACTTGACTATCACTTTCTAAACCGTCAAGAAGGCTGTGCAGCGTCTGGCTGGGAATATTGCTTCCAGCCTGCAGGCTATCGGCTGCCTTGCCTGCCAGGGCCGCTCCAATTACCTGGAAGCCTTGTGCCTCCCAAGATACTTTGGCTGCGGCTAGTAGTGTGGACTTGCCGGTGCCTGCCAGCCCACGCAGGACTTTGACAGCACCAGCTGACTCAGTCACGTGGCGCAAGCCTTTGGTTTGTTCAATTGTGAGAAACGGTGCCGAGCCGAGACCGGGCACAGCAGACACATAGTGACGGATTTCATCTCGGCGATTGCGAGCCGAATGCAAAATGGAATGCTCAGTAAGCAGCATTTCACGCGTGGTGTAGATCGCAACGTCACGGCGTTTATCTGAATTGGAACCGCAAGGTATGGGTGGATCATGCAAGTGACGTAGCCTCAACAGCCCCAGTGGCCCGGTATCTTGCTGTGTTTCCTGCAAATGGGTGTCAATCAGGCTTTCGATCTGGTCAGCATTAAGAATACCTTGAGCATCGGTGATGATTGCGGCTTCAAATTGCATGCGGGTAAACGTGGAAGACGCGTGGGTCAGGCGTTTGACGATGGCATCCATGTCGATCAGGTGACCGTTTGCTGAGCGGCCAGTCAGTCTTTCGTGAACCTGATTACGGCAATGTTGGGGCTCACGCAATGCCAAAAGAGCCTTATCGCCCAAGCCAATAGCGCCAGCATGGAACCGCCAAAAAGGCCGCAAAACATTCCGGTCTACCTCGGTTTTTGTTACACGCGTGGACAATGCCGCCACACTTGCAGCTTTAGCGCTGCTGTGGCCCGACTGTTCAAGGGCTGCCAGAATCTGTGCCCGACGCTTACTAAACGCATCGGTTTCAGATTGGGTAACGCCCGAAACACGAAAACAACTGCCATCGCGCTCAACGCCGTAGCCCAATCCTTGGAGACGATGGGCTAGTTCAGAGCGATAAAGTGCGCCTGCAGCCATTTTCCATCGCGTGTCAAAGTCCAGGGCACACCAGGAACCATCAAGTCGTCGTCCCAAATTGCCAATGACGACATGGCTGTGCAATTGGGGATCCAGTGCGCGACTCGCACTGTGCTGGAACACGGCGGCAACCAAGGCCCCACGACCAGCAGTTGGATCCGTACGGTCACGGGACCGAAATGCCTTGACTTCCAAATAAGCCAAGGCACGATTTACCGCACGGTCATGGGCCAAACCGAGTTGTTGGTTCAGCTCGTCATCGGCCAATGCCCAGATCAGGCTGACCGACTTGGGGGCGGAGAAGGTTAGATCCCAGCCTGCCTTGTGTCTTTGCCCTGCATTGCATGCTAACGTTTCACCGGTAATTGGATTCAGTCCCTGAAACATAGCCTTCAACTGACCGCGTTTCACTGAACCAGCTAAAGCTAATGCGCTACAAAGCTGACCTTGCCAAATGCCCGGTGGCTCACCTCCATTTAGATAATAGTCATCGCGAGCCAGGTCTTCGTAATAGGCCGCTAATTCGGAGTCGGCAGCTCCCAGGGGTTTGACGCTTAGCATTGTGTTTCCGGTCCCAGTTCTATTTCTACCCTGCGAAGAGAGAAAGATTCTGACTGTTGAGTCACTTGAATTTCCTGGGAGAACGGCAGGAGGTATTCCGATATGTGCTCGGCATCCTTGGCTGCGCGGAAGATTTCATTGAAGTCTTGTTGCAATACATCGATTCAGCTGTTGATATAGCTGGCATGCTGGCATGCTGGCATGCTGGCATGCTGGCCTGGGTCATGGGCAAGACCAAGCTGCGAATAAGTAAAGTAACTGGCCAACTCAGCGCGCAGTTCTTCACGGGCATATTCACCACTACCGAATGTATTTCGCAAATCACGATTAAGACGGGTTTCATGCCCCGTCCAGTGCCCCAGCTCATGCACTGCCGTGGCGTAGTACCGTGACTCACTGATAAACGCCTGCTTTGGGGGGTAGGTGGATGTTGTCGGCGTGGGGTTGGTAGAAGGCTTTGTCGAGCTGGTCATGAAGGACTGTCGCACCTGATCGACGCATCAGTCGCTCTGCACGATCATGAGTATTGAATGCATCGGCACGCTGGTCTTGTGCAGCCAGCTTGAGTTCTGGTACTCCGTCGATTTGGGCGACATTGAACACATGCGCGTAAAACACACGCGGAGTATCAAGCACAATGTGGGTTTTGTTGCCGGCTGCGTCAAGTTCTTCGCGTTGCCATTGCCAGTACTCCACAACACTGGCACGCTCGCCTTTGCGCACTTGCAAACTTTCATTCTGGGCCTGCTTGCAGGTACACCACCTACTATCAGGAGAACCCTGGCAATCCAACCAGAGTCGATTGCCGCCATGGTGCGGTCTGTTAGTGACAGCATTAACTGGCAATGCATCGGGAATCCTTATGGGATCCCAAGGCTTGAGCCAGGGAGCAGTTCCTGCTTCTATCTGTTCAATGATGCGCTGAGTCAGTACTGAACGGTATTCAGAGGTCGCCATGGGCAACTCCGGCTCTCGCATGTGGTTCCGTAGTCATGTCCGAAAGGGGTTCAGCCGCGTGCCCAATGGTAGTTCCGGTAGTCGCCATCTCCATGATCGAATTGCGTTGACGAAGCACCAAACGCGGTGTTGTCGGCGCTGTTGAATTCAAGCTTGCAGAATCCTTGGGTCTCGGCTCTGCACTCGGCGGATGGGACGGAGGTACCGATGTCTCACTGGTGCCATCCACCACTGGCACATAGTCAGTACCGTTACCGGGTGTCAACTGTTGTGTCGTCAACCATTTCGCCGGCAAACTTGCCTCGCGCAGCAACTTGGGGCTGGTAAATGGCCAATGTATTTTGTAAACATCGCCGAATCCAAGCAACAGAGCATTAACTCCGGTGGCATCGGGACCCAATGTGGTTTCGAGATCAGCAATCTCGACCACAGGAACAACCTCGCGGATGGCGGGTTGGCGTTCGCCTTTATGGTAGGTAGTTCTGTCAATTTTGCGGTAACCAATGACATCCTGCGAGATGAACTTGGCTGTATAACCGCCATTCACCTGACAAATGACTTTTGTTCCAATTGACCCCATCCACGTGGACGCCCTATTGTCTCCATATTCCTCCTTTACCTGAGCTAAGTCCTGGGCTCCGAGCACCACGCGAATTCCTTTGCTGCGACCGATTTCCAAGAGTGGCGCGATTGCGTCCATCTTTCCGAGGGTCGGAAATTCGTCCAAGACGATCCAAATTCGCCGCGTTTTGCTGTCGCCAAAGTTGGGCGAATTGATCAGACCAGAAATCCGATTCAACATAGCTTGCAATGTTGCTTTGGCTAATTCCGGGGAACCACCGTTTCCCTGCAAGACAAGAACACGATTGAGCTTTCCTCCTTTGCCACTTGCCTGTGCAAGCCATTTTTGGAAAGAAATTTTGCGCTCCTTTTTGACACTGCCCCACGCAAACGCGAGGTTGGAAATCAACGTGACATTTGCACCAAAATTAACCAAGATGGATTGCGCCGTCTTCTCAGAAGACTCAACTGTATGGCGTGCCTCAGGTAGATAGGCTTCCACATATGACAGCAAAGATTCACGACTCGAACAGCAAAGGTGATAGAAATCCGTCCAAGTCCAACTCGTCTTACGTTCGACCTGCAGTTTTATGAGCACAGCGGTCACAATTTGGCGTGCAGCTGTGTGCCAAAGAGGATCTTGTCCCTCCGGAATAAGTCTTGCAGCCAACTCACGAGCGTCTTGGCGGTTGACACAATCTTCTGCAATGTCCCAACCACAACTTCGCGCATCCCACGGTGCCAGAAGTGAGCTCTCTGGCAGCCAGGTTGAGTAATCGCCTTTGAAATCATAAACAATGACGTAATCGCCCCGCTCAATGATTGACTGCAAGATAGCGGTTATGACTTGCGTTTTGCCACCGCCAATGGCGCCGAGCACCAGAATGTGACGAACTTCGCGAGACAGGGTGAAACACCAGTTGAACGACGGGTGCAAAGCGATACCGATTCCTCCGTGTTTTACTGCACGAGCAGCAATACGACCAATTCGCCGAGCGGCCTCAGTGCCGGTAAAAAAGCGATGGCCATCAATATGCCAAATTGCAGAACGGTCTTTGCCAATCAGCCAGGCAACGACGATGCCAAGAAAAATGCCGCAGGTTAAGGCGACATCAAATCTCAACGTAATCCAAGCTGGGTTAACGACAGTTTCTATTCGCCCAAGGTACTCCGCATATTCGCTTGCCATGTGGTTTAAAAATGGGATGAGTGCATGTGAGCGCATTGCCGCCCAATACTTGAGGTGCTCCACAAATACTGGGTGAAACTGACCCAATTCATTCGGAAATGGAAGTTGCCAAAATAGTCGACTTAGAAAGACCAGCGTGAGGGTCGCGGCAAGCAGACCCATGAACAACCCTGCACCGGGTTCACCAGGAATGGTGTCAGATTTAGCCATGCTGACCTTGAGCGGGTTGGGCAAGGGCTAAGATTTGGCTGATTTGGTGCGTGAGGCTGTTGTGGCTGGATTCAATCTTCGCAACCATTCGCGCTTCCAGCAAACTTAGCTCGTCTGACTTTTGAGCATCTTGGAAATAGTGGCGCACAGCCAGACGAACGACGTCTGCTTCTGATGTTTGAAGTTTTTCTGCCATGGCTGCAAGGGAATGGTGCAAACCCTCGGGCAGGCGGTAGGTTTTGGCAACGGTTTTTGGCACAAACTTTTAATTCAAAGGGTTGATATGCCTTGAAGTTACGAGCACCTGATATCGAACACAAGGTGTTCCCTTTTTGAGTGCTGGACCTTGCTATAGCCCTGTATCCGTCATTACTCCTTCCTAGTCCTGACGCCTTTTTTTGTAAAATATTTATTACTATGGTGGTTGTGTTGCTTGTGTGCAACTAGCCGATGCCAAGGTGAATTAGGCTAACTGCTGGATTCGGTCGTGCAAGCCATATTAATGTCCAAGACGCTGTGGAAAACTGGTCGCTATTTAAGGTAAGTGGAAATGCTGGAAATTGACTTGGACGATGACGGCATGGCGGCCCACGCTGATCCAACTTGGGCCAATCGCCCCTCGTTGTTTGAAACGCAATTGAAAGACGCCCTTGAGCTTGGGTACCAAATAGCATTTCATAGAGCGGTTAAAAATACGACGCAAGGAAAAAAATCCCGCCAAACCGAAACCCTGCCTGAGATCGTGACGCGTGCAATTGCAGCGGCGGTGCCGATTGACGAGGTGAGCAATGTAGAACTTGCGACCATACTTTTGAGTGCTGAGTACGCAAAAGATTTAAAATCAACGGTACGTCATTTTCGCAATGCTGAGCGCCCGCTGAAATCCAGCACTGCAAATCGTTATATTAAGGATTTAATACATTCAAAAAAAATGGTACCCGCTGACGGGGGGAGGCTCTGGTATCTTGTGCTTATTTACGCGGCCGGAATGCATGTGGTTGCCGAACTCTTTCGGCAAAATGTGTATGTAGATCAAGACACATTTGAGGCAGATCTAAATTCTTTAGTCGCTACCGCTTCTAAGCAATTTGATTACGTGCTTGAAACTTCGTTGAAAACATCGAGTAAGTTGGATTTAGGTGGATCTCAGAAGAATGATGTTAGTCAGTTCATGGATTACTGTTCGTTTGTCAATTGGCAGGAGTCGAAAGTCAAAAGGAATCCTATGGCAAGCATTAAGCGACTGATCGACCTTGTCCCCGTTTTCAACGATTACACGTTTGACGAGTAGTTTTGTGACGTGTGGAGTACCTGCGCGCCACTGGTGTGCTTTTTTTGCACGCAACCCTTATTTGTTCTCCATCCCAAAGGGCGTAAAAAATCATCATTGCCCCTAATCGCTAACACCCGCTAGCGATAAATATAGGGGGCTATATGCCAATTTGGAGAATTGCAGCTAGTAAAGCCGAAATGGGATGGCGTTCTGACGCGAGCCAATATAACGCGATCCGTGAAGGTTTGTTCACTAAGGGAGTTGCTATTGGGCAGCGCTCGAAAGGGTGGCCCGACTATGAGGTCAAAGCAATCGCAGCGGCGCGTATCGCAGGCTGGACAGATACTGAAATACGCGAACTGGTCAAGCGTCTTCACTCGAAGCGCGCCGAACTAGCCATAGCTTGAAGGGTGGACATGCACACAGACACCACCCCAAAAGAAATGTCCGCCGGGGACGGGAATTCCAAAGCGGGCCACACATACCACCAGACCGTATCGAACGCGGAGAGCACCGACAAGATGTTTGCCAAGCAAGCGTTACGCTTTGCTCTTGCGGGCAACACTCTGGCCAGCATCAAGCCTGCAGACGGCGCGGCAATGTACAACGCTGTGCGATGGGGCTTGTCCCGTGCCTTGCCTGACTTGCAGGCGGCATCACATTTTTTGGCTGTGATCGGCGGTGCGACATGAATAGCCCAATCGACAATGTTCTAAGCCGTTTGGAGTCAGTGCGCAAGCGTCAGCAAAGTCAATGGTCAGCGCGCTGTCCAGCCCATGCTGACAAAGGTCCGAGCTTGTCCGTGCGTGAGTCCACCGACGGCGCCGTGCTGATTCATTGCTTTGCAGGCTGCACCCCTTATGAAATTGTCGCCTGCATCGGTTTGGAGCTGCACGAACTTTTTCCACCACGGGAGCTAGCGCCCGGCACGCCTATGCGCACGGCGCAACTGCTGACAAGCGGGCAGGCCCTGGAGCTTTTGGCCAACGAGGCCATGTTGGTGGCAGTAGCCGCTTGCAGTGTAGGCTACGGCGTTTCACTCGCGCAAGGCGACACTGACCGGGTTTTGCTGGCTGCTGGCCGCATCAATTGGGTTCGCCGGCAAACCATGGGGGTGCAACATGCTCGATAACGCCAAGCTGGCACAGGTTGACCACCAGGTTAGGTTTCAGCCCCCGTTGCGCAAAGCCCATGCGGATGATTACACCGTTTTCGATGAATTGGGCGAAATGCCAGACGCTCTTAATTCAATGGCGATCAACACAAGAAACGCGATGACTACAGGCTTAAATGATCTTTGGCCTGAGCTTGACGAGATTCCCTATGAAGTAACGATCACACCAGACGCGTTTCCTTTTCGCGCGCTTGGGCCGATCTTAGGTAACGCCGCCGGTGCCATTGC
>Ga0326733_1000581_pt1 | contig 10487 bp, 8 predicted proteins | sample 14_GP2_308_FD_207946 | JGI IMG/M metagenome (GOLD analysis project Ga0326733, IMG submission 207946) | Glacier ice microbial communities from Ngari, Tibet, China - 14_GP2_30.8 | ecosystem: Environmental > Aquatic > Freshwater > Ice > Glacier | place: China: Ngari, Tibet | collected 2018-07-17 | reverse complement strand
CTAAATACTGCCAGATTTTAAAGGCGATAATCCACTTACTAATCCTTATTTTTGAAAGCAGGCATGAGGATAATTTAAAGTAGTATGCAATTTATTGGAATAAACGATTTCCTTCTCTTGCCTATTTACCTGGCCATTATTTATGCACTAGCTTATAACTCCCGTAATAAGAAATACTCGATAAGACATCCATTACGAAAATATTATATACCTGCTCTGACTGTCAGACTAGTCGGTGCAGCTGGCTTAGGCCTCCTCTATCAATTTTACTATGGGTACGGAGGCGATACAGGCAGCTATTTTTATAATTCAAAACTGATCACAGAGTATTTTACACAAGATCAGGGAATCTTTTTTGATTTGATATTTAAGCCTGTTCTTGCTACGCTTGACATCCGGAACTCTATCGCCTGGAATGATAGTGTATTCGGTTTCAGTGAAGCGAATTATTTCCCGATTAGAATTCTGGCTGTTCTTCAGCTATTTACCTTTGGTACATACTTGCCCTGTGCGCTCTTTTTTGGATTTATCGCATTTTCTGCTACCTGGAAAGCCTACCTTGCTTTTGTAAATCTGTTTCCAGCTTTATATAAGGAATTTGCGATTGCTGTTCTGTTTATGCCGTCTGTTTTTTTTTGGGGGTCTGGAATATTGAAAGATACAATATCCATGGCCGCGCTTTGCTGGTTGTTCTACAGTTCTTACTCTGTATTCATACTGGGACAGAACAAAATCAAAAATCTGATCATCATTTTTTTTACTCTTTTTGTGATTGTAATTGTGAAAGCTTACATCGCTATGGCTTTTGTGCCTGGCTTAATGATCTGGATTTTTCTTACCTACAAGAATAGGATCAGATCTCAGGCACTCAAGACAGTCACTCTGCCCTTTCTGCTGGTTCTGATTACTTTCTTTTCGTACTTTTCCTATCAGCGGATCGCCGCCCAAGATGCCCGCTTCTCAGCAGATCGTATACAAACGCAGGCAGTGGTGGTGAACACAGTAATATTGGTGTGACCGAGGGAATGGGGCCTGCTCAATTGTTGAGAATTGCGCCGATAGCTATCGTTACGGCTATTTTCAGGCCGTTCCTTTTCGAAGTGCGGAACCCGCTCATGCTTTTATCAGCTCTGGAAGGTACCTATATCATATATCTCTTTGGCCTTGTGATTTTCAAAATAGGTGTTGCTAAGTCTTTCCGAATTGCAGCAGGCACTCCATTTGTGCTTTTCTCGTTGATCTTTACCCTGGTCTTCGCTTTTGCCGTTGGCTTTTCCACGAGTAACTTTGGTACCCTGATGCGGTATAAGATTCCCTTTGTACCGTTTTTTATGGCCTCTTTATTTATAATTATCTATATAGGTAAGATGAAGGCGTCAAGAAAGTAGTATCAAGTATCAAGTATCAGGTATCAAGATACGGCCTGACTACTGCTGATGGGGAAAGCTTGAATTAAATAAACTTAGAAATGTCCCCTTATTACCTTCGATGCTATAACTTTCCACAATCTTCTTTCGGCCTGCTTCTCCAAAACGTTGCCGCAACTCTGCATCAGAGATGAGTGTTTTTAAGGCATTAAGCCATTGCTTGTCATCCACGCACAAAAAGCCATTTACGTTTTCCAAAATGATCTGCTTGTTCACGCCAACGGAGGAGGCTACAGCCGGGATTCCCAAGGCAAGATACTGGATCAGTTTAAAGCCGCACTTTCCTTCAGCCCATTCATCTGCTTTAAGAGGCATCAGACCGATATCTATTTTTCGCAGATCCTCAATTTCAGATTCAGCATTCCAGGAAATGAAAGACCAGTTTTTTAGGTTAAGTTCGGGCTTCTTATCGCAAATGACGAGGAATTCGAAGTCTTTGTCATGCTGAAGTAATTGAAGGACTGAGACAAGCTTATATAAATATTTCAAAGTGGAATGACTACCAGTCCATCCAATAAGGACCGGTCGATCTTTCTTTTTTTGAATATAGGTATAGCGGTTCACCGTGTCGACAACAGTAGGCATTCTAATTATCCTCGCTGAGCTGTTTGATTGGGCAAACTGACAGAGGTAGTCGTTTCCAGCGGAGATTGTTGATGACCACTTGCATATCAAACGCACTTTTCCGCTAGCTTTGAATAATGTTGCCAGGCGGTTTTCGTTGGTAATACTAGGTATCCAAATTGCGTCATCGAAATCGTATATAATCGGTTTTTTAAGGATTTTGGCTAAGTACCATTCAAATATCGGAGGCCCGAGCGGTGCAGCTTCCCGGTGAATAAAAATGGCTTCGTAACCCGGGGCTTCAAACAATACCGTTTGAAGCCGGTTAAAATATCCTTTTATTATGCCAAAGGCTTTGCTGAATATCGATCCGCCCTTGTACAGCACGTCCCATGTATTCGAGCTCAGGAAGGGGCGCAGGGTATAGGTAATGCCTTCTCCATCAAGTAAAGGCAGCAGCATTTCTACCCGGAAACGCTGGGAGGGTGCCAGGCCTATTGGATAGGGCAGTAAAAAAAGAACCTTTGAGGGTTTGGATTGCATGCCTCCGGATTAAATAGCCAGCACCTTACGGTATACTTTGTCGTAGCACTCGATACCCGATTGCAAATTGAAAAAATCTATCGCTCCCTGTTGAATAGTAGGAATGTCAAATGAGGTTTCGGCCAGTTTAGTGATAGCAGCCCGATAGCTTTCTGTGCTAAACTCTTTCAGCACAACACCCGCCTGATATTTATCAACCACGTAAGAAGTATCTCCGATCTGGTCATTGCAAATCAATGGTATCCCGAGTCTCATGATTTCTGCCTGTTTAGTGGGTGAGGAGGCTTTTTTAGAATAAGCCGGTTTGATAAAAAATAAGGCGTAGTCACTCAATGAGATTAATGCCGGCATCTCGTCGCGTGAACCGCTTCGTACGATAATCTTTTCCGGATCAATATTCTTTTGCCGGGCCATGTGCCTAATAAGATCCGGCTTGTCACGAGTAATGAATAGAAATCGCATTTTTGGATCGTGTTCCAACATTACTTTAAAAAAATCAAGCATCTCATTCGGCATATACCAGGTCCCGATGGAACCCACATAGCTGATAATGCGGTCTCCATTGATGATATGTAGCTTTTCTCTCCACAGGTTTTTAATTTCATCCGTAACCTTCAGGGGATCAAAATGGTCCATATCGGCACAGCATGGGATAACTGTGATATTAATTGGGTTATTTCTGATATGCGGCCAGCAATGGATCTCTTGTTCAGCCGCCCGCGTCAGGCAAATGGTGTGATCGGCTTCCTCCAGGAACTGTTTTTCGCGTTGTTTAAAAAAATCGTACACCCGCCTGTAAACAGGGCTTTTCAAGTCCCATAAATTGCCATCTACCCGCTCATTCGCCCAGAAGCCGCGCATATCAAATACAAAGGGGATTTTGAACTTTTTCTTCATCCATACGCCAACCATGGCAGCAATATAACTGCGGCAATGAGTGAGGTCAATTGATTTGCTTTCATGAATTTCAGCCGCCTTGTTCTTCATTCTCCAGATGTCATAGAAAGTAGAAATAAAGGCTGGTTTTTTAGTGTATCGCATAGGGTGCCATTCTATGCCAGCACCCCTACATATCTCCAGGATAAGGCTTTGGTTTTCTGCAAAGGCCTGTGGCTTTTCAAAACTGATCAATGATATATTATAACCTTTCTTCCGCAGCCCCGTAAGGTAGGGCAACACCTGTGATTGACCCAGAGGGTCTGTCATGCCGTCATATGAAAGGTAGAGTATGTTTTTGGTCATTCACGAGAATAGGGTGAATCAAATATATGAGGAATTACTGCAAAATGGCGGAGATTTTTAGTTGAATTCTGATAACATTGTGTTTAGGGGCCCTGTTGATTCCGGCCCTGAGCCGGAATCTCCCTATTTTTAAAAATGGCCCTGTCATTCCAACGAAAGTTGGGACCTCCTAAAATTTTCCCATTGGCCTTTCTAAATTAGACGCCCATGTCATCGTAAAAGTTGGGACCTCCTAAAATTTTCCCATTGGCCTTTCTAAATTAGACGCCCATGTCATCGTAAAAGTTGGGACCTCTGCTAAAATTTTCACATTTGTTGGGATCAATTAAATTACGGAGAGGTGGCGGGTCAAGCCCGCCATGACAGGGTTTCGTTAGGGTATATTAGAGATTCCGGCTCGGAGGCCGGAATCGGAGTAGTGCAGACGCTAAACTTTTGCCGATTGTACACCTAAATAGTTCGGCTTAAATAATAACTTCGTAAACAATTAATGAGCGGGACAAAAATTTCGGTAGTCATTCCGACCTATAACAGGCAGTCTTTACTAAACCGCGCTATAGGATCCGTATTAAGCCAAACTCTATCATCTCTGACTCTTGAAGTGATTGTAGTGGATGATTGCTCGTTGATCCCCGCAGATGTTTCCTGCTTTAACGACGAACGTATTAAGTTGATCAGGATGGGTGAAAATGCCGGCCCCCAGATTGCCAGGAATACCGGCACCCGGCAGGCGACAGGGGATTGGGTTGTAATGCTTGATGATGATGATGAACTTGTGGCTGGTGCTCTTGAAAAAGCCCTGTTCAATATTAAGAGTGTAGAGTACTATACCGAATACCCTGTGTTCTTTTTCGCTACCACAAATGGGCGTATACCGAAGTCTTTTAAGCTAATTGGCCCGGTAGATATTATGAATGGGAATCTTTACGGTGACTTTACTCCAGTTTTGAACCGTTTGCTCTTTCTGCAAAATAATTTTCAATATATTAACTTTCCAGAAATACATGGAGTTGGTTGTGAGCAGTTGACCTGGCTGCACATCAGCTCGAAAATTTTGATCCCTTCTTTTATGGTAGTTCTTGTGAAGGTGAACCACGATGCTCCTATGCGGCTGACATCATATGATAATTTTATACGAAACTCATACAAGTTCGCATTGCAACAAGATATCACCATAGATTTTGTTAGGGGGCTTAGGTTGGGAGAGCTTGCCCCTGGCTTTATTGAAAAGAAGAGGCTGGGAGCTGCTATATATTATCTTGTTTCCGGCCATAAAAAATTATGCCGCGCGCGGTTAAAAGCTCAGGGAAGACGTATGCACGGAATCAATAGATTAATGGGATTGCTTTCCTATTTCCCGGTTTTCATCCCACGTTTTATATTCCTGAAATATAAAAGGCTGTTCAGCGGGTAAAGTTGAAAGTTCAGATCGCTTTTTCCTATGCCATAAATTTACACCGAATAGAAAAAGCGGGAACATCCAAAGGAAATGCGATAAAGTTGAAAGCATATGATGTAAAATCCTTGCCTTAGGTGCCGGATATTCATTAAGTCTTCCATATCGGGGATTCCCCAAAAGATTAGGAATCTCAGCAGATGGCAAAATATTTTTATAAATTTCTTTCAACCGATTGCCTTCTTTTAAATACTTAAAACTGCGATGGGTTCCTTGAAATTCAGGTTCGAGGTTTGGATCCAAATAAATCCACTGCTTATTAATATATGCCTCCACAGCGAAATGGTGGTCGAAAGCAATCTTTCTGAAGGGAATTTTTTTGCGTTTAAAAAGCTCCATTAACACGATAGCTTGCTGACTGCAGGCTGCCATTGGGTATTGCAGTATGTCGTCAGCTATAACAATCGCAGAAAGGTCGTACCAAATCAATTTGCCAGATAATGCTGCAAGCCAGTTTTCTCGAAGGCTATAATGGCTATATCCGTGGAAAAATCGCATACGGACTGTTGAATTGATAACATCGACATTTAGTTCTGTATTTACTTGAGTCGTCTTCGAGCGAAGCTCTATCACCGAATCAATATAATTTTCCAGCTTTGCCAAGCTTTTAATTCGGTTTGCCAGTTGAGGGTTAAAATCTTCCGGCCGGCCAGGCTTTCCACCTAGCCCGACTAAATGTCGATTAAAAACGTTTGGAATAAAAAGTAGTATAGATAGGGCTAAGAGCCAATATTTCATTAGGATTTATATAGAATGTTTGGCAAAGATATTAATTCCCATTAGATTCCAGCCACCAATGCAATACAATCAATGTCCATATTCTGTTGTATAGATGATCCTGCCCATTTAGAAATTTACGTAAAAGCTGTTGAACCTTCGTTGCATGCACAAAGCCATGTCGGCCAATTACCTCGTCATTAAGATATCTCCCGATCATCCAGCTAAGTGGGCCTTTAAGCCATTTGAGTAAAGGGATAGCGAAACCCCTTTTCGGGCGCTCGAACAATTCTTGCGGAATTAATCCGTAAAGAACTTCTTTCATCAAATACTTACTGCCGAAGCCTTTTTTGACTTTTAAATTGCAGTCTAAATTGAGAGCAAACTCAACAAGGCGTTTATCAAGGAGCGGAACACGTGTTTCAAGTGAATATGTCATACCGGCACGGTCAACTTTAACCAGAAGGTCGTCTTTTAAATAATGCTCAAAATCCCAAAATGCCTGAAGATCAGCAGGAGTGCCACGTTTTTCTACTTCGGAACCATTCAGGGCTGTGAAGTTGAAATTCGGCTTGGTTAACAATTCAGACAGTTCGATCTCGCTAAAATAATATTGCTCCTGGGAGAAAATATGGGTATGCAGATTGTTTGAAGAGGGGTAATTAACCACCTTGCCGGCACGTTTGTAACGATCGGCCAATAGCTTGCTGCCATAATAAAGGGGCTTTCGCAAGGTCGCTATAGCCGGATTTGCCAGTCTGTTGGCCCAGGTATACATCCCATAGCCTTGAAATAGTTCATCGCCCCCGTCTCCGGACAGCGCCACTGTAACGTGCTTACGCGCAAGTTTAGAGACCATCATTGTTGGGAACGCAGACGAGTCAGCAAAAGGCTCATCATAGACTTCCAGCAGGCTTGGAACCAAATCCAGCACATCGTTTACAGAAACCCTAAACGTATGGTGATCTGTTCCAAGGTTTTTTGCGACTGCTGCGGCAAAGTTAGATTCGTCGTATTTCGCCTCTTCAAATCCAATACTAAACGTATTTATTTTAGGAGTGGAGATTTGCGCCGCCACCGCAGTGACCAGGCTCGAGTCGATTCCACCGCTCAAAAAAGTTCCCAATGGAACGTCACTGACCATTTGATCACTAACAGATTCATACAAGAGATCGCGGTAACGACTCAGGGCATTTTCTTTGTCGCAAACCGGATCGAAAAGGTAGTAATCAGAAGCGTTCCAATATCTGCTTAACTGTAATTGCGCCGTATTTGCAGTAATAATCCCATAGTGAGCAGCCGGGAATTTATACGTATCCTTATAGATTGTATCGGGTTCTGCAATGAAACCAAGATGCAGGAATCCCGGCACTGCTTCCCGGTTAATTTCAAGTTTCTTGTTTTGTGTAAGAATATACGCTTTAATCGCTTTTAACTCTGAAGCGAATATAAATTCTCCATCACTTTCATGATAATACAAGGGTTTTATCCCTGTTTGGTCGCGTGCCAGCGTAAGCGAGCTTGTCTTAATATCATAAATTGCAATGCTGAACATTCCATTAAGCCACGAAAATGAATTTGCTCCAAATCGGGCAAACAGCTCCAGAATTACTTCAGTGTCACTTGATGTATGCCAATTAAAACCGGGAAGTTTAGCTTTGAGGCTGGCGAAGTTATAAACTTCGCCATTATAGACTATCACATAGCCTCGACAGGCCGAGTACATGGGTTGATTGGCAACATCAGAAAGATCCAGGATACTCAACCTGCGATGACCCAGCCCAATTGAGGCCGATCCAGTTCTTGCATAATACGTGCCTTGTCCATCCGGTCCACGATGTGCGAGGCAGCTGGTCATATCAGTCAAGGTTTCCTTGCTGTTTTGCCCCTTAAAGTCAATAAAACCGGTGATCCCGCACATGAATATATGTCTTTCCTGTTGATAATATTAGGCTCTATTGATCCTGCCAAACGGATGCATGCTGGAATCAGCACTGATTTAACTCTTAATTCCTAACAGCCTCAACTGCTCTATTGTGTCTACGGCGAACCATTTGCTTGGATAAGTGTTGCTGCAATATAATTCTCCAAGCTCAATCAGCTTCATCCAGACGTCATAAAAATTGTCCTTAGACTCCATCAAGGTATTAATTTTTGACGGATTTAAGATCTGAATCCCTGAACAGTAAATGTCAGAGACATCAGTCCTCGACAGCCTGGTAACTCTTCTTTTGCTATCCCTGAATATATAGTCACCACTCAATCCTTCTACTGGCTTGACAGGAACTACCATACAAGCGGGACTGCCTGAGGTCAAATAGTTGACTAACAACTCCTGGTAATCAAGCTCTACTACGTTATCACACGTCAGGACCAAAACAGGTTCGTCAATGTACCGGCAAAGGGTGTTAAATATCCACCAGGAATTATCTTGTCCCTCTGTATTTAATATTCCGGTCACATTATGTTCGATAACGTGTTTGGCTAGCATAGAACCTTTGTATCCAACAGTGATATAAATATTTGGAACGTGTGTTTTGATCTTTTCTATGCCATTTGCAATCAAAGTAGATCCATTATAGGGTGCCATTGCCTTTGGCATGTCTTCTGTCAGAGGCATCATTCGCATCCCCCTCCCGGCCGCCATTACTACTGCATATCGAAGTCCCATACTTGATTATTTATCTATTCCTGACTTAATCAAGTCAATCATCTCTTCTTTAGACAGCCTTTCAGCATTATAGCTTGCAATCTCATCTCCGGAAAGAGATGAGCTTTTATTGCTGAAGTTTAAAAGATAATGTTCCGAACCGTCCAGAGATAATATCTCTGTATGAACAAGCTCGGATTGACCAATTAATACCTCGTCTAATTTATCGCCGGGGCGTTCAGCAATTTTTTCCCAAGGCGTACCGAAGCTTTCTGACCATACATTCAGCAGATCTTCCACCTGCGCCGCCTTCATTTTAAGGCTCAAAACACCTCCATGGATTTTGTCAATATTGTTCAATGCTCGTATAACGAGTCCGGCAGCATCTTTAACGGTAAAAAAGAAACGTCTCATATGCGGGCCTGTGGTTTCTATCTTACCTTTCTCTTTAGCCATTTTTGCCCAGATTGGGAATACCGATCCTGTAGACCAGGCAATATTCCCGAATCGAACGCAGGCGAAACGCGTTAATGACTTTTTATCCATGCCTGAGAACAGTCGCTCCATGATAGCTTTGGAATGACCGTAAATATTACCTACAGGAGGAGCTGCTTTGTCTGTAGAGATACCAATCACAGTCTCGACACCTTTTTCAATGGCCGCTCTGGCAACGTTTTGTGAACCTATAATATTGATGTCGATACACTCCATTGGATAGATTTCTGAAATGTCAACGAATTTCGTCGCAGCGGCATGTATTATGATTTCGGGTTTAAATTCATTGATGCAATCAATTAAGCCGTGATAATTTACAATATCTAATGGAATGGTTTCGCATCCGGTTTCCATTTTTGCGAAAAGGTTATTACCATTATTCCTCGCCCCAAGTATAACGCGGTAATCGTTCTTCAACTGTTTTGCTAGTTCTTTCCCCAAAAAACCCGACCCACCTGTGATTAGTATTGTTTTCATTTACCTGAATATGATGTTAAAAATAACTTTAATAAACCTTGATTTTAGAATGATAGTGGGATCGGCAGCAACGCCCTTAAGAACCAGCTGTAATGCATTGGACTTACTTCGAGCCGCGGCTACTAAGCCCATTTGCATAAAAAAGGATGAACTTAGCCTATTAAGGTAGGGTTTGAATTTGGAATAAATCACCGGGTCATTTTGGATGCGGGCTATAATCCTGTTCTTCTGATATTCAAGATGCTCGTATATTCCCTGGTTAACAGAGCGGTTCTCATGTTCGAGTATCCCACAGTTGATCTTGTTTATTCGGCCTATTTTATATTGTGAAAAAAGGGAAAACCATATGAGGTAATCTTCCGATCCGATCATTTTAGGGTCGGTATCGAATCTAATCGTCTTGTAGACGTCTTGATGTATAAATCCGCCAATGTTTGACATAAAATTCCCTGATGCGAGAGCCTTGTATTGATTTGCTAAAGATGGAAATTCGTATTGATATATTGGGTTTCTTTCTTTGTTTACAAGTTCATATTTGCAATGAAATACTTTGATACTGGGATGTTTAGCCACGTAGTGAGCCGCATCCGATAAGCATTTCGGATATAGAAAATCATCGGAATCTAAAAAACTAATAAAATCACCTGTAGAATTTTCTAATCCGGTATTCCGGGACGCGGACCTTTCTAGATTAGTGCTGTGACGGATGTATTTTATTTTTCCATCATGAATTAAAGCGGATAATACTTCGGATGTGTTATCCGTCGAACAGTTGTCAACTACAATTATCTCATAGACAGGATAGGATTGTTGAAGAACCGAATTAATGGTATCGAGAACGCAGTAAGCCCTGTTATAAGTCGGAATAATAACCGAAAATTTCAAGTCATTGTGCGATGTTCTCGTATTACTCAAC
>Ga0326733_1000580_pt1 | contig 10492 bp, 10 predicted proteins | sample 14_GP2_308_FD_207946 | JGI IMG/M metagenome (GOLD analysis project Ga0326733, IMG submission 207946) | Glacier ice microbial communities from Ngari, Tibet, China - 14_GP2_30.8 | ecosystem: Environmental > Aquatic > Freshwater > Ice > Glacier | place: China: Ngari, Tibet | collected 2018-07-17 | reverse complement strand
AAAGTAACCATGATGCTGGCCGCCGAACTTTTTGACCAGTGGAATCCAGAGCTTTCCGTAATGCTCAAACTCCGCAAGTTTGTTGGTGTTCAAAACGTAGCGCAGGTAGATGGTCACCATGATTATTTGTCCTTCTCTGCGGAAATACGATAGGGTTCTTCAAAATCCCGAAAGTCGTTTTCAAGCAGAGCCTCATCCGTCCATGCCTTCACGCCCGGTGTAGCGCACAGCCTGCTGATATAGGCCGTGATACTGCTTGGTACCGGCAGTGCATAGCCTTTCAAGCGCATGGCCACTGGCGCAAAGTAAGCATCGGCAATGGTGAATTCGCCGAACAACATGGGGCTTTTGTGCAGCGCCAGTAACTCATCCCACATGCTGACAATCCGCGCCGTATCAGCGCGCACAGCCGGTTTGTCGCGCCAGATCAGCTTGCCGGTGGCGCTCAAATCAGCTTCCACATTCATCGGGCAAGCCGAGCGCAGTGCGCCAAAGCCGCTGTGCATTTCTGCGCAGATGCTGCGCGCTCTGGCGCGAGCTTTTGTCTCTTGCGGCCAAAGGGATTTTTCAGGAAATTTTTCGGCCAGGTATTCGGCAATTGCCAGCGTGTCCCAGACCACAAAGCCATCATCAACCAGCACTGGTACCTTGCCAACAGGCGTGATGTCGGACATCGTTTTGCTGAATTGGGAATCCACAGCAAAAGAGTCAAAGCGCACCTTCACCTCTTCAAATTCAATGCTGCTTTGCCTCAGAAGCACCCACGGCCGCATGGACCATGACGAATAATTTTTATTGCCGATGTAGAGTTTGAGCATGGGAGTTTTCCTGAATCTGCAACATGAAAGCCTTGTCGCAAGGTGTGTAAATAGCCGATGCTTCAGTCGCGCCAGATCGCGCTGATGTCAATGTGCGACGAGAAGCTGGAGCCGCCGGGTTCGGAGTTTTCCATCACACGCACCCAGCAGCCACCGGGCAGTGGCAGATGAAATGGCGCACCCGGACAGCGCAAATGCTCGGCCAGCGTTGCAGCACCCGGGCGGTAACGCGCTTCTTCTTTCGCCTGGTGACCTTGCCAGCTCATTTCAAATACCTGTTCAAAACGCAAACCTGTCACGCTGGCCGGGTTTTTGATTTTGTACAGTTCGGCAAACTTCTGGTTAACCGAGGTGATTTTGCGCTGATGGTCAAGAATCATGACACCGTCCGCCATGCGCTCGAACAGCTCAACCACCTTGGGCGCCTCGAGAATGGACGCATACAGCAGCGTTGACAAGGCGGTAGTGTCACTGTCGAGTGCAGCGGTGTTGTTCAATCGGCTCCACATTCTCACCCGGCCGCCAAGAGGCCTTGGCAAGGGCAATGACGCCACGCTGAGCCAGATACCGCGGTGCTCAAAGTTGTAGGGGTTACGCTGGGTTTTATGCCGCTCAACGCCCGCCTCAATGTACTGCTCCAGGTTGGAGATTTCCTGCGGGCCCAGGCGCTGTTTATAAAAGCGTTCAAGGTTGTCCCTGTAAAGTTCTCCGACATGCATGAAGCCGGCATGTTCCGGAAAGAAAACCAGCATGGTGCGGTTCCAGACCAACGTGCGGTCTTCAGCGTCAAACACGCAGCAGCCGACGTTCACGTTGTCGAGAACCTCGGCAATCGTCTCGAGCATTGCAATGTTGTGGGGCACGCTGGTCCTAAAAAATGCCCTTGCAGGCCGGTCAAGCTACGGCCTAAAAGCGTCCGGCCGTTTTGCGCTTGTCCATCAGGTTGCTGCGCAATCCTTGCGCGCCGAGGTAATGCGGTGCAATCGCCGCCACTGAAGACGGCGTAATGCCGAGCGCTTCAAGGCCGGGCAACTTGCCGGTGGCAATGTTGTCGATTTTCATCGAGTCAAGGTTGTCGCGGCTGAGCACGGGTTCGCCGGGAGCGAGTTCCATCAAGCGGGCCTGCACGCGTGCCAGCACGTTTGGCAGCCCGAACACAAACCGGCCTTCGCCATGGTTGATGCCGGCATAGCGGCCCGCCATCTCAACCAATTGTTTGAGGGTGAAAATGTCGGGGCCGCAGGCTTCATAGGTCTGGCCGATGGTGGCGCGGTCTTCAATACAGCGCACGATGGCGCTGGCCACGTCTTCGACCCACACAGGCTGAAAACGAGTGCCGCTGCCAGCCAGCGGAATGACCGGGAAAAACTTCTGCAGCGACGCAAAGGTGTTCAAAAAACGGTCTTCGCTGCCAAACATCACACTGGGACGCAGCACGCTGACATCCAGTCCGGAGCTCAGCAACACCGCCTCGCCGCGCGCCTTGCTGCGCTGGTACATGGACGGCCCATCGATGCTGGCGCCCAGCGCACTGATGTGCACGATACGGCGCTGGCCGGCCACGTCGCAGGCGCGCGCCAGTTCGAGTGGCAGCTGCACGTGGATTTTTTCAAAGGATTGTTCGGTGCCGTGCAGGGCGGCGATCAGGTTCACAACTGCATCGTGCTCGGCCAGCAAGGACGTCAATGCATTGCTGTCATGCGACGCGATTTCAGCAATATCCACCATGGGCAGCATTTGCAGATGACGCGCGCTGGCGCGTCTGCGGGTGACAACGGTGGTGCGGTAAGGCAAAGCAGCGAGTTTTTCGCAAAGATGCCGCCCCACAAAGCCGGTGCCGCCCAGAATCAGGATTTTTTTCATAAAGGCTAATTTAGCCTGTTTGCGTGGCCAAAGCTTGACACTGGCCAATTTCAAGCGGATTAGTGGCGTTTTATTGCCCTGGCGCCCGTTTCATAGGGGCTTTCTGCTATTGATTCAGTAGCATTTATTTCTTTACCGGTATTGTTTTTTTGCGCGTTTGGCCAACAGCCAAGCCGCTGTGCGTGAGTTCCTAGAGTTTTGACAGACCGCGAGCCGTCCTCCACACGGTTCGAGGCGTCAAAAGCAAAATTGACGCATGAATATTTTTGAAGCCCTCCGCAACAGCCACGACACGCAGCGCGCGATGGCTGACAGTCTGATCGCCACGCATGGAGACAGCCCCGAACGCAAGCTGCTGTTCAAGGAGTTGCGCGCTGAATTGTCGGCCCACGCTGCTGCTGAAGAACGGTTTTTTTATGTGCCGCTGATGACCCACGAACTGACGCAGGAGCCCTCGCGCCACGGCATAGCCGAGCATCACGAGATGGACGAGATGGTCGAAACGCTGGAAAAAACTGATTACAGCTCATCGTCTTGGCTGGCAACGGCCAAAAAGCTGCACCACAAGATTTTTCACCACCTCAAGGACAAGGAGCTAAGCGTTTTTCAGCTGGCCGGAAAGGTTTTGAGCGAAGCTGAAAAGCTGTCGCTGGCCAAAGGCTACGAAGGCGAGTTTGTGTCACAGCGCAGCAAGGCTTGAAGCAGGGTGCCGCGCATCCTTGACGCCGCTGCCAACATCAAACCGTAGGCATTAGGCTTTAGGCTTAAGGCTTCGGCGGTCTGGCGGGCTTGTCAAAGACGCTGACATCAAGATCTTCGGTCTCAATCCGATTTTCGGACTGCGCTGGTTTGTCAATCAAGTCCAGCAGGCGCGGCATCAACGAAAAAATGGCCAGTGCCATCAAGGTGCTCAGGACTGCCGTCACTTCAAGCCCCAAGCCTGCTGCCACGCCAATGGCCGCTGTCATCCAGATACCCGCAGCAGTCGTCAAGCCCTGAACGTTGGCTTCGGAATGGCCTTTCAAAATCGTGCCCGCGCCCAGAAAGCCGATGCCGGCGATCAGCCCCTGCAACACCCGGCTCATGTCGGCTGGGACCATGCCCGACTGCTGTGACACCACAACAAACAGTGCCGAGCCCATTGCTACCAGCATGTGGGTGCGAACACCGGCCGCTTTGCCTTTTTGCTCGCGCTCGACGCCCAGCACGCCGCCCAGCACAGCTGCTACCGACAGGCGCACCACCAGACGCGTTGCCTGCGTCAGATCGTTCAGATCCGAAAACTCTGTCGCCACTGTGCTGGTGATTTGCGCCCACCAAGTGCTCATTTTGTGTGTTCTTTCAACGCTGTTTGCATGCCGTGCTCCTTGATCAGGGCAGGGTTTTGTCAGGCTCGGGCAAGGCAGCTTCGCGCGGGCCGACAAAGCCCAGCCGGGCTTTGAGCGACTGCGGCTGGCCCGTCAGGATGGCCGCGTAATTGGTGGTGTTGGACAACACTTTCTTGACGTAATCGCGGGTTTCGCTGAAAGGCACGTTCTCAGCCCAGATGGCGGCGTCCAGCACTGCGCTGCCCGGTTGACCACGCCAGGTGCGTGGCCTGCCGGGTCCGGCGTTGTAGGCGGCGGCAGCCATCGGCATCGAGCCTGCCAGATCGTCCAGCACCATCTTGAGGTAGCCGGTACCGATGGCGATGTTGACGTCGCGGTCGGTAATCTGGTCGGCGGTAAAGCCGACCATGCCGAGGCGGCGGGCGGTTTCACGCGCGGTGGCGGGCATCACCTGCATCAGGCCGGATGCACCGACGCTGGAGCGGGCGTCCATGATGAAGCGGCTCTCTTGGCGAATCAGGCCGTACACAAAAGCCGGATCGAGGTTGATGCTTTGCGCACGCTTGGTCACCGCTTCGCGAAAAGGCATCGGAAAACGCTGCTCGAAATCAACCTCGCTACGGGTGCGTTCGCTGGTGTTGATGCAGCGGTCCCAGATTTGCCGGTCGCAGGCAAATTGCGCGGCTGCCAACAGTTCGCGGTCGGCCATGCCACCGGGCTTGGCCAGGTTGGTGGTGTAGTTCCACTCGCGCACGCCGTCGCTGCGCAAACCGATGGCAATGGCGTAGGCAGCGCGGTTCAGGCCGGGGTTCAGGCGGGCTGCTTCTTTTTCTTCAGCCAGCAGCGGCGCAGGCCGGGCGGGCACGGTGATCTTTTGGCCTAGCTCTTCAAGCGCGAGTTGCTCGTAAAAACCGCGTACCGAGGCAATCGACTGCATCAGGGCCATGGCTTCGGCACGCTGCGGCGCCATGGTGATGCCGGTGCCGGCCGCGGGTGCTGCCAAGCTGCTGGCGGCGGGCAGGGTGGCCAGCAAGGCGCGCGCCTTCCAGTACACCCAGGTCGGGTCGTTGCGCGACTCGGCGCTCATGGCGTTGATGCTTGACAGCACCTGCTTCCAGTTGGGCTGGCTGCCGGTGCGCAGTGCTGCGCGGGTTTTCCACGCCAGCATGTCGTCGGTCAGATCGGTCTCCCGGCTGACCTTGCTGAAATGCACGAGTGCGTCGGCAGCTGGCACAGTGCCCAGCCGGGTGGCTGCCTGCTTGCCAATGACGCCCCACACCGCATTGCGTTCTTCGCGGGTCAGCTGGTTGCCCCATTTGTTGTCCATCATGTCGGCGGCAGCGTCGGTATCGGTGCTGGCCAGACGTATCAGCGCCAGCGCAATCAGTTCCTTGCGGGTTTTGCGAATGGCCAGCGAGTTGCTGGTCAAAAACTTGATCGGGCTGTTGAAAAGCTCTGTCACCAGGCCAACGGACTCTGGCGCGATCAAGGCGACCGCATCACGCGCTGCTTTGGGCCTGTTGGCTTCTGCGGCCTGCCTGGCTTTTTGCCATACATCGGCTTCGCCCAAGTTTTTGCTGCCCACGAGGCGCTCTGCAGCAGCCGTACAGCCGTCGTCAGCGTCGCGTTGCGACAGCCAGTTTTTGCGCACTTCGTCGGCGATGGCCAACTGGCGGGCCGGGTTTGCACCTTGCAGGCTTTCAACCAGCAGCGCATAGCAGCGGACTTCTTTGTCATCACCCATGCGAAATTTTGGGTGTTCAGCGGCAAAGCCAGCCCAGTCGCGGCGCTCGCCCAGCAGCAGCAGCCAGTCGTTTCGCAGCCGGTCTTCCTGGTAGGTGCCGGCATACCTGGCGATGAAATTGTCGACCTCTTGTGTGCTGGCTTCTGCCAGGCGTGCCTTGAGCTCCCAGTAAGCTGCCCATGGTTCAAGTGCGTGGCCGCGCGCCTGCGGCAGCAGCGCCGCCAGCCTTTTTCGGTCACCCCGCCGAAAGGCCTGATTCATTTCCAGAATCACACTGTCACCGGCAGAAGTGACCACTGCGTTGGTGTTTTGGGCATGGGCAGGCAGCGAGATGACGGCGGCCAGAAGGGTGGAGGCAGCGGCCGGTAAAAGCGCGCTGAAATGAAATTTGGATAGCATCGGGACATTATGGACAAATTAAGTACCCGCAAAATCCTGATCGAACAACGCCTCAACCTGGCTGACAGGCAGCAACGCTCTGATTTGCTGCAGCGCGTGATGCGTATCTGGCTGGTTGGTCGCAGCGACGAGGTGATTGGCGCGTACTGGCCGATCAAGGGCGAGTTTGATCCGCTGCCCGCGTTGTACCGCTGGCAGGAAGATGCCATTTTGAACCACGATATTGTGTTGAATACGGCTCCGGCGCCCGAATCCAGGGCGCAGCTTGCTTCTGAAAGCATAGCGGGCCGTTCGCCGCGCAAGATTGGCTTGCCGGTGGTCGACAAGGTGCATAAAACCCTGACTTTCCATGCCTGGTACCCCGGCTGCCCGATGGAAGAAGATGCCTACGGTATTCCCAAACCCAAGGACACCGAAGTCATCGTGCCGACGCTGCTGTTTGTGCCCTGCGTGGGTTACGGCCCCGGTGGCTACCGCCTCGGTTATGGCGGTGGCTTTTATGACCGCACGCTGGCCACGTTGCAGCCGCGTCCGGTGACCGTCGGACTGGGTTTTACCCATGGCTGGCTGCCTGACATGGAGCCCGATGCGCACGATATTCCGCTCGATGCGCTGCTCAACGACAACGGAGTGGTCTGGCCGCTGTGAGCCACGGCGGCTAACCTTGATTTGCTATTTATTAAATAGCAAACTATGTCCGTAGAACGAGCGCCACAGGCTTAAAAGGCTTAAAAAACTATTTTTTGGGCGAACGCAGCAAAAAAGTCGTTTGAATTTGGGCCGCTTCACGCCCGCCCACGGCGCGCTGTCACGGCTTTGGCAAAATGACGCCCATCATGCATACCTCGGCTCTTGTTTTATTTTCTGGCGGGCAGGACTCAACGACCTGTCTGGCCCAGGCTCTTTCAAAATACCAACGCGTTGAAACCGTCGCGTTCGACTACGGCCAGCGCCACATCGTTGAGCTGCAGTCTCGGCTCAATGTGCTGCGCGAAATTAGTCTGCAGTTTCCGCAATGGGCGCACAAGCTGGGCGAAGACCATTTGCTCGATTTGGCCGTGCTTGGCCAGGTTAGCGACACCTCACTGACCCGCGATGTAGCTTTCAAAATGGAAAGCTCCGGGCTGCCCAACACCTTTGTGCCGGGCCGCAACCTGCTGTTTTTGACCCTGGCCGCCGCGCTTGCCTACCGGCGCGACCTGCAGGTGCTTGTCACTGGCGTTTGCGAAACCGACTTTTCGGGCTACCCCGATTGCCGCGACGACACCATGAAAGCCATGCAACTGGCGCTGTCGCTGGGCATGGACAAGCGTTTTTTGATTGAAACCCCGTTGATGTGGATCGACAAGGCCGCAACCTGGCGGCTGGCGCACAGTCTGGGCCAGCAATCTGGCCAGGCTGATGGCGGGCAGGCGCTGGTTGCGCTGATCATCGAGCACACACACACCTGCTACCTTGGCGACCGCTTGCATCGCCATACCTGGGGCTACGGCTGCGGCACCTGCCCGGCTTGTGAGTTGCGCGCCCGAGGCTATGCGCGCTATGCAGCAGCTCTGCCAGGGGCAAGCACGTCGCCAGCTGCTTCAAAGCTGTAGTCGCGTTCTACTTTCGCAATGCGCGTGGTGTAGCGCGCATACCAGTCGCTGCGGCCGGTTTTTTGCGCCATCAAATGTTCCACGTCGGCTTTCCAGGCTTTGATGGAAGCCAGATCTTGCCAATAGCTCACGGTAATTCCCACCTGGTCACGGGCGGACTCCAGCCCCAAATAACCGGGCTGCCTTGACGCCAGCTCGGCCATGCGGGCGGCCATGTCGTCATAGCCGTGGTGGTGGTCGGTACGCACCGATGTAAATATCACGGCGTAGTAAGGCGCAGCTGGCGTGTTGGCAATCATTTTGTAAGCTCTGCTGCGGTGGGCGGTGGGCCGATATCGGGCAGGCTTTTAATCGTTGCTTCAACCACACAGCGCTGCACCACGGGCGGTTCGGTGCGCAGGTGAAACGTCAGCTTGCGCTCGCGCAGTGCCACGTCGCTGGCGGTTACGCGTCCAAAACGGCGCAAATGGCCGGTCCACGATTCGTCAATGATTTGCTCTACATACCGGCCTGGCTGGCCCACATCGCGCAGCAACGCCCATTCGAGCGCGCCCTGACGCAGCCGGCTGCGGCGGCTGAGCTGCATGACGCGGCGAAATTCATCGGTGCGCTTCGGGTCGATAAAGTACTCGATAGTCACCACTACATGGCCAGCGCCGGGGGGTGCATCGGCCACCGGCGGCTTGAACTCGTTGGAGGGCGTCAAGTCTTCGGCATCACCCACGTCCTGCACAAAGTGTTGGGCCAGCAGCATGCTCAAGGTGCCGCTGACGGCTGCAACCAGCAAACCTGTAGCTATACCGGTCATGGTTGCAACCTGTCCCCACAAGGCCGCGCCGAGGGCGCTGGCGCCCATGATGGCCATCTGGTACATCGACATGCCGCGGGCGCGCACCCAGTCGGGCAGCGACAGCTGGGCCGAAACACTCAGCGAGTTGGCGCAGCAGATCCAGGCCGCGCCGTTGAGCAGCATGGCGGGCACGGCGATCCAGGCGTTGGGGGCGATCGCCATCACGGCGGTTGAAGCAGACTGCAGCAACGTCGCGCGAATGACCAGGGTGTCGCGCGCCATCATCTGGCGCAGACGCGGCAAATACAGCGCCGCCACGATCGCACCGGAGCCCATAGCCGCCAGCAGCAGCGTGAAGGTGCCCGCATCGCCGCCCTGCAAGCCGCGCGCCACCAGAGGCAGCAGTGCCAGCAACGCTGTCGAATGCAGAAAAAACAGCGAGACCCGCAACAACACTGCACGCAGGCGGTTCGACTGCCGCACATATTGCAGGCCCACGCGCATCGCGCTGACCAGCTTTTCGCGGCCCAGCGGGTTGGGCGCATGCACGCGCCGCCAGCGCATGATGACGAAGCCCGAAATGACTGACAGCAAGGCGTTGAGAATAAAAACGTATTCAGTCCCCGCGCTGGCAATCAGCGCGCCAGCCACCAAAGGACCGACGATGCGCGACGCGTTCATCGCGATGCCATTGAGCGCCAGCGCGGCGGGCAATTGCGCGCGCGGCACCAGTTCGGGCACGATGGCGGCAAACACCGGCCAGCGCATCGCCAGGCCCACGCCGTTGGCAAATGTCAATGCCAGCAGCAAGGGCGGCGTCACCACGCCCGAGATCACGGCCAGGCACAGCAGGCTGGCCACAATGGCAATCCAGAACTGCGTCATGATGAAGTAGCGCCTGCGGTCCAGAATGTCGGCCAGCGCACCGCTTGGCAAGCCCAGCAAAAACACCGGCAGCGTGGCCGCTGTCTGCACCAGCGCCACCCAGATGGGCGATGAGGTCATCGACGTCATCATCCAGGCAGCCGCCACGTCGCTCATCCACATGCAGATATTGGCAACCAGCCAGGTGCTCCACAGCATGCGGAAAACGGGCACACGGATCGGTGCCCAGGCTGACAGGGATTGCGAGTCGGCGGCGGGGGAGGCGGGTATCGGTTCTTCGGGCATTCAGGGGCTGGATTTCAGATTTCCAGGCGGCGGTTGGCTGTGCGGGCCTGCGGTATGTGAGGTTGGAACCAGCGCTCGAGTGTAGGACCGCCCGGGCGTCGCCGCCTCAAGACATGAACAAAGTCTGCAAAGCCGCAGCAGTCGTCGGCGTTGTGCAGACATCGGCAGTGCCGCGTGGAGCGCCGCTTCAACCGTTCTACGCCAAAAAACTCTATTTACGGTCAAATCGAGCTCTGGCGCAATCTGTGCGGACGTTTATAGCTATCAAAAAAGAAGCGTTTTGCACCGGAGGCGCGCCAGGTGCGCGTGCCGCCTGCGGCCTGCTGCCTGTCAAGCCGTTTTGGTCGGCGGCAGCGCGCTTTCCTTCAATTCATACCGCGCCGCCGCGCCTTCAGGCAGTTTTTCAAGTACCCACTGCTTGCTGTGAAAAGCCGCCACGCTGGGCCGGTGCGCGATCGACACCATGCCGCCGCCCACAGCGCGCACATGCGCCTGCAGTTTGCCGTACAGCGTGTTTTCGGCCAATTCGTCGAGCGCTGAAGTGGCTTCGTCGGCAAAAATCCACTGCGGTTTTTTCAGTAGCACGCGGGCAATTGCCAGCCTTTGCTGCTCGCCGCCCGACAGCTTCTGGCCCCAGGCGTCATGGTCGTCCAGCCGGCTGGCCAATTGCGGCAGCATGGCCTCGCCAAGTGCTTGCCTGAGCGCGTCGTCGCTGTACTGCGCTGCAGGTTGCGGATACGCCAGCGCATCGCGCAGCGTGCCATCGGGAAAGTAGGGCCGCTGCG
>Ga0326733_1000579_pt1 | contig 10496 bp, 6 predicted proteins | sample 14_GP2_308_FD_207946 | JGI IMG/M metagenome (GOLD analysis project Ga0326733, IMG submission 207946) | Glacier ice microbial communities from Ngari, Tibet, China - 14_GP2_30.8 | ecosystem: Environmental > Aquatic > Freshwater > Ice > Glacier | place: China: Ngari, Tibet | collected 2018-07-17 | reverse complement strand
ATTCAACACTTAGCGGCGGCGGCGGGCAGCACGCAGTGCAAGCAAGCTAAAAGCGAACAATGCCAGCGTTCCCGGCTCTGACACGACCGCGTCAGGACGAAGAAACAACGTCGATTCTTTATCTTCCAAACCATTAGCGCTGAAAATGAGCGGCACCCGCATTGAACTGGATGCCAGCTCAGCACCGGAAAACTCATCCAAAAAACGCATCAGATCATTAAGGGTCAAATCGGTTGCACCATCATGACCCGTCGACTCCAGCGTTGCCGAGCGGCCTAGCGGTGGCAGCATTTCATCCAATGCACTGGTGCTCGTGCCGGATGAGTCAGGGCTACCAGCTGTTGAAGTCAATCCCCTCGTCGAACCTGAAAACACTTGGGGAGTTGCAGCATACCCGCCACCGATTGTCAAAAGCGGGTCCAATGCGACGAATGAAAAACCTCCGGTGGGCGACATTTCATAAAACGCTGGTGCAGCATTGTTCAAACTGGTATCAAGCTTTAAAGCCAACGGCGATATCGGGCTCGTATCAACCGAAGGGTTAGCAATAACCGATGAAGGCGCAGCCAAAGTCGTGGGGGTAGCCGACATGTAGGTTGTACCAGCGTTTTGAGTGCCTGATTCACTCGGGGAAGCTGGCGCTGTGCCAAGAAATAAGGCGGACTGCAGTACCAACGCAGTTGACGCAGCATTAATTTCAACCTGGCCGGTAGGAAAAGTGGCAGCCATGACATTGCTAGAGAAAATTTGGGCAACCGCCAGAGCAATCAGCCTAAAACCTATGCATCGATTCATTCTTTACCTTCTAATGGGACAGCGTCAATCTTTACAAGCATTAAACGTGCCTACAAAGAATATTCCATTGATTCAGGTAGTTATGATATTCGAGCAACGAAGGATGTGACTAATTGTAAGTATTTCCGACACAATTTTATCCGCGTTTTGCACTCTAGGCCTCGGCTGGTGTGCTTTAGTGCGACCTACCAGACACACCAAGTCGAGTTAACCAATTTATTGACTAATGGTTTGTTTGTCTAGATTAACGATTGCTGCCTCGGTACGAACTATTAGCGTCGTAGTGGCAACATCGCGTTTTATGGCCTCCAGAGGATCTTTGACGTCAGCTTGGCTAGAAGCGAGGCTAAGGCCAGGGCTAGAACCATGGGTGGAAACGGGGTTGCGCACGCTGACAAGCTCTGCGGTCACAATTGCCAGACGCGTTTCGGCCGCGGACCAAGCTGGGTGCTGCGCGCGCAACAAGGCAGCATGGCCTGCCAAATACGCCGACATCATTGACGAACCACTCATCTGTGCAAAGCAAGGCGGTTTTGCGCAAGCGCTGGCCGGCACTGCACTTAACACCAACCATGCGCCGGCTGTTGCAGCTGAAGTGGCTGTTGCTGTCGGCCTTGCCAGCGTGTCAGTAACCGGCGCCGTAAGGCTGCTAAAACCGGCAAACATTTCGGCCCTTGCATTGACTGCCTGATAGTCGGTCGTGCTGCCAGGCAGCATCGTCGCAATGCCGCTGTTGGCTTGCAGTGCTGCCTGATCGTCAGCACGAAGCATGAATGCAGGTATGGTCGGCTGGATGGCATCGTCGTTGGCGGCCATCACCGTTAAAGCCTCCCCTTGCCCGGCCACGACAATTGCAGCAACGGCACCAGCAGATTCAACATTGCGCAGCTTTGTCGTAAAGTCGCAGCCACCGCGCAAGATCAATGCAATCGAACCAGTCAGGCTGAAGCGGCGCAAAGGTGAACACGCTGTGCTGAGACGACCCGTTGCCGTAACATCGCCCCGCATGGCTAACACTGGCGATAAAGGGCCTGCAAGGCCTGCCGGCGGTACGTTGCCAAATGCTGCGGGCAAACCCGGAAATTCAACGCCGCTCGATGAAATCATGGTTGCCGCTGGCGTGCCTTCAAGCGTTGCTGCCTCGGCTATATCGACGTTCAGATTTGATGCATCACTAAACTTTCCGGCGCCGCCGGGTGCCACTGCAAACAACATATTGGCTTGGTCTAGATTGCGCAGTGCACGAATTTCTATTCCAGAGCCACTTCGCTGGCCTGCTGCAAGGCTGAAATTGACGACATCGAAACCATCTCGGTAAGCCGCTTCCATTGCATGGAGTATGTGTTCGGTGCGCGCTTTTGTTGCATCGCCCGGAAAAATATTATAGTTTCCCAGCAGCGCACGTGGTGCGACACCCGATAATTTGCCAGTAAGCGTCGCATCGCCAAGTGTGACAGTGGTTGCGGCATTGCAGGCGATCGTGCCAGAGATATGGGTACCGTGTGCATCGGTCGGCTTGGGTGTGACACGGCCACGGTTGTCGGCATGACCAAATGCCCGCGCTGCGATCACCTTGTTATTGACAAAATTTGGATCGCCCACCTGGGCGTGCGTAGCGTAGCCGCGGTCATTGAAACAGGGATGCGTAATATCGATACCGCTATCAATAATAGCGACCTTGACACCGACTCCACCGTTCGTTAGAACGGGTTGATTACGTAATGCTGCGCTGAGCTGCGCCGTTGCCAGATCAGGGTCGGTGGCGGTATCAGAAGCGATCTTGTAAAACAAATTTTGGTAAGTCGCCTGGCGTACCGTTGGCATCGCTGCAATCTGGGCCAAAGAAGCACCATTTAACTGCACCGCAATGGCATTGACGGCAATATCGAATTCACCCGTCACTTTTGCAGCGGGGACATGTAATTTGAGCCAGCGGCGATAAGCGTTGCGGCTGGAAGCCAGTGCGGCGCGATGGGCTGCTACGGCACTGCTCTGAAAATCAATTTTTTTGCCACTGATTGGCTTGGTGGCGGCGTTAATCGATAGCGGAGCGCCATGTAATGTAACGATTGCATAGCCACGATCCTGATCAGGAAATTGACTGGGAATCGCTGCTTCGTTGGTCGCCGCCGCAATCGAAGACGATAATGCGACGCCACTTACAAAAAATAATCTGGCGAAACCAACCAAGAATCCGCGTTGTGATAAAACCCCGCGTTGTGGAGCGCCAACTGCACTTCTTGCGGCAAGACTTCGCCAGTAGACTGATTGGCTGCGACGTTTGCTCATGGCATCCCCGTATAGATTACCAGAGTAATTCTATACAGAAACTAGATGAATACAAGAAATTAATTTACGTGGAGACACTTTTTCGTGTCAAGCCACGCATCAAGCAGCTTTCTTATAAACGAAACTTATCGAGCAATACTGCCGTCTGCAGGGCAGCGCTGGCATTGACCAACTCACCCATAGCGCCTCGCAACCTCAAACATGAATCAATCATCAGGCGCGAGGCGCTAATGGCCGCTTCAAGAGGTGAGCCAGCTTGCGCTCGCACGACATTAATTTTGTCCAACAGGTTTTCAAGTGCGGCACGGTGCATTTCAGGTGCACTGTCGACGCATGAGCGCAGCAACTGCAAGCGTAGAACCTCATACGCCTTTGGGTCGCGCTCATGCAAGGCAACCAACACGTCGAACTGGGGTAATTTCGTAGCGAATGTCATCGTCATCTCCTGTTATCAATATGATAACAGGACTGGCAAACATGTTGCATGAAGATCATTAAAATCTTAACGGTTTGTGGAATGTTGAAATTTAGCGGCGAGCACCTTTGCTCATTGCACTCGATTTGGCGTTTTGCCGGGGTGAGTTGTGCTGGGCACGCTGCATCACATCAGCAAACTGCTGCGCCAACAAGTTTTCTGGTAGGGCTTCGCTGTCGATGTCGCGATGTGAATCGGCCATCTGCGCACGCATTGATCGTGCTCTCGCCGTATTGTCTAAGATGTTTTGGTGAAAGCCTTGCAGTGCTTCGTGCACTTCTTTTGCTGACTTGAATGATAACTCCATTGCCAGCGCGTTAGCCATTGGGTTGGTCAGTGCATGTTCCATTCGCCGTTTTGCGCAATGACATAAGGCTGTGACGTATAACGTTGTCACAGCGTTTTCACCTAAGCCCCGAAAACCTGGTGCTTGCAAACGGTCTTTTAAAAGTGCAACCACAAGATAGGCCATGATAAACCCGGTGGCGCGATCGCTCGCTGCCGGCTCCATCGTCAATGCGCCCACCGCTGCCCGACAAAACGCATCGGTCATGGCAATATTGCCGTGCTCGATGCCGTGCGCCAGCACCACCTGTCGTTGGCGTAAATCAGCCAGATGAATTGTTAAACTATCGAGCATTGTCTGGCGCTGCACAATCAACTCACCCATCGACAAAGTGTCTGCCTCCAGCCCTGCTTGAACTTGATGATGCTTGCCTTGGCAAATAGTTTGAACAACGATAGCGAGTTCTGCCTGCATATCGGCAGTGAGTTTGTATTCAGCTTCAAGCATCGCCATTTGCTCGTGCACCGCTGCAGTCGTTTGCGCTAGATGCGCCACAGTGGTGGCCAATTCGTGTTTTGCCAGCACTGAAGCTGCCATTGCAGCAATTTGCGGGCGCGTCGAATCGATGAACGCAGCAATCGCCATCGGCGCGGTTAGACGGAAAAGTTCTGCAGATTGTTGCCGCACGATTGACTCCTGGACGTCGTTCAATGGACACATAGTTTGATAAGGCTATGTTACCTCAAAGTAACTTTATAGATAGTTTAAGAGCAGGATATTCCACTCAAGATTTATTTCGTATCAGCAATTATCTCTAACCTCTGTAGGAAAGCAGGAAGACTAACGACGGGTGCCGTGCATTCTAATGAATTGTTTCATTTAAGAAACAAAGCCGTTGCTTTTGCTATGCCATTCGTTGAAAGACTCCACCGTCCCCATAAAACTTTTGTGCTTGACGTTTAATTGCCATAGAGTATTTCCAAGTCTGTCTTGTGGAACGCTCTCTGCCATGCTTGACCGTGCCTCACCAATTTTTTTAGCAGCTAACGCGTCACGCAATGCGCATAATTTAGAGAAACCTAAACGTTTCAATTTTTATAACAACATCACGCTGGTGTGGCTGTTCGCGATGCTGTGTTTTATGGGCTTGTGTTTCTTGCCTTTGGGAACACAAGCGCAGTCGGTAATCGGCAACACAATGTTGGTGCTTTTATTTTTCTGTTACCGACTTTCTACGCGCCCCTTCGGTGTGAAATACAAAGCAGAGCTGCGACTAGTCATTATCTTTATTGCCCTGCTCCTGTCTTCTCGTTACATGTATTGGCGCGCCACGGAGTCCCTACCGATGCATTTTGGCGTGGCAGCGATGGTATGCGGATTACTTTTGTTCGCCGGCGAGTGCTACGGCTACCTCAATACCTTGTTTGGCTTTTTCATTAACTGCAATCCGCTGCATCGCCGCCCGGTGCCGCTGCCTTCAGATACCAGTCTTTTGCCGCATGTTGATATCTATGTGCCAACCTACAATGAAGATGCCAGCATCCTGCGCCCGACAATCATTGCCGCAACACAGATCCGCTACCCAAAACACAAGATGCATGTGTTTCTATTAGATGACGGAGGCACCGACCAGAAATGCAATGACCAGGATCCGGCTAAAGCAGCAGGTGCGCGGGAGCGAGCAGATCAACTGCGCGAAATCGCACGGCGTTATGGCGCAGGCTATCTCACGCGCGCCAAAAACGAGCATGCAAAAGCCGGCAACATCAACAGTGCCTTGCAACATACCAACAGTGAATTGCTCCTGATCCTGGATTGCGACCATATTCCCACTGAAGACTTCCTGGAAAAAACGGTTGGCCTGTTTCTTGAGGATCCGAAGCTGTTTGTCTTGCAGACGCCCCACAACTTCGTCAGCCCCGATCCACTGGAGCGCAATCTTTCCACATTCAACTCCTCACCTGCTGAAAACGAACTGTTTTATGGCGTGATGCAGCCGGGGCTGGATGCCTGGGGCGCCTCGTTCTTTTGTGGATCTGCAGCGGTCTTGCGGCGCAGCGTGCTTGACAAGCTCGGCGGCATCGCCGGGCAGACCATTACCGAGGATGCCGAAACCACGCTCGACGCCCTGAGCCTTGGTTACACCACTGCTTACCTGAACCGACCGATGGTGTCCGGCTTGCAGCCGGAAACCTATGCGGGCTTCATCGTGCAGCGAGTGCGCTGGGGCCAAGGCATGCTGCAAATATTCATACTGAAAAATCCCTGGATGTTGTCGGGCCTGACCTTTGTGCAACGGGCGCTGTATACGAACTTTGCGAGCTATTGGGGTTTCGCCACGTCCCGCCTAATAATGCTGCTGGCGCCGCCGGTATTCCTGATTTTCTCCGTTAACCTGTGCGATGCAACGGCCCACGACATCGTGATTTATGCCATGCCAAGCTTGCTGGCTTCACTGATCACAACACAGTATTTTTATGGCAAGGTGCGCTGGCCGTTCATGTCACAGCTCTACGAAATTATCCAGTCAGTGTACGTTACCAAGGGTTTGATCGAAGTATTGCGCAAGCCTCGTTCACCGGCATTTCAAGTCACGCCCAAGGGAGAAGTATTAAACGAGGATTTTGTCTCGGCCCTGGCACCGCCCTTTTACTTGCTATTAGCATTCAATATCGCCGGCATCATTGGTGGCTTGTACCGTTATCAGCATGACGCGTGGAGTCAGAATTCAGTGGCGTTTGTGCTGTGTTGGGCATTTCTGGATTGCGCCCTGCTACTGGGTGCACTGGGTATTACATTCGAGCGTCGCCAGCTGCGTAGCGAGCCACGGGCACGCTGCAGGCAAGCAGTCACACTCATCCTGGAAGATCGCACCACACTGCCCGGCAATGCCATCAATGCCTCCGTATCTGGCGTCGGCATCATAATCGAAGGCAATGCTGCTTGCCTGGCCATGCTTAAAAAACAAACGAGTTTTTCTCTCAGGCTCAGCCGATCGGCAACAGTGCTCACCGGCAAAGCGCAATCGATCCGCGCAATCGATGCCGGGTCAATCAGCATCGGCTTGTCTTATCAATTCAATGCTGTGGAACAGGAGCGCGCTGCAGTGGCATTGGCGTTTGGTTCCAGTGACCAGATCATCGACAACAACAATGAACGACATGCCGGCCGCAGTGTTGCACAAGGATTGATGTATGTAATGAAATTTGCTGCCGGCCAGGGAATTGGCCACCTGGTGTTTTTATTTAAAAGTGGGCTCGCACGCATGTATCACGCAAAACAGCATCAGGAAGGCACTTCGCCATGATCAAGCATCGCCGCATCCACCAACCTTGCAGGCAAATAATCGCTGGCGCCATACTCTCTCTAACGCTGCCTGTTACGAGCTGGGCGGTTTCCGACGGCGCCAATTCGTTGCAGCTGGGGCGCAATTTACTGAGCCCATTGGCATCGCCCTCAACGTCCGGCCAAGTCATCGAGGCCACCACCGAAGGCAGTACAACGTTTGTGTTGTCCTTGGCAAAACTCACCGGTGCAGCGCAGCCGGTGAAGCTGAGTGGGTCAGCAGCCGCCTATAGTTTTTCAATTCCCGTGCCGGCGCTGTGGCGTGCCAAGCAAGTGACGTTGTCACTGGTTGGTACCGCGTCGCAGGCTTTGATCGACACCTCGCAATTAGTTGTCATCGTCAATGGAAATGTAATCCGTCAGTTTGGTTTAGCTACCAAAGGTGATGGATTTCGGCACGAAATTGATATCCCGGTAGCGTTGTTGAAAGCAGGTTTCAATGAAGTGCGCATCGAGGTGGCGCAGCACTACACCAACACCTGCGAATATCCGCTTGCCCCCCAACTTTGGACACAGCTTAATCTTGAAAGATCGCAATTAGCGATCGTCGCCAGCCCGCTGCCCATCACACCGCTATTGAGCAAGCTGGATGCATTTTTTGATAAGGCCGATTGGCGCAGCCGTCACACCGTAACAGTGCTTACCCCGCAAGCGCCCGGCCCGCGTACGATGCAAGCCCTTGGTCTGGTGGCTCAAGGTGTGGGCCAACGCTATGAATATGTGCCGGTGAGTTTGTTACACCGCCGCCTGCCCGCGCAACCGCGTGATCTTGCGACCCAGGTTGACCCTTCGAGCAATGGGGCCGTCGTGCTGGGCACCTTTGCACAACTGGCACCCTTCCTGGCCAGCATAGGGCTCAAAGCCGGTTCAGAGCCAATGATCGCGGTACGGCCGTTTCCAAACGACCCGACCCGCTTCGTGTTGATCCTAGCTGCCAACACCGATGAACAGCTCATTGAAGTGGCCAAGGCGTTTTCAGTCAGGCAAGTGCCGTGGCCAGACAGCGCATCCACCACGATTAAACAGTTGAAATTACCTGATGTTGCCGAATTCGACGCCCGGTTCAGCACGCCTTATGCGGCGTCGGGTGCCTTTCCGCTGCGCGCATTGGGTTTTAAGAGCACAACTTATACCGGCACGGATTCACCAGGCTCATCGATCCGCTTTTGGAATGGCAGCTGGCAGGGCCGTGCCCAGGTACGGGTACATCTGACCTATGCCAGCGGCATCGGCACACAGTCGGCCATGAATTTGCTTGTGAACGGCATTATGCAAGGGTCGATTCCGTTAAATAATCCGGATGGCGGCACGTATGAGAAATATGCCATCACTATTCCGGCCGGGGCATTAAAGCAGGGGTGGAACCAGCTCGAACTCAAGCCGGTGCTCATTCCTGTTAGTAATGGTGGCGAATGCCGGCCGTTCTACAACGGCAATCTGGCGTTGACCGTGTATGAAGACACGACGATGCAAAAATTTGGCGGCAACGCCTCCGACTCTTCCGACCTGGCACTGCTAACCGGAGCCGGCAGCTTTTACTCATACGGCCCGAGCGGTCAAGACATGGCAATTCGGCTCACCGATGCCGACAGCGCAACCGTGAGCGCCGGCTTGACGCTGCTGGCGAAATTGCGCCAGGTGTACGGCGGGCCTTTGCATAGCCTGCAATTCGGCACAGCCGATTCCAGCACCATCAAAAACCAGTTTTGGGTTGGCCCGTATGCAAATCTGCCACCTGCGATTCAAGAAGCATTCTTTAAAAACCTGCCGAACGAGCTGTCAGTCAAAGTGCCGCTGGCCAAGACATCGACGTTTGCGGTACTGGAAGGCGCAGATTGGTTTTCAGAATGGCTTGATCGCCTAGGCGTCAATACTGCCGCACCGCAATATGCCGTTGCGCAGCTTGATATGTCCAACACATTGCGCACCAGCGTATTTGCCAAGACAGCAAAAGACAATGGCAAGGAATTAACTGTCATTACCGCAGAACAAGGTAAAGTTTTGCAAAAAGGGGTGGATCATTTGGTGCAGCACGGGCCTTGGTCACAATTACAGGGAGGCTTGGCTTATTGGGATGCAGAGGCGCCGGTACTGCGCACCGTATCGCTTGACGATGCACCCTTCTCTGCCTACGGCTTGCGCGGCGGCCTCAGCCTGCTTATCTCACAATATCCATGGCGATCGCTGGCGGTGTTGATCGCGATGGTCGTATTAATGGCCGCGCTCACGCAGCGGGCCTTGCGTTCTTACCGGAAGAAATAACCCCAATGAAATGACGCCATAAGCTTGGCGTCAAATACATCACGCCAAGGTCAAGTTCAGTACAACGGTTTTTGCCGGGGCATTCTCTGCAAATCTGGGCGGGAGTGTAAGACCCGTGGATAAGCGCAGGGGAAGTTTATCAACAGGTACTTGCGAGACTGCGACATCACCATCCGATGCAGTGCGCAGCAAAACCGGGGTGATTGAGGTCACCATGTGCGGCACCACAGGTGCACCTGGCAGCTCGGGTGTGGCCAACAGGCGTAACGGTGCAACTCCAGAAACCGGTGTGATCGATGCTGCAGGCTTGCTGGCAGGTTTAGGCAAAACCGCCGGGACCACTGGTTTAAGCACTGTCATTGGCGTTGCGACGGCTTCAGCGCGCGCTGGCAAAAACGGCGCTGCGGGCGCCATCAAGGACGACTTACCCCGAAAATTTACCACCTTGGCCTTAAGTGCCAATACCAGCTCCGAGCGGCTGACAATATCTGAATTGCCGTTCTGCGTAATGCCACGCCGGATATCGGTCGAATCACGGTTTAACGTGATACCACCCAGCAAAATCATGTCGCCCGCGCGGGCTCGCACAACCGTATTAATTTCACGATCGGCCGTCGTAGGCAAGGTCAAATCGGTTCCAAGTGCAGTAAATTTGTTCAAGCTAACGATTTCAGAAATAGCTAAACCAATGCGGGTGTAAATCGTGTTGTCGCTAAAATCACCAAATAGCGCCAAATCCAGGCCGGTCTTTAAGTCTCTTGTTTCAGTGGTGACCTGGTTAATCGACGTTGAAAAATTGGTACCAACCTTCGATACATAAGTTGTCGACTGGCCCACCCGCAGCGTGCCACGCGTGCCGGAAATGACCGCCAGGCGTGGGCGTGAAATGGCTTTCACATTGCCTTGGGTTTGCAGGAAATTAATCAGCATGTCGATAGAAAATTTCGACGACGACAGCACCAGCCCGAGACCCAAACCACTTAGGCTGCCCATCACAGATTTGCCGGAAACAGCTTCTTGCCCGGCAGCCGCACCGGGTACCAA
>Ga0326733_1000578_pt1 | contig 10506 bp, 20 predicted proteins | sample 14_GP2_308_FD_207946 | JGI IMG/M metagenome (GOLD analysis project Ga0326733, IMG submission 207946) | Glacier ice microbial communities from Ngari, Tibet, China - 14_GP2_30.8 | ecosystem: Environmental > Aquatic > Freshwater > Ice > Glacier | place: China: Ngari, Tibet | collected 2018-07-17 | reverse complement strand
TTGTAGGCAGTGTCCAAACGCTGAGAAATCATGAAGCCTTCTGCTTGTGCCATTGTATCAATTGCCACACCAACCAGGATCAAGAGTGATGTTCCGCCGAAGTAAAAAGGTACTTTTGCGTAATTGAAAAGAATTGCAGGCATAATACAAATTGCTGCTACGTATATGGCGCCTACCAATGTAAGGCGACTAATGACTTGGTTTAAAAAATCAGCTGTTTGCTCTCCGGGTCGGATTCCCGGGATAAATCCACCATTTTTCTTCAAAGACTCGGAAACATCATCCGTTTTAAATTGGATGGTAGAATAGAAATAAGCAAAAAATATAATGAGCGCTATAAACACTAGATTATAAAGCATTTTTCCAGGATAAAATAACTGCTCAACATTTGAAAAGTATGTTTTCGCCGGGCTATCCTGAGGAATGAACTGAGAGATTGTTGTAGGGAAACCCAAAAGTGCAGAGGCGAAAATGGGCGGCATAACACCAGAAATATTCACCTTAATTGGTAAGTGAGATGACTGGCCACCAAACACTCGATTATTGACTACTCTCTTGGCGTACTGAACTGGTACTTTTCTAAAAGCTCTTTCAACAAAGATAATGCACCAAAAAGACAGAAGCATTATCGCAACAACTATCAGTAAATTAACAAAACTCATCTCACCATTTTGAAGAAGCTGAAAAGTGTCCCTGATACCTCGTGGAATACCAGCCGCGATGCCCGCAAAGATAATGAGAGAGATACCATTTCCGATTCCTCTTTCAGTTATTTGCTCACCAAGCCACATAACAAACATTGTACCAGCAGTTAAACTGATTACCGTAAGAAGCCTGAAGGACATACCTGGGTCTATAACTACCGGAAGGCCATTTGGACTTCTAATATTTTCTAAGCCAACTGCCAATCCATAACCCTGGAAGAAACATAAAAGGACAGTTGCATATCTAGTATATTGAGAGATTTTTTTATGACCATCTGGCTCTTTCTGAAGCTCGCCCAATGCGGGAATAGAATAAGAAAGTAGACTAAAGATGATTGATGACGTAATATAGGGCATGATCCCTAAAGCAAGAACAGAAAACCGCTCAAGGGCACCACCGCTGAATGTATTAAATACGCTGAACAACGATCCCTTCATTCCATCAAAGAATGAAGAAAGGGCGGCACCATCAACGCCTGGAGTGGGAACCTGGGTGGCAACCCGATATATTCCTAACATTAAGATTGTAAAAAAAACTCGTTTTTTCAGCTCTTCTAACTTTGATCCGTTCGCGTTCGATGACATCCCTGTATCCTTTAAGAATTAAGCGTTCTCTACTTTGCCGCCAGCTTTTTTAATCAATTCTAAAGCTTTAGCAGAGAACTTTTCAATGCCTTTGAACGTTAGAGCCTTATTAAATTCGCCTTTAGCCAATATTTTAATTGGAAGAGACTTATTAATCCCGCTTAGGAAGCCTTTATCAACAAGATTTTCACGCGAAACAACTTCATTTTCGAATTTGGCTGCTAATTTCTCAAGATTGAGAACTGCAAAATCAATTTTAAATGGAGCGTTAGAGAAACCAACTTTTGGCAAACGACGGTAAAGAGGCATTTGTCCACCCTCGAAACCTATACGAACACCACCGCCATTACGAGCTTTTTGCCCCTTATGACCTTTACCAGCTTGTGTACCCTGACCAGAACCCTGGCCACGTCCAATTCGCTTGATATTTTTGTGAGCACCTTTAGGACTTTTTAGCGTCTTTAAAGTCAACATTTGAAACCTCTATTATTTTACAATCTCAAGCCACTGAATCATAGCTTTGATCATTCCACGAACTGCCGGAGTATTCTCAAGCGTTCTAACTTTATTGATTTTTCTAAGACCTAAACCCTTGATTGTAGCTTTTTGCTTTTCAGTGCAACCAATTGGGCTTCTTAAAAGTTTAACTGTAATTTGCTTATTCATATTCATCCTTAAGCTTTTGAAGCTTTAGCCTTCAAGCGAAGACCCTTAGCGTTTACACCACGAACCGCAGCAATATCTTCAAGAGAGCGAAGACTTTTAAGTGCTTTAAAAGTTGCTTTTACGATGTTGTGTGGGTTTGATCCCCGAACTGATTTCGTAAGTACATTCTTAACTCCAGCAAGCTCAAGGATTGAACGACAAGCACCAGCTGCCTTAATCCCTGTACCTTCACCAGCCGGCTTAAGAAGAACTTCTCCTGCACCAAAAAGTCCTAAAACTTCATGCGGGATTGTTCCATTTTCAATTGACACTTTAATCATACGCTTAGAAGCTTTCATACCAGCCTTACGGATAGCATCAGGAACTTCTTTAGCTTTACCAAGACCGTAACCAACTTTACCGTTTTTATCACCAACTACGATAAGAGCAGCGAAAGAGAAACGACGTCCACCCTTAACAACTTTTGCAACACGGTTAACGGCTACAACTCTTTCTTCAAGATCTGGATTAATTCCATCTTGAACAGGTTTTTTCTCTGCACGCGGAGCTCTTTGAGGACGTTTACCGCCCCTCTTATCACTCTTTGCTTCTACTTCAGTTTCGTTATTTTCGTTATTGTTTTCTTCGCTCATAAAGATCCCCTAATTAAATTTGAATACCGTTTTCGCGGATAGAGTCAGCCAGTGCTTTAATCACACCAGTGTACTGCTTACCACTTCTATCAAAAACGGCTTTGCTTAGGTTGCTCTTCTTAAGCGTGGCCGCTATTTCAGCGCCAATTTTTTTAGCACTTTCAGCATTACAGTTATTAGCAACTTTAGTCTTTCCATAAGTCTGGACAGAAAAAAGTGTTGCTGACTTCACATCATCAATAACCTGCACGCGGAGGTGCTTGTTAGACTTAGTAACTGCCAATCTTGGCTTATCAGCAGAACCAATAACTTTTTTCCTGATCGCTAGTTTGCGACGGTACTCTTTGGCTTTGGTTTCATTTTTAATTTTTGCAGCATTCTTTCTCATAAATCACCTATTATTTTTTAGCGCCAGTTTTACCGGCTTTTCTGATGATCTTTTCATCACTGTACTTTATACCCTTACCCTTATAAGGCTCGGGCTCTCTGTACGACCGTACTTGTGCTGCTACGAAACCAACGAGTTCTTTATCACTTCCATGAATCTCGATAGTGTTCTTGTTTACTTTTGCTTCTACACCCTGTGGAAGCTTATATTCGATTGGGTGAGAGTATCCTAAGTTCAAAGTAAGGGTACTACCAGCTACTGCAGCCTTGTAACCTACTCCATTGAACTCGAGTGTCTTCACGAAACCTGTTGTTACACCAGTAACCATGTTACCAAGAAGTGTACGCGACATGCCCCAAAGTGCTCTCGCACCAGTAGACTCGTCCGCAGGAGTCACGTTAAGAACTTTATCTGCTTTCTCAATCTTCACTTCTTTGCGAAATGTATAAGAAAGAGAACCTTTCGGTCCTTTAACCTCGACTAAGTTTCCGTTTACTTTTACTTCAACCTTATCTGGAATGCCTATAGGCTGTTTACCAATACGTGACATAAGTCTCTCCAATTACCAAATGTTACAAATGATTTCGCCGCCAAGCTTTAACGCGGCTGCTTTGCGGGAAGAAATAATTCCTGCAGAAGTAGATACAATTGAAACACCAAGTCCGCTGAGAACTCGTGGCATTTCTGTGTACCCTTTATAGACTCTTAAACCAGGGGAAGACACACGATTAATACCAACGATTGCGCCCTCTTTAAGACCAACTCTAATTGAGATATCTGAAGGTGATTTTGCAGCGATTTTGAAAGACTTTATGAAGCCTTCCTCTTTAAGTACACGGCAAATATTGGCTTTAATTTTGCTTGCTGGAATATCACACTTATCAAGACCTGCCTTGTTAGCGTTACGAATTCGTGTAAGCATATCTGCAATAGGATCTGTCATCATAAAATTTTTCCTTTTCCTTACCAGCTGGCTTTGGTCACACCAGGGATGAGACCATTGTTAGCAAGTTCGCGGAATTTGTTACGGCTAAGTTTAAAATCACGGTAAACTGCACGAGGTCGCCCAGTGAGCTCACAACGATTTCTTACACGATTTGGGTTACCATTACGTGGAATCGCTTGGAGCTTGAGACGTGCAGCATCTCTTTCTTCATCAGAAAGTTTCATGTCTACGGCTTTAGCTCTAAGAAGTTTCGCCTTAGGGCCGAACTTCTTAGCGAGTTTTTCTCTTTTCTTATTTTTAATGACTGCGCTTAAACGTGCCATAAAACCTCTTATTTCTCTCTGAAAGGCATACCGAACTGCTTAAGCAACTCGCGGCCTTCATCGTTATTTGTAGCTGATGTTACAAAGCTAATGCCCATTCCACGAATCTTATCGATTTTATCGTAGTCAATTTCCGGGAAAATAATTTGTTCTTTCAGGCCCATTGTATAGTTACCCTTGCCATCAAACCCTTTCGGAGAAAGACCACGAAAGTCTTTTACGCGAGGGAGAGAAAGATTGATCAAACGATCAAGAAACTCATACATTTTTGAGCCTCGAAGAGTAACGAAAGCACCAATTGCTTGACCTTCACGTAACTTAAATGATGCGATGGATTTTTTCGCTTTAGCAGTTACCGGTTTTTGACCTGTAACTGCAGCTAGCTCAGCGGCGATGCTATCTACGATCTTACCGTTCGAAACAGCATCACGAGTAACGCTATTGACGATTATTTTTTCTAACTTTGGTATCTGATGAACGTTTCCGTATTTAAACTTCTCCATCAACTTTTTTTTAATCTCAGTTTCATACTGAGCTTTCAAACGTGCCATATATGTAACCTCAAATTATTTGATTTCTGATTTGCTTTTAGTTGCAACTCGTACGTTCTTATCGCCAACTTTTTTAAACGTAACTCTAGTTGGTTTTCCAGATTTTGGATCCAAGAGAGCAACGTTACTGATATGGATGGCTTTTTCCAGATCCACAATTCCACCTTGCTGATTAGCTTGATTCGGCTTCATTGCTTTTTTTACTACGTTTACACCTTCCACAAGTACCCTACTGGTCTTGAAGTTGATGTCTTTGATTTTCCCCTGCTTGCCCTTGTCTTTTCCGGCAAGAACTTGAACAAGGTCGTTCACTTTCAGCTTTTGCATATTTCCTCTTTTTTACACGCTGATTAAAGCACTTCGTGAGCGAGTGAACAAATCTTCGAAAAGTTTTTGTTTCTTAACTCCCTCGCTACGGGCCCGAAAATACGTGTACCTACTGGTTCATTATTTGCTGAAATAATGACCACGCTGTTTGTATCAAAATTAATATAAGAACCGTCGTCTCTTCTTATTGGGTAAACTGTACGAACGATAACGGCTTTTTTTACGTCACCTTTCTTCACTTTACCGCCCGAGATCGCTTGCTGAACGGCTACTACGATAACATCCCCTACGTTAGCGCTCATATGCTTTGAACCGCCCAGTACTTTAATACACTGGACTGTTTTTGCGCCTGAGTTATCGGCTACGTCAAGAATCGATTGTTGCTGAATCATAAATTACTCCACTACTTAATGATAGAAACAAGTTCCCATCTCTTTAACTTAGAGTGAGGCTTTGATTCAATAATTGTTACAACGTTTCCAAGAGAAGCTAATTCCTTCTCATCGTGACAATGATACTTCTTAGAAGTTGTAACGAATTTACTGTACTTCGGGTGCATTGTTTTACGATCTACTTTTACGACTATCGTCTTTGAAGTTTTGTCGCTTACTACTTCACCAGTAAGTGTTCTTTTAAATGTTGTGCTCATAGTTTACCTATTTCTTTTTGGCGTTCTTGAGAGTCAAGAGACGAGCAATATCTTTCTTAAGTGCTTTTGCAACATGAGACTTTTCTGTCCCAGTTGTAAACCTTGTGAACTTTTTTGTAAAAAGTTCGGACTTAAGAGAAGTTACCTTCTCAGTGAGTTCTTTTACGCTTAGCTTTGAAAATTCGCTGTTTTTTAACATAACTACCTCTAATAATCCAGTTTTACTTTTTGGCTGCAGGTTTTCCTGCAGCTGCAGGTTTAGCTGCTGCTGCCGGTTTAGCCGCCGCTGCAGGTTTTGCTGCTGCTTTAGGAGCCTCAGCTACTGCTTCTTTCTTTTCTACTTTCGGAGCCTTAGTATGAGCTGTTACAGAAACCACACCAAGAGATGCATCTAGCTCAGCCTTACTTACAATTTTTGTTCTAACCGGAAGCTTATACTTTGCTAATCTAAGAGCAGCTTCAGCTGTTGCTTTATCGACACCGCCGATCTCAAAAAGAACTCGGCCAGGTTTGACTACAGCAACCCACTCCTCAGGTGATCCCTTTCCCTTACCCATACGAACTTCTGCTGGCTTTTTAGTAAGTGATTTGTCTGGGAAAATTTTAATCCAAATTTGACCGCCACGCTTTGTTTCGCGAGACATAGTCATACGGCAAGCTTCGATTTGACGGTTTGTTACAAAACCGCAAGAAAGAGCCACAAGACCGAATTCTCCGAAAGCGAGTGTATTACCACTGTGAGCAGCACCGGTCATACGACCTTTCTGCATCTTTCTATGTTTTACTCTTTTAGGACTTAACATATTGCTACCTCTAAATAATTACTATTTATAAATCTCGCCTTTATAAACCCAAACTTTAACTCCGATAATACCGAAGGTAGTTTTGGCCTGGGCAGTGTTGTAATCGATATCTGCACGAAGTGTATGGAGAGGAACTTTCTTCTCAGCATATCCTTCAGTACGAGCGATTTCAGCTCCACCAAGACGACCAGAACATTTAATCTTGATTCCCTTTACTCCAGAACGGAAAGCTGAAGTCATCACTTTTTTCATAGCGCGACGGAATGCTACACGTTTTTCAAGCTGTTGAGCGATGTTTTCAGCGATCAACTTAGCTTCAGAATCAGGACGTTTTACTTCTGCAATGTTGAAAAACAATGGGCAGTTAGTGATTTTCTTAAGATCATTACGAATTTTTTCAATTCCTGTACCTTTTTTACCAATAGCTACACCAGGTTTAGCAGAATAAACTGTAACTTTTACTTGGTCCGCTGTACGAGTGATCTCTGTTTTAGCAATAGCAGCTTGTGCAAGCTGGGTATCTATATAGTTACGGATCGCAAGATCTTGTTGAAAAATAACTGCGTAATTGTTTTTAACGTACCAAGTAGAATGCCAGGTCTTGATATAACCCAATCTAAAACCGTACGGATTAACTTTTTGTCCCATTAGTCTGTTCCTTGATTAAGCTTCTTTAAGCGAAAGTGTTACGTAACTTGATTTCTTCTGGATCTGATAAGCACGGCCTTGAGCTCTTGGCATAATACGCTTAAGAGTAGGACCTTCATCGACTTTAATAATATCGATAACGAGATTATCTAAATCATACTTTTTAGATTCAGCAGCAATCGCCAGACCACTATTAATAAGTTTAGTAACGATAATAGCGGTTTCTTTCTTTTCGCAAAAACGAAGAATCTTCAAAGCTTCTTCAACTTTCTTTCTACGAATTAAGTCACACACTTGTCTAACTTTACGAGCTGATGTTCCAACATTATTGTTTTTTACAGTTATCATAATTTATTCTTAACCTTTTTTATCGCCGGCACCATGTCCGGTGAAGGTACGAGTAATGGAGAACTCCCCAAACTTGTGACCAACCATGTTGTCAGTCACATATACTGGAATGAACTTCTTACCGTTGTGTACAGCAAAAGTTAGACCAATAAAATCTGGTGTAATCGTAGAACGACGTGACCAAGTCTTAATGACTGTGTTGCCTTTAGTATTCTTCTTGGCTTCTGTAGCTTTCTTATAAAGATAAGCGTCTACAAAAGGACCTTTTTTAATCGAACGTGCCATTATTTACCTCTTACTTTCTTCTCTTAACGATGAACTGATTTGTTCTCTTGTTCTTTCTCGTCTTAAATCCGCGAGTTTGAAGTCCCCAAGGAGTTACCGGGTGACGACCACCACTTGTACGACCTTCACCACCACCATGCGGATGATCTACTGGGTTCATTACAACACCACGAACCGTAGGGCGAATACCACGGTGACGGTTTGTTCCAGCTTTACCAGTATTCGCAAGTTCATGCTCAATCTTACCAACTTGACCAATAGTAGCTCGGCAATCCGACTTAACTTTTCTCACTTCCCCAGACGGGAGACGAAGAAGAGCGTATTCACCTTCTTTTGCCATAAGCTGAGCGTATGATCCAGCTGAACGAGCCATTTGGCCGCCACGCTTAGGATTTAACTCAACGTTATGTACAAGGGTACCAACAGGTATATCTTTAAGTAGCTTAGAGTTTCCTGCTTTGATGTCCGCAGTATCTGAAGAGATAACTACATCACCAACTTTAAGACCCACTGGAGCGATGATGTATGTTTTTACACCATCAGCGTAAACCACAAGAGCAATGTTACTTGTTCTGTTTGGATCATGCTCTATAGACTTTACAGTCGCAGGGATATCAAGTTTTGCACGCTTGAAATCAATAATACGGTATTTCTGCTTAACACCACCGCCATGGTGACGGACCGTAATCTTACCAGAAGAGTTACGACCTGCATTTTTCTTGAGTGGAGCTAAGAGACTTTTCTCTGGAGCTACACCTTTAGTTACATCACCAGTTACAACAACCTTCTCACGCTGAGACGGGGTTATTGGTCTGAATTTCTTTAAAGTTGCCATAGTTATAACCCTTTACCTTAGATGCCCTTGAAGAATTCAATCTTCTGGCCGTCTTGGAGTTGAACATAAGCTTTTTTAGACTTTCCAGTCTTCTTAAAGCCTTTACCTGCACGCTTAGTCTTTCCAGGAAGAACTGAAGTACGTACGTTTAGAACCTTTACATCGAAGTACTTTTCAACGGCACTTTTGATATGATTCTTGTTCGCCTTAATATTCACTACGAATGCGTAGCGATTATAAGTTTCTGTCTCTTTAGACGTTTTTTCAGTTAATAGTGGTTTGATTAATACGCTTTCTAAACCTAACATCTTACACCAGCCTGCTAATTAGTTTTTCGAAGGCACCTTTTTCAATGATTAGGTTTTCGAATTTGATTGCTTCGTAAACACTGAATCCATCAACGGGAGCATATTTTGCTCTCTCAAGGTTACCAACTGCACGAGAAACCATATCGTTAAGTTCAGTCGTGATTACAAGAGCTGGTAAGAGCTTTCTTGCATCAAGAGTTTTGAACATATCTTTAGTTTTTCCGTTCGTTTCAATTTTTTCAACAATGTGGAGTTTTCCTGCCTGATGTTTATCAGCAAGAACAGAAGCGATCGCATTTAGCATCATCTTCTTATTCACTTTCTGAGTATAATCACGAGGAACCGGACCGAACACAGTACCGCCTCCTGGCATTAGAGGAGAACGTGTAGACCCTTGACGAGCATTACCAGTTCCTTTTTGCTTGAACGGCTTTTTACCGCCGCCTGAAACCATAGATTTTGTCTTCGTCATGGCTGTACCCTGACGACGACCGGCCAAGAGTGCTTTAACTACTTGGTGAACTACAGTTCCGTTGATTGATTCAACAGAAAGATCAATGTTGGCTTTTACAGAGCCAGATTTTTCGAATTTTGTATTTAATACTGCTATTTCAGTCATAATTACCTACCTTACGCTTTCTTAACAGATTTCATGATTTTCACGAATCCGTTCTTTGAGCCGGGTATCGAGCCTTTTATAAGCATATAACCTGCTTCTAAATTAACTTCTACCACTTGGATGTTTTGTACTGTTGAAGTCTCAACACCTAAGTGACCAGGCATCTTCTTATTAGCGAATACACGTGCTGGAGTTGCACGACAGCCAATAGAACCTGGACGACGGTGGAAGTGAGAACCGTGAGCCGCTGGACCACCTTGGAAGTTATATCTCTTCATAACACCTGCGAAACCCTTACCTTTAGAAGGTCCGGTTACGTCGATATATGTAGCAGCAGGGAACTGATCCAAAGATGCTTCTTTTCCAAGAGCGTCAGCTGAAACTTCATCAACTTTAATTTCTGAAAATTCAGAAAAAGTCTTTTCGATTGTAGCTTTTTTGAGGTGACCTTTTACCGGAGATGTTATTAACGATTCTCTTTTCTCGTTATATGCAACTTGGTAAGCAGTGTAGCCGTCTTTTTCGGCTGTTTTGACTTGAGAAATCACATTCGGAATTAGCTTAACTACTGAGACAGGAACGTGATTACCGTTGCTATCAAAGATTCTGGTCATGCCAGCTTTAATTCCGTAAAAAGCAGGCAGACTAACTTTATTGTCTGACATTCGCCCTCCACAGCATCACCCTCTCGCAGGGATGCATTCATGGTTAATATTAAGAAACAAAAAAAAACGTTTAGTCGTTATACTAGTACTTGATCTCAACGTCAACACCAGCAGACAGGTCAAGCTTCATTAAGCTATCAACCGTTTGTTGAGTTGGTTCAACGATATCAATCAAGCGCTTGTGAGTTCTCATTTCGAACTGCTCACGAGACTTTTTATCAATA
>Ga0326733_1000577_pt1 | contig 10519 bp, 10 predicted proteins | sample 14_GP2_308_FD_207946 | JGI IMG/M metagenome (GOLD analysis project Ga0326733, IMG submission 207946) | Glacier ice microbial communities from Ngari, Tibet, China - 14_GP2_30.8 | ecosystem: Environmental > Aquatic > Freshwater > Ice > Glacier | place: China: Ngari, Tibet | collected 2018-07-17 | reverse complement strand
ACGACTCTGAGACTACACCTTCTTCTACGGAAGAGTCAAGTGATGGATCAAAAGCCCAAACAGGAATCTTTGACCGAGCCGTCACTCTCAAGGATGCACGAGACTGGATCTCCGAAACAGGAGACAACCCAGACGACTACAACCTATCTATCCGCTCCAGCGCATGGGCCGGAGGCAAATACGCCAACCGCATGGCCGCGTCCCCCAAGAATAAGCCAGGAGCCGCAGGGGCTATCGATCTAGTTGCCCTAGAGGACATGGTAGATGGTACCGCGATCCTGGCACAGCTACGCGCCGGGCGCACTTCGACATGGACTCGCCCTGAGGCAGGATCCGGAACCTTCGTGTTGTCCTTCAACGACACGCAGTTCGGAAAGTCCGAGGGTGGAGGCACGCCAGCCACTCTCGCGCGGTTGGATAAGTGCATTCGTCTTGCCATCGCGCGAATCGAGGAGTTGCGGGCCAGTGGTCGTGAACTCGGGACGCTTGTCATCATCGGAGGCGGTGACATTGTTGAGGGTTGTGTCATTTATGCTAACCAGTCCTACTCTCTCGATCTAGATCGTCGTGGCCAGATCAACACCGCTGTTGCGGCTATTCTGGATATGATCGACAGGCTAGCACCGATGTTCCACGATGTCAAACTGCTGGTGGCCCGAGGCAATCACGGTGAAAACCGGATCAACGGCAACCGTACCACGCTCTACGACAACGACGACACCCTTGTGTTTGAGATGGCGCAGATTGCCACAGACCGGGACCCGGCACTCAAGCATGTGACGTACGTTATTGCCCAGGACGAGGCCGGTGTCTGTCTTGACACCTCCGGCTGGCGTCTGGGAACGACCCACGGTGATGTGTACGGCAAGGGTGGTGTTGGTGCCTCGATTGACAAGAAGGCCCAGAACTGGTACAAGAACATGTCAATGGGCCGTGACCCCATCGGACTTGCCGATGTGCTTATCACGCACCACTACCACCACGATAAGATGAGTGACTGGGGTGCGTGCCACTGGCGACAGACCCCGGCGCTCGACGGTGGATCTGAGTATTTCCGCCAGTCTACCGGCGAGTACTCAGTGTCTGGAATGCTGAGCTTCGCGATGTACCCGGAAGCCCGGTACATGGACGAGCAGGTTCTCCGCTAGTCACAACAAAATAGCCCCGCTGGATTTCTCCAGCGGGGCTTTTTCACGCTCGATTACTGCTGAGCGTCTGGTAGTTTACCTGTCGAGGGTAGTTGCTTGCTTGGGCGCTTCTTTCCCTCTGTGCGCTTCCTGGCACGAGCAGCACGGTCCTCGCGAGCAGCGAAATAGGCATTCACAGCGTTGGCGCTGGACCGACTCCTCCAGGAGAACCCACAGTCATTGCAATCTACCACGCGAGCGGTTGTCCACCGTCCACCCTCGGGCAGATCAATTACTCGGGTTGACAGGCGGCTCGTGCGCGCGGAGCAGTACGGGCACTGCGGGAATCGGCCTCGCCGGACCTCGTTACCTTCGGAGTTGACAGAGAGGGTGCGGCGAATTTCGTTCTCGTCTCGTGCCCCCCAGACCCCCCAGATTTCCTTGTTCTCTAGTGCCCACTGGATGCAGTCCTTGCGTACGGGGCAGGAGAAGCAAAGATTCTTGGCCGCATATTTGTCGTGCACATCTGCGGAGAAGAAGGCCTCCTGGAGGTGTGCGTTCTCAGGCTTGGCGCAGGCTCCGTCAATCTGCCAGTCCAGCCCGCCGTTGTCTCTAGCCACGAGCAGACACCTCCACCCAGGTTATGGGGAGGGCTTTTTCTACGTAGTCGCCATAAAATGTTTCTCCCGTGGCATCAGACACGGTCAGAGTCTCTTCCTCGTCAATACGCCCGGCGTATCCTTGAGATATAAATGAATAGCTGATCACTCGGAATCCGTCTCCAATTCCGTCTACGATGCCGCTGCGTTGGAGGGAGGAGGCCAGCGCGCGGCGTACAACCTCGATCTCCAAGTCAACGTGTTCTATTGTGTAGTAAATAATGTTGGCGGGGTCAACGGGCTCAAAAGCCTCGCCGTCCCACTCTTGCCAGAGGCTTTCGCCTTTTCGTGAGAGGTGCATTTGTACTTTCTTAGTTTTGAGGTACGAACTATTACTAGTATAATGGACATTGTATAATATGGCTGTAGGTTTGGCATAAAAAGTTGACTTTTTTCAAAATTAGTGGTACAACGCAAAAAAGCCACACCCAAACGGGTGTGGCTTCTCTGTTTCAACTCTAGCTGATGCGCTTTTCCAGCACATTCGGCTGATAGTGCGTGCCAATAAGCTCGGGCATGCGCCCGTCAGTGGACGTGACGATGATGTCTCCGGACCGAATCGCGACAATCTTGCCGACTCGACCGTTGTGGATCACACCCTGCTGCCCGGTATATCCGTCCACCTTCACCCGAACGACATCATTCACCGAGAGTTCTCCGCGAACGGCCTCCACCCAGGTCTGATCCGACTCCTCAACGAGAGCGATCCCCCGTGAAACTTTGGAGAACACCTCATAGACCTCCTCCGAGATGTTGTCTGGAATTTCAACATCTCGCGTCAGTTCCAGGAGATCAAGTACTCCCATGCCCACGTCCACGCGAATCTTGGACCGTGTAAACTGATCGCGGACCCATTCGTTACTGATCTTACTCATTTATATTGCCTTTCAATTTTAGAGCCTGCTCTAGTTGGTATGGATTTTTGACGGCCTCGGCGTAGGAGATTCGCTGCCTCTCTGCCAGAGTCCAGCGCTCACCCGGAGTCATTACCTCGATCTCGGTAGCCAGGAAGTTCCAGCCATCGAGGACTCGGCTCTCCCGCCACTCAGACACCACAGGGATCCCAAGGGCGAGCGCCTGGGCAAACCGGTGTGACCACCACGTGACCCCGTTCCGCTGTGGCGCAAGAATTACGCCAGCAGCTTTGCTCATGGACTCTGCAACATCCATGTCTCCCCAAGAGTTGAGGAACCGCATACGTGCAACCGGACGGATGAGGTTGACGGTTGTGGCCGTAGACCATCGCCCTTTGGGGTTGTCAATAAGCCACCCAGTAGAGAACAGTCTTCCCGAAGAGGGTGGTACTGACGTGTCCTTAATCAGCGGGAAATCGAAATTCACGCCTAGTACATCCGGGGTCACACTCTTCTGGAGGGCACCGAGAAGCAGCGGGCTCGCCCAAGGGAGTTCTGGGTAGAGAGTTGTAGGCCATTCCTCGTCTAGCAGCCGCTTGACGGTGCCCAGGAGGCGCGCAAACACCTCTCGGGTACTCGCTACTGCATAACCCTTTCGCGCCTTGTAGAACGGCTTGGTGAGGCTCTCCGGCGTCTTTACGATGGAGCGCAGACTGTGTCGGATAAGTTCCGGATTCGGCGCATCGATAAAGAAGCTGAGGCGGGGATCATCAAATAGGTGGTTGATAGCGTTGAGCGCACCATACGCTCGATTGGCTGCGATGCTGGTGACCGGAGCCATACCAACAAGAATTGCATCGTACTTGTCGAAGAAGTCTGCCGACCACTCCACATCCGGCTCAAGCCAATCCACGTCGTGCTGTTCCGCTATCAACTGCGCACGCACGGTCGCGGCGAAACTGAGGGTGGCACTCGTGGCTGAGGCCTGTGAGGATGTCATTCCAGTGATTAGAATGTTACTCATTAGTGTCCAGTGTTAGTGTCTTGAGGGGATACGCCGAGAACCGGCAGCCACGAATGACTGCCGGTCCTCAACTAGATGCCGCTTAGAACGGCGGTGCTGCGATGGGCGGAGCAGCGGCAGGAGCCGCGCCAGCCCAAGGGGACTCGGCTGCCGGAGCAGGCGGTGCGGGAGGCGCAGCGGGCACGCCAGCCGGTGCCGGAGCAGGGGCCGGTGCGGGAGCCGGAGCAGGGGCCGGTGCGGCGGCAGCAGTGGTAGGCTGGAACGTGACCCCTGCACCCGAGGCGGGTGCGTAGAGATCGATGTTGTTCTTGTCCTGACCCTGGTACTTCCGGATCACAACCTTGCCCTTGAACGGGCGGTTGACCATCGCTGCCGCGATCTGCTCGTTGGACGGACCCTGCTGGAGATAGTCAGTCGTGAGCCCAAGGGCCGTGAGCTTGCGGAAGAAGAACCCCATGGCCGTCTTGCTCTCCGGGCTGACAACGAGGTTGTCCCAGAGGAGACGCCCCTTGCTTGCGCCGGTCTGGACCTCGGCCTTGACCTTGAACATGACCTTGCCGGTGCCGCTCTCGCCAACGGTGGCCTCGGTGATCTTGAGGTCGTAGTCGCCCTCGGGAAGTGCGGAGTAGTCTCCAGAGGTGCCCGCGTCTGCTACGAGTTCGCCCCAGTTGAGTGTGCTCATTTTATTTAGTTCCTTACTAGTGTTTTTGTTGTTTGGTGTGTAGAGTTGTTGCTAGACGGCGGGAGCCGCTGGAGGAGCAGATACGGGGCCGAAGATGTTGTTCAACATCTGCTCGACGCCCATCTGGTCCTGTGGAACTACGGCACCGAGCCTGCCCTGCACTCGCTCACCGGCTTCCCACTGGTTGGTCCGTTCCACATACATCTGCCGCGTCTTGAATGCGGCCTTTGTGGGGTCGGGGTTGGGGTGTTCCTCGACGGTAATCGCGCCAAGGATGTCGTAGAAGTAGGGAGCCTGCACTGCAAGCTGGCCCTGCAAGTACGGACGGTATCGACCATCGGTGTCCTTCCGCGCCATAGCTGTCAGCACGATGGCCTCTAGCGGAGCGGTCGGGTGCATGGTCAAATCGCGGAGGTCTCGAAGGAGACCACCCATGCGGCGGAGAACTTCGCCCCACTGCTGCATCTTGATCTGCTCATTCCCAGCAAGCTTGACGAACAGCTTGTCCTGCAACTCTGAGATGGAGTCGATGATCAGAGACTTGAACTGGTGGTTGCCCAGTCGAAGATACTCGTAGGCCTTGAGAACTGTGTCGTACTCGTTGACGAGCACAACGCACGTGTCCCAGGTACCATCAGCAACCGGAGGAGCCTCACGCAGCGGATCCCAGTACTTGACGTTGATCGGCAAGAACCGGTGGCCCCCCTCCACGTCCAGCATCAGACGCGGATATGGTGCCGTCACTGCGAAAGTGGATTTGCCCACCTTCGACTCTCCGTATACCATCATTGTGAGCGAGCGCATCATTTCTGCCACTAGCTTTCACTTCCTTTCTTTTCTTCTGGAACCCCGTAGTAGTCGTAGGGGTCGCCCACGCGGTACAGGTCTGTAATCGCATCTTCGACAGCGGAGCCATCGTCTACCATGGGGCAGATTGCGTAAAATGAGCACTTCCATGTGCAGTCTCGGGAGGCTGTGGGATATGCCACAAGAGCGGGATTCGCTCCACCGTCGAGCGCGGTCTTCACAGCCATCAGGTCGCCTACCACCCCGTGGATCCGCTGCCAGAATGACCGGAGCGTGAACACGTTGTGGTGAACTTCGTACTGCTGGTAGAATGGCGGGCGAGCGTTTGCTGTACGCTTGACTTTCTTGAGGAGAGTGAAGATGCCGCCCTCGCTCCGCTCACCCTCTTTGTTCTGGGCCTGCTCCAGGAGCATGTAGGTCATGATCTGCTCGTTGAGGTGGGCAGTCGCAGAGAACTGGTCGAATGATCCGCCGACAGTTTTGAAGTCGCGGAACATCCGAACACCATCTCCAAGACGGCGCACGCGCATGTCGAGCTTGCCCTGCAACTCCACAGAGCCATCGAACATCGGCATCGAGATAATCTCCTCGGTGGAGATCATTTCGAGGTCAGCGTCGATACCCTCTTCGGACACCCACTCCAGGTAGCCCTCAAGCATGATGCGCCCGAGTTCACCTTCGGACTCCAACTCCTCAGTGTTGAGCCATGCAGCCAGTGCCGCGTCCTTGTCTGTGGCAAGCAGCTTGGCGTACGCCTCCAGAAGCGGGGTCTCAGTCGAGTAGTACTGATCTAGCGCCTCGTGGACACGAGAGCCCAGCGCCAGCGGCCCGACGACCTTGATCTTTTTCGGCTTGAGTCTGCGGTAGTAGGTGAACCACCACTTGCGCCGACACTCCTTGAACGTCTGGATCTCAGAGTTCGAGACCTTGTATGCCCCGTTGATCATGCCTGTCACTTTGCCCCCTTATCATCCTTGAGCAGCTTGAGAAGCTGGTCCTTGTCTCGGACAACCTCTTCGAAGTTGCCGCCCTTGGAATCGAGCACTTGCACAACACGATCTTCAATGGTATTGTCGGTCATGTAGTCCATAATGATGATGCTGTCATGGACCTCAGAACCAATACGATGAACACGGTCGTTGACTTGTTTATCGTCTACGAGCGACCAAGGACGCTGGAGACGAATAAGCCGACGAGCAGCCGTCAAGGTGATGCCTACTCCACCGGCTTGCGCCGTGAAGAGAATCCACTTGGTTCGACCCGCTTGAAAATTTGCAACAGCATGTTGGCGAAGTTCTTCGCTGACATCCCCGGTGACCAGCCCGTGAGGGATGCTCTCCTTCGTAAGTCGAGCACTAAGGAGGTTGATCAATTGAGAAGACACAGCAGAGACGGCGATAGAATCGTCACCGAAGTCACCATGCTTCATGTCATCAATCAGCGCATCGATCTTACTCGACGGCTCCGTGAGCGTGGTCTTGACTGCACCCGTGTCTTCGTCAACATCTACGTAAGCAAAGGAGCTTGCGAACTGGAGAAGACGCTGAGTTTGCGTGAGCGAGCTAGGGGCGGTCATGTATGTACCATCCTCCAACTCTGCAATCATGCTGTCTCGCATCTGTCCGTACGCTTTCTTTTGTTTGGCAGACATCTCGGTGTCACGTCGTTCGTGCATGATCTCGGGGAGATTAGGCAGTACGACCGCCTTGAGCATCCTACGCATGCGTGGATTGACCGACGCGTAGAACTCGGTAGACATCTCTGCCTTGACACCCATTGCAACCATGCCACCAAAGGTGTTCATCATCACATCCACCATCCGGTCGATCCAGCGTGTCTTGCTGGGGTATTCGAGAGGATCAAGCCAGTGAAGAATAGACCAGAGGTCAATTACGTCACGGGCAATCGGGGTGCCGGTCATGGCGAAACGAATATCCGCATCTCCAGTGGCAGCCCACAACGCACGCGTCTGCTTGCTCTTGGGGTCCTTGGAACGGTGGATCTCGTCAGCCACAACAGCCTTGAAATCAATCTTGTTCAGTTCTCCAGGGTGCTTCTCACACTGGGACTCCGTAACTTTCTCGTCCAGTCCGCCGTGAGCCACACACTTTTTCAGTGCGATGGATCCGTACGGGGCCAGCGAGGAGTGGAATCGGAGCGACTCCCAGTTCATGATCAGTACCTCAGCAACGGGCTCGTCCTCGATAGGCTCGATGAACGGTGCGAACTGCTTGCGGCGCTGTACTGCGGTGCCCCGGATGACCTGGATGTTGAGTCCGGGCCACCACTGATCAAATTCGCGTTGCCAGTTGCTTTTTAGAGTGTTAGGGCATACGATGAGGATCGGAAATACATTCTCCCCATCGTTGTGGAGCTTGCGAAGCGAACGAATCGCCTGCGCAGTCTTGCCGAGCCCTGGCTCGTCCGCAAGTAGAGCACGGCGAGCCGTGGTGAGAAACTCAACCCCTGCTCGCTGGTGCGGGAAAAGGTCTTCGTCTCCACCGGGAAAGTCCAGTGCCTCACGAATGAGGTTGGACGGGTCGATGCGTTGGTTCTTTTCGTCTTGCGCCCAAGCCCACAGGCCCGGACCAATCTCAAGCTGCTCACGGAACGTGGAGCGGAGAGAGAGGCAGGCGGTATAGGATACCGGCAGACGCCAGAGACGATCTTTTACGTTGTATCCCGCACCCGGGAGAGTCTTACAGAGGTCCTTGTAGCGCATGTCTGCATTGATGATAATTTGCTTGGTAGAGTCGTCAAGTTCAACAACAACTGTCACGGTCTAGCCTCTTGCTTTCATTTCGTATAAGTACATACTAACAGAGATTTTGATCAATCCCCTGTAGGTTTGGCAAACTTTATTGAAGAAGTTTTGCCGGGGGCCATCCGGACTTGACCATGAAGAGTAGGCCATGTCGGATAGCGTCTAGAGCGTGCCCCGCGCCGCCCCTGTGCCAATAGCCAACCTTTTGGAGGGCGGGATTGGGAAACATTTTCTTGGCGTCAGCGGGCGTCTGGAAATTGATATCGTCCGGACCCATACCCGCGTCCATCATCAACTGCCTGAGAATGCCGATGTGCTCCAGGCTATAGGGTGCCTGAGAATTTTTGGCGGTAGCTACGGTGATGATGAAGCTTTCACACACCACTTTGCACTCCGGGTAGTTTGACAGCGCCCATCTAATAATTGGCGCAAACGTCTCCAGCGTCACCTCCCACGAGTGCATGAGAACAGGGTCTTCCCCTGCCGTCCAGGACCAGAAGGAGATGCCGGTAGCTTTCCCCGGGTCAACGGCGAGAACGTGTATGCTGCCTAGGTTCTGCTTCATTTTACTTTCCGGAGGTAGTCTATTGCCGACTGCAACAGGGTTTCGTCATCTTGAAAATTGCCCACGCCTACGTTGCACTTGTGACAGAGCAGCCCTCTAAACTTTCCAGTATCGTGGTCGTGATCGACTGCCAACCGAGGTTCTTCTCCGGACAAAAACTTACCGCCCGGTCGAGTGATGCGGGTCTCTGGGAGCTTGCAGATAGCGCACACATTGTTCTGTTCTGCGAGTTGCTCATGGTATTCTTCGAAAGAGATGCCATAGATATTCTCCAAGCGCCACTTGAGAACACTGTCGCGCTTGCCTCGTCTCTGACAAGGCACACACTGAGAGCGGTGTCCTATTTTGTATCGAGGATCCTTATCAAAGTCGGTCAAAGGCTTTTCTATCTTACAGGTTGAACAAATCTTCATTTTTGATATTTCACCCCCCAATTGGCAAACGGACCCTCAACTCCGGAGGTAAGCGGAATGGCCCAGCCCTCGGTTGTGGTCATGCACTCCTGCACAAGAACCATCATGTCTTCGGCCTCATCCTTCGGAGCCTGCATAACGATCTCGTCATGCACGGGGACGACCATGTACTCGGTAAGCCCGGCCTCATCCAGCTTGACAAGGTTCTGCTTGAAAATCTCAGCGGCAGAGCCCTGGACAAGGTAGTTGGTGAGGCTGTAAACACGGTCGGAGTCACAGGGGAGACGGCGTCCGGTGCGTGTCTGCACATAACCCTCGCCCTCAGACTTGAGACGGCGCATGCCCACGTCCTCAATAGCCTTCTGGAGCATCTTGACACCCGGGTAGTTGGAATCGAACGCGGTAACTACGTCCCGCATAACCTGGGTGGTGACACCAGCCGTGATAGCCATCTTGTCCACTCCGGCACCATACAGCTTGCCGTAGACAACACCCTTGATCAGGCCACGTCGGGGATCCGACTTCTGGAGGGTGTCGTCCGCGTAGACTTGACGCATGATGTCAGTGAACACGTCACCGCCCGTGCGGTCAGCCTCGTGGAAGAGCTTGATCAGCGAGGGGTCCTGAGACAGGGCTGCGGTGATCCGGAACTCAACCTGATCGAGGTCCGATGCAATAATGACATGGTCCTCGTCCTTGGGGATGAACGCGCGACGCACCACAGGGTCCTTAGACGGGAGAGTCTGGAGGGCCGGGTCTGTGATGCTCATGCGCCCCGTTCGTGCCGCCAGCGTCCGTATGGAGGGGTGTAGGATGCCATTCTGGTTCTTAGTCAGGAAGTTAGAGAAGTAGCTACTCGCCAGCTTGTCCGACTTGCGCTGCTTGAGCACGGCGTCTGCCAGATACTTAGTCTCCGCGTTGCCGTCTCTCATCAGGATCTGGAGTTGGTCCGCTGTCATAGACTTCTGCCCAGTCTTGGTGGTTTCCGTGATTTCGGCACCCATCTTCTCAAACTGACGAATCAACTGCACGTTGCTCGTAATGGAGAGCCCGCCGTACGTGGCTTTGGCCCAGTCCTTGACTTCCTGGGTGAACTTGGTAAGCTCATCCAGCTTGATCTGTGAGTACTCCAGGTCCACGCGGGCACCATTGAGTTCCATCTGAGTGGCGATCTTGCGCGTGGCAAGCTCCAGTTCGTAGGCAATGCTGTACGCACCACCCGGCTGGCAGTCCTTCCAGAAGTGGTCGAGCATTAGCCGATTGGTAATGACCGTGTCAAGCGCGCCATAGGTCCAATACGGCTCATAGTCTACGGGAATCGTGCCCCAAGTCCAGCCGTTCTTGCTCTTGGCCTCGTCCAGAGTCCCTTGCAGAGCAGCAGAGCGTGGGTCGATCAGGCGCGCAGACAGCGGCTTGAGCCCAGCGGGTGCGAGCGGGTTAATTACCTGAGCCATGATCATGGTGTCATGGGCGTTGTGCCATGGCAGCTTCCACTCAGACTGAATCGCAAACCACTTGGCCTCAAAAGCAATATTGTGGAAAGCCACCTTGCCCTTGTAGGGTTTCATGGCCTGGTAAAACACACCCTTCCACGAGTCCCACGGGATTGACCAGCCCTGCATCG
>Ga0326733_1000576_pt1 | contig 10522 bp, 13 predicted proteins | sample 14_GP2_308_FD_207946 | JGI IMG/M metagenome (GOLD analysis project Ga0326733, IMG submission 207946) | Glacier ice microbial communities from Ngari, Tibet, China - 14_GP2_30.8 | ecosystem: Environmental > Aquatic > Freshwater > Ice > Glacier | place: China: Ngari, Tibet | collected 2018-07-17 | reverse complement strand
CATGCTGCCCCCATCCGGCCCGAGAAAGAGCTGTTGCTGCTTGTCGTCGGAATCGACTAGGCAGACCAGCGCGCCGAGCTGTATGCCTTTGCTGGAGTCGTAGGGGCGCGGGCGGAATTGGCGCCAATTGGCCATCGCCTGGCGGATGCCTTCGGCGCGCCGAGCTTGGCCGGTGGCCAGGTATGCGGCTTCGAGTCCCAATGTGTCGTATTTGTTTTCGGCGATGTTTTCTTCGTGAGTCGCCGTTTCATGGGCCGCCCGCATTGCCTGTTCGGCTTGCAGCAGGTCTTCGGCGAGCCGTTCCAGCACCTGCTGCTGCAGCAAGAATTTATCCATGATGAAAGATAGGCATCTCGAAAAAGCGGGGGGGCAGGTCTTGATTATGAAGGGCTCCAGCAGCCTTAGACGCTTCTGTTGGCTGCAGGTTGACTTCAGCTACGCGTTGAATCATGTAGCGCTCATGTTTGCAAATTGGTTTAGGGTTGGCCGAAACGCTCATTGTTCAATAGCTTATCGTTCATCGATTTGTGCGTACCTGCTTCATGCGATGCGCTCTTGACTCGCACTGAATCCGTTATGCGCATGCTGCGGATGTCTGCTTTCGCCCGAACTGAGCGGCATCGGCGACAGTCCGGTTTTGGCCCCATTGCAGTCGTTAATAACTGCCAGCAACTAGTCGACCCCAAGAACACGGCGCAGATCAGAGGTTTTCCAAGCAAGTCTCCCGCCCACTCGAATCGGGTTGAGCGGCCCATCTTGATATGTTGCCCAGCGCCTGAGTGTCTGTTGTTTTCGGTTCAGGTAATAGGCTACGGTGGCGGTGTCCAAGACCGGCCGGGTAACGGATTCCAGTGGTGGATAAATTTGTTGATTTGACGAATTCAAAATCTTCGCTGTGTTTTCGACTGACATAGGGGAGCTCCATTGCTATCCAGGTTCGTCCAGGTCCGGCCGTCGTATGCCTTCCCGTTTTTCGTGTGGGAACACGTGGCGTAGCGTTGAATTGAGAGGGCCAACTCGCAATTCACCAGGCTGAGACGGCCCTGGCGCCGTGAATTTACATACTTAGTTGGAGGTTCCGGACTCCATTGCGATGCTCACATCGCAAAGCGCGATGAAGTTTCATGGCAAGAGTGGTTAGAACGTTGCAATCGAGTGCTTTTCCCACTGCGGTTTCTATGGGAGTTGATGCCTAAAAAGTCACCAAGACATAGCAATCCGGAGAGTGATTGAGAAGAAATCGTCGCGCGTGGTCAAGGCGAAGATCTCTGAAGTGAAGCGAATTTATGTTTACAAACCCAGCAGAACCGAAAGAGGACTGTGGGGGCCAACATTAATTCACCTTGTCCGATAACCTAGGTGTAGTACCGGGGTTGAGGGGGTTGATGCTGGGTAAACACTCGAGTCACGAATGATTAACCAAGGCTCTCGCCTAATTTGATGAGATGTTAGATCTCTATGCTCACTGAGTGTGAACTGACTGTCTACGACGACATATAAAGACTACCACCGGATTAAGTAAGTTGCAATACTTTCCGCCCGTTAATTTTCGAGACCACCCAAATATCTACAACTCACGGAATCCAGTCTCATAGTGCGCGATCTTTTTGGGTTATGGGGCACGATGCGAATTCACTACTAAGACATTAAAGAACAATCTTTACTGTGTTCACGCGGCGGCCGACACGGCAGTGCCTGCCCTTGGCAAGGCCTTGTCGCTAAGCGCAACACCGGCTTGTTCCAGAATGTATGCCTCAATCAGATTCGAAAACGGCCTCAACGCGTCCAAACTTCTAGGCCTGTACTTCTCGGCAGTTGCACTCGGCTTATGTCCCATGATCTGCGCGATAGCCCCCTCGGGAGCGCCAGCTGCTTCTCCCAAAAGTGAAAAGGAGCGTCGCAAACCGTGAATGGTCAGGCTGTCAATTCCGGCACTTTTCAGAGCCATTAAATGGCTAGCACGGGGGTCCACAAGACGCCCGGACTTGCCCTTACTGAAGAACACATACTCATTCAACCTCGAAAGACCGGATAGTTGCTCCGCCAAATAGGCCGTCAAAGGTATGACGCGAGTCAGTTCTACTTTGTCGGCGAGCGTGAGCTTGCGCCATTTAAAGTCGACGTCCGCCCACTTTAATGCCGCCAGCTCTTCACGGCGTGCACCAGTCAACAACAGAGCGCGCAAGTAGACGCTCGCCGATCGGTTATTTAACTCCTCTACTGCGCTCCACCAACCGGGAAGCTGGGCAACTTCAAGCGCATCGGTACGTCGATTGTTTGCAGGCAGGCACTCAACAATGGAAGCTGCTTTACCAGCATCCCTCTCAATCAGTGAACGGTAAGCCTTGCGAGCTGAACACCAGCGCAGAAATCCCTTGAACATCATGAAAGCTCGAGCAGCTTGGTACTTACTGATCAACGCCTCAGAGTCGAACCAGTCCTTCAGCGAATCCTCGCCGACCTCTTTCATTTTCAACGCTAGCAAAGGATAGATAGGGCCTTGGCGGGTCAGCCCCTTTCCTCGCTTTTTCTTCACGCCACCCGCGGATGCCATTAGTTCAAGATCGGCGCGGTATCCCGGCTTCCAAGCGTCCCGGCGTTTGGGCTTTCCTTCCCTCAAGTAAATCTCCCAAACTTCGCCCACGGTCAAAGCTGATAGCTTGTCATCGCGCTCCTTGGCGGAAGCAGCGGCGTTCTTTTCAGCATTAGCGGCAATGGCCTCTTGTTTGAGGCTTCGCGGGTCACGACCCTCATCAATCAGGCGCTGAAGCGCCCTCGCTTTTTCCTGAGCTTGAGAGATGCTCCATGCATCGGGGCTCCCAATCGTGACGCGAATGGTCTTATCTAGATGCCGTCCTTGGAAAACATACGCCGGCTTTCCAGCCTTAGTGACCCTCAACCCAAGTCCTGGGGTAGCGGAGTCCCACATGAAAACCTGAGGCTTATCCGGGGGACACTTGAAGTTGGCCACCCGGGCAGCAGTAAAGGAGATCCTCGCCATATCCAACCTTCTCATTGCGTTTACATCTTCGCCGATGTAACGGCGGATGTAAGCAAAATTTCGGAATATTGATCAACTTAATTCAACACTGCCACGGTCTTGCATGTGGCAGAATCATCATAACTCATTGATTTATAACAAAATTTCAACGAGATTCAACAATGTGGAATTGTTGTATTCTCTTTTTCGTAATGAGAAGGTCGGGTGTTCGATTCATCTCTCCGGCACCAAATGAAACGCCCCTGGCTGTCATGGTCAGGGGCTTTTTCATGTAACTAACGCGTAACTCTATCCAAATTATGCCTGTTCCCGACCTGGGTGTATCTCAGATTGAACTGGCTTCAAAACGGCACGGTGTCCAAATCCTTGCATTCTTGGGAATTCAGTCGATACGTTGTTGAACTCCCGTCTGGGCTCAAAACTTTCATTAGTTTGCGGTCGTTGCTCCAATCTTGAAGCTCCCCAAACGCTATTCCGTTTTTGAATAGCATCTCCCCCGCTGTCACGCGAGTACCATTTCGCAACGTCAGATGTTCAGCGGGAATATGTCTATACGTGGTTAGCGATTTTGAAAGCTCGTCAGATCGTTCCAGCTTGTTAAGTCGACCATCGAACGCCTCGAGAGCCGAAAGAATTAGTTTAGTGTCAGCAGTAATCGTTTGCCCCTCAGGAGGTTCGGCGGTTTTGATGCCCGCCAATTGAACGATAGAGTTCATAGCCTCAGGACCGCCCTTTGCGGTTTCCAAGATTGCCGAGGTGATTTTTGCGGCATCTTTATTAACTGCGTCTATTCGAAGCGTATCGTCATACTCTGCGTACCTAAGCCCCTGGATATCAAATATTTTTTCTGTCTTGCGATCTTTAATGAGCACCACAGGTTTGTTAAAGGCATGCCGTATTCCCAACTCATACATCACATTGGGGTTTCTTGAACTAAAGTCGCAGACCACCATTGCCGACTCCACTATCTTTTGGATAATTCCGACAACGATGTAGTCAGTTTTGACCGTGTCGTCTGCTCTGAGGGGCAAGTAGCCAGCCGCTTCAATTGCCGGCTTAAGTAAATGTTCATAGACGCGCCCAAAGTGGCCTGGCTCATAGCCAGGAGAATCCGCGATAGGCATTAGCACAAAACATATTTGGGGTTGAGCTTGAACCGACTTCTCTTTAGACATTTGGGCGACCCTTAATACTTGTTGACAGGATCAAATCTAACCCATTTGCGGCAAATTGAAGCCCCTCCGGCGCGACATGAGCGTAACGTTCCACCATCGATTGGGTTTTCCAACCGCCGAGCCGCTGCAACTCATGTGTTGGCGTACCCGCCTCCCGGTGCCAGGTAGCGAAGGTATGTCGCAGGTCATGCCACCGGAAATCATGAATCTCAGCCCTCAGCAACGCATTGCGCCATGCCTTGGTATTGACCTGAACAATCGAGTTACCTTCGTACGTAAAAACGTGGGTTGGGTGGTCGCCCTGCCTCCGCTGCAACACATCTAGCGCGGCCTCATTCAACGGTACAGAGTGCGGCCTGCCGTTCTTATGGTCGTTGCCTGCTACCCACAAATGACGACGTTCCAAGCTGATCTGCTTCCACTGCAAACGCGTCACATTGGCCTGTCTAAGCCCTGTCGCAACTGAGAATTGCGCCATATCCGCGAGGTGTGGCGGCAGTTCGGCCAGCAGTCGGCTGAACTCATCGCGTGACAGTGAACGAACTCGGCCTTCTGGATCCCGGAACATGCCGACCTTCGGAGCGCGATCAATCCACTCCCACTCGTTACACGCCTTCCGAAGAATGGTTCGCACCAGTGCCATATAGCGATTAACCGTGGCCGTGCTGACGCCCTTTCCTCTGACCACCCTGACATGATCGAGCAGCGCACGGTTAATGTCGATCAACTCTTTCCCCCCTAGTAGGGGCAGGAACCAGCGCAACATGGACTTGTCCCATTCATGCGTGCGCTTGTGGCTGGTTTCCTCCAGAAACTTGGCGGCAGCCTCGTCCCATGTGTAATGCGGCTTTACCCCGAGCTTGTCTTGCTCCCAGCGTTCAGCCATGAGCTTGTCGTGATACTTCTGGGCATCGCGCTTGATGCCTGTCCCGGTACTTTTGAAAAACGGTTTTAGCTCACCCTTGATCGGCGCGAACTTGACCCACCAATACTTTTCTCGTTTGTAGAGGGTCATAACGCCCCCGCCAGTTCACGATCAAGCATCGTCGGGTTTTGCTTGACGTGATAGCTGTAGGCGTCAATGCGTGCAGGATACCCAGGACGGCGGAGGCTCTCGACAACCCCAGCGAAATCGCCGCCGAGAACGTCAAGCATCAGATTGATGGTCTTGCCGCAATGCCGTTTTGCGTTTTCGACTGCGGTGTCATAGGCGATCTGCCCACCCTTGGCAATCGTCTTGATGACGGACTGCTCCTCAGTGAGGAAGGCAAGGCAGGGATAGGCTCCCGCCAGATAGTGACCCGGACGCGTGAGCACGTCGTAAGGGATGTAGCGATCCTGCGCACGCCATTCGACCTCGATGCGCGTCCATGGGCTGGTAGCTTCCCCGAGCTGCTTTCCTTTCTCGTAGATGCGTGCATATTTGCCGCTGGCCCGGTTGCCTATGCCAAGCGTTCGCCCTTTAGTGGATGCCTCCCCCTCCAGCCAATCACCAAACAGCGTGTGCGTCGGTTTACGGCCTCCAGCGTTGAAGCCCTCCCCCCGGTACTGATCGACGGCCCACGCGATGCTGACGAGCTTGCCCTCCATGTCGTCATAGGCAACGTCAGCGCGCTTGATAACGGCCTTGTGCGCGTCCAGCCACACCGCGAATGCAGGCCAGTCCTGAAGCATTGAACAGCCCTTGCCCATCAAGCTGAAATAGACGCGCCCTCGCTGGCTGTCGCCACCCCATGCCACCATTCCAGCGCCATCGCCGAAACGTGCCGAGCGCTGAAATCCGAACAGGCCTTTGCGTTGTTCGACCGAGCCGATGTCAAGGAACTGCGCCATCTCCTGCAACACCCATACATAAGATTTTTCGTCGGGCGGAACGACTGAAAATGCAAGGGCATCGATGAGGGCTGCGGATGAAGGTACAGCCTCGTTAGTGTCGATCAATCGAGTTTGTCGCTGTCGACTACCAAGCTGAAAGGCAATGACCCGCTCCCCGGTTTCGCGGTCTATCCGCAAAACCTCAAACGAGCTATCGACCTCTTTCTTTCGCCCCGTGGTTACTACACGGGGGAACGGCTGCGCCGAGACGTCAGCCTGCGGCAAGCCGGCTGCGGCGCAGCAGTGCCCGCCGATCAATTGAGAATGTATCGGTACGAAATCCATGCGAACTCCAAAGAGTTATGGATTCGCGAAACATCAAGAGGAAGCGTCGCGAACCCAGGTAGAACAGGGGATTCGCAACGACATATGGTGTGTATCGGATGTCCAAGTAGTGCCAGTGTTGCAATGGCAATCATTTACTCGGCCGAGCGCATCATTCCAGCGCGACTTGATCTTAAGCGAATCTCTCATCAAATGTCAAACCACCTTGGCGTCTTGCTCGTCAGAGCCAATGTCGTCAGGTGCACGGAATGAATAAGTGATTCGCTTTGACTCAGCGTTGTAATCAACGATCACTTTGAAGTTCTTACCAAGCAACCCGGCAATCATGGGGTCGTTGGACAGATCATCAGCAAGCTTCATCACGTAGGGCTCCATCTTGTCTTTGTGCCACCGACGATAGGGAATGGTCAGCTTGCGCTTACCCGGCGCGTTCATTGGATCGCCCCGATTTGCTTTTTAAGGCACGAGGAAACGTTAGCTATGGATCGGGAATTGGGGCCGCGACCAGTGCAAAAGGTCCTCGGGCTGCTTAATGCGGGATCCGCCTCGCTTCGCTTACATGGGGGGGAACCCCCCATACCCCCAAAGCGGACAACTCGAAGCCACACCAATAGAACCAACAATTGCGCGACCGACCGGAGCGCCAGGCGCTTGGATAGGGACTGCGGATAAGGGCTAGAGACAGCCCAATTCACGGTGGGAGAGAGGGGCCGCTCCACCCAACGAGGCACATGAATACTTAGCTCTTTCATACGTAACTCCAATGTTGCTAATTGACAGCAAAAATCGGATTACGCGTTATGACCTCAGAGACGAGGACAGTCTAGGAGCCGTTCGTAATGAGAAGGTCGGGTGTTCGATTCATCGCTCCGGCACCAATAGATACAGTGATTTTCTGCTATCAACTTAGTATCAATCCTTTTTTCATTTTGTTGCTGCGTAGCCTTTAGTACCGGTTTTGTACCGTGTAGCCACGTAGCACTTCCCCAATAGGCTGTCATGCCGGGCGTGCCGACTTCTTGACTGTGCGGCGCTGCGCGTTCTGTGCTTGGTCAGTGTCCTACGGCCAGTCATCTTGAGCGTGCCCCCAACCAGAATCAGGGCCTCGCCCGCTTCGCGTGCATTGGCCACACGCAGTCTGCCCTCTGCCCCTCCCCTCCGAGGGAGCGCCCTCAGCCCACGCGCCACGGTTGCTTTGTTTCGCTTCGAAGGGAATCACCTCTTGACTTCCTCTGACGCGTAGGGCGAAATTCAGGGCTTCCTCTACAAAAACGAGCCTGCTATGCAACTATTCCGACCGCGCCTTTACACATTTAGTCTCGCCCTGCTGCTGACGGCCTGTGCAAATTCACCGGGCCCAGGCGGCTCCTTGTTCGGCCGGGATTCGCAAGGCGTTTCCAGCGAGCGGCTGGGGCGCATTGCGAGCGTGGTTCGCGCCGAAGTAGACAAGGGAACCTTTCCCGGCGCTGTGACGCTGGTCGCCCGCAACGGCCAGGTCGTGCATTTCGAGGCACACGGCTACCTTGACGCTGCCAAGACCAAGCCGATGACTAAGGACGCGATTTTCAGGCTTGCGTCGATGACCAAGCCGCTGGTCAGCGTCGCCACCATGATGCTGGTCGAGCGGGGGACGTTGAAGATCAACGACCCGATCTCGACCTGGCTGCCCGAGCTGAAAGACATGAAGGTCGAAACCGCTGCCGGCGATGTGGTGCCGATCCGGCCCGTCACCGTGCAGGACCTGCTGCGCCACACCGCCGGCATGGTTTACGGCGGCAGCACCCGCTCGCCGCGCATCAAAAAAATGTACGAAGAACTCAATATCGAAGCACTGGAGAAGGACATCACAGCCGGCGACATGCTGAAGAACCTCGCGACGATTCCGCTCGCGCATCAGCCTGGCACCTTCTTCGAATATTCGATTTCGGTTGACGTGCTCGGTCTGCTGCTGGAGCGGGCGACGAAGAAGAGTCTTGATGTGCTGCTACGCGAGATGCTGACCGAGCCGCTCGGCATGAAAGAAACAGTCTGGTGGGTGGGTGCTGACAAGCGCGCACGGCTGGCCGAAACGCTGGACAGCGATGCGCAAAAGACCGTCATGCTCAAGTCCTATCGGCAGTACGACGACCCGGCCGTTAGAACCTACCTGAAAGGCGGCGCGGGCATGGTCGGCACCACCGAAGATTACTTCAGGTTTCTGCAGATGGTCGCCAACGGCGGTGAGTATGCAGGCCGCCGCTACCTGTCGAGAAAAACCGTCGAGTTCATGCTGTCGGACCATACGCCCGGCATGGGCGGCACCACCTTTGCTTCAACCGGTCCGGGCTATGGCTTTGGTCTCGGCTTCGCAGTGCGGGCGCAGGACGGCTTTTCATGGACCGCCGGCAGCAAGGGCGATGCAATGTGGGCTGGTGCATGGGGCACCAGTTTCTGGATAGACCCGAAGGAAAAACTGGTCGGCATTTTTATGGCGCAATCACCGTCGAACCGGGTGCAGACCCGAATGCTGTTCAAAAATGTGGTTTACGCGGCTGTCGTTGAATAAGCTGATCGGATAGGCATCTCAACCTTGCGCCTAAATTCCCACGGTGCAACTTGTTCCACATCCCGCCATAGACCAAGCTTCGCCGCTCTGACCTCGATCTCAGCCGCTGCATAGCTCTGTTGGTCAGTAGGTGACTGCTCCCGCTGATACTGCTTGTAGTGCCAGGCCAGGCCGCGTTTGACCTGCACTAGGTTGAAATCCAGACCGGCCAGCAGCACCTTGCCGACCTTACGCCCGTACTTGTCATCCTTGACCCGCTCGACCGCCACAGATTGACCGGGGGCCATATCGACCAGACTCCGCTTAAAGACATTGCCGAATGCTTGCCGCTTTTAAGGCGCATCAATGCCGGTTAGCCGTATTTTGTGCTGGGTATTAGTGTCGTCCAGGACTGTGATGGTGTCGCCATCGGCCACATTGATGACCTCGCCCAGCAGGGTATCGGCCTGTACCTGAAACACCAAGCACAGCGCCAAGGCAGTGACCACCGTTTTGAATTTGATGATGTTTTCAAAATGGGAATTTATTCTGCGCGTGGGATACAGCGTAGTTTCTTGTCTACACATGCGCCAGACTTTTTGCCCCCCGGCCCGGCGCCAGCTTCACGGACGGCTCACCGCACTGCCTTCGTTCGCACAAGAATTTCAGCTCCGCCGGCTAGCTTCTTAACTGACAAGTTGGTTGAAATGCTGAAATCTCGAATGGAGTTGGAGAAGTTGTCTGTGATTTGCAGCTTCTGCAGCTTCGCCATCCGCTGAAGATCTGCGTGAGAAATAACGGCCGCGCCGCCAAACACTGCTCCACCGTCTTTTGTCTTTTGGACTAGCTTCCAAAAATCGAGCGGTGTAGGCTTGGCCACGTCGCTCATGAACTCGACCTCCAAGGGCTCCCCGACGGGGAAGGCACTTTGGCGGTCGATTCCAGCCGCATTTTTGGCCAACACAGCAAGCACAGTGACATTTACTCCGGCGCCGCTGTTTTTCATGATCAGAAGCAGATCGGTGGTGGGGCCCAATGCCTGCGTAGAGTCGGGTCGCGAGTCAAACCGCATCACTTCGGCGTAGGCCAGATCCGACGACGGCGAACGCTTCCGCCTACAGTCAGCCCCACTGCTCTCCCCTATGCTTTTAAGGGCAATAGTATCGATCGAGCAAGAGGATAAATATGGCGTTGCGGGTTTATCTGGTAGAAGACGACGATTTGATGAAAAAGCATCTTGTGCACACCCTGTCCAGTGAAATCAGCATTGAGTGGGTGGGGGTCGCCGAAACCGAATTAGAGGCCAACGACTGGCTGGAGCGTAACCCGGCTGGCTGGGACATCTTGATCGTGGATCTTTTTTTGCGGGAAGGCACGGGCGCAGGGGTGCTGCGGCATTGCCAGCAACATGCCGCTAACCAGGACGTGGTGGTCATCACCAACCACCCGATCTCCTCTCAAGTGACACATTGCCGTTTGCTTGGCGCCAACGCCGTCTTTGACAAGTCCACAGAATTGGGTGACCTGATTGCTTACTGTATAGGCCGGGCCAGTTACGCGGCGGCGCCCAGCACGCAACGCTCGCTCCAGTAAGGCAACGACGCAAACGCCAGACAGGGTGCTGCCAAATACGCGCTGTTGCGTGACGCCCGCTCAAGCGCC
>Ga0326733_1000575_pt1 | contig 10531 bp, 7 predicted proteins | sample 14_GP2_308_FD_207946 | JGI IMG/M metagenome (GOLD analysis project Ga0326733, IMG submission 207946) | Glacier ice microbial communities from Ngari, Tibet, China - 14_GP2_30.8 | ecosystem: Environmental > Aquatic > Freshwater > Ice > Glacier | place: China: Ngari, Tibet | collected 2018-07-17 | reverse complement strand
CTTTTGGTGTGCGCCCTCGCAGGCACAACTGCATTACCAACCGAGGCCCAGGCGGCCGAATTGCGCGCCCAGACTGAGAACATGATCTACCGCTACTTCAGCAATCACGATTGCGAAAGTGCCGTCAAATTACTCAACAAGAGCCTTGCAGAAAAAGCGCCGGAAACATACCTGCTTGCCGGAACGATGTACGAAGACGGCATCTGTCTGAAAAAAAGCTGGGAAAAGGCGATCTACTACTATTTGCTGGCAGAGCAGGCGCCGCTGAACCCGAAGCGTCCGCAAACCAAGCGGAGGGCGCTCTCGCGTATTATTGGTACGCTCGCAATAGACCAGCGCGACCCTGGCACTGCCCTCTGGTGGGCCAGCAGAGCGAGCAATATCGGGCCGGCCGCTTGCCACGGCGCCGACCATCTGCGCGACGATCCCGACGCGTTCACCGCGGCGTTGAACAACTGGGGCGCAGCCAAATTATCTGCCTGTGTCTATACGATTGGCTTACTGCACCGAATATCCGGCGATGTGGCGTATCCCCGCGACGCGGTCCAGCAGGGCATATCCGGAACATTTGAAATGACGTTTACACCCTCGCTGGGCAGCATCAACTGGCGCACTTTAGATAGCAGCCGCCTGACGGTGTCCCATTTGGCGCAACCCGGCAATACTGAAGCCAGGCTGGTAAAGAAGCAGTTTGTCGACTACTTTGAGGCGATCAGCAAACGTGCGTCGGCAGATTTCCCCAAGCCGGACAATATTGACCCAGCTTGGGAAATCAAGGAGCAGTTCAGTTTTGAAGTCGGATTTGAGTAGGCAAAACGGCGAGGGACGGTTTCCAATCACCTGACTAGAGCGAATAAAGTGGGTCGGGAACTTTGTTGCTAAGTCTTTGATTTTAAAGATAGAGCATTTTTCGACGAAGTGGGTCGGAGCGCCGCTAATCGACGGCGCCCTTTATTATCGAGCGATTAAAGTTGGTCGGGCAGCCTGCGGGTTGTGCTGCAGTGCTGGACGAGGGACCGGGGACGAGCAGACTGCGAACCTGAACTTTCGCGGGAAGGCAGCAATGAGAGCAAGGCTTATACAACCTGATAGAGCGCCAGCAGCGAGTGCGCAGTGAGCGCCGATCCTTTTTTGAAATTTGCAAGCCGCGGCGCTACGCCGGGAAATCCTCGCGGGCTGGCCCTATACTTGGTGGTCGCGTGGCGTATCGCCCATTTGATGCGCAAAGGCCGCACCTGTCCCGACCTGGACGCCAAGCTGTTCTTCGATCCGGATGAGATTCAGGTCGCCTATCTGCTCAACAAGACATGGCGCCGCCCGCGCCGCGCCTGGATGAAGTGCTGCGGACGATCGACGGGTCGGCGACTTCCTCGCACGAAACAGCGATGGCGAAACAGGCCCGAACGATCTGGGAGGGATTGCGTGATGTCCCTGCTTCTGCTCATACCATCAAGAACCTTCGTGAAAAGGGCCTGCTATCGAGTTGTGTTTAACGAAGTGGGTTTAGTGGCGCATCGACGTCGCCGTTAGCGCGGGCGTCGTGGCAGTGGCAGTGGAGCGAGGTCTGGCACACAACAGCGTGCAATTAAGATAAGTATTTATTACTATTAATTGAATGCTATTTTGTGGTGTAATGCCACGTAGAAAACTTCCGACGAACTTCAATACGCTATTAAGCAGGAGTGGACACGCATGTTAGACCTGCTCAAATTCTTCACACAGGATACCCGCCTGCTTCAGCTTACAACTCCTTTGGGAGGTGATAAGTTGATCGTGGAAAGCATGCGTGGCGAGGAGGGGCTGAGCCAGTGTTATGAGATCAAGCTCAACGTCTTGTCGACGGACGCCTCCATTTCGGCGCGATCTCTACTCGGGCAACCGGCGCTGTTGGAACTGCTAACTTCCAAGAGCCGGAATGAATTGCGTCCTTTCCACGGCCATATCACATCGGTAGAAGCGGTGAAGGCCGACGGCGGCTTAGCCCGGTATGCGATTACATTGGGGCCCTGGTACGCATTTTTGGCCCACGGCCGCGACAGCCGGATTTTCCAAGACAAAAACGTATCCGAGATTCTGACTGCGATCTTCGGCGGCTGGCAAACGCTCGGCAAGCTGGTGCCTGCATGGCGTTTTGATTTGCGCGATCCGAGCATCTATCCTAAACGCAGCCTGACGACTCAATACCAAGAAAGTAACCTAGCGTTCGCCGAGCGGTTGATGGCTGAGGAAGGCCTGTTCTATTACTTCGCCCATTTCGGCGATGCAGGAAGCCCCACCCTCGGCAGCCATATCATGGTAATCGCTGATCACAACAGTACATTCAAACCAAATGCCCAGGCACAGGTGAGATTTACCCAGCCTGGGGCAGTGATGAAGGAAGACAGTATCGACCGCTGGCGAATTGAATTGAGGTCGATTACAAATGCCGTGGAAATGCGAAGCTGGGACTATCGTGCTATCAGCGACCGTCCAGTTGGTTCAGTGAGCGCCTTTGCTGATTCAGCCGCGCCCCTAACCAGCAATGATACGCCCGGTGCGTATGCGTACGCGACACGTGACAATGGTCAGCGGATCGCGGACAACCAGATGCAGGCGTTCGATACGGCGCGTGAAACGCACGTTGGCGCAGGTACGGTGCGTACGCTATCGCCGGGAACGACTTTCACTTTGCACGGGCAGGCCCAGCTTGATTTGGCTGACCACGACGACGATCGCACTTTCATTGTTCGGCGTGTTGTCCACTTGGCGCATAATAATTTGAGCATGGAGACCAAGGTTGAGGTCACCGAGCTGCTGGGTCGGTCACCTCTCGATGGCCTCATAGACATAGAATGCAGCGACAGCTTGCACACTACTGGTGTCAACAAAGGCGAACGTCCGCTGTATCGCAATCGTATCGACGCCATTCGTAGCAAAGTCCCATTCCGCAACAGTACGATCGATGGACATGGACTTCTTCTCAATCCGCGGCCGAGCGTGCAAGGACAGCAAACCGCTATCGTTGTTGGACCAGAAGGGTCGGTGATTCACACCGATCGCGACCATCGAATCAAAGTGCAATTTCATTGGCAGCGCGGCGGCGCCAACAGTGGACTCAGCCACAGCCGACTAAATCATCCCGCGCCGGTTGGCCATACGGGAGCTCCCGGAAATGAGCAGGCCGGCACATGGGTGAGGATTGCCACTCCAATGGCGCCTATTGCTGGTGCCAATTGGGGCTCGATGGCAGTCCCACGAGTTGGTAGTGAAGTGCTGATCGACTTCATCGACGGAAATATAGATAGACCGGTTGTCATTGGCAGTCTCTACAACGGTCAAGGCCAAGTGGACGAACAAACTAACAGAGTCAATCACGGGGCCGGTGTGGCAACCGGGAATGCATCGGCGTGGTTCGCCGGGGAAAGTGGCGCCCATGCGCACCCCGCAGTACTGTCTGGGTTCAAGAGTCAAGCTATGCAAACTAGCCAGAGCGGTACGGGCGCTTATAGTCAACTCGTGTTCGACGATACAAAAGGACAAGCGCGCTTGGCGCTGCAGCGGCACGCCAGTGCGCACAAGGGCACAGATGAACTTAATCTTGGCCATTTCATTCATCAGACGGACAACCAGCGTCTTCAGGGAGCCGGCTTTGGCGCTGAGCTCAAGACTGAGCACGCTGCATCTTTGCGCGCCGGCCGGGGCTTGCTTCTTTCTACGAATGCGCGCAACAACGGTAGTGGCATTCAGCTCGATTCGCGAGAAGCGCAAAATCAGATCGAGGCTAGCCATAAACTGCAAGTCACCATGGCTGCAACAGCTCAAAAGCACAACGCGCAGCTCAAAGATGAAGAGGGAAAAATAGAAACGGCTCAGGCGAAGCTACCGGCGATCTGCGCATTGGACCGGAGTTCTAAGGTCATCACCTCGCAAGATGGTAGCGAGAAGGGCGAGATGTCCGGCGCCGGCGCAGGTCGAGCAGTCGCTTACAGCGAACCACATATGCAATTGTCAAGCCCGGCCGGATTTGTAGCTAGTTCGCCCGCAAGCGTGATTTTGGCAGCCGGTAGTACCAGCAGCATCACTGCGGCGCAGGATATTAATTTCGCGGCGCAGGGCAATATTTTCCACGCTGTGAAGGCAGGTATCAGTCTGTTCACTTATGGCAAGGCGAGTAACGCGACCAAGCCGAATCAGGAAACCGGAATTAAGCTTCATGCAGCCAGTGGCATAGTTAGCAGCCAGAGCCATTCCGGCGAAACTCGTGTTACAGCCGATAAAGCAATCACAGTTGCGAGCGTCACCAAGAGCGTCAGCGTGGCCGCCAAGAATCACATTATGCTTACAGCCCAGGGCGCCTTCATCAAGCTGGAAGGCGGCAACATCATGATTCACGGGCCAGGAAGGATGGAGTTCAAGGCAACGATGAAGGAGTTGACCGGGCCCGCATCAAGCACCACGGCTTTTCCTCAATTCCCGCGGACAAAATTGAACATCCAACGAAAAAAAGGCTTTCGGTTTTCGTATTAGTTATTTACGGTTGCGAAGCCAAAGAAAATTCTATGCTAATCAGTCCTCCATTTCTGCCGGTCGTAAATGGCGTTGCGAATGACGAATGGTTCGATACCGCGATGGCTGCCGCCCCAAATCGCGAAGGAGCCTACCCCATCACCAGCCATCTCGGCTGGCATGGCGGGATTCATCTGGAAGCGCCGCAGGCGAACGGAGCAGCGCTACCCGTCCGAGCAATTGCCGATGGCACTGTTGTCTACGTTCGTCAACCGACTGCGGTAAGCCACGATGCCGCTCACCCGCTGAACTATTCGGGCGGGCAACACGTTGCTGGTTGGACGAGCGATGGCTGCGTCGTCATTCGGCATGAAACTGAAATTGGAGAGGGCGACGATGGAGTAATCAGGTACTTCTCCCTGTACATGCATCTGCAAGAGATCGAAGACAAGATCGCTTCAAAGAAAATATACAGGAAAGACAAAGTCGGCAAGAGTGGTTTGATATATGGAAAGCCCGGCCGTATACATTTCGAAATCATCTGCGATGATGAAAACCTGAAGAAGATCGTTGGCCGAGCAAGCGGCGACTTATCGATTGCAGCGGACGGTCGCAGCACTACAATTTATGGTGATATCCACTATCACTTACCTGCGGGGACCCGATTCATGTCTGCTGCGCCGGGGGGCACATCGGCACCAGCCCTCGCCTTTACGTCCACGGAAGAAATGTTTGTCGGAGTCCGTTTTTCCGGCCATGGCTTCAATAGTTCCTACGACAAAGATGGGGCACCAATAGGGACACCAGTGCAGGAAGATGATTATGAATATGAACTTTTTACGAAAGCGTCAAAAGTAAGCGCGTCGAGACCTAGCGCTGCGTTTGAACTGCTTCGCTTCGGCCGCATCATCCGAGCCGGGGAACTACCGTTACAGAGTGTCTCGAACTGGCGAAAGGTAAATTATCCGGGCGGGCGCGGTTTCGTCGATCTCGCAGCGCCAGCCATCCATAAATTTTCCGACGCTGACTTTCCACACTGGCGAGGTTGGAACCTAATCGACGATAGCGCCGATATGGACAGTCGTGTTGACTCGCCCACGATCAAGTCCTGGCTGGACAAAGATAAGGACGGCGTGCTTTTGTCCGCCGAAGCAGTATCCGGCCTGGCTGATCCTGAAATTCAGAAGAAATTGAATCGAGTTATTTGCAAGATCCCGACTGAGTGGGAGAGCGCGACAGTTGACAAGAGGTGGGGATGGTTGAAGGAAAAAAGCGAAGCAAACTTTGACGTCTTAAGTGATGATGATTTCTTGGAACTGAAGAAACACATCGAAGCTCTCAGCTTTTGGGAAGCAGCTAGTCCCCAGCTCGATGGGCTCAGCTCAACTCACTGGCATTTTCATCCAGGGGAATTCATTCGTCACTTCAGGAAGTGTGGCTGGTTAAGCGAAAAGGAATTAATTCAGGCTATCCCGGTGTCGGTCAAGAAGTTGTCCGGACCTGTTTTTCACCAAGAAAACATTGGATCGAACGCGGCAATTCAGCCACGTATAACCCGTTGGAAATTGCCCCTTAACCGTGCGCTTAGAAAATACAATATGGACCAGCCTTTGCGCCGCCTGTATTTTTTCGCAAACGTGTGGGAGGAGACAGGCTACCTCCGCCTGATGGTCGAAGGTAACGGAGCTCAAGCCAGCTACGCACCCTGGTATGGGCGGGGACTCATTCAACTTACCCACCTAGGAAATTACAAATGGTACGGCAAGTACCGCGGATTTCCATCTACACTGTCTGCCGGGCCGTACGCCGAACTTGGATGGGACCCGGATCAACTCATCTCTAACAACGACGACAATTGTATGGATACCGCGGTCTACTGGATTAATCCATCTGCAACTGCAATTGGAAAGAATATTTTGCGTGAAGCGGACACAGGGTATTCCCAGGCGACGAGCATGCAAACTGCGAAGGGCACAAATGGCAATGTCGCTACCAAAAACCTCAACGGACTCGACGCAAGGTTGCAAATTGCCGTATACCTGAAGCACGCTTTGCTCGACGCGGTCCGAGATGGAAATTCAGAATCTATGACCTTCGCTTGGCGCAAGAGCAGCGCAAAGACAGGCACTGCAGTTGTAAACGGGCAGGTCAAGCACTTTTACGAAGACCTAAATCACACTATTGATGTGAACATTACGCCTCGGAGACCTAATCCATGAAGTTATTTTTTTGTTCGATCTTCTTCTCTTCACTCGTATCGGCGTGCCCCGCCGAGAGCGTTCTCCCTTCGGACGCTGTCCAGGCGCTCTATAAGAATTCTGAAGTCCTTCAATACATTTGTGTTGAGAATCTAAATTGTAGTGCAGACGAATTTATGAAGGGTCTTGAAGTCAAAGAAGTTAATTTGAGTTCGATCCCTCGCGAAAGACGCCGTGCATTATTAGTCGAGCCGGTTAAAAAAGGCCGCCAATTTTTTTCCGCAGTTTTCTTAGTGAAAGATGGGGAATCTCGAATGGTGTTTTCTCCTGACACCACGCTCAGCGGCCTGAAGATTCTGCCCATCAGCAAAAATCGGCTCTATATTTTGCGCGGTACGGAACGAGAATCCAACGAAGCCTGGAAGGAGACTGACTACGGTTTCGACCGACAATCACAGCAATACAAGCAAGTCGCAACTCGCTGCTTTCGGGAAAACGATGGGAAATCGATCCAAGTGAAATGCGGCTAGTATGTAGACGCGCACTTCTCTCAGCGACTGACGCCGGATTTACCAAGCTGCACGCGGACGGTACCCCGCGCCCGGTGCTGGCACAGGACAATGGAAAGACAAAAACGGCGCGCCTGTGGACCTACGCCCGATGACAGGCCGGTGATGGGAGGGAGACGCTTATAGCACAGATGGCTCGACGCCGTTCAGAACGCTCGGAGGCTTCGCAGAGCCCGCACGACAGCCCGGCCAAATCTCTCGTCCAGCATAGCTGCGGCCGTCAATCGTAATGAAATAGATCATGCTGCGAGCCTCTAGTTGGTAAAGAAACTCGCGCCGGTCGCCCTTCCCATGGACTAAGTTTCTATCAAAGGCCCACAAACTCACTCACCAGCTTGTCACTTTGATCAAGCACTCCAACGCGCTTCCCCTGCGACCTCGCCGCTGCCACGACATCATAGAGTGCTACTGCTCTGCGCAAGATTTGGCTTTTAGTAGTACCACTTGCTATGGCCAGATTCTCTAACAATTCATTCGCCTCGGGCGACATGTCCAAACTGACCCGTACAGCTGCCGCGCGCTTTTTCGTCTGCATAATTCCTCCCACGTAATTTCTACACATATTTTACACATAAATGACGGATGCTTTCGATTACCCAGAGAATTCTTTCGCCCTCTGTAGGGCGCGTTCGTCAAGTAAGGATAGCTTTTGGGTATTCCGGTCCATCGTGACCAGCGATTCCGGTCTATCGTGACCGGTCATTCCGGTCCATCGTGACCACTCATTCCGGTCTATCGTGACCGATTTCGGCCGCCACCGGAATCGGCGGTCACGATGCCGGAATCAGCGGTCACGATACCGGAATGGTGTCGTACAGCACCGAAATGATGTTACGCATATAGCAACCGACCGAGTACGCTGCCAGCTTTTGTCTGGAGACAGCGTGCCGGTATCAAGGATCAATATGCGTAAGGTAAAAGACGTATTACGTTTGAAGTTGGACGCCAGGATGTCGCACCAGCAGATCGCCGCCGCGCTGGGGATATCGAAGGGTGTCGTCACCAAGTATGTTGGCTTGGCCGCTGCCGCAGGTCTAGACAGGACCGCCGTGCAGGGCTTGGACGAGGCCGCGCTGGAGCGGCGCCTACTGACTGGGCCCGAGCAGCCACGTGATCACGTGCAGCCTGATTACGGCCGCCTGCATCATGAACTGCGGCGCAAGGGCATGACGCTCATGCTGCTGTGGGAAGAGCACCGTGCTGACTACGCGGATGTGCAAACCTATAGCTACTCGCAGTTCTGCGAAAACTACCGCCGCTTCGCCAAGCAGCTCAAGCGCTCGATGCGCCAAGTACACCGCGCCGGCGAGAAGCTGTTCATCGATTACGCCGGGCCCACCATCGGGCTCACCGACGGCAGTCGTGCCCACATCTTCGTTGCCGCCTTGGGCGCCTCCAGCTACACCTTCGCCTGCGCGACGCCACGCGAGACGATGAAGGACTGGCTGGAGTCGACAGCACGCGCACTGGCCTTCATCGGCGGCGTGCCGCAACTGATCGTGCCCGACAATCCGAAGGCTATGATCGCCGACGCCAACCGCTACGAACCGCGCAGCAACGACACGGTGCTTGACTTCGCGCGCCACTACGGTACCTCGATTCTACCGGCCCGTCCGCGCCATCCACAGGACAAGGCCAAGGCGGAATCGGCGGTGCAGATCGTTGAGCGCTGGATCATGGCGCGACTGCGTCACCAGCAGTTCGACAGCGTGCACGAAGTCAATCAGGCTATGGCGCCGTTGCTCACACGGCTCAACGAAAAGCTGTTCCAGAAACTGCCAGGCAGCCGCGCCAGCACCTTCGCCGAGATCGATGCACCTGCCTTGTTACCGCTGCCGCTACAGCGTTACGAGATGGCGCACTTCAAGACCGTCAAGGTGCACATCGATTACCACGTCGAGGTCGAGCGCCACCGCTACAGCGTGCCCCACTCGCTGGTTGGGCAGGTGCTCGAAGCGCGCATCACCACGTCGGTGGTGGAACTGATGCACCGGGGGCTGCGGATCGCCAGCCATGCCCTCAACGCCCGCCAGGGAGGCTTCACAACGACGGCTGCCCACATGCCCGCCGCGCACCGGGCTCACATGGAATGGACGCCGACCCGGTTGATCCACTGGGGACAAAGCATCGGCCCTGCCACGGCCGAAGCAGTGACGCGGCTGATGGCCGAGAACAGGCATCCAGAGCATGGATACCGCGCCTGCCTTGGTCTGCTGTCACTGGCCAAGCGCTACGGCAAGGTGAGGCTTGAGGCGGCGTGCATGCTGGCGTTGCAGATCGGCGCGTGCCAGTACCGCCATGTGCGCGACATCCTCACCAACAACCGCGACCAGAGCGCGCAGGCTACCGCTGGGGAGTGGGTCAGCCCCGACCATGCCCACGTCCGCGGACCTGGCTACTACCAATGAGGACCGACGAGATGATGATGCACACCACCCTGGCGCAACTGCGCTCGCTAAAACTGGACGGCCTGGCGGCCGGCCTTGAAGAACAACTGGCACAACCTGGCATGGCCGCGTTGAGCTTCGAGGAGCGCGTCGCACTGCTGATAGACCGCGAGGTCCATGCCCGCAACGACCGCAAGCTGGTGCGGCTGCTCAAGAACGCACACCTCAAGTACGGGCAGGCCGCAATCGAGGACATCGATGCCCGCTCCGGGCGCGGTGTCGACCGCCGCGAGGTGATGAGTTTGGCCCTGGGCGAATGGGTCAGCGCAGGCCACAGCGTGTTGATCACCGGCCCGACCGGCGCCGGCAAGTCGTGGCTGGCCTGTGCGCTGGCGCAGTACGCCTGTCGGCGTGGGCACTCGGCGATCTACCAACGTGTACCCCGCTTGCAGGAAGAACTGCGCATCCGGCACGGCAGCGGGGCCTTCGGCAAATGGCTGCTGCAGCTGGCCAAGACCGACGTACTGGTGCTCGACGACTGGGGCATGGGCGCCATCGACAGCATGACGCGCTCGGATCTGCTGGAGATCATTGACGACAGGGCAGGCAGCAAAGCGACGATCATCACCAGCCAACTGCCGGTCGAACACTGGCATGCATGGATTGGTGACGCCACCATCGCCGACGCCATCCTGGACCGCATCATGCAGCGCAATCACCGCTTCACACTGACCGGGGATTCACTTCGGTCCCAACGCCCGAAAACTAGCAAAAAGGAGAAAAGTATCGACCTATCGTGACCGCAGCCCTTACAATTTGAACGCGTAACATCAACGAATGCGCAGCGGTCACGATAGGCCGGAATCAGCGGTCACGATGACCGGAATACACA
>Ga0326733_1000574_pt1 | contig 10537 bp, 13 predicted proteins | sample 14_GP2_308_FD_207946 | JGI IMG/M metagenome (GOLD analysis project Ga0326733, IMG submission 207946) | Glacier ice microbial communities from Ngari, Tibet, China - 14_GP2_30.8 | ecosystem: Environmental > Aquatic > Freshwater > Ice > Glacier | place: China: Ngari, Tibet | collected 2018-07-17 | reverse complement strand
GTCGATATTCTTGCCGATATCCACGCACGAGACGAACGCGACAGCACCCGCGCCGACGCGCCGTTAAAGCCAGCCGAAGACGCGCTATTGCTTGATACTGGCGATTTGACTATAGGCGCAGCCGTTCAAGCCGCGATAGCACTAGTGGAGTCTAAGCTCCGCAAAGGTTAAACGGCGGGGCGTTGTTCAACCAACCCTCTTAAAACGAGCGCCTTATTGCTATTCGGGCAATGGGGCATTTCTGGTCAAAGACCATCGGAACCAACCGATTGGCCGGATAAAAAGCAAGTAAGGAATTCCTCAAACATGGCAACTTCGCCAAACCCGACCCGCGACGATTTCGCGGCAATGCTCGACGAATCACTCGGCGGCGCAGATGGCGGCTTTGAAGGCCGCGTAGTAAAAGGTACTGTAACCGCAATCGACAATGACCATGCTGTCATCGACGTCGGTTTGAAATCAGAAGGCCGCGTGGCTCTCCGCGAATTCGCGATGCCCGGTCAAAAAGCCGATCTTAAAGTAGGCGACGAAGTCGAAGTTTTCGTCGACCGCGTGGAAAATATGAACGGCGAAGCGATGCTCAGCCGTGACCGTGCCCGCCGCGAAGCTGCATGGGACGTGCTCGAAGGCGAATTTGACGCTGGCAACCGCGTTGACGGCACGATCTTTGGCCGAGTCAAAGGCGGCTTCACTGTCGATCTGGGCGGCGCTGTGGCGTTCCTTCCCGGTTCGCAAGTCGATGTCCGCCCGGTGCGCGACGTTGCGCCACTTATGGATATCCTCCAGCCTTTCGTCATCCTGAAAATGGACCGCAAGCGTGGCAATATCGTCGTGTCGCGCCGTGCGATCCTAGAAGAAACCCGCGCTGAACAGCGTTCGGGCCTGATCCTCAACCTCGTTGAAGGCCAGATCATCGACGGCGTCGTCAAGAACATCACCGATTACGGCGCGTTTGTTGACCTGGGCGGCATCGACGGTCTGCTTCACGTTACGGACATCAGCTACAAGCGGATCAACCACCCGAGCGAAGTCATCAACATCGGTGACACCGTCAAGGTTCAGATCGTTCGAATCAACAAGGATACGCAGCGCATTTCGCTCGGCATGAAGCAGCTGGAAAGCGATCCTTGGGATGCAGCGGTTGCCAACTATCCGGTCGGCACCAAGCTCAAGGGCACCGTGACCAACATCACCGAATATGGCGCATTTATCGAACTCGAAGCCGGGATCGAAGGTCTTGTCCACGTTTCGGAAATGAGCTGGACCAAAAAGAACGTCCATCCGGGCAAAATCGTTTCGACATCACAAGAAGTCGACGTTGTCGTCCTCGACATCGACATGGAAAAGCGCCGCATTTCGCTTGGTCTCAAGCAGGCACACGACAATCCATGGGCGTCGTTCGCTGATCGCTTCCCAGTCGGTTCGACTGTCGAAGGCGAAGTCAAGAACGCGACTGAATTCGGTCTGTTCATCGGCCTCGAAGGCGACGTCGACGGCATGGTCCACATGTCCGACATCGCGTGGGGCATCACCGGCGAGGAAGCATTGCACCTTCACCGCAAGGGCGAAACGATCAAGGCGATCGTTCTCGACATCGACGGCGAAAAAGAACGCATCTCGCTTGGCATCAAGCAGCTTGAAAAGGGTGCACCATCGGCCGCAGGAGCAGCTTCGGCTGGCGGCCTGAAGAAGGGTGCGACGGTTACAGTCACCGTGCTTGAAGTTCGCGATGGCGGACTTGAGGTTCAGGCTGGCGACGATGGTGCAACCGGCTTCATCAAGCGTGCCGACCTTGGCCGCGACCGCGACGAACAACGCCCCGACCGTTTCCAGGTCGGCCAGAAGTTCGACGTTCAGGTTGCTGGTTTCGACCGTTCGAAAAAGCCGAACTTCTCGATCAAGGCGCTTCAGCTGTCCGAAGAGAAGCAGGCTGTCGAGCAATATGGTTCGTCCGATTCGGGTGCGTCGCTTGGCGACATCCTCGGCGCAGCGCTGAAAGACGCGAAGAAGTAGGTTTTGGCAATCTAGCCAAATTTGACCTTTTCTCACAGAAAAGCCCGCCTCTTTCGGGAGGCGGGCTTTTTCTTTGCCCGTCGCAAACCGAAAAACAGGAACGGCATTGTAAAATGGCAAATATTCTGCCAGAAATTGTTCTCCAGTCCAATGACAGGTGCTTTTGGTCGCTTAGCATCCCGATTGTCGGACACTGGACCAATTGCACACGAAGGGCGTAAAATGATCCGGTCCGAACTGATTAAAAAGCTTGAAAGCGAAAATCCAGAGCTCAAGACTGAGGAAATCGAAAAGATCGTCGATCTGTTTTTCAACCAGATCATGCAACGACTGTCCGATGGCGGGCGGGTCGAGCTTCGCGGTTTTGGTGCGTTTTCGACGCGCGATCGTGACTCGCGCAAGGGCCGTAACCCGCGCACTGGTGCATCGGTAGATGTTCCGCCAAAGCGCGTTCCCTATTTCAAGCCAGGCAAGGAAGTGCGCGAGCGGCTTAACAAATAAGCCGGAAGTGCTTGACCGACGTGGGTTAATGCTGTTTCGAAAGCCCCAAGTGGATGTGGCGGAATGGTAGACGCTACAGACTTAAAATCTGTTGTCCGTAAGGGCGTGCGGGTTCGAGTCCCGCCATCCGCACCATATCAATTTCTCGGCGCTTGCCTCCGGTAGCTTAATGCCTCGGCAATGTGGATTCGCCCGACATTTTCCGCACCAGCTAGATCGGCAATGGTCCTCGCCACCCGCAATATCCGCGTATAGCCTCGCGCTGACAGCCGCATGGCCTCGGCGGCTTGTGCCAGCAGTCTCTGTCCCGGTTCGTCGGGTGTAGCATGTTCCGCCAGCGGATCGCCGTCGAGTTCGGCGTTGGTCCGCATATTGGTGCCAGCCAGCCGTTCGCTCTGCACATCGCGCGCTGCTCTGACCCGCGCCGCGACTTCCGCCGACCCTTCGGCAGGCGGTGGAAGCACGAGATCGGCGGCGCTGACCGCCTGCACCTCAACATGAAGGTCGATCCGGTCGAGCAGCGGCCCCGAAATCTTTGCCTGATAGTCAGCTGCACAGCGTGGCGCTCGCGAACACGCCAGAGCAGCATCGCCCAAATGTCCGCAGCGGCACGGGTTCATTGCCGCGACTAGCTGGACGTTGGCGGGGAAGGTTACATGGCTGTTGGCACGCGCTACACTGACGACGCCGGTTTCAAGCGGCTGACGGAGGCTGTCCAATACGCCGCGCTGGAATTCGGGCAACTCGTCAAGGAACAGCACGCCCAGATGAGCCAGACTAACCTCGCCCGGTCGGACCCGAAGCCCGCCACCGACCAACGCGGGCATCGAAGCACTGTGATGTGCGCTTCGGAATGGGCGTGTCCGGATCAGCCGCCCACCCTCCAGCGTTCCGGCGACCGAGGCAATCATCGACACCTCAAGCGCTTCGCTGGGGGTCAGCTCTGGCAATATCCCGGGCATACAGGCCGCAAGCAATGATTTGCCCGCCCCCGGCGGCCCGACCATGCTCAGATTATGGCCGCCAGCCGCCGCAATTTCTAAAGCGCGTTTCGCGGTCTCCTGCCCTTTCACTTGCTTCAAATCCGGTCCATGCGCGCGCGGCTCGACAATGCCCGGTTCGGGCGGGCGCAATATCGCCTGCCCCTTAAGGTGGTTGAGCAACGCCAGCAGGTCTGGGGCAGCCAAGACCTCGATCTGCCCTGCCCATGCCGCCTCCGCACCCTGCGCCGCTGGGCAAATCAGCCCCATTTCGCGCGACGAAGCGTGGAGTGCGGCCAACAAAACACCGGGCGAAGCGGCGACCCTGCCGTCAAGCCCAAGTTCCCCGACTACGACATAATGCGCCAAGCTTTCCGCATCTGCCAATCCCATCGCGCCGAGCAACGCGAGCGCAATCGGCAGGTCGTAATGCGAGCCTTCCTTCGGCAAATCTGCTGGCGACAGATTGATGGTTATCCGTTTAGGGGGGAACGACAAGCCAAGCGCCGAGATCGCAGCCCGCACTCGCTCGCCGCTTTCGGCAACTGCTTTATCTGGCAAGCCAACGATCTTGAAACCAACCATTCCGGGTGCGACCTGGCATTGTACCTCGATGGAGCGTGCCTCCAGCCGGAGATAGGCAACGGTCGAAACAATCGTCACCATTCGGAGTCAGTCCTTTATTAAAAGTCGGCTCCCGTCGCACCTAATGCTCGGAAAAGCGAAACGGGAGCCCAGCCGATTGGTCCAGAAACCGGCGAACAACGGTTGATGCGGATTAAGCGGATTGGGCAAGCTTTGGCGGTTGGTATACCAGCCGTTCACACATGTTTTACGCGAGGCATCCAGCGGCAGAATATCGATAATGCTGTCTTAACCTGACTCAATCACTACTCCGCAATCGGTCACCCTACAAATAGCGGCATGATGAGTGTCGCATCCTTTCGCATATTTGCTTTCAGTGCTTTGGCGTTGATGTCGACAAGCGGGCAAGCGCTTAGCTCCGTCAGGATCGAGACCGAGAGTTACGAATGGGCCGACGACGGTTCCACAGTCGCCTTAGCTCCGCAATCCGAAGCCAATTTTGGCCCCTTCAATGTCGTCGCGCGCGACCGGGTCGAACTCAACGGAAGCATCGAAAGCGACACCCCTACGCAATTCGCTGCAATGCTTCGCGCTTTCCCGACGATCCGCCAAATCGACATGGTAGACTGCCCCGGCACTGGTGATGACGAGGCCAACCTTGCGTTGGCTCGAATGGTCCGCAAAGCAGGGATTGCGACATTCGTCCCCAACAATGGTTCGGTTCGCTCCGGCGGAGTTGAACTATTTCTCGCCGGCGCCAAACGCAGTGCCGCGCCCAATGCCGAATTTGCAGTCCATAGCTGGCTCGACGAGGATGGCATGGAGCCCGATGATTATGCGGACAGCGACCCGGTCAACCGCGAGTATCTTAATTATTACCGCGAGATGGGAATGAGCTACGAAAAAGCCAAAGCCTTTTACGCCATGACCAACAGCGTGCCGCACAACGACGCGCTGTATCTGAAGCCGCGCGATATCGCGGCGTTCATCCCCCTCGACTGAACACTCGGGCACCAACCCCGATTAAGTCCAAATGCGGTCCGTTTCTTGCTTGTAACGGGGTCGTGCATTTATTTCATATTGTGCTTATGCTGCCCTGAGCTTGAGGGAGAAAGCTAATGAATAAAGCGCTATTCGTGAACCTGCCGGTCACTGACCTGCCAAAATCGATCGCCTTTTACCGAGCACTCGGCTTTACCATCAACCCGACATTCAGCGATGATACCGCAGCAGCGATGGTCTGGAGCGACTCGGTTTCGGTTATGTTGCTAAATCATGAGAAATGGACGAGCTTCACCGACCGCCCGATCTGCGCCGTGGGTAGTAGCGAGGTGTCTTTGGCGCTGTGGCTCGATAGCAAGGCCGAGGTCGATGCGATGGTTGACGCCGCCGCCGCGCACGAAGGCACCGCAGACATCAACCCCGTTCAGGACCATGGCTTTATGTACGGGCGCGACCTGCTCGATCCCGATGGCCATGTCTGGGGGCCGTTCTGGATGGATATGGCGGCCTTTCCACAGAGCACGTAAAAGGACAATATAATGGCATATATAGACGGATTCGTGATCGCCTGCCCCGAGGCAAACAAGCAAAAATTCATCGATCATGCAAACACAGCAGACAGCGTATTTATCGAGATGGGAGCGCTGCGAGTCATTGAATGCTGGGGCGACGATGTTCCTGAGGGAAAGTCCACCGATTTCCGCAGGGCGGTAAAGGCGGAGCCGGGCGAAGCTGTCCTGTTCAGCTGGATCGAATGGCCTGACAAACAAACACGCGATGCGGCATTGGCAAAAATGATGGATCCGGCAAATCCCGACCCGCGCATGGACCCGGTGAAAAATCCGATGCCGTTTGACGGAAGAAGGATGATTTTCGGCGGCTTTGTACCAGTGGTTGAATTTTCGAAATAGGAGAGAACCAATGGCAAACAAGCATGGTGATTTCATATGGTATGAATTGATGACATCCGATCGTTTAGCCGCAGAAGCCTTTTATGGCCCGCTTTTCGGCTGGCATTTCGGCGGCGATGAAAATTACCGGCATATCGAAGCCAGCGAGGGCATGGTTGGCGGAATCCTGCAACTGACCACCGAAATGGTGGCGGGTGGAGCGCACCCCGCATGGGTCGGCTACATCCTGGTCGATGATGTCGACGTGAGCGTCACTGCCATCACTACCAACGGCGGGCAGGTTCATATGCCAGCGCGTGATATGGCAGATGTCGGACGGATTGCGATGGTCGCCGACCCGCAAGGTGCAGCATTCTACGTCATGAGGCCAAGCCCGCCTGAAGGTCGCGAGGACGGGGAAAGCCACGCCTTTTCCTATGATCGCCCGCGCAAGGGCCATTGCGCTTGGAATGAATTGGCAACCACCGATCCAGAGGCAGCTAAGTCATTTTACAGCAAGCACTTCGGCTGGAAGGTCGATGGCGGCATGGATATGGGCGAGATGGGTATGTACGAATTTTGGGGACCAACCGATGGGCGGGGTATGCTCGGCGCGGTGATGCCCAAGATGCCCGAAATGCCGGTGACGGCGTGGACTCACTATTTTCGAGTGCCCGATATCGGTGCCGCAGAGCACATGATCTCCGCGAATTTTGGCAAGGTCATCCAACCGCCAATTGAAATCCCGGGTGGCGAATTCAGTATGGTCGCCATCGACCCGCACGGTGCAGCGTTCGGGTTGGTCGGCCCGAAAGTCGGCTAATCGACAACAATAGGGAGAGGGATTATGGAAAACACCGCACCACGCTGGCTAACATGGGTCAGCATACTGTTCGTGGTTTGGAACCTGTTTGGCATCGCCGCTTTCATTATGCAGTGGAACCTGACCGCAGCAGACATTGCTAAGCTTCCGGAAGCGCAGCGGCAAATGTGGGCCCAAATGGGCGGCGTTACCTGGGCCGCTTATGCAACAACGGTGCTTTCCGGAACATTCGCCGCCGTGATGCTCCTGTTTCGAAAAAAACTGGCGGTAGGCGCATTCCTGCTGAACGTAGCGGCGCTGCTTCTGCAATTCAGCAATCCGCTCAGCTTTGCTTACGGGGCGGGCGAAGGGCAAATGATGGTGTTTCCTCTCTTCATTATCGCGGTTGCCATCGTCGAACTATTCCTGACACGAAAATGGCGTAAACTGGGTTGGCTAAATTAGGGAGAGCAGTAATGACAAAGGCAATGTATATTTTCTCGGGCACGGCAGCCGCGGTAACGCTGGCAGTGACAGCTACCGCCGCCATCAACAACAGCACTCGGCCCGCCTCCGATATCGAACGCGATGCGGCTCGCAAACCAGCAGCGATGCTTGCTTTTGCCAAGATCAAATCTGGCCAGACAGTTGTCGATATGCTCCCGGGCGGCGGTTACTTTACTCGCCTGTTCGCTCAAGCTGTCGGCCCCAAGGGAAAGGTCGTCGCCTTGGTTCCCGATGTCTACGCCGCTGCGAATCCTAAAATGGGGGCTGGCATCCAGGCGCTTGCCGCCGAACCGGCATATTCGAATGTCGAGGCTGCGATCCGCAACTTGCTTCAGGTGGGAGCACCCGGCACTGTTGACCGCGTATTTACCGCGCAAAATTACCACGACTTACGAAGCGCGAAATTGCCTCCACAAAGCGGAGAAGCCGTGAACCGGGCAGTGTTTTCAGCGCTCAAACCCGGCGGAATGTATATTATAATAGACCACAGTGCTGCTGCTGGTTCGGGATTGCGCGATGTCGACACGCTCCACCGCATCGATGCTGCGACATTGAAAGCCGAAGTAGTTTCGGTCGGTTTCAAATTCACCGGCGAAAGCAAGCTATTGGCGCTGAAGACCGATGATCGGACCAAAAGCGTTTTCGATCCCGCTATCCGTGGCAAGACCGACCAGTTCGTCTACCGTTTCGAAAAGCCCAAAAAATAGGAGCAGAGCAATGGCGAAGAACACAATTTGCCTGTGGTATGACGGCACCGCAGAAGCGGCTGCCAACTTTTACGCCGCAACTTTCCTCGACAGCCATGTCGGCGCTGTGCATCACGCACCCAGCGATTCGCCGGGCGGCAAAACAGGCGACGTGATGGTTGTCGAGTTCACCGTATGTGGCATCCCCTGCATCGGGCTGAACGGCGGTTCGTTATTTCCACAAAGCGAAGCCTTTTCGTTCCAGATCGCAACCGACACCCAGGAAGAAACCGATCGCTACTGGAACGCAATCGTTGGCAATGGCGGTGCCGAAAGCCAATGCGGCTGGTGCAGGGACAAATGGGGTCTAAGCTGGCAGATCACGCCGCGAGTTCTTACCGACGCAATAGCGCAGGGCGGCGACGTCGCCAAACGCGCTTTCGATGCAATGGCGATGATGGGCAAAATAGACGTCGCGGCCATTGAGGCGGCGGTGAAGGGCTGATGATATGACCGCTACACAAGGAAACGGCTGGGAACTCTCGATCACGCGGCTCATCGCCGCGCCGCCGGCAAAGGTTTGGGACGTGATGGCCAACCGGATCGACGAATGGTGGTGCCCCAAGCCCTGGCGCTCCGAGTTCGACACGCTCGAACGCCGCGCCGGTGGTGCGTCAAGCTGCACGATGTACGGCCCTGACGGCGAAGTGCATCCGCATCCCGGTTTTGTGCTTGCGTGGGATGAAGGCCGCCGGTTTGCGTTCACCGATGCAGTCATTGGCGACCTGATGCCAGTCGGTCCGTTCATGATCGGCATATGGGAAATTGCAGCAGAAGGTGACGGAACGCGCTACACCGCGACCTGCCGTCACTGGACCGAAGCAGATTGCCAGCGCCATGCCGAAATGGGTTTTGAAGAAGGCTGGGGCGCTTGCGCTGACCAGCTGAAAGCCTTGGCCGAAGCCTAAAAGTCCACCAATTCGTAATGCTTGGGCGGGGTGATAACCTCCATCCGCTCGGACAGCAGCGGGCGGAAACTCGGGCGCGATTTGAACATCGAATACCACGCCTTGGTCTGCTCGTATCCCGTCCAGTCGACACCACCGAGATAGTCGGCCACGGAAATTTGCGCCGCCGCCGCCAGATCGGCCATGCTCATTGTCGAGCCCGCCATCCACGCACGGTGATCGAGCAGGTAATCGATATATTCGAGATGCCCGTTGGCCAGCTTCATCGCCTCGCGCAGCACCTTTGACTCAGGCGGTTGCCGGTCGATCAGCCGTTTCTTCATCCGCTCGTGAAGCAAAGGCTGGGTCACATCGCCGTAATACTGCTCGTCGAACCACGACACCAGCCGCCTCACCTCGGCGCGGTACTGGGCAGTGCCGGGGATCATCGGATTGGCCGGCACCGTCTCGTCGATATATTCGCAAATCGCCACCGAATCGGCGAGCGTGATATTGCGCTCGACATCGCGCATCACGGGGGTTCGCCCCGCAGGGTTCATGTGTAAAAAATCGTCGCGCTGCTCCCACGGATTTTCGCGGACCAGGCTGTAAGCAACCCCCTTTTCGCCCAACAGCAACCGCACCTTGCGCGAGAACGGACAGAGCGGATATTGATGGAGATGCCACATAAGCCGAGTGTTAGGGACGTTGCCAGCCAAAGGAAAGGGGCCGCAGTCGCTATCGCGCCAAGTTTGTCTTTTAACCTGCGGCTATGCTGTCATGGGAACCGAAATATCGCGGGCCACCTACGCTCCGACCACCTTGTCCGCTGCGGTAACAGCATCCCGCCGGGCATCGGCCGACGCCGACTGCTTAAGCCGCTCGATCTCGTCTTCCTCAAGCGCCTCGATCCCGGCGATTTCATCGCGCGCCCGCGAAGAAGCGAGAACCAGCTCGTCAATTTTGGCATGCAGCGCCACATCGCGCCGGTGAGCATCGGCCTCACGCTCGTTTTGTTTGTTCAACACCATCTGGGTCAGCGTAATCGCTATAATAGACAACGCCGCGGTCAAAATTTCGACGGGTAATCCGGCGACAAACCAGAATATGCAAAACAGCAGAAACCCGACTTGCACCAGCGGGTTTGCGGCAAAGTCAGCGATCTTGGCCGAAATAAAGCAGCCGACGCGGTCGACAACACCTCTGCTCATTCGAAATTCCCTCCCTCAAAGGCCCATATCTCGGCATCATATTAGCCACCGGTTCCGGTTTTAACAGTCCCATACTAAATGAATGTTGAATGGCGGAAATGGCGGAAATGGTGCCCGCCCCCCGGACGAAGTCCGCAACAAAAAAATCTTCCGGGCATCATTTGACGCGCAGCGGTAGATGGTGCCGCAAAAGGACTCGAACCTCTCCGTTGGCGGACGCCGACAAACAAAAGACTCGCGTGGAGTTCCCCTTGACGATTTCGCAAGCGTCGATAGCGTGCCCCTGCGCTTCGCTACGGGAGTTTTTCCTAAAATCGTCCCCCGGACGATTTCTTGACGGAAAAACTGGTGCCCGCCCCCGGACGAAGTCCCCAACAAATAATCTTCCGGGTATCATTTGAACGCAGTGAAAA
>Ga0326733_1000573_pt1 | contig 10540 bp, 11 predicted proteins | sample 14_GP2_308_FD_207946 | JGI IMG/M metagenome (GOLD analysis project Ga0326733, IMG submission 207946) | Glacier ice microbial communities from Ngari, Tibet, China - 14_GP2_30.8 | ecosystem: Environmental > Aquatic > Freshwater > Ice > Glacier | place: China: Ngari, Tibet | collected 2018-07-17 | reverse complement strand
GTAGAGACACTGCGAGGCCGGGATGGAAACATCCCGGCCTTATTTATTTTTTGTGGCCCAAGGCTTGGTTAATCCTGGTTGAAGAATCAGCTTTCTCATTACCCCCAACCCCAAATATCATTTCAATATTATGCTTTCGACAAATCACCCCTTCAGGAATAGCTTTCTCTGAATCACGGTCGCCACCATTAGCAAAAATTAATTCATCATCAGGGTATTTATTAGCAATCGCCTCAAGTGATTTGATGACTGTCGGGTCATCGTCTAGCGCAACAATCACCTCATCAACATGGCGAAGTGCCGCTAACACTCGAGCCCTATTATGCTCGGGTAAAATAATTTTATCTTTTTTCATTACCTGCTGTACGTCGTTATTAACAATAACTACAAGCCTATCGCCTAAATCCTTTGCGCCCTCAATCATATCGAGATGACCACCGTGGAGTGGGTTAAAAAATCCGCTTACAATAACAGTCTTCATGCAAATCATTATAACGCAAGTTAAGTTGGTATAATAAGCCACATGAATATTATCGTTACCGGCGGTGCGGGGTTTATCGGCTCAAACTTCGTACACTACGTCTACAACCAGCGCCCCGATTGGCACATTACTGTACTTGATGCACTTACCTACGCTGGCAACCGCGCCAACCTTGAAGGCCTCGACCCTTCCCGTTTTACCTTCGTTGAAGGCAACATTACCGACGCCGAATTAGTAAATAAACTTGTCAGCGAAAATGACGCAATTATTCACTACGCCGCTGAATCGCACAACGATAACTCGCTACAGAACCCTCGCCCATTCCTCGATACCAACATCATCGGTACGTACACCATTCTTGAAGCAGTTCGTAAGTATGGCAAGCGCCTGCACCACATTTCAACCGATGAAGTATACGGCGACCTAGAGCTTAACGACCCAAACAAATTTACCGAAAATACTCCCTATAACCCATCCAGCCCCTACTCATCTACAAAAGCTGGTTCCGACCTATTGGTGCGCGCTTGGGTGCGCAGTTTTGGCGTTGAAGCCACAATTAGCAACTGTTCTAATAACTACGGGCCTTACCAGCATGTTGAAAAATTCATTCCCCGCCAAGTTACCGAAATACTTGAAGGCCGCAAACCAAAACTGTACGGTTCTGGCGAAAACGTTCGCGACTGGATTCACACTGAAGACCACAGCTCGGCCGTACTTACAATCCTTGAAAAAGGCACCCTTGGCGAAACCTACTTAATTGGTGCTGAAGGTGAAAAAGATAATAAAACGGTTGTCGAACTTATTCTTGAACTTATAGGTAAAGATTCAAAAGACTACGAACACGTTGCAGACCGCCCCGGCCACGACATGCGTTACGCTATTGATTCAACAAAACTTCGCACCGAACTTGGCTGGGCGCCAAAGTTTACCGATTTTGAAGCTGGTTTAAAGGCAACCATCGACTGGTATGCTAAAAACGAAGCTTGGTGGGCACCACAAAAGCACGAAACTGAAGAAAAATATAAGACACAAGGTCAATAAGTTATGGCCGATTCACTTGAATTTGAAAAAGAACTGCAACTACACGAAACAAACATCCCCGGTCTCGCGTGGCTTGACTTACCCGTTCACGGCGATACCCGCGGTTGGTTTAAAGAAAACTGGCAACAAGAAAAAATGGTCGCCCTTGGCTTACCCGACTTTGGGCCACGCCAAAACAACATTTCGTTTAACGCAACCCGTGGTACAACCCGTGGTATTCACGCCGAACCCTGGGATAAATACGTTTCAGTGGCTACCGGTAAAATTTACGGTGCTTGGACCGACCTTCGAGAGGGTAGTACCTTCGGCCAAACTTTCGAACTAGAAATAGACCCAAGCAAAGCTATCTTTGTGCCACGAGGCATTGGCAACGCCTTTCAGGCACTCGAAGACGGCACTGCCTACTCGTACCTAGTTAACGACCACTGGGTAGCCGGCGGTGAGAATTATGCGTTCCTTAACCTTGGCGACAAAACTGCTAATATTCAATGGCCAATACCACTTGAAGAAGCCGAGCTTTCAGACAAAGACCGTGCTCACCCATTGTTAGAAGACATTCAACCAATGAAGCCTCGCAAGACTTTGATTCTTGGTGCCGACGGGCAATTAGGCAAAGCGCTTCGCAACGAATTCCCCGAGGCAGAGTTTACCGACCATTCAACATTTGATATTACCAACCCCGAAAGCTGGGCTGGCCGAAATTGGCGACAATACCAAACAATTATTAACGCGGCGGCCTACACTAACGTCGACTTAGCCGAAACCGAAGGCCGAACTACGGCCTGGGCAATAAACGCAACTGCCGTAAAAGACTTGGCAAAACTAGCGACAGAGAACAGAATTACGCTCGTACATATTTCGAGCGACTACGTTTTTGATGGAACTAAAGCTATCCGCACCGAAGACGAACTATTTTCACCCCTTGGCGTGTATGGCCAAAGCAAAGCGGCCGGAGATATTGCAGCCGCGACCGTACCAAGCCACTACATCATCCGCACATCTTGGGTTATTGGCGAGGGCCGTAACTTTGTAAACATCATGCAGTCGTTAGCCGAACAAGGTATTGGCCCATCGGTCGTGAACGACCAAGTTGGGCGACTTACTTTCACACCCGACCTTGCGAAAGCAATCCGACACCTTCTTGAAACAAAAGCGCCAGAGGGCACGTACAACGTTACAAGCGACGGAGAACCAGCAAGTTGGGCAGATATTGCTAAACAGGTGTTTGAGCTGCTAGGGCACGATAAGGCGCGCGTCAAAGGCGTATTAACCCAAGAATACTATCGAGGCAAAGAAGGTATTGCTCCACGCCCCCTACAAAGCGTGCTCGGCCTTGCTAAAATACAAGGCACAGGCTTTGCGCCACAAAGATGGGATGCGGCGCTCCGTGAGTATTTAGAGCAACAAAATTCTTAACTGAAAGGAATCGTTCTTATTAAGAAATTTTGTTACTTACTACAACTCAGCTTCAACCTCTTCGACAGGCCTGCGCATAATTTTTGGATAGGCTGAAAATATTCGTTTATTATATTTTCGACAGGCTGTCTGAATTCTTACTTTAATATCTTCCGCTGAGATATGTCCTAAAAATATGTTCCCAGCGTACGAAGCGAGGTGCGTTGAAGGTCTATCAATATATTTTTCGAAGAAATATGAAGCTAGTGCAATAACGGGCAAAGAAGCGGCAAGAGTAAGCAATACGGATCTATTAAAACTCATCCCGAGGTTGCTATTGAAGAACAAAAAGACCGCCATTGCGAAAGTATATAGAACGATAAGATGAACCAGGTACATTGAAAATGTATACTTACCTAGCACCTTAACCGCCTTAAGCCGAAATAATTTTCCGATCTGGTCGGTGCCAAGAATAACCATCATTACCCCAATCGCACCTACGGTTAGATACATAGCGTTCCATTGAATATCAAAAGCACTCAATGTTAGGTATTGATATATCGTACCTTCTGTTGAACCAAGTGGAAACCCTGCCAAAAATAGCGAACCTGCCAAAAAAGGGAGCACGTACCACAAATTACGTGTACTACTTTTAAGTTTTCCATTAGCGTATAAATCCGCGATCACCATCCCGGCAACGAAAGCCAAGAACCAGGTATTAAATGTAACAATGCTAATAATTACATATCCAAGCCATCTATGTTTCTGCTTACCAAATAGCGCTATAAAGCCAAAAACGAGAAACGAACCCGCAAACTCATAGGCCATCGTCCATAAAACATTATTGAAGCTACTGCCACTAACCATAAAAATGTCGTATATTCCAGATTTAAGCGCCGAGAAAATATCGGGGTTAAATAGCCAGGTGCCCGCAAGCCAAGACGACTGCGTTATGCCTGCAACTGTATGAAGTTGCGAGATACCTAGTTTAATAATCACAAAACAAATTAGCGTAGCTGCAAGTGCTGGGAGCATAAGGCGAAGATACCGTTTGGCGGCCAACTTTCGGATTATCTCCATTTTTCCTGTCTGGAAAAAGCCAATACTTAAAACAAACCCACTCAACACAAAAAATATTGCGACTGCGAATGTTCCAGAGAGGAAGACCATAATTGGGTTACCGTAGAGGTTATCTTCAAAACCACGTGTTTGAACCTGGCCTGGACCAAGAAAAGCAAAAAGGTAAAACGCTAAAAGAAAATGATAGAAGACTACAATAACTGCAGCTACACCCCTCAAGCCCTCTAACTCATCGAATCGTTTATTTTGCATAAGCTTAGAACCTATTATACACCAACGCTTTTGTCCAATAACAAAGATCGATTTCTGCATTCGTATCTTACAAAGCTTCCTTGAACTTGGTAATATAGAACCAACAGGGCAGGCGAATATTTATAGCACAGCGAATCTTAACGAAAGGATACATATGAAAGGGATAATACTTGCTGGTGGTTCAGGAACCCGGCTTCACCCAATAACAAAAGGTATCAGTAAACAACTTGTACCAATTTATGACAAGCCTATGATTTATTACCCACTAACAACACTTATGTCGGCCGGTATTAAAGATATTCTTATTATTACAACGCCCCACGACCAAGCAGGATTCAAGAGCTTACTAGGCGACGGTTCTGATTGGGGAATTCAGCTCACCTACGCAATCCAACCTTCACCTGATGGACTCGCTCAAGCATTTATTATTGGCGAAAAGTTTATCGGTAAAGATAAGGTAGCATTAGTACTGGGTGATAATATCTTCCATGGCAATAAACTCGACGACTCACTCAAGTCGTGCGTAAATCCTGATGGGGGCACCGTTTTCGCCTACCAAGTGTCGGACCCTGAGCGTTACGGAGTTGTTGAGTTCGATAAAAATATGCACGCACTCTCCATCGAGGAAAAACCGGCTGCTCCGAAATCTAACTTTGCAGTTGTTGGTTTATATTTCTACGACAACGACGTTGTAGAAATTGCTAAGAATGTAAAGCCAAGCATCCGCGGTGAACTTGAAATCACCACCATCAACGAAGAATACCTCAAACGAGGGAAGCTACAGGTTACAGTGCTTGAAGATGGAGATGTATGGCTCGACACCGGTACGATTGACTCGATGTCAGAAGCTACGGATTACGTTCGGGTTATCCAAAAACGAACCGGCAAGATCATTGGCAGCCCGGAAGCTATCGCATATGCGGAAAGCTTCATTACAAAAGATCAGCTTAAGCGGTTAGCCGAGCCACTTAAAAAATCGGGCTATGGAAAGTATCTAGAAAAGCTGTAAATCATGGCTCTAAATAGCTTAATCGTCAAACACAAGCCACTTGTGAAGCAGTTCATAAGATATTTTGGAGTTGCTCTTGTCGGCTATATCGTCGACTTTGGAACTTTGATTCTACTTGTTCAAGTATTTAATCTTCATTACCTTGCTGGGTCGAGTACCGGGTTCGTATTAGGACTCATAGTCACCTACATACTCAGTAATATGTTTGTATTTGGTGAATCTAAAATTGAATCAAAATCTACTGAGTTTATAGCGTTTGCAGTTATTGGCGTTATTGGACTCGGCCTACTCAACCTCTTAATGTGGCTATTCACAGACAATCTTGGTATAAACTACATCGTTTCTAAACTAATAGCTACGATTTTTGTATATGCATGGAATTTCTTCGCACGAAGGTCACTATACAAGCATTAGCTATAAATTTCTTGAGCAAAAGTAACGGCTTTCTTAACCCGCTCGGCGTTTGTTCCGTCTTCACCTGGCCGCATTTCGATTGAAACAAATCCTGAGTAATTAATATCCTTTAGTGCTGCTACTGCCTCGCGGTAGTTAACGTCGTCTCTGTCTTCAACCAAATCAAGCATTGGTGCACTTACATGGAAGTGTTTTAAATAGCCTGCCCCGTCATGGATAGACTTACTTATGTCATCTCCTGCTAATGCCATACACGCAATATCAAGATGTAGACCAAAACCAGGATGATTCACCCTCTTCACAATATCAATCCCTTGCTGGGCATTGGTTATAAAATCACAGTTATACTGAGGCGCATTAGGTTCAATACAAAAAATGGTATTATTTTTTTCAGCCTCGATAGCTAGATCAGTAAAGAACTCAGCAGCTACAATCAACGCATCGTCATCTGAGAGCTCACCTTTCTGCCTATTTTTAGGTGAACCAAAAACCATTCTTTGCGCACCGGTCTTACCTGCCAATTTAATAAAATCTTTCAGATAGTTCGCCGTTTTACTACGGTTTTCCTCTGACTCAAATATCTTGTAGTCTGGATGAGTAAAAAGCATAGACTGAAATGCAACAATCTCTATTCCATATGATGCCCACCATTTTTTATATACTTCGATTTGTTCATCCGTCGCAATAGTTGGCTCATCCCAAGTTTTAGTAGGAGCAATTTCAATATATTTTACGCCTAATGACTGAAGTACTTCGGCTATTTGCGGCTCTTCATTTGATGTCCATGCGATATTTGAAACAGCTAACTTCACAACTGCTCCATTTCAACAAATTGTTTAATTTGATTAAGCTCTTCCTGCTTTGAGTATAGGTAGGGACCATCATGCCCAAATAAGCTACCGTACTTCGAATGCATATCCCAATGAGCAGGTGAAACGCCCTCGGGCTTATTAATAAAATCTTTATCGAAAGCCACCTTAGCGATTTCTTGCGTAGAAACCGGTTCCGTAGCAAGGTTTAGAAGCGAAATATTATTATCAAGAGCTACGTTTATGTCTTTCCAGATATTTTCCAAGTTGTAATACTGATACACTCCGTCGGAATGAATATTTGCAACGTTATTATCATGCAGTAAATCAAATATTACATTCTTCTTTAAGCCAGGCCCAAACAAGCCTGGAAGTCGAATAATTAAACTATCGAAGTTATTCTTGCAGAATCGTTCTAGGTAGTACCTATTCGCACCATAGGGCAACAAGCCCTCAGTATCAATTTGCGTATCTTCGTTCGCTTCATTTGGGTTTTTATAGACTCCCACTGTCGAGACAAGAACAAGCTTAGCTATTTTAGCTTTTTGAATATGTGAAATAAATTCATTTATTTCGGCAAGGTCTACTTCTGACTCTTGGTTAATGCGCCACATTTCAGCACGGTTAGCCGCACTAACCACTAGGTCGTATTCTTTTCCCTCGATATCGGCGATATTTTTACTGTTGTATAAATCGTCAAATGCAAATTGCGACGCTAAATTTCCGCCAACAAATCCCGTATACCCAATTAGGGCAGTCTTACCTTTGTTCATTATCTACCTAACTTCCTTTTTTCTTATATTTTCCAGATACAGCACTAAATAAAACGTTTAGGATGTGAATATTCCCTTTGATGGGGCTTATCTTGGTAGGCGTCTTGCCATTTTTTGGATAAGTACGAGTAACCGGAATTTCAATTGTCTTATATTCTTTTCTTCGAGAACTTTCGATAGCTAAATAGTAATGCAGCTCATAAGTCATAAATATATCTCTAAAAACAGCAATAGCATCGTCTTTTAAGAGCTTTGCACTGTAACCGCGAAAACCATTTGTCGTGTCTGTGTGGCGTTGGCGGGCTGCTAGGCTAATTAGTGGAGCGTGTAGAAGATGTAGCCCTAACTCACGAGAAAGGGGCGTGTTTACCGCCTTGCCGCCGGGAATGAAGCGTGAACCTTGAATATGGTCATATCCTAAATCAAGATGCTTAATAAAGTTTGGAATTGCAGATATATCATCTTTTCCGTTACCATCTATAACAATAACGCCTTTATATCCTTCGCTCAAAGCCCAAGCAAATGCCATACGCATCTGAGCACTCAATTTACCCTTACCTTTTTTAGTGAGGAGCGCGCGAACGTTTTGCTCCTTTAAGAAGCTTTTTTCTAGTGAGCCATCAGTGCTCCCGCCGTCTGCAACAACAATATCCACTTGATTGGAGTATTTTTTCATTTTTTTGAGTTGTTTTTGAATTCGTTCGCCTTCATTTATGACAAAAATACATACACAATAACCTTTGACTTTTTCAGACAGTACGTTTTCACTGAAATCAGGAAAATTCCAACTAGTTTTTAACGTTCTAATCTTGTCCTGTATTAAAATAGTTTTCATATTAACGTACCACGTTCTTTCTGTTGGTATCAGCTATTGCAACCGTGCTCGTTAACTCGTCTGATATATAATAGCTCGGCTCACGGTGAATTTCAGTTAATATCCTGCCAATATATTCAGATAACAGAATCAATACCATAAATAAAATGAAAAACATTAACGACAGCTGCATAGATGTCGATGTCCACCCAGCAGCAATGTCAGTTCTAGTAAGATTCAATATAAGGACATAGAACGCATACAATACGTTAATTCCACCGGCTATCACCGCCAACCACGTAACGAATCGCAACGGATGGGTTGAATAACTAGTGATAATTTCCAGGCCGTCAACTATTCCAGTCCTAAGTTTACGTTCACTTGCTGGGTTTTTTAAAGGTGCGTACGGATGTATTACATAACTCCGACCAATCCGTCGTGCCATATGTCTGACGTGGCGGCTGTGCCGACTTGATGAAGCCGTTAAGGCGTTTATGGCCCGGCGGCTGTAAGATGCATAGTAAGTCGCATTGAGCGGTATATCAATTCCTATATACTTTCGGTTATACCAGTAGAAAACTTTTCGGCCGATTTGAGTTCCAAAAACACTCTTTATCGGTACCTTGCTTTCACCTTGTACGACATCGTGCTCCTGGTTTTCTTTAATAAAAAAAGGTATTTCATCTATAGCATCGGTTGCGGGATCGAGTGTACAGACATAATCCCCAATCGAAACATCAAGCCCTGCAAAAATCGCAGTATCGTATTTAAACTGTTGAGACAAACGGATGAGCCTTATGCACGGGATACTAGCTAGCAAACCGGTAACTGCCGATAGCTCAGTGTCTGACGCTCCGTTATCTACAATTACTATTTCAAAATTCGTGTACGAATTATTTAATAGCTCAAAAAGCTTTTTTACGTACTTTTCGACCCCTTCTAATTCCGGCCGTAATACAATTACGGTTGAAACAAAAATGTCCTGTAGCTCAGCTGGTTGTTTGGTGAATTTATCAGTTTTTTTCATAAAATTTTATTAGCTCATCGTAAATGTCATAAATGTTATCGAGCTTTCCCCCCATTATACAGGCGTACCCCTTTATACTAAAGTGTGGTTTAAATAGAATCGGTCGACTATCGTCACCCTCGCTCTTCAGCAAGACAGTTTTAACTTCAGAGATAGACTCAACATATTCCATATCTTTCAATGCGGGTATATAACGGACGGCGTCGGCATACATTTTTTTGTAATTTGTTTTCAAGCCATTTTCCTTTAGGTATTCATGGGTGTCATAAAGTTCTGATCTCGTTTCGTCATCGTCCGACCACGAAGTATGGGGTGTGTAACGTACATGAGACAAAGTATGAAGACCCTTGGTAGGAAATGGCATGATTGAAAAAAACGGCCCATCCATCAAAGTAACACTAAATTTCTCCATTCCTCTGGGAAGCCTTACAAGGGCCATTTCTGCTAGTTCATGCTTAAGCGGTAGCAGCGGTAGTTTTGACTTTCGATGAAGGTGGTTCATCTGTGAATAAGTAGAGTTTATAACGGTCAACGCGGTGTACTCGCTCAAATTGGTCAATACTGAAATTCCACCTTTTATTTTTTTGATTAACTCAACACTTTCTGAATTATGTATTTTAATTCCAGGCTTTTCAGAAATACGTTTCAATAAAAGTTCTCTCAATATATGCGAATCGAATGCATACTCTTGCACCTTGAATACACTCTCGACTAGTTGAGGGCTAAACATCTGCTGTATATCCTGACTAGCATCTTCTATGTTTGAACTAATTTTTTTGACAAAGTTTAAAAATTGTTTTGAGTTTACCTTTGAAAGGACTTTTGAAATTGCATAGTATTTATCGAAGTTACTTACAATTGCATCTTGGTATTCATCAACAAAACGAGGAAAGTTTACGGCCGATCGCGCTGCGGTAAGAATACTTCGAGGGTAATGGTACCCGTTGTGTACTCGTGCTTGATTGACATAAGATGCGCGGGCCATCATTGTTGGTTCTTTCTCAACTACTAATATATTAGCTATAGCAAGTTCATCTCTCAAGAAAAGGGCTACGCTCAGCCCATAAAAACCACCACCTATTATTATCGTCTCGTAATTATCCATTCGCCTCATCCTAGTTTAGTCAGTCGTAAGAATTCTCTACGAGTCATTATATACTTACTCGTAGCATTTAATAATATACTTGTGAACAATACTTTGTATCGGCTATTATAAGTCTAATGAAAATAACGTCTTTAACCAATCCAATAATCAACATATCGAATCTACTTTTGTCTATAATAATCGCATTCGTCAGCTCTCACATTATAGACGCTCTGATAAAGCCGTCCGAATCATACGGAATCTTAAACACTTTCACCGCCAATGGATTTAGTCCAGAGCAAAATTATGCAAAAATAATATGGATATTAATCTTCTCTGTTGTTTTCTACTACTGTATTAG
>Ga0326733_1000572_pt1 | contig 10544 bp, 5 predicted proteins | sample 14_GP2_308_FD_207946 | JGI IMG/M metagenome (GOLD analysis project Ga0326733, IMG submission 207946) | Glacier ice microbial communities from Ngari, Tibet, China - 14_GP2_30.8 | ecosystem: Environmental > Aquatic > Freshwater > Ice > Glacier | place: China: Ngari, Tibet | collected 2018-07-17 | reverse complement strand
TCAGCGATTATGTCGATCGAAATCTGGCCGACCGGTTTTCAGCACTCGATGGCGTAGCGCGCGTGTTTATCGGTGGCGAGGCACGACCGTCGATGCGGGTCTGGCTTAAGCCCGATAGGTTGGCGGCCATGGGGTTGACCCCGGGCGATATCGAAACTGCGCTCCGCACTCAGAATGTCGAATTGCCAGCGGGCAGGATAGAGTCCGCCGACCAGAACATCACTCTGCGCGTCAACCGCCCGTTCGCGACTACCGAGCAATTCGCGCAGCTTGTCGTTTCGAGGGGCACCGACGGCTACCTGGTCAAGCTTGGCGACGTTGCGCGGGTCGAGACAGGTGCAGAAAATCCTTATTCGGCATTCCGGCTGAATGGCGCGTCGGCACTTGGAATGGGTATTGTCAGGCAGTCGGGTGCGAATACTCTGTCGGTCGCTGATGGTGCAAAGAAGCTTGCCGAAGACATCAAGCCAACGCTGCCGCAGGGCATGACGCTAACGGTGGGCTCAGACGATTCGCTTTTCATTAGCCGCGCCATCGACGGGGTATGGACAACGTTGGCCGAAGCAGCGGCGTTGGTAGTGCTGGTCATTTTCCTGTTTTTGGGAAGCTGGCGGGCGACTCTTATTCCCGCGATCACCGTGCCAATCTGCCTGCTCGCTACTTTTGCGGTGCTGTGGTTGCTTGGTTTTTCGATCAACCTGCTGACGCTATTGGCGCTGGTGCTAGCTATCGGCCTCGTTGTCGATGACGCTATAGTCGTGCTCGAAAATGTCTACCACCGCATTGAGCAAGGTGAGCCGCCTTTGGTCGCGGCGGTCAAGGGAACGCAACAGGTTGCCTTTGCAGTCATTTCGACCACCATCGTCGTTTGCGCCGTGTTCGTGCCAGTGATGTTTCTGGCGGGGCAAACGGGATTGTTGTTCCGCGAACTCGCTGCTGCGATGATCGCCGCTGTCGCTTTTTCCGGTTTCGTCGCACTTAGTTTGGTGCCGATGCTTTGCTCGAAGCTGCTCCGAAACGAAAAGCGCGGACGGCTTGCGACATGGGTCGATGACCGGTTCCAGAGGGTCGAGAATAGTTACTCGGGCTTTCTCGGCAAGGTTATCGCTAATCCGCTGGTTGCCCTGCTCTGCATCCTTGCTTTTCTCGGGATCAGCGCATTTCTGTTTACCAACCTGCAATCTGAACTGGTCCCGGCAGAAGACGTGGGGATATTGAGCGCTAACATCGCCGCCCCCGAAGGTACCGGCTACGCCGCGATGGACAAATATATGCTTGATGCGTCAAAGCCGATGATGGCCTTGCTCGATCAGGGAACGGTCCGCTCAATAATCCAGCGCACCCCCGGCGGTTTTTCAGCAAGCGACGATTTCAACGGCGGCAGCTTCACTGTCTTCCTGAAACCTTGGGAAGAACGAACCGAAAAAACTGAGGACGTAGTTAAGCAGGTCAATAAGATTCTAGCCGACCTGCCAGCGGTGCGCGGTAATGCAACTGCACGTTCCTCCATCGGCCGCGGCCGCGGGCAGCCGCTGAATTTCGTCCTTGCAGGTTCGAGCTATGAAGGGCTGAGCGCCGCGCGCGAAAGGATTTTAGCGGCGGCTCGCGACAATCCCGGCATCATCAACCTCGATTCCGATTACAAAGAAAGCAAGCCGCAAATCCGCATTGATGTCGATACCCAGCGTGCTGGCGACCTCGGTGTATCAGTAGATGCAGTAAGTCAGGCGCTTCAATCGTTGCTCGGTTCAAGGCGTGTCTCCACTTATATCGACCGCGGCGAAGAGTATCGCGTGATTGTTCAGGCGGATGCGGTCGACCGGGCATCACCCGAAAATCTGGCGGCAATTCAGGTTCGCGGTCGCGACGGCGCGCTGGTGTCGCTGGCCAATCTTGTAACGATCAAGGAGGCGGCGGGCGCTCGCGATCTTGGACGCTACAACAAATTGCGCGCGATTACCCTGTCGGGCGGTCTTGCACCGGGCTATACCATGGGTCAGGCACTAACATTTCTCGAAGAGCAGGCGGCAACCGCTCCCGAAGTGCTGGCGGTCGGCTATCGCGGCGAAAGCCAGGCATTCAAGGAAACCGGCGGTTCAATCGTTTTGGTGTTCATTCTCACCATCGTTCTGGTTTATCTGGTATTAGCAGCGCAATTCGAAAGCTTTGTCCATCCGGTGACGATCATTACCACAGTCCCGCTTGCGGTTGGTGGCGGCATCATCGGGCTGGCGCTGGCGGGTATGACGCTCAATCTCTACAGCCAGATCGGCGTTGTCATGCTCGTCGGGCTTGCCGCCAAAAACGGCATCCTCATCGTCGAATTCGCCAACCAGTTGCGTGACGAAGGCAAGGATATTCTCGAAGCCATCCAGCAAGCTGCAGCCCGCCGTTTGCGGCCCATCCTTATGACATCGATCGCGACGGTATTCGGCGCCGTGCCACTGGCGATTGCTGGCGGCGCTGGCGGTGCAGCGCGGTCTGCAATCGGGGTAGTCATTGTTTTCGGGGTCACACTGGCAACGCTGATTACTCTGGTGCTTATACCGATCATTTACTCGTGGTTCGCAAAATATACGGGCTCGCCCGACGATGTATCAAGAAAGCTAAAGATGCAGTTAGGTGTTGAATGACTGGTCAACCTCGAAGGTAGAAATAGTGTCGTCTACGGAATTCGAACCCTTAACTTGCTATTATCAAAACAAAGTGAACATCGTCCAAATGTAAGCGTTGTGGAGGCTGAAGGGTCATGCCCGTTACCAATGTAAGCTAGAAAGCATGAACATGGTAGGAAGTCCTACATCAGCATAACTTGTTGTTTCTTTCACAAGCTGGCCCCATTGATAGCCCCCGTTGAGGGCCACACCCGCAATCAGGTGATTCAACTACAACGTCGACTGTCTGGTTGTGGGCCGTGTTCTGAAATTTGGACTTTGCGATCGTTTCCGACATTAATTCAAAAAGGATCAAGTCCGGTGACAGAATTTGACGGATGGCGTGTACGTTCACCATATTACAACGAAACACATGAAGCTGTCGCACAAAGCGTACGTCGCTTTGTCGAGCGCGAGATTGCACCGAACATTGATCGGTGGGAGGTCGAAGGCGAATTGCCGCGCTCGCTGCATCTTGCGGCGGCGGAAGCCGGTATTTTGGGCCTCGGTTACCCGGAGGAATTTGGTGGACACAGCAACGGCTTCGACATTTTCCATGGATTGACTCAAACCGAAGAACTTTGCCGCACCGGTGCGGGCGGCCTTAGTGCGTCTCTTATGACTCATGGGATTGGACTGCCGCCGATCCTGGCAATGGGGTCGACAGAAATGAAGCAAAGGATAGCTCCGGGAGTGTTGGCGGGTAAGACACTTATTGCTCTCGGCATCACCGAGCCGTCTGGAGGCTCCGACGTAGCCAATCTGAAGACAAGGGCCGTTGACCATGGCGATCATTATGTTGTGAGCGGCTCAAAGACCTTCATTACAACAGGAATGCGAGCCGATTACCTGACAACAGCAGTCCGGACCGGCGGTGATGGAGCGGGCGGTGTTTCTCTGTTGCTTGTTCCGATGAACGCGGCGGGTGTATCAAGAACCCGTCTCGACAAAATGGGGTGGCGTTGCTCAGATACCGCCACAATTCACTTCGACGACGTGGTGGTTCCTAAGGAGAACCTGATCGGGTCTGAAAATGCCGGGTTCATGGGCATCATGCTAAATTTCAATCGTGAGCGACTTGGGATGGCGATGGCATGCTGTGGCTTTGCTCGTGTTTGCCTCGATGAAGCTGTGGTATGGGCACAGCAGCGCGAAACCTTCGGTAAAGCGCTTGTGAAACACCAATCGATCTGCATCAAACTCGCCGATATGGCGCGCCAGATTGCCGCCACGCAGGCTTGGGTCGATCTGTGTGCCTGGCAGGTGCAAAATTCTTGTGGCCAGCCGGCCGATTTTGCACTTCTTAAAGTGCAAGCGACTCAAATGCTCGAACGGGTTGCGCGCGATGCGGCACAGGTACTCGGTGGTGCGTCATATATAACTGGGTCGAAGGTCGAGCGCATTTACCGCGAAGTTCGTGTCAACGCGATTGGAGGCGGTTCGGAGGAAATTATGCTGGATCTCGCAGGTAGGCAATTATTTGCGTAACTTGCCATAAGGCCTAAGGCATAGGGAAACGGCCTGTTTTGGCAGCTGCTCGAGCGAATGAAGAGCAAAGCCCGTGCCGAATGTGAAGCGCAGTTATCGGTTCACGCCAGTTTGATGGCAAAACCTGCGTTTTCCGCTGTCGGATTTACGGGCACGGAGCGGCAGGTTGCGCAGATTGGCAATGAGAGCTTTCAACGTGCAGCAATGCAAAGGGAGGCTGGACCGCTGGGTGCCGGCAGTTCCGCAAAGGACTAACAATTTTAGGATTCAAATTCGGTACCAAGATAATTATTACTTGGAGCAGATGCTGATCGGTCCTAGTTCTGGTATTAACAAAACTTTGGCGACGAAGAAAGGTTGCGCTGTTGCATATATCGCTATTCCATGCAGACGATCGAAAAGGATTTTAAGAGATGACTGAGTTCGTCGCATTTAGTCCTTCACGCCGCGAGGTGATTGCACTGGGAGCAGCGTCGGCAGCCGTAACTTCGCTGCCAGCAAATGCTCAATCGGCGTCTTCACTATCAAACTCACCTTCGACCATGCAAGTTTTCTTCGAAATCAATGGCAAGCCAACTGGGTTGAACTTGGACACGCGAACCACGTTACTGGACGCGCTGCGTGAACTCCTGAAGCTTACCGGAACAAAAAAAGGATGTGACCACGGACAGTGCGGAGCTTGTACAGTCATCGTCAACGGACAGCGCATCAATTCCTGCCTTAGCCTTGCCGTCCAGCACCAGGGGGATAAGATCACAACAATCGAGGGACTTGGCACACCCGATAATCTACACCCGATGCAGGCCGCCTTCATCAAATATGACGGCTACCAATGTGGATATTGCACACCCGGGCAGATTTGTTCGGCAGTCGCCGTACTTGAAGAAATCAAAGCGGGCATACCGAGTCATGTTCAAGGTGACATCACCGGACGACCCAAAGCATCGAATATGGAACTGCGGGAACGAATGAGTGGCAATATTTGCCGTTGCGGTGCTTATTCGAACATTGCCGAAGCAATGGCAGAAGTTGCAGGAAGCAAGGCATGAGGGCGTTCACTTACGAGCGGGCGAAAACACCTGCTGAAGCGGCGGTCGCAGTTGACGGTTTGCAAGGCGCAAAATTTCTGGGTGGCGGTACCAATCTGCTCGACCTGATGAAGCTGGAGATCGAAACGCCCACCCACCTTGTCGATGTCCAAGATTTGGGGCTCGATCGCATTGAGGAAGCGGATAATGGCGGCGTTAAGATCGGCGCATTTGTGTCGAACACTGCGCTTGCCTCCGACCGCAGAATACGCCGCGATTATGGCGTATTGACGCGGGCAATCGTTGCAGGTGCGTCGGGGCAACTGCGGAACAAAGCCACCACGGCAGGTAACCTTATGCAGCGAACTCGCTGCCCGTATTTCTATGATACCAACATGGCCTGCAACAAACGCAAGCCGGGTTCAGGATGCGCCGCGATTGGTGGGTTCTCTAGGCAGCTTGGCGTTATTGGTACTTCGGATACGTGCATTGCGACCTATCCTGGCGATATGGCAGTTGCCCTTCGCGTACTTGATGCGACTGTTCAAACCGTGAAGGCCGACGGCACCACGCGTAGTATCCCAATTGGAGATTTCCACCGTTTGCCCGGCGACACCCCCCAATTCGACAATGTGCTCGGTCATAGTGAATTAATCACCCATGTCACTTTGCCGCGTCCCATCGGTGGTCGACATTTCTATCATAAAATACGTGACCGCGCCTCCTATGCATTTGCGTTGGTTTCGGTTGCTGGTGTCATCCAGCGAGATGGCAGTGTGCGTGCCGCGTTCGGCGGAGTTGCCCCAAAGCCTTGGCGGGTGGAAGCTGCCGAGCCTTACATCAAAGCCGATCGGCTAGCTGCAACAAGGCAAATTTTTGCAGGTTCCCGTCCTACCGACGAAAATAACTTCAAGATTACACTGGCTGATCGTGCGCTCGCTGCCGTGATGGCTGAAGCAAAGGGCTAGTCAAGATGGATTTTAATGCCCCCGCCAGCACCAATTTGTTTGACCGAGCGAAAATCGTAGGCAAGTCGACGCCTCGTATTGATGGCCCGCTTAAAACTACCGGCACGGCTCCTTATGCCTATGAACGTCACGACGTCGTTTCCAATCAAGCTTATGGTTATATTGTTGGTGCAGCTATTGCAAAAGGCACCATTGCATCGATGGATGCAACCGAAGCGCGCGCTGCACCGGGCGTTCTTGCAGTTATTACGGCGACGGAGACCAAACCTGTCGGGAAGGGAATTCAAAACAACGCTGCCCTGTTTGGGGGACGCGATGTCGCGCATTATCATCAAGCAATTGCATGTGTGGTCGCCGAGACGTTCGAGCAGGCCCGGTCGGCCGCCGCGCTCATTCGTACAAGCTATAATCGTGAGCTAGGCAAATTCGACCTCGCAGAAGAGGCACCCCATGCACCGCTAGCAAAGGGCCGAAATAGCGAGCCAGACCGCAGCTCGTTGGGCGACTTCGATAATGCCTTTGCCACCGCTGACGTTCAGCTAGACGCCACGTACACGACGCCCGATGAAAGCCATGCGATGATGGAGCCGCACGCCACCATTGCGGCATGGGAAGGCGAGAAATTGACGCTGTGGACATCCAACCAGATGGTTAGCTGGGGGAAGCGAAGTATAAGCAATATTCTGGGGATCGACTCAAAAAATGTGCGACTTGATTCGCCATATGTTGGAGGCGGATTCGGCGGAAAGCTCTTTATTAGAGCGGATGCGGTTTTGGCTGCATTGGCCGCAAAGCAAGCCAAACGCCCGGTAAAAATTGCGTTACAAAGGCCATTGATGCCAAACAACACCACGCATCGCCACGCTACAATCCAACGGATCCGCATCGGTGCCGATCGCGACGGCCGCATCACCGCGATCGCTCATGAAAACTGGTCGGGCAATCTCAATGGCAAGGATGGTGAGAATGGCACGCTCCAGACACCGGTGCTATATGCGGGAGCCAACAGGCTGACCGCGAACTATATCGCCACGCTCGATCTGCCTGAAGGAAATGCGATGCGCGCACCGGGTGAAGCACCCGGGCATATGGCGCTCGAAGTTGCGATGGATGAACTAGCTGAAAAGCTGGGGATCGACCCGATCGAATTACGCATTCGAAACGAGCCAGTGGGTAAGGTTCCCGGAAAACCAGAAAAGCGCTTTTCCGACCGCAACCTCGTCCGCTGCCTGCGTGAGGGCAGCCAGCGGTTCGGCTGGGAACGGCGCAGGCCAAAATCCGGGCAATTGCGGGATGGTCAGTGGTTGATAGGGCTTGGCATGGCTGCCGGGTATCGCGCCGCTCCCACCAGCAAATCGGGAGCAAGAGCCCGGCTGGACGGAACAGGGCTGATTATCATAGAGACCGACATGACGGATATTGGCAACGGCAGCTATACGATCATTGCCCAGACTGCGGCCGAAACGATGGGAGTTCAGCTAAATCGTGTAAAAGTAACTCTCGGCGACTCTGATCATCCCGCGTCATCAGGGTCTGGCGGCCAATGGGGTGCAGCCAGTTCGACGGCGGGGGTTTATGCGGCCTGTGTCAGTCTGCGCAGAAAAATTGGCGAAAAACTTGGCTTCGATGGCGACCAGGCTGTATTTGAAAATGGCCAGATTAGGGTGGGTGAACGCACCTTCGGCCTCGCACAAGCTGGCGAGCTATCGGCAGACGACACAATTAGTTTCGGCAAATTCAAGGCCGAGTATGATGTTGGCACCTATGCCAGCCATTTCGCTGAGGTCGCAGTCAATGCATATACAGGAGAAGCGCGGATCCTGCGTATGCTTGCGGTGTGCGATGCCGGAAGAATACTTAACCCGCTTTCGGCGCGCAGCCAGGTGATCGGTGCAATGGTCATGGCGGCAGGCGCAGCAATGATGGAAGAACTTGTTGTCGATAAACGCTTCGGCTTCTTCGTCAATCACGATCTCGCCGGATATGAAGTGCCGGTTCATGCAGACATTCCACATCAGGAGGTGGTATTTCTGAATACGCTCGACGCTGTCATTTCGCCCTTGAAAGCCAAGGGCGTAGGCGAGCTGGGCATTTGCGGTCCCGCAGCCGCAATTGCTAATGCACTTTACAACGCAACCGGCGTACGTGTGCGCGATTATCCTATTACGCTCGATAAATATTTCGACCGCTTGCCGCCTATCGCCTGATTATGGAAGATGCGTTGCACGAGCAGGCCCACCCAAAACGATCGTAAAGATGAAGCGCGATAGGTAGTTGACGTCTTTTTCGGCCAGCTATCCAGTCATTGATTGCTGAACCAAAGCCCCCAACATCTTTCATTCGATTACCGACTGCGTCAGATCATTTCGCGCATAACTGAAGACGCTTGCTACCCGGCTGACCACGATCTCCTGCTTAAACAGTTGCACTGTGCGGTCGGCATTCTGGCCTCAATAAGCAAAGGCCAACCCTAATATGCTTGTTGCCGAACTGAGGTAGGATAATCGGGAACCAAATCCGTCGCAAGCTGATCTCCGTTAGCCCAATCCCAGCATTTTGCGCTCGCGCCTGATCCAGTCGCTAAAGCTTGGGCGGGTGTGGATTGCGGTTAAATACGCGGTAAGCTTGGGATAGGCTGCTGCATCAGGCACATAGCCTGCGTGAGCAGCGTTGACGAAGGGACTGGCGACCGAAATATCGGCCAAGGTCAGACCGTCACCAATTAGAAAGCCCGAAGGGCTGATAATTCCCTCCAAATACTGACATACAGGTGCCATGTCTGCCTCGCCCTTTGCAGCCGCCGCATCGTCGCCCGGTTTGCCAACAAATTTGGGTGAAACAATTCGGTTGAAGAATATCGGCCCAGCTGCCGCGGTAAGTATCGTATCAGCAAATTCATCGAACCATACAGCACGGGCCCGGTTTGCAGGATCAGCTGGGATCAGCGGCACTTCCGGATGCTTGGCCTCAATATAGGTTACTATCGCAGTCGAATCTGAAATGCTAAAGTCCCCATCAGTGAAACCGGGCATTTTGCGGAACGGGCTGCACGCCAGAAATTCCGGATTCTGGTCACCTAAGCCGACGGGAACGAGTTCCAGCGCCACGCCTTTTTCGGCGGCAAACGCAAGGACCTTGCGGACAAAAGGGGAAACAGGCGCGCCGTACAATATCATGATGTGCTCTCCAGAAACAGCGGGATAAAACTATGCGCGCACCCTGCCCAATCACTTGCACCAAGCAATGGAAATGTTCGGGATAGATCCATGTCTGCGAAATTGAGCGGCGTAGAATGAAGCGTGGTAGTTTCTAAATCCGTGTGGTTCGACAAGAACATGGCTGGGGAACGCTACGGGCACGCTGAATATCAAATATGGGAAGACCGTGGCCAGCGTCGGCTTCTGGTATCCGCCCGCCGGAGGCAATGTGGGAGGGAAGATTTCGTCAGATGCATCCCAAGCGCAGAAGACTGCTGGTGAATTGGAGGAGCAATATCCAGATACTGGACCTTAATGCCGATGATCGACAGCATCTGATTGCAAGATTGGCCCGGCCAGCTATGCTGACAGGATTTGAGCGACCGGACGGATGCACGCCCACGGCCAAGATACGGTTGATGCTTCACAATGTCCGCAATTGGGTCGTCTCCAGCTTGTCCGGTTTTTAGCAAAAATTTTGAAAAGCTGCCTGTACGGACACGACAACATTGCGGACATCAGAAGATTGGCTGGGGGTATCGGCCGCCGGCCTCGGAAGTGTCGACACCGCCATGGCTGCCCTCCGGGTCCGCTTCGCTCCACCTGCGGGCAACCATGGCGCCGGAGGCAATCTTGCACTAACAATCAACGCGGACTACTCAGTGGGGCCGGTCACAGGTGATTGATTGGACTGTTGGCTTCGCGAGCTGACGAAATGGGGAGACGCACGATGAAATGGTTGTTGGCAGTGATTGTGGGCTTGGTTCTGGCCGCCCACAGCGCCGCGCCCGCCGCAGCACGGCCTTATGCGTGGCCGGAGGGCAAACGGTCAGCGATCGTGCTGACCTATGACGATTCCGCGCCCTCGCAGCTACAATATGCCATTCCCGCGCTCGACGAGGCCGGGCTTAAAGGCACGTTCTTCCTGACCGGGGGTAATATGACGCCTGAAAGCATTGCCGGCTGGCGCGCGGCCTCAGAATTGGGCCACGAGCTCGCCAATCACACGCTGCATCACCCTTGCCGACGAGGTACGTACGACATGCCCGAGCGCAACACCTCTGAATCCTATGACGTGGCCACGATGCTCAACGAGATCCGCACCATGAATGCGTTTCTTGCGGCGATTGACGGACGCCCGACGCATGCGTTCGGCGCGCCGTGCGGGCACACGACCGTGAGCGGCGTCGATTATTACGCACCTTTGAT
>Ga0326733_1000570_pt1 | contig 10571 bp, 4 predicted proteins | sample 14_GP2_308_FD_207946 | JGI IMG/M metagenome (GOLD analysis project Ga0326733, IMG submission 207946) | Glacier ice microbial communities from Ngari, Tibet, China - 14_GP2_30.8 | ecosystem: Environmental > Aquatic > Freshwater > Ice > Glacier | place: China: Ngari, Tibet | collected 2018-07-17 | reverse complement strand
CCCTAAAGCCGACATTGATAATCGCGTACCAAAAGTCCTAACGGCCGGCTGGAATGCAGCGTTGACGCTCAGCTGGAGAACATGTTCGTGTCGCCCGCTGACGGGCCGCAAGCGGTGATTCGAAACATCTTCATTGAATGGCCAAAGAATTGTGAGAACTTAAGCGCGGGAATCTGCGGGATCTAATGAAACGTCTATTCGTTTGTGAATCAAAAGCCGGGGCAGCCCAAAAAAACTAACCTGCTCCGCGACGTCGACCGCGGAGTTTGCGTCGTCGTGCAAGTCGCTGTCTTGCTACGGCCTGATGTGGCCCGAATCGCCCATCGATTTCAGCCAAAGTATCTCGCGCACCATAGGCATCAATTTCAATCATTGCTTCGAAGAGGTCGACACCGGACTGCCGCGACGTTCCCCCGAGCCGATGTAGCGTAAGTGCGAGGTCGGTAAGTTGCGGGGCAGCTATTGCTGTCCCTGTCCGCATGTCAGCCAGTTCGCCGCGCCAAGCCGCCACAAGCTTTCCAGCGATCCTTGCTACAAGATCAGCCTCGTGCGGGAGTAGCGCCTGTAGACGTTCCACCACGAAATGAGAGGGCGCGGCGGACACATCGGTAGCAGGATCTGCCAATGTTCGCAGCAATTGCACCGTCGATGGGTCGGGTACAAGTTCGTCGGTTACCCTAAAAACGTCCATTACCACCGCCACCAGCTCTTTCGTTGCACCTTTGAGCAACGCGATCAGCGTCTGACTTGCACCCAATCCAAGCTTCTCATCGGTCCTCAGATTGACGGCAGAATGTGCCAAGCCGATTTTCGTTTGATCACTCCCAGAATCGATGATCTCGTCTCGTGCCAGCGCCCAGTCACTCCTTGCATTTACTGTGGACACCAATCCAACAAGCTCGCCATAGGCCTGTTGAAGAAAGGCTCGATCTGACTTTCGCCAATCGCTGATGAGGTCGAACACCAGTTGATCGTCCCAGCGCCGAGCGTGTGCGAGAAAGATGACGGCTTCCCGGGTTGAGAGGATTTCGGGAAAGCGACCAAAAAGCTTGCGAAGGAAGATTGACACGACCTGCGGCGTCGATCCACCTGAATTGCCAAGTCTGTAGAGAAGTGCCTTCCAGATCTTCGGGTCACGCTCATGCAGGAAGTGAGCTTCTAGGATAGCGAAGTACCTATCCCGACCAGCTTCCTTCCTACTTAGGAGAATCGAAGCGAGCGCTGACAGCACGTTGAAGTTGCCGCCAGGGAGGACGGACGAGCTTCCATGACCCCACAGGAGACTCCCATCCCTCAACTCACCATCATTCGAGCCGGAATCAGATTCGCTCTCCGCGACGGCACTTCCCGCCTCCCCCGAAGCGAAAGTATCTTCCAGCCACATCGCCAGTATGTCGATGACCTCATCGCCGATGTCGTTCGTTCTGGCTGCGATCTTTTCGATCGCACGGGCGGCTGAGTCCGTAAAATCCCGTGCCCGAAATCCGCGAGCGTGCAAATCGAGGAGAGTCTCAACGATGCGGCCGTCATTCGGAGCATCGTCAGCCATCGCCTCGAGCGCATAGCCGGCGGCCCGCTCCTGCTGGAGAGGCTCAAACTGTTCCACTAGACGGGTCGCACGGTCGGGGTTGGCTCGCGCGAACTCAGCGAAAGAGCGTGAGAGTTGAATGTTGCCGCCTCGCGACCAGTGTTTCGGATGATCCCAGTCTGAGTTGTCTGGAATCTCGCGAAAGATCCCGAGGATGTCGCGATCCTTTGCCTTGGTCATCGCAGCAGCATCCATGGGCGATCCAATGAAGCCCCCCTCGCCCATGCGTATGGACCAATCGAAGCGGTCCCCCAACGCGCGCTGCTCAGTGGCCACAAGTTCGCGGTTCTCTGGGGTCAACCGCTCTATGCCCACAGCTTGTAGGAGGTCCTTCCTAGTTGCTCGAACCAAGTCGGCGAACATCTTGCGCTGTTCTGGTTCCTGGAGATGGGCCGGCACCTCAGGGCGATAGCTCAAGACCGCGTTCTCAAACCGAGCCATCTCCTGGCTAGACCAAGTTCGCGCACAAGCGCACAAGAGATCGATCGTCGTGTTTCGATGGCCATAGGCAGTACCGAGTTGAAACCGCCGCGGATCGAGAAGTAGCCATTCGAGAGCCTTTGATGACAGTTGATCTGCCGCGACTTCGTAACCGCGCGCGATCAACTGCTGAACAGCCAAGATCGCGAGACTCGAGTTCGTGTCGGCCCACTCCAAGAACTGCTCTTGCGACTTTTCCGCAAGCTCCTCGATTGCAATCTGAATGGCGCTGATCACCGGCCTTTCTCGTGACGCCGAGCGAGTCTCGGAAGGCGCAACTTCGATCTCGAGAACATACCGTCCAGGATATATGTACCCAACACCTTCGTTGTCTTTGCGGGCAATGATTTCGGTGAAGACAGATACGTACCACGGCCAGCAGGTTTGCAGGAACGTCGCTGGCGCAGCCTCGGCCAGCGACGGAATGTCGTCCCAATCCGCTGAGTCGAGCAAATCCTTGAGCGGCTTCGTTCCGTCGTGGAGAACGTACCAAGCAGTCTTCTCGTCCTCGCTGCCAGCCGCCGGAAACGACGGAGGCTCAGGCCTGCCCTTAGCCTCTGAGAGCAGGAAGTCGAACTTCGCTCGGACGAGCCTGAGTGCGACATCCGGCTGCTCTACCGCAAGTGTCATTGCGGCGTGGCTTACGTGCCATGCCGCGACCGCTGTGCGCCTGAGGACAGTTCCCGCAATCTCTTCAACTTCTACAGTCCAATGCGGGCACTCCTGTATGGTCATCCATGAGTAGGCGTCTCGCCCAGGATGAGGGAGCCAACACTCCACAATGAGCTGAATGACTCGCTCTCTATACGCCTTCCATGCGAGTCCAAGAATTCGCGATGCTTGGCTCGCATCGGCATCGGAGCCTGACATCGCGTCTCGAATGGCTGTTGAGGCAAAATAAGGGAACCACCCCGAGTTAGTTCCGATCGCTTTGAGCCCAACCAATCTGAGATCGGGTGAGTTCAGTACTTCGGCTATGCACATCTTCTCGAATTCGAGCGGCTGCGAAACTTGACCGAGAAACTCAATCAGCAAGAGGCGAAGATGGCGCCGTAAGTTAACTGTCTTCCAAATGCTAACGAACTCGCGCTCGTAGGAGCTGACCTCGGCCCCTCGGAGATAATTCAAGGCCGACCAGACCTTCGCCCTGACGAACAACGAGTCCTGCCGTTCTAAGACGTAGACCGAGAGTAGCCCCGACGTTCGAACAAAGGTCCTGGCGAGAACGTAGTCAAATAGCGTCTGATGGCTGAAGGCAACTCTGAGAGTATTCTCCGACCTAACAATTAAGCCCAACGCTTCTAGGCGCCTGAGGGAAGTCAGACGGTCATCGAAACGCGCTGCTGCCAGCCAAAGCGCCTCTTCTTCCGCCATCTGCCCGGCAAGGTCAGAGGCAAGTGCGATCAGACCGGCACTATCGTCTGCTGACGCAACACGGTCTTTCCAGAACTGCTCAAGCATTGCCTGATAAGTACTGAAAGGTTCCGTTCGACCTGAGCTCGCGAGCGCGACAAAGGTCTTCAACGCTTGCGGAATGCGCATCACATCCCGCGCTTTCTCCGGCCAAGCATCAGGGTCCACGCCAATCTCAGCGAGTCGCTCCTTCACCTCATGCCATGGAGGCAATGCCAATGTCACAGCTTCAGCTTCAATCGCACGGAGTCGAACGTCATGGTTGAACTCGAAGGTGCGTGCAGACAAGAGAACATGAACGTTGGGCTCATTACCAATGTGCCGAACAATATTAAGCAGGACGTTCAATCGCCCGCTTCGAAGGTCGAGTTGGCTTGCAAGCGCGTCAAGTTGATCGATGAGGACATAAACGGGCTGCAGCACCGCTAGCCGCAGAATGAGCTCGGTCGGTAGTGCTGACAAGCGCAGTTCATGCTGCAAGTCCGATTCCGTCCTTACCTCCGTTGCCAACAAGTCTGCCTTTAGGGCGAAAACCGGTGCACCGATCTTCAGCAAGTCGGCCGCAATCTTCGAAAGTAGAGCGGACTTGCCTGACCCGGGTTCTCCAAGCAGTACGGTTACGCTTGTATGCAGCTGAAAGCGGGCTTCGATGCTGTCCTGCTCTGGCCGCTCGATCCACCGACCGTTCGGAAGCGTCTTTTCCCAGGAAAGTAGATCGACGGAAGCCTCCTTAAGGGCCTCCTTGGCCGCTTCCGCTTCAGTAACCCTCTCCAACGTCGCCGCGCCGAGCAGTGTGACCCCACTGTCTGATGCGGCTTCCCGAAGCTTGGCTAAGTCCATGGCCGCGAGGTCGCTCTCGCGGACGCACATCACAAGTCGAACTGAGCCAATATCAACCCGTATCAGTTTCAACTGCTCGTCGTCAATCGCACGCTTAAGGCGCTCGGCCACGGCGTTCACCTTTTCCTCGGGCCAATCGTCCTTGGAACCTTCGAAGTTGAATACAAACTCCACCCGGCGCTCAGCAGGCGGATCGGCGCCATTCCCCAGCGCGGGGGCGGTCACTTTGGGTTCACCACCTACTATCGGTCCTTCTGTCGCGCGAACTTTGCTCCGAAATGAGAGGATGCTGAAAGCAAACGCAGCGGCATGAGCCGCCGCAATAGGTTGATGCAGCTTGTCGCCCGCGTGATCCTTTCCAGCGCACATATCCGAGATGCCACGCACAACAATCGCAGGCGTATTCTCATGATGCGCTGCGTTCATAGCGCCCCATCCCTCCATCTCGACAGCTCCGCAATCGTTGAAATGAGAACGAAGCAAAGCGAATCGAGGTGACTTCCCTCCGCCCACCACCTCTTCGCCGGAAACAATGCCCTTGATGGCAGCCAACGGTGGAAAGTCACAGGGATAGTCGGCCCGGTTTGGTAGCGTCATTCCTGCTGGGGCACGAATTAGGTCTATCCATTCATTCGAGTAGATGATGCCCTGAGATGCAGTCAGGAGCTCACGCGCGGGAACCAATGAATGGGGCCTGACGAGCGTTTCGGTGTCTTCGACCTTCGCAGAGTGGCCGTTATAGACGTAGTCGCCTACGACGACGCTGCCAATCGGGATGTCCGCTTTCAACGACCCGGCGACGCCGACGAAAATTTGCGCATGGAAGCTTCCAAACTCCTGATGCGCTTTGCTGACAACGAGGCTTGCGTCGGTGTTCCCCTGTGACGTGATTGCGTGAACGACGAGCCAATCCCCTGCTGGTTCGGAGAAACGCCCGTACTCGTAGTACGCGCCCTTCTCACCGACAACTACTGCTGGATCGGTGAGGAAGGCCTTCACGGAGCGGCTCTCGTGGACAACGGTCGTGACCACGAGTGCGCGCCGAGGATGCGCCTGGAACTCGTCCTTCAGTTGGGCGGGAGTCCGATACGCCATACCCTCCTGCGTACTTGCCACAGCTGTGGGTCTTGGTTCAGACTGCTGGGAAATCGTGAACGGCGCAGCAGGGCCAAGGATCAGGGTTTGCGATATCCCTGAGATTGCCACCTCGGATTTGCCAGACCGACCAAGTAGTACCTTCAGGTATTTAAGAATGCTCACAACACGACCCCAGGAGAGAACTGCGAACACGAAGAAGCATGCGCTTCCAATAGAAATCGATCATAGCCGCCGCATGGGCCGGTGTCGACGACAGGGCAGCCATAACTGGCCTAGTACAACAGTGACTTCTTTACAGTCGATGAGTACGACATCAAACGAGTTTCCCATCAGCGTCTTGCCGCACAAATACGCCTCGCGCTCGTTCAGCCGCCGCCACATCCTCCCCGATTTGGCGGTTTACATATGTCAACTGCTCGTATCGCATAGATGCCCATGCCTGTTCGCCAGAAAGTTCTGTAAGGGTCCTATCTAGTTCAAGCTGCCTCTTGGCAATCCACTCGTCAGGTGCTGACATTGCAGCTTCCAAAGTAATGCCATGCTCAGCGCGCGCGGCAATCTGAACGATTTGTTGCTGGAACTCACCGTTAGCCACTAATAAAGGCCTCTTGAGGTCCGCAGTCCCATAGCACGCAGCTGTAGCAATTGCTGTCCGCGACGCATTCTCAAACGCCTCGGTCGCCCTACGTGCCTCCAACTCAACCTTGGCAGCTGTACGTACCAACTCACGCAAGGCGGAACTTCGCTCATCTGCCGAAGCTCGTTTCTCCGCTTTCAGTGCAATGTCAGCTGATCTGGCCGATGCTATGGCACTGAACACGCTGGCACCCAGCGCCGCCCCAGAAACTAGCAGGGCGGTAATGGAAACCCAGTCTAGGTTCAACAGAAGTTGCATGAATTCCTTTCAAGCCGATATCACGGGCGCTACCTAACTCAGTAGGGATGCCTGCTTGTTTACGCAGTTACAGCAACGCCGCCTTCGGAATGGCTATAAATTTACTTCAGTTTACGTCCCAACACCGGTCATTGGCGCATGGCCGTTTTTGGCCCAAAAGCGAAAGTGGTAGAACTGGTTCCCGGTAACAGAGAGCGCGCGGCGCCACGTTTGATTTCATGCAGCAGTCAAATAACTGCGACGCAGGTCTGGCATCGGGGTGTCTCAGCGCAAGACGCCTACCGATCACGCTTTGCTGATCCATCTAGAAAGCTACTACGGGACAGCGGTGCTTGACAGCGCGAACTGGTCGGATGCGAGACAGTTGAAATGGCTGATCAATTACTTTCATGTTGTATGCTGGGAGTCCCGGACTGCTATCCATAAGGTAGATTTAGTGCATGAATAGACGAGATCTCATGAGCGGGCTTGTAGCGCTGCTTCCCAGCGAACTCTTGCTTGCTAACCAGCCTCATCGGGGAAAGCTGGTGATTGTTGGAGGCGCCGAAAAACGTTGGAAAGATCGCCTGATTCTTCGCAGCTTTCTTGAGAACGCAGGTGGCACGTCCGCGCGCGTGTGCCTCTTGGTGGCGGCTTCATCGGAGCCGGCCAAAGCGGCCGCAAGCTACTTGCGGGCGTTCTCGGACCTCGGCGTGAAGGACTGCGAAGCGCTGCCCGTTATAGACCGGGCCGGCGCCTTCCTGCCTGAGGTGGCTAAGTCCATCCTCGAAGCAAACGCGGTCTTCATCACCGGCGGTGACCAGGCGCGACTGATGACCGCCCTCTGGGAGACCCCTGCACTGGCCGCGCTGCACCGGGCGCACCATCTGCACGGGTGCTGCATCGGTGGCACGAGTGCCGGAGCCGCAGCAATGTCGCGCCACATGATCTCGGACGGTGCGGCTGTGCACCGCCCGCGCAAGGGCGTGGTGGAAACCGATGTCGGGTTGGGCCTGCTGACATCCGCGATCGTCGACCAGCATTTCTCGGAGCGCCGGCGGTTGGCGCGCCTCCTTTCGGCGCTGGCGCGTAGACCCGACCTGCTTGGCGTCGGCGTGGACGAGAACACGGCATTGGTGATCGATGGCGAAAAGGGGATTGAAGTCGTCGGGACAGGCGTGGTCACTTTGGTCGATCCCACCTATGCTCGCAGCAACATCGACGTACTTGAGGACGAAGGGCTGCTCGAACTTCTGGGACTGCAGCTCCACACGCTGCCATCGGGCCACCGTTACCCGGTGAATGGCTTCGCGGGCGCCGCTTGGCCGCCCGAATTGCTGAAAGCTGTGCAACGGCTGGTGCAGCCTGGTCCGGTGCGGCTGTAGCGTGTCTCGTCGCAATACCCCACCAATACCAGCGGCTCGGTGCCCCTGTAGGCACTGGGCAGCGTTGAGCAAGGCTTCGGTTGGGGGTTCGTGATTCATGGGGCTGGTGGCTCGCTCAGTGGAGTGAAAGACCCCCCCATGTAGGACGTCGGAATGTGTTGCACTCTGCGCAAAAACACAGGCCGCCACTTCAATTTGATGTTTACCGCACCTACCGGCGCCAGACCTAGCCAGCCCGATCACTCTTGGTATGTCTTACCAGCCCCAAAGCAAGCTCTTGGCAATCCAGCCGCTCTTCGTCCCCTCTCTCTCGACACGGACCCACCGACCGCGCTTTTCGAGCGTGCGCATCAGTTCACCGTACTCTGCCTTGCCTACAATTCGGTACTGAGTCCCTGGACCGCTACGCACATTGGCGGTGGGGCCCTTAACCAAATGGTGGGGCGTGTTGCCAGTTAGCGAGCGTGCCACCCAGCCGGTGTCTCCTTCAAAGTCTTTGACCTGCAGCCATCGGACTTGGCGTTTGAGAACTTGCAGCGGGTACCCCTTTCTCAGTTCCCACAACACTTCTGTATGGGTCCCAGGTCCAGAACGCATGTTCAGTGTGCTGGCTTTGACGCTGACCATGTTCTGGGCCATTGCGATTGAAAGGGTGGCCGAGCAAAGAATCGTGGCAATCACAAAGCGGCGTGCGGTCGTTGCTGCAAGCATGCGAGGGTAACTCCTTGAAAAAGTAGAAGAGATAATTTGTGTGGAGGTCTTGTAAGTTGGCAAGTTCTCCAGCTGGCGCCATGAAAACCATTCACTGCGGGCAGGGACTACTGCCAAAGCTCGTCGAGCAACCGGTCTCGGAGGCAAAGCAGTCGCACGGAGCAACCTCTGTCGAATGTCCGACAATGAAAATCGCGTTCTTTCGAAACGCAGGCCGCGAGTGACTGAGTCCAGTCTGAAGTTGCCACACTTCAGAAATTTGCAGACGGCGCGAAAGTTTTCAAACGATGTTCCGGAAAGCGGACATCTGCCTTAGACCGCTTCTGGCCCAGACTTGCTGTAGCAGCCGACCAGGGCCGATATCGACGACAAAGCGGCCTGACTAGCGGCTCTGGTGGCTTCCCGAAAGCTGCCGCTCGCGAGCCGGAGAAGCATTGACTGATACATCAAGTCCGTCGTCCCGGCAAGATGAATGGGGACGGAGACTTTAATTGGTCGAGAACCTCGCCCGTGCAAGTGCTCAATAAAACATTGCGTTTATCCAACTTAACCCGGCTCGTTCATGCAGCTCAAAAGCCGCATTGCACCCGTAATTTAGCAGCAAAAAATTGCGCAGGCTTGCGCGGTCCTACGGTGTCGCCGTCGACACGTTGAGGTACAAAGGCCGTACAGCCGGGGGCGTAACGTCACTCTGGATGCGGCTGCAAGCCGGCCAACAGCGCCATCAAGGCGTCGACATCTAACGGTTTGACCAAGTGATGATCGAACCCCGCGTCCGCGCTCCTTTGCAGGTCGCCCATCTGGCCGTAGCCGGTCAGCGCCACCAGCACGATGTTCTTGCCCCACTCCTCGGCTCGAATGCTGCGGGCCGTGTCGTACCCGTTCATCTTCGGCATCCCGATGTCGCACAACACGATATCGGGCCGAAACTTCTTGGCTGCCGTGATTCCCGACTCCCCGTCGTAGAAAGTTATGACCTCGTTCCCCAACATCTCAAGAAGTTGACCGAGCGAGTTCGCCGCGTCCACGTTGTCGTCCACGACCAGAATGCGGTAGCGTGTAATGGAACCGGCGGGGTCGGTCTGAACAGTAGGCTCGTCCTCGGCGACCGACAAAGCCACCGGCAGGCGCACAACGAACTCGCTGCCCCTGCCTTGGCCCTCGCTGTGGGCTTCGACCGACCCGCCGTGCATCTCGACCAGGCGCTTGACGATAGAAAGGCCGATACCCAAACCGCCCTTCGACCGTTCCAGGTTACTGTCGACCTGGGTAAACATCTCAAAGACATGCGGGAGCATGTGCGCCGGGATGCCGCTGCCGTTGTCCTGAATCGAGACGACGGCTTCAGCTCCAAGGTGTTGGATGCTCAATCGGATCTGGCCTCCACGGTCCGTGAACTTGGCGGCGTTGTTCAAAAGGTTAGCAAACACCTGTGCTAGCCGGGTCAGGTCAGCGTCCACATGGATGGGGTCAGGGGGAAATTTAATCAGCAACTCGTGATCAGCCTGTGCGATGAACGGTCGGCTGGCCTCTATTGCCTGCTGAAGGGCCGTTGCCAAATCAATGCGCTCCTTGCGAAGATCGATCTTGCCGCGGCTGATGCGGCTCAAGTCCAGAAGGTCATCAATCAGATGAACCATCTGTCCGAGCTGACGTTCCATCATTGAGCGGACTTGCTCGGTCGCTGCCGCGTCGCCCTGTACCAGGCGCATGATCTGCAAGCCGTTGCAAAGGGGGGCCAGGGGGTTGCGCAGTTCATGCGCCAGCGTGGCCAGGAACTCGTTCTTGCGCTGGTCCTCCTCCCGCAGACGGGCGACCAGCCGCTCTCGCTCTTCCTCGCCCCGCTTTCGGTCGGTGATGTTGCTGAATAGCACCCCGACATTGCCGCTGTTCAGTCCGCCCAATTTCATCGCATAAACGTCGAACCAGCGGTTGCCCAGCGACTGGGCCTCATGGATAAAACGCTCCGACTCGCCAGTCATCGCCACCTTGCCAAATGTGGTGAACCAGTGTTCCTCCATTTCGGGCGCCATCTCGCGAATGCGCCGGCCCTCCGCGTCTTCCAATCCCGAGAGCTTGGCGAAAGCCGGGTTCACTTCCAGGAAGCGGTAGTCGACGGGCTTGCCGAGGTCATCGAAGATCATCTCCAGGATGCAATAGCCCTGGTCCATCGCATTGAAGA
>Ga0326733_1000569_pt1 | contig 10582 bp, 9 predicted proteins | sample 14_GP2_308_FD_207946 | JGI IMG/M metagenome (GOLD analysis project Ga0326733, IMG submission 207946) | Glacier ice microbial communities from Ngari, Tibet, China - 14_GP2_30.8 | ecosystem: Environmental > Aquatic > Freshwater > Ice > Glacier | place: China: Ngari, Tibet | collected 2018-07-17 | reverse complement strand
CGACGATACAAAGCCGCGATCCGGTCGTAGTCGTAGAGACCGACCACGCCCGCGACCCGCGCCATTACAGGCAGCAACGTCGCTGCCGGAAGATCGCCGCCCTCGCGAATATATTGCGAATAGCCTGACCGCAATACGCTCGCATAGCCGCGCGTGACGATCAGAACGAAGGCATCGGGAAACAGCGAATGCAGCGTGTCGCACACCATTTCCTGAGCGGCCTGCGTTGCTTTCAGCGTGTCCGCCCCGACTTCGCTGAGCGACGGTGCGGCAAGCGGATAGGTCAGTGCTTCGGCACTTGTAACGCGGCACCGCCACGCCGGATCGGGGGCCGCGGCCAATTCCGCCAAACGCCAGACGTCAGCATATCCCGCGATCGCGCCTTTGGCATAGGCTATCTGGGGGTTTTGCTCAAACCAGTGCTGCAAATAGGTCGAGCCGGTCTTGGGCAATCCGACATGGATCAGGTGGGGCAACATCAGAAGGGCCGCCATTCAACTGGCGTTGTCATATCGATTCTCCGCGCCACGAGCGCATTGGTCACGCCGACGACCCGGCGCAGCGACCAGCGCAACGACCGCGGCGAGACGCTTGCCCAGCCCAGGAACGCAAGCGCCTCAAGGGTCTCCCAGTTCGGATCGAGTCTGGCTCTTCGCAGCAGGCGTGGCAAGGCGCGCGTCGGACGCCCGTTCCACACATCAACCCAGGCGCGGGCGACGAACACCCGTGGACGCAGCTTGTCCGCCACCGCCGGTGGAGGCGACCCAGCGGCACCGAGCGCGCCCGAATCTGCGACGAGCGCCGCGCGCTCATACATCCGCTGCACCGCGCATTCGACTTCGTCCTCCTGATCGCGCGAGCGAATGCTGTCGCGTGAGTAACGATAGCCCGTAAGGGCGCGCGGCACGACCAGCACTCGACCGAGTGAGGCCATGCGCCAATAAAAGTCGAGGTCCTCCCAATAGTTGGCAGCGGGGCGGTAACCTCCGGCAGCCACGAACGCATCGCGCCGGAACATGATCGACGAGTGCGTGAAGGAGGCCATTCCGCGGGGACGGATTACGCGCCACAAATTGGGTGGGTGGACGACTTGCCCGGCTGTATCGAGCCCATCGGCGGGGGCTCCGACCAGTACAACGTCATGAGCATTGGCGAGTATCGCGACCTCGCGCGCAAGGCGGTCGGGGTACGAAATGTCGTCGGCATGGGCGAGCGCGATCAGATCATGGCGGGCTTCGATAACCACCCAATTGATGGCATCGGCGACGCCCGAGGCGCTTGGGCGCCGCACGATCCGGATGCGCGCGTCGGTGCGGGCCAGATCGGCAAGAACTTGTGAACTGCCGTCGTCCGACCCATCATCGCCGACCAGCAGTTCGAAATTGGCAAAGCTTTGCGAGAGGATGCTGCGCACCGCATCGCCAACAAAGCGTACATTATTGTGCACCGGCATAACCACGCTAACCGGCGGCAAGGCGGCTGCCAGGGGCGGAGCAAGGCCGGAGCGCGCTGACATTGCTAGCGCTTGCGCCAATGTCTGATCTCACTGGCGTAGGCCAGCAAGGCCGGCGCGAAGGCCACGAGGTGGATGAGCAAGACCCACGCATCGCTGAAATGACTCATGGTCGATTGCACCAGCAACGCCAGTGGCAACAATATCAGATAGAAATCGTGCATCAGTGGCTCGCATCGGTCAGCGTCGCTGATCACCGCCGCGCGAAGCCCGAAGTGGCGCTTCACCTTGCCTACCGTCAGTGCATAGAATGCCAGTGCCCCGACCCCCGCCCAGCTGCCGGCCAGCGCAATCATTGTGATTATTCCGGCGAGTTCGAGCGGAAAAAGCCACTTCGTAATCAATGCGCGCGCACGTTCTGGTGTCGCCGCCACGACGAAGGTCGTGACACCGCTGCGTTGGTCGCCCGCCAAATCGTGCAGTTGGTGCCACACAATCCCGCGCAAGCCGAGCGACAGTGCCCAGATCACGCCTGCCACGAGGAACAAGGGGTCCAACCGCCCCGGCACCGTCGCCACGATCGCTAGCAACAAAGGCAGAAGGTTGGCACCGGCGGCGTCCGCCAACGCCCCAAGCAGCCCGCGGCGCTTCAGGCGGATCGGCGGGATCGAATAGCATGCGAACACTACCCAGGTCGCAGCATAGATTGCAAGCGCCAGCGGCTCGTCTTGCCACCACCATATGGCCACCGCGGCGATCATCAGGTGCGGCAGGACCAGCAGCGCGATCTTTAGGCTGCTGGCGGCTTCGAGGCGGTTGAGCTTGCCGGCGCGCAAATCGTCGGCGCGGTCAAACAGATCGTTGATGACGCTGATGGCAGCAGCGCCCGAGCCAAGCGCGATAATAACGCCTAGCAGTTGTTGCCACCGGGACGCGATCGACACATCGCCCTGCAGGCAAGCAGCGTAAACCGCAATCAATGGCGGGATGAGCTTGAACTTCCACCACTGCTCCACGCGAAACGGTGCGACTGCGGGGAAGGAATGCTGCATCAGTACACCAGCCTTAACACACCGATAGCGCCGGTCCAGTACTGCACTCGGCCGACCAGATCCCGGCAGCGCCAAAACCGTTTTCAAGAAGATTGTCTTGATGGCGAAGATCCGCGACGCTGCGCGATCAAGCGATCGACTGCTCGGTGACGCGACCGTCGGGCTGCTCAGCACCGAGTGCGACGTACGCGTCAGGCGCCGAGTGCCACCCGGGATATGTCCGCGTCGGCAACAGCGAGGGCGGGAGCGCAGTTGCGAAACGCTTCGGTAAGCATCTTGAAGCCGCGTTCGATGCCAATGGCCGCTTCCCAGCCAAGCAACTCACGGGCGCGCACGGGATCGCCGACAAACCGCCCGACGTCGTAATTGCGCGACGGCGCGATTTCCAGGTCGAGGGGGCGGACGCTGGTCCGCGCCGCGATCCCGGCTAGCTGGTGCAACGTCGTCCCGTGACCCGTGACGAAATGGATCGGCGGCAATGCTTCCCCGGCCCCGGTTGCTTCGACGTGCATGGCAAGGCCGCGCCCGACGTCGTCGATATGAGTGAAATCGAACATGTTTTCCGGACCCTCGAGGCGGAGGGTTCCGCCGCGCGCTCCGACCTGGGCAAAGGCCGGGACGACGCGATCGGCATGATCATTCGTGCAGCCATAGACATTCGAGAAGCGCACGATGTTGGCGAGGATGCCCCATTTACGCGCTTCATTGGCGAGTGTTTCGCCCGCTACCTTGGTCCGTGCGTACGCGTTGAGCGGAGCCAAGGGAGCATCTTCGGTCACCGGTAGCTGGCCGGGTTCGCCATACACTTCGCGGCTGCTGGCGAACACGATCCACGGCCGTTGCTTGCGGTCAGCGATAGCCCCCATCAACGAGCGCAATGCTTCGACGTTGACCGCCTGGGCCAATCCGGGATCGCGTTGCGCCCAGACGACGCGCGACACCGCCGCGAGGTGAACCACGCCTTCGACTCCGTCGAGCGCTGCATCGACGGCCGCAGGGTTGCGAGTGTCTTCAAGAGGCGAGCGCGCGATATCGAACGGACGAACCTGGAACCCACGCGCATCGAGTTGCGCAGTGAGTGCCCTGCCAATCAGTCCGTCCGACCCGGTAACAAGTATCATTGTGCCGCCCTAATTCTCAAATGAAACGCGAATGTTGATAATCGACCGTAAACAAGTTGCAAGCGATCGGGAGCGCGCTCGGCGAAGCTGAACCGTGCGCCGTGACCGACGCATCAGTTGCGCACAGCATGTAATTCCATCCAGTCAACTGCATGGACGCTGGCGAACGAGGGATAGGTCAATCGCTCCGCCTCATGCTCGAAGGCGATGGTCAGCCCGAGATCGGGGACGAGATCGGGCTGGCGCGCATATGCAAGGGTGAAATTGCTCTGGCGCAGGGTGTCGATCAATTCGGACAGGTCCATGACGTTATAGACGTAGTTGCGGTTGATCGTCGCGATCGCGGCATCGATTTCGGCTTTGACGGCGTGAACGCGGGAAGTGCGCCTGAAAAAGTCCTTGATGAAAATCGCGCCGCCCGAAGCGAGAACGGCGGCGGCACCGTCGATTACCCGCGTGAGGCCCTGATGATGGCCAAGCGATTCAAGGAACAGGACGCGATCGAACGACGCTGCGGGATAAAGCGCGTCAAGCTCATGATAATCGCCGGTCAGGACCGTGATCCGATCGCCCAAGCCGCTGGCCGCAACTCGCTCCGACGCCAGTTCGAACTGGCGCCGGGAATTGGTCAGGCAGCTAATTTTCGAGCTGGGAAAGCGGCGGGCGATCCAAATGGCGGGAGCGCCGACCCCGCACCCCGCGTCGAGGATGCGCATTCCGTCGCGCAGGCCGCTACTGGCCGCGAGGTAGGTCATCAGGCCCTCTGTATCGGAGGTTCGGAATGCCTGGATGAAATCGCCTGTCGCGCGCAGATAAACGTCAGTGAACGCCTCGTAATAGTCGGCCACCGTCTCGCCAGCAGGGAGCGGCTTCGGCCCGGCCGCTGCGGCCGGGCCGATCTGATTACGCCGCGGCGCGCGGAACCGTCGCCACATCAACCCCGACCCGCGAACAGGTCCCGCTCAGTGATCTGATCGTAGACGTAGGGTACGTTGCCCACTTTTTTCAAACCTTGAGGCCGCGCCTTGCAATTGAAGCCAAAAAAGAAGTCCTTGTCGACTTCGTAGAGGTCCATCGATGGCGACGCCTTGTCCTGATTGTAATAGAAATAGATATGCTTCGCCTCACGCGGTACCATGATCAACTGGACCGCGATCCGAGCTTTGTTCGACACGTTGGGATAAGACCAGTGGATGATGCTATCGTCGAGCGCGACGGCCTCCCCCCGACGGACCTCAAGCGCCTCGAAATCGTCGGATTCAAGCCTTGGTCCGACCGTTGCGAAGACGTCTTCGTGGGGCATATTGCCCGCCCGCATGAGGTTGAAGCGCCCGTGGCTACCGCGCAATACGCCGAGCGTTCCGTTTTGCTTCGACACGTCCTGCAGTGGAATCCACAGCGACACCGAGCGGTGCTCCGGCTCGCGCACGAAGGACGGGTTCTGGTGGATCGGAACCGGATCATAGCCGGACTCGGGATGCTTTTCGAAGACGTTGATGACCAGCGGCTCATAGCCAGGCAGGAGTTTCTCGAGCCGCGCGGAAAGCAAGGCGTAGACGCGTTCGTACAGGCGCGCCTTGAACACCCCGTCATTGCTGAAGGCGCTGAGTCTGAAGTTGGTCGGGATATGAACGTCCGAGACGTCGACCCCTTCGCTCGCATCTCGCACCGTCTGGGCCAGCGCGTCCATTTCCGCCGCGTCGAGCCACGGGAAGATGACCAAACCCTCGCGAGCGATCTCTTCGTTCATGTCGGATGCGCGGAACATCGTGTGTGGCACGGCGGGCGCGGCCTGCGGCGGGCTCAGCCGGCGGAATATCCTGGAAAACACGTTCATCGACTTATCCTTCGCTTCCCACGCTATGGCGCGGGAACCTTCCTAAGCATTTTTACATGGCGAAGCGAGAATGTGGAATCAATTGCTGTCGCTCCAGGCGCTTTCGATCGCGACTAGTTGGCCTGCGTCGCGGCGAAGGATCATAAGCCGATCCAATTCCCCTTTGACCTTCAGTGGCGTGGCGGGACCCGAGTAACCGTGGAGCGCATGAGGATGCATCGTGACTGGGTCAAAGATTGACGCGCGGACGAGGTAATTGCCCGCCATGAGCGGAAGCTTGGAAATGATGCAGGTCCGCTCTCCGTGTCCTGCGGGCAAAATGACCGAATCCGATCCGGCGAGAATTGCGATGCAGACCGACAAATCGCGGGTCCAAAGCGAAACGCTGAATGCCGCCTCGATCGGCTCAGGCATGAAATATTCAAGCTTCAACTCGAGCGGGCCGCCGGTCCGCACGCCGCCGCCGTCGGGCGCCTGCGCGAGCAGCCGCTCGACGCGTGGCCGGTCAGGGTCGCATGCAGTGGCTTCCTCTGCCCTTCCAGCGTCCGCTTGGCTCTCGAACAAGCGATCGAGCGTGTCGACTGAGCTACCTTCGAAGGTCACGCGGCCATGGTCGAGGAGCAAGCCGCGCCGGCACACGGTCTGGATCTGGAAGACGTTGTGCGACACGAACAAAAGCGACCCGCCCGCGTCCAGCCGATCCCGGATATGGCGCAAGCATTTGCGCTGAAATGCCTGGTCGCCCACCGCAAGCACTTCGTCGAGCAGCAACAGGTCGGATGGCACCTGCGTCGCAAGCGCGAAAGCCAGCCGCGCGCGCATCCCCGTGCTGTAGGACTGGAGCGGCGCATCGAATAGCGCGCCGAGTTCGGCGAAGGCGTTCACTGCCTCCACTGACGCGGCGAGGCCGTGGCCAGCGCCGCTTTGCCACGAAAGGATGAGTTGGGCATTCTCGCGTCCCGACAGCAAAGCGTTGAACCCGCTGCCAAGCTCTATCACCGATTGCACCCGGCCATTGACCCGGACTTCGCCGGCATCGGGCGGAAACAGGCCCGCGACGATGCGCAGCAACGTGCTTTTGCCGGCGCCATTATGGCCGACGACAGCCATTGCCTCCCCGGGCGCGAGCGAGAAGGAGACGTCGTCGAGGGCCCAGAATTCGTCGCGCCGCAAATCGCTCGATCGTCGCCGCCACGGCAACAGCTCCGACGTGATGTCGCTGACCCCGTAAGCCAGCGAGCGCCGCAAATTCCGGCAAAAGCGCTTGGAGACGCCCGCCACTTCAAGCACTGGACCCGCCATGGTTATCCGAGCCGCTCGACGAGCCGCGGGCGCGCGAGACGGTACAGCAGCCAGCCCGCGACCATCCCGACGAGACCGGCCCCGCCGATGACGAAAAAGCTCGCATCGGGCCCGACGCCGGCAATCCAACCCCGCGTCCCGTCGAGCAAAGGCGCGACCGGGTTAAGCCACAGCAGGCTGTACTCGGGCAGCGGATATAGAACCGGCGTAAGCAACAAGCCGAAACCGGAAATCACGCCGACCGCGCGGCCGACGTCGTCGTACAACAGGCTCAGAGGCGACAAGATCAGGCCGACAGCGACGCCAAGGCCGATCAGCAGGGCCATTCCCAGTGGTACCAGCAGCCAGCTTGCAAGCGCGGGCACGCCGAACGCGGCAAGCAGAACGAACAGCGCGCCAAGCCGGACGACGGCATTCAGCCCAAGGTCGTATAATCCTGCAAGGAGCACTGTTTCATGCGGAATCGGTGTGCGTGTCAGCATGTGGCGGTGCGCCGAAACCTGCTGGTACGGCATCACGATTCCCTCCACAAATCCCTGCCACAGCAGCATGCCCGTCAGCGCAAACAGCGGATAAGGGATCATCGTGTCCCTTACGACGATGATATTGTTGTAGCGCAGGGCAGCACATGCGGCCGCGGTCGCGATTGCCGGTACGAACAGCCACAGATAACCGAACCACGCCCGGCGGTAACGCGAGCGGATCGAACTCAAGGCGAACAGACGCGCCGGGCGCACAGACGCGGCGAAATCGGTCAGCGCGGTCCGGAAAAAGAGTACCGGCGATGAAAGGCTTGGATCGGCCGAATATCGGATTGGTTGAATCGTCATGCCCCCGTTGGTCGCTTGGGGCCACGCCGTCCCCAACGCCAGCATTAAGGTGCGCGGCGGCACGCGCAAGGTGTGAACAGCCACTGGCTTCGCCCCGCGTTTGACACGCGGCAGCCCGCCATGCGAACGAGGCGACGAGTGCGATCGGCACAGGAGACGCCCGGCGATGACGCATCACCACGGCGTTCCGAAATTACCAGACAGTATACGACCGCAATCCCGCGGAGTGCTCGCCGACCCCGGCCTCGCGGCGGATTTCCGCAGAGACGGGTTCGTCAAGGCCACCCTGGTGTCGCCGGCCGTAGTGATGTCACTAAAGGACGAACTCGACGCACTCAGACCACTGGCGGCGGCACCGCATGGAACGGTCATGGGGGGCACCGTCGATTATCATTGCTCGGCGATGGACCCGGACGTCGTTTATCGCCGACAGCTCAATGCCATCATTCGAGCCCGTATCGGCGACGCCGCGACTGCGATGTTCGATGGCTTCCGATTGCTATACGCCACGCTTTACATCAAACAAACGGGGCTGGGCACATTCCCGATGCACCAGAACTGGCCGATCTTGAGCGATCTCAATGACACGTCAGTAACGATCTGGGTGCCGCTGGTCGCGATCGATGCCAATAATGGCGGTGTCTGCCTTGTGCCCGGGAGCCACAAGCTGGCACCGCACATCAACGGACCACGCACGCCTGCTTTTTACGACGAGCGGCTGCCGTCGCTTACCGAGCGAGCGGTCCGGGCGGACCTTCAGTTGGGTGAAGCAATCATCTTCGACGATTCGGTCATTCATGGCTCCTCGCCTAATTGCAGCCCTGCCCTGCGCCCCGCGATGCAACTGATCTTCGTGCCGAATGACTCACTGCCCGTCTTCTACCACGACGGCCAGGACGGTAGCTTCGAGATGGTCCACGCCGATACCGACTTCTGGATCGACACCGATTTTGCAGCGCTCGGTCAACGCCAACCGGACTGGCAAAGCGTCGGCATGGTGGAGAGCCGCAACCGGCGCGTCGACGAAGCGGGGCTAAATGCCTTACTGGCACGCGGTGCTGAACTCCGCACGGTTGGGTTCGACGCAGCCCGTCCGCCAATCGCGCCGGTTCCGACACGGTACACTGGCGACCGTCGTCCGTGGTGGCGGCGCGCCCTATCGGCATTTCGCGGTTAAGCGTCCGATCAGCTCGGATAAATAAGAGGGCGGACTGCTGATCCGAGTCTTCGGGCCCCGCGATAAGCGGTCCTCAGCCCGGGGACGCGCAGCAACGCCCTGCGCAGGCCCGGTGGGGGAGGGGCGGCTGACTCCGACGCTTGCTTCGGGGCCAAATGCTCGAACTGCGTCAAGGGATCGAACTCAGCGCTGGCACGCGGGCCGGCCAATTGAAGGAGCGCCTTCGTCTGTTCCCATGTCGCGGTAGACTTCCATTCGGGAAAGGACTGCCACGCCTCCGACTGCCAATCTCTTAGCCTCGTATCGCGCGTGCCCGCCATAGCGAAACCGTCAGTGAGCGGATCCATCGCGAGGATTTCACCTTTGCCTTGGCGAAAGACTGCGTGTCGGGATTCTTCAGGAATGACCAACGCAGCCGCCGCGAGTCGAACTGAAGAACTCTGGTTGGCGAACGCTGCATGGATTAGGTTGTCGTCTATGATTAGCGCTTCGCCCGCTTTAAGCGGCACCGTCACCCCGAATTCCTCACGTAATCGAATGGCGTAACCAGAGAAATACTCGGAGCAATCATAAGTGCGTATGTGCCGAACTAGTCTTTGCGAGCCGGGCACGACCACCATGGCACCGTTCGCTTCATCTGTATCGGTCAGTGCGCACCAGACGAGGTAACTGGTCTCAAACGGATCTTGGACCGCGGGCGCATGCTGGTGGAGCGACGTCTCCCCAACGCCGGAACCCTTCGCGATGATGGACCAATCAAGTACTTTGTAGCCGGTAAACAGTTTGGCAATGGTCGGCGCTAAGTTCGCCGTGACCAACTCGGTGGACGTGTTCCGTCTAACTGTATCCTCGTCCATTAGAGAAATGTAGTTCGGCATTAGCGGTCTAGCCGCCGACCATGGATCGGCGACTGTTTCGGCCAACGCCAGTATTTTGCCGCGAAGGCGCTCCACGACCTCCGGCGGCAGCAGTCTCGCGACGGCATAACCATCTGTGCGCAGGCAGTCGCTAATGACGGTGTCTCGTAACGTTATCATCGAAGAAGACTAACAGCGCTCACGCCTAGCGCAAAGTCGCTTATGGATGGGCAGCGGCGAAGGCGCGGCACGTCTGTGCGCCACTGCCGAGCAGTCGAAAAGTGCTCTCCGGGCCCGGTATAGGGACTTGCTCCGCTTCACGTACGTTTTCGACCATCCTCTCATGAGTCCCCAATAATGCACCGATGCCAAGTTGCTTCGCCGCTTGTGCCGTGCAAGGTCGCACGCTCACGCGGAGTGTGCTGGAGACCAAGATGAACCTTCTTCGGGTTGTGCTGGCGTCACTGGGTCTGATTGCGCTGCACGGCGCCGCTTGGTCGCAGGAAACCCGCTCCTTCACCTTGACCAGCGCCGACATGCGTCCGGCGCAAAGCCTTGACGGAGCGTGGCACTGGTCGGTCGATCCGTATCGCGACGGCAAGGCCGGCTTCCATGGCGGCACTCCCGGGCCAAGCAGCAACCGTGCGGCGGACATTGTTCAGGCTGACGCTGCCGCTCGCACGCCCACTGCGCTCTTCGAATTCGACATGCAGCGCTCGCCCGTGGTTCACTTGCCAAGCGCCTGGATCGGACACGGGCCCGAGATGCGCCATTATAACGGGCTCGTTTGGTATCAGCGCACGTTCGAGGTGCCGGCGCTCGCTTCAGGCAAACGCGCCTTTTTGCGCTTCGGGGCCGTCGATCATGCTGCCGACGTTCACCTGAACGGCAAAGCGGTGGGGCGTCACGTCGGGGGCTTCACGCCCTTCGCGTTCGAAGTCACCAAGCTACTG
>Ga0326733_1000568_pt1 | contig 10589 bp, 6 predicted proteins | sample 14_GP2_308_FD_207946 | JGI IMG/M metagenome (GOLD analysis project Ga0326733, IMG submission 207946) | Glacier ice microbial communities from Ngari, Tibet, China - 14_GP2_30.8 | ecosystem: Environmental > Aquatic > Freshwater > Ice > Glacier | place: China: Ngari, Tibet | collected 2018-07-17 | reverse complement strand
TGAGTATCGACCGTAATGTGCAGTCATATGCCGAACAGGCGCTGGCGGCGGGCCTTGCACGAACCGGTGCAACCAAAGGTAGTGTGATTATTATGGATCCTCAAACAGGAAAGATTATGGCGATGGCGAATCTTCCAACGTACAAGCCGGCCGAATTTACGACCGTTCAAGACGCGGCGGCCTTTAATAACGGGACAATTTCGACACCGTACGAAGCCGGGTCGGTCATCAAGACCCTGACGGTCGCTACCGGTATCGACAAGAACGTGATTACGCCCACTTCAACCTATGTCAACACCGACTATATCCGGATTGACGACCGCGTTGTATCGAACGCAACCAAGGGCCAGACAGGTACAATTACGATTCAGCACGCGCTCAACTGGTCACTCAATACGGGCATGGTAACCGTCGCGCAGCGGCTTGGGGATGGTTCGATTAATCGATCAGCTCGTGACACGATGTATGATTATTTTTACAATAAATTCGGCCTCGGACAAGCGACGGGTGTTGAGCTGAGCGGCGAACGGGCTGGAGAAGTTGTCTCACCAGCCGAACAAGAGGGTAATGCGGTGCGCTACTCGAATATGTCATTCGGACAGGGGATGAATGTAACAATGGTGCAGGTTGCCTCGGCGTTCAGCTCGATTATTAACGGCGGTCAGTACTTCAAGCCAACGGTTATTGCCGGAACAATAAGTCCAGAGGGCGAGTATCTGCCGACAGCAACAGTACCAATCCGCACAACCATCAGTCAGTCAACTTCTGATCAGGTAAAAGAGATGACACGAGCAGCTCGAAATACCTTCTTTAGTGGCGTCGACAAGCCGGGCTATACAATCGGTGGCAAGACCGGAACGTCCGAGACAGTTGAAAATGGCGTTTACGTCGATAATCAGACAGTTGGAACCTATCTAGGATATGGTGGCGAAGACGCACCTCGGTATGTCATAATGGTGCAGGTGTCAGGTAAAAACAAAGCACTAGGCGGAGCCTCAGATGCGATGCCGATATTTACTGATATCTCGAACTGGATGATAGATTACTTAAAATTACGGCCTAAGGGGTAACGAACAATGGAATTTACGCTCAATGATTTGACACAGGAATTGACGACCACGTTTATTTTAAGTGTCGGGGCATTTCTGCTGGCAATGTTTTTAACACCGGTGTACACGTTTCTGGCGTACCGCTATAAATTTTGGAAAAAACAACGCGTCACTAGTACGACAGGCGAGAACCTCACTGTCTTTACGAAGTTGCATGCCAATAAATTTAAACGCAATATCCCGACGATGGCCGGCTTGGTATTTGTTGTGGCAATTACCATCATTACGTTGTTTTTCAATCTCGACAGGGGAGAGACCTGGCTACCGCTAGCGGCGCTGATCGGCGGTGCTGCAGTAGGACTACTCGACGATTTGATTAACATTCGCGGCCAAGGCCTTGGCGTCGCCGGGCTTCGATCAAACCTGAAGTTTGCGATGATTACCGCTATCGGCCTCGGACTTGGCTGGTATTTCTTTGTAAAGCTTGGTATTGATATTATTCATGTACCGTTTCTAGGCGATCTCGCCCTCGGTTGGTTAATTGTTCCACTATTTGCTTTTGCGGTTGTCGCCGCTGGTAACGCCGTTAATATTAGCGACGGACTCGACGGACTAGCTGGAGGCCTGGTATCAATCAGCTATGGGGCGTTCGGTATTATTGCTTTACTTCAGGGTCAGTTCTTTATTGCAGGGTTTTGTTTTACCGTCGTTGGGTCGCTGCTCAGTTACCTGTGGTTCAATATTTTTCCGGCTCGCTTTTTTATGGGTGATGTCGGTAGTTTTGCCCTTGGTACGTCGCTTGGTGTTGTGGCGATGCTGACTGACACACTTCTTCTACTACCGGTCATCGGTATCGTATTTGTGATTGAAGCCGGATCGAGCGCGCTTCAGATTTTTAGCAAAAAAGTTTTCAAACGCAGAATTTTTATTTCTGCTCCGATTCATCATCATCTTGAGGCAATTGGCTGGCCGGAAACAAAGGTAACGATGCGTTTTTGGGTCATTGCATACGTAGCGGCGTTTATCGGTGTCTTTATGGCCGTCGCCGGCGGTAGTATCTAGCGATGGTGAGAGGTGGGCGATCAGCAATTGGGCCAAGAGCCTCTCCGAACCCCACCTCGGTAGTTGTCCGTCGTCATCGACCAGACTACATGATTGTTCTATACATGGGACTATTGATGCTTGTCGGGCTGATCATTATTTATGCTATCGGACCACAGCGTGCCAATGTTCTGAATAACTCGTACGGCAGTGATTATAGCGACACATACTTCTTTTTGAAACAAACGGTCAGCTTATTACTTGCGCTGCTTGCCTTTGCGGTCATGGCAACGATTCCGTATGGCTTGGCGATGAAGAATGCGGGTAAAATCCTCCTTGTTGGAGTGTTGGCCTGTGGAGTGTTGGCCGTTGCGGGATGGATTGGTGCCCCGATCGCTCAATGTAGCCTGGGAGCATGCCGTTGGTTTGACCTTGGGCCGCTCGGTAGCTTGCAACCGGCAGAGATCTTGAAGTTTGGTATATTAATTTTCGTGGCTGGATTTCTGGGTGCCAAGCTTAAGCAAGGTAAGGTTAATGATATCCAGGGTACGCTAATTCCGATTGGGATACTGGCGTTTATCTCGATTGTTTTTATCATCGTTATCCAAAAAGACCTCGGTACGGGGATTGCTTTGATGAGTATTCTAGCAACGATGCTTTTGGTGGCAGGAATTAATAAGAAAATCGGCACTATTATTGCCGTTGGCGTGCTTATTGTCGGTGTCGGCTTGATTGCAACTGCGCCGCACCGAGTTGACCGTATTGCAACCTTTTTAATGGGCGACAGTAGCTCAACCAGTGATGCAGGCAGTTACCATATTGAACATGCCAAGATTGCAATCGGTACCGGCGGCATCAGCGGCGTCGGCATCGGCAACAGCGTTCAGGCGACCGGCTACCTCCCCGAGGCGATTAATGACTCGGTGTTTGCAATCCTTGGCGAAACATTCGGCTTTTTGGGGCTGTTGGGTATCCTCGGGCTGTTTACGGCGCTTCTGATGCGGATACTGAAGGTAATGGACCATCTGATTGATCAGCGATTAAAATTACTGGCCGCGGGAGTGTTCGGATGGTTTGGTGCGCATGTTATTCTTAATGTAGCATCGATGATTGGAATTTTTCCGCTCACCGGTATCACGCTGCCATTACTAAGCTTTGGTGGAACTAGCATGATATTCATTGCTGCCGCACTTGGACTGGTTTTTCAGCTTTCGCGCTATACCATACATTCATCAAGAATAAAGGAGATGTCATATGAAGATTCTAGCAGTCGGCGGGGGGTCGGGCGGACACGTCACGCCAGTCGTCGCGGTTCTCAGGGAGCTTAAACTCCGTCAGCCTGAGGCACAGATACGCTTTTGGTGTGATGTGAAATTCGCACCACAGGCAACATCATTGTTGGCTGATTTTGACGCGACAATTCCGGTTCATCGGATTGCCTCGGGCAAGCTACGTCGCTACCATCATTTGACACTCATGCAGCAATTGTTGTGGCCGCGCCTCGTTCTACTTAATATCCGTGACAGCTTTTTCGCTGCCGCCGGCTTTGTGCAGAGTTTTATTAAACTGCTGATATGGCGTCCCGATGTCGTGTTTACTAAGGGTGGATATGTCTGTCTCCCGGTTGGTATTGCTGCTCACATTCTTCGTATTCCGCTCGTTATTCATGATTCGGATGCCCACCCCGGATTGACGAACCGTATGTTGGCTCGTTGGGCCAGTCGTATCGCGACCGGAGCGCCCCTGGAGTACTATTCGTATCCGAAGGCGATATCACGCTACGTTGGCATCCCGATTTCTGATGAGTTTCATCTATTTAGCCCGGACGAACGTATGGCGGCTAAATCTGTCTGGAGAGTTGATGTTTCTCGGCCGTTGATTGTTGTGACCGGTGGGGGACTGGGTGCTCAGCGGATCAACGATACGACCGTTCTTGCTCTGCCGGAACTACTCAAGATGGGGAGTGTGATTTTAATCTCTGGTGCTGCACAACACGACGAACTAAAAACAACCGTACCGCAAAATGATACCCACTTTCAGCTCCATGCGTTCGTCTCGAGTGGGATGGCGCAGCTACTTGGCGCGGCGGATGTTGTCGTGACAAGAGCGGGTGCTACCACGATTCTGGAACTAGCTGCTTTGGCGCGACCGACAATTCTTATACCTAACGGCAAGTTAACCGGTGGTCATCAGCTCAAAAACGCCAAGGTATATGCTGACGCCGATGCAGTTAAGATCGTTGATGAAACTGACATGATGAGCAGGCCGTCCGAACTTGTCATCTGTATTGCCGGAGTACTGGGTGATCCATCCGCCTCCGAAGCAATGGCGCGGCGCCTTGCAGCCTTCGCGCGACCAGATGCTGCACGTAATGTGGCGGATATGATCCTCGACGCCGCTTCGTAAGCTATAATTAAACATAATTAGTATGAGTATGTTACGCAAAAAAGCACCCGAATCTCCTCGACGTCGTCAAATCCAGCCGGGTGTGGTTCGTGAGCCGGCGAGCCGAGATGTTGAGCGAAATATTTTTCAACGCAATCGCACCCTGACTGGCAGTACCTCGAATCGACTGAGCCACACACATCATCCGACCGACCTTCAGTCGCCGCGGACGAATGCGCATCAGCTTGCGATAAAACGGCGTAAGATTAGCGGTATATTGCTCACAGTACTGGCTGCCGGAATCGTTATTATGTGGCTATTGCTGCAGTTTACTGCACGTGTGGGCATTAGTGTTTCGGATACGTCATTATCTCGGCCAATTGACAATGCGCGCTACGAGAAGGCTATTAATGATTACTTGGCCATTAATCCAGTCAGCCGGCTTCGGTTTGTACTCGATCAAACAAGTCTCACGAACTACCTGTCTGCAACACTGCCTGAAGTCGCTCGGGTGTCACGTGTGAGCCTAGGAGCTATCGGAGAGACGAATTATACACTCACCATGCGTCGTCCGGTCGCTGGCTGGACTATCAATAGCGGGCAATACTTTGTCGACGCAAAAGGCGTTGCCTTCCAGCAAAATTATTACAGCAGTCCGACCGTTCAGATCATCGATGATAGTGGCGTTGATTTGCAACAGGGTGCGACTGTCGCCAGTAATCGATTCTTGGGGTTTGTTGGTCGTATTGTCGCGATTTCATCCGAAAGCAACTATGACGTTACGGAGGCAATCATACCCCCGGGGACAACCCGTCAGCTGGAGATACGGCTACAGGACGTAGTGCCGCGTGTGCGGTTGTCGATTGATCGGCCGGCAGGGGAGCAGGTAGAAGACATGACAAGAGCACTAGGCTATCTTACTGCTCGAGGCATTGCGCCCGAATATATCGACGTTCGTGTCAGTGGTAAGGCGTTCTACAAGTAGGGTACTACTCTCTCACTCTGCTTATGTTCTATTTCTGTTCTAATACTGTACGAAACCATCCAAAGAATAAAACATATAAAAATATATTTTTTAATAAAAAGCAAATATCGTCAAGAAATAGGGCGGGGAAGTGTCGAAACATTTTCACGGAAAAAGCAAACGATATATACAACAATGTGGATAACTCGAACTATGTGATGCAAGTCACATAGTCCATATAGCCGGCTCGGTGTGTCAGGGTATGGTTATGTGCGTGTTTAACATAACAATGCAAGCCAATATCAAGGCGTGGATACTGTCAGGTATAGTCGTCTACTACGTTTAGCCGTCAGAGGCCTCGAATAACAGTACAAGTAGATGCGTAGTGACTCATCTATTCATCGTATATCTAATGTCGTAAAAGATATATTGTGCGACGTTAAGTCACTATACCAATCACAGGTACGTTTAACTACATATGCACGCATTCACTAATTTATATGTAATTAATTTTTACATACTCTTCTGCTCTGCTTGGTCGTCCGGCATGCTTCCTATTGATGCCAGCCGCCTATGTCTAAATATTGGTAAGTTGTTAATAGATATATGCATTGTCAGTACATGCGCGCTGATGACCAGACGGTACGTATAGATAATGTTCTATTTTCGTTCTATTTTAGAATATCGCACTTTTTAAAAAAGAATCGAAGGAGTCACTGCAGGGCAATCGCAATGGAGCGATGTAAGGTTCTTGCTATCGTAGCTGAAGATCATTTGATGAATCACTTGACGCAACTTCCCTGTCGGTCCGAGGTGTCGGTCGATCTGCTACGGGAGCGTTTGTATCGGTGTCAGTCGGCTTCTTCTTTCGAGAGCGGGTACGTTTGCGTTTTGGTGGGCCGTCAACAGCTTCACTCCCCTGCTCTGGGCGATTAGGCTGCGCGTCAGGACGTGGAGCGGCGGGTTGTGATCGAGCATCAACTGGCCATTGCTTGGCCTGTGACGATGACTGCTGCGGCTTCTGGAGATGCGCAGGCGGTTGAATTGCAAGGCTGATCTCTTGTTCAATTTCGGCACGTGTTCGGCTGTAGTTGCGGCGAGTATTTTCAATGATACGACCAGTGTTATCAATCTGTGGCGGTGGCAGCGTCAAGGTAGTCGCACTAAAGGCAGGTGACTTTTCTCCACCGATGACCATGTTGATAATAAAGTGACGGTTGTGCATCTGCAGAAGGTCAGTCGGCTCAAACTGAGGTTCGAACTGCTTGGACAAGATTGGGGCATCATCGGCCGAGACGCGGAATGAAATCATCGTTCCAACGTTGCCAAAGACAGCGTCACGAACCGTATCGGTCATCTGTGAGATGTACTGGTTGGCAACGGTCAGGTTGAGGCCATACTTACGGGCTTCGGACAGGATAGTCGCAAATGAATCGGTGGCAAAGTTTTGGAATTCGTCGACGTACAAATAGAATGGGCGTCGGTCTTCAATACGCTCAACATCACTACGGCTCATTGCTGCGAGCTGAATCTTAGTAACCATAAATGCACCCAGGATTGCCGCGTTATCCTCACCAATGAGTCCCTTAGATAGGTTGACGATAAGAATCTTACCCTCGTCCATGATCTGACGAATATTAAATGTACTCTTTGGCTGACCGATAATATTACGGATAATCGGGTTGGCAGTAAAGGCTCCGACTTTATTAAGGACCGGTGCGATAGCTTCGGAGACGAACTTGTCGTTCCAGCTGGCGAATTCGACCTTCCAGAAGTTCAAGACGACGGTGTCTTGGCAGTATTCCAATGTTTCCTGTCGAAATTTCTTGTCAGTTAGCATTCGGGTGATGTCGAGCATGGTTGTTGTCGGTCGATCAAGGAGTGCAAGAATTGTATAGCGCAAGATGTATTCAAGTCGTGGACCCCATGACTCACCAAACATGCGCTTCAGTACGCCAATCACCTCTGAGCTAATGTTAGTCTTCTGGCTTGGGTTAGTCACCTCGAGCGGGTTAAATCCAAGCGGAAAGGCCGTATCGGCCGGGTTAAAGTACACAACGTCCTGCATGCGTGATCCTGGAATAAAGCGCATATTATTAACCGCAAAGTCACCGTGCGGGTCGATGATGGCATAACCGTGATTATGGAAGATGTCACTGAGCGCAAACAACTCGAGCGTACCTGACTTCCCTGCCCCGGTCTGTCCAATGATATAGACGTGGCGCGACCGGTCTGTACGCAGCATACCGAACTGGTGATTGATGCCGCGGAAGTTAGTCAGTCCGAACGCGCTGATATTTTCGTCGATTGCCGGGTTACCGGTGATCAGAGGTAGTTTGGCTGGTGGCTCGGCTGTCTTGCTGCTGGCCCAGACGATATTTGGCGTCTCGACGTTGGTGTGTGGCAGGTGAAAGACACTGGCTAGCTCTTCGATGTTCAGGATGAAGCCATGATCGTTAAATGCACGGGTTCGATATTTGGCGAGGTCTTCTTTGTTAAAGCTGCCATCTGTCATCTTGAAGCCGTTTAAATTAGTGCTGTTGAACTGTTTAAAGGTTCCAACAATTGCCTGCATGCGCAATCGCCCATTCGTAGTGCTCTCACCGAGATACGCAAGGCGAATCTTGACTTCATAGCCAAGCTTGGTCGCCTTCTTTTCAGCCTCTGAAAGGCGTGTTTTGTCGCGTTCGGACAATTCTTTGACGACCGGACCGCCATCTTTACCCTGTTCTGGTGGTTTCCAGAGTGCTTCGAATAGTCCACCGAGCCAGGCAATACTAAAGCCACCACTAAAGAGTGATTTTGACTTGCCTTTTTTAACATCTGACACCCATTTGTCTGATCGTTTGTGCCAGTCATCGGCAATTGGCCGAGCCAGAATTTGAATCCAGACTTCCTCACCTGTTGCTTCGAGTTTGGCGAGCGTTCCGGTGATACCGGCGAGTGGGTCGACCTCAAAGCTCTGGAAGGTCTTGATAGGCAGCATCTCATTGTCGGTCAGGCTGATCTCTGAACTGTAGACGACACTATGTTCGCGTTCATGAGCGACATAATCCTCATCTGCTTCATGAATTTGTACGGTCGGATATTGGGAGTAGATTTGACCCTCGACAAAGCTGCGAAGCGTGCGAGGCACCCACGCGTAAAAGCGGATCTGGCCGTTGACCGAGGCAATCTCAAAGCTCAGGTGCTCTTGGACGCCATTGTTTAATTTCAGTTCTTCCTTGTCGCGGAAGATACCGTGCAAGCTGGCAAATAGCTGTTCAGCTGCCAGTTCGCTCTTGTCGTTTGCCTTTGGAATTTCAAGTATGAGCAGGTCGCTCTCGATGGCTTTAGTTGTCTCGACTTTGCGATAATTGCGCCACGTTAAAAATCCGAACACGGCGACAATCGGTAGCCAAACGTACCATTGTAATAAAAATGTCAGTAATGTTGATATGATGCCCATATATACCTTTGTATTGTCTCACCTCAGAGACAAGTTGGCAACGTTCGGTCGCCTACTTGTCTGCAAGTGCATAGGTCGCTTTTGCGACACGTTTGAACTGCGGTTTACTCTGAAGATTAAGTAGAATTGTCGTTTCTTTGACCTGGCGGCTTTTAAGGACGCGTTTGACGATTTCGTCGCGGTGAAGCGGCGTATCGGATTTGCGAAGGACGTCAGTAATAATGTCTGACACGGTCCCCTTGCTAAAGCCCCAGCTATCAAGTGCGTAGATGCCACGGCCAATCAACACGAATCGTTTATCTTTGATTAACTCGTTATGGATTGCCTGTGTTGTCACGTCTTTTCGCTTGAAGCTGCTGTCTTTTATTGAACCGGCAATCTCTGAAAAGTGCATTGGAGAGGCTTTTTCGGCCAAAATGACATAGATCTTGTCTCGGATATTCTTTGGGTTGACGGTTGGCCATTTGACCAGCCCCCAGTTGTCCTTGAGGTGAGCAAGCAGTTTGCTGACGCTGGCAAGTGCACGGACGTGCGACGGGTGCTCATATTTGAGCTGGTCATGAAGTTGTTCGATTGTGAGTGGTTCGCCATGTTTTTTGATGACTTTGACAATTTCATCGACGGCTGTTCGAATTTTTTTCTCGTCACCGTAGTCACGGATACCAACAGCGTGGAAGTAGTTGTCGTTCTCGCTTACGACAGTCAGCCCTGGTGAGAGTTCGGCAATAAAAGCGACGTGTGCACGTTCGCGTTGATCAGTCGGCTTGCTGAGGATACGGTCAGTTAGATCCTGAACGCGAGCAATGCGACCCATCTCGGCGAGCTGACGGATGAAAACTTTTTCAAATGTCGCAACGGACTCGATCTTGCCATCTTCGGCAGCAATCTTGAGGCGGATAAGAATTGCTTTTTCGAGCTGACGAACTCGTTCGCGAGTAATGCCAAGTAGCTCACCGATTTGCTCGAGGGTCTCGCGGCGGTCGTATAGGCCAAAGCGACGCGTAATAATTTCACGCTCACGCTCCTGATCGATAATTGAGAGAATCTCAGTCACACCTGCTTTAAGATCTACTGTTGATTCGCTGTCTGTTTGTCCGCTCATGTTCGGGTATTATCCTCTCAGCCGCACCACTGGTCGTAAAAGTTTATAAGGGTTCTATACAACATTATATAAGATAATATTTATAATGTCAAACGTTTTCTGTACTTGCTTCATTATAGCATGAACTGGACTGTTTTAGTAAAGGGTGTCTTAGGACTATTTATTTAATGGTTATGTTGTTTAAACTAACTGCACGTACCGACGTGAGGATAGAGTTCTTCGGAGGTAATTTTCCAGTGCAAGTCGTCATAGGTAGCGTGGATTGCTTCGATACAATAATTACGTCCCGTTTGGAGTGATGGCTCCGGGTTGGGCAAGGTTGGCTCTTTGACGCCGTTGACCTTATTCGCCCAGGGGTCCCAGAATGAAGTGATTGGAAATGTCACGCCTTCGGTCGTTGAGCGCTTGATGAGTTCTTTGATGAAGCGATCGAGTGTGATTTTGTAGCTGGGGTGGTTTTTATCACTATCCCCCGCTGAGTCAATAAAGGCGAGGAGATTTACTTTGCTTACGTCAGGATTAGATACCTTGAATCCACCGTTCCAGCCCGTTAGCTGCAGGAAATCTTTGGCCTTGACCTCGCAGCCGCTGATATAGTCG
>Ga0326733_1000567_pt1 | contig 10590 bp, 5 predicted proteins | sample 14_GP2_308_FD_207946 | JGI IMG/M metagenome (GOLD analysis project Ga0326733, IMG submission 207946) | Glacier ice microbial communities from Ngari, Tibet, China - 14_GP2_30.8 | ecosystem: Environmental > Aquatic > Freshwater > Ice > Glacier | place: China: Ngari, Tibet | collected 2018-07-17 | reverse complement strand
GCACAAGGTGGACGGCATCGTCAAGGGCCTGAAGCAGCCCGACTGGCCGGTTGATGGCTGGCAGGCTTTGCAGCGTTTGGCCGGCATGATGTGCAATGCGTGTACGGCGCCGCTGGCTTCGTCCCGCAGCCCACGCGCCTCTGCGGATAGCCCCAGGCATTAATACTGCAACTCGAGAATATCGAAAGCAGAAAGCGCGGCTTTGCACCCAAAGTCGCATTGCCACCCTTGCGAAGGTGCACAGCCTTTGCTGCGGCTGCGCCTTGTCCTGGGTGCGAATCCACCACTTTTATTTTGTTCCGCTATTTCCGGCTTGCAGCACCAGCGCCTACCGCGACGTCTCTTTGCGCGAGCGCATGGCGCCTGGCCCTGATCGGCGTTACGCTAGTGGAATGCAGCAGACTGCCTCGCTCTCCAGGAAACTCATCCGCATAGGCACGAGCCTGCTGGTGGTAGCGCTGATCTCCATTGGGCTGACCCTCTGGGTGACTTGGCAGCTTGAGGGCGGTGCGGCGGCAGTCAACGAGGCCGGACGCATGCGCATGCAAACCTGGCGCCTGGTCAGCACGGTGCAGGCAGGTGTGGAGCGTGTGCAACTACAGGAACTGGTGGTCCGTTTTGATGAGAGCCTGACGCTGGTGCGTGAGGGTGACCCTTCCAGACCGCTTTTTGTGCCCTGGGACGAACAGGTGCGCCAGCGCTTCGCAGATGTCGAGGCTCTCTGGCGCAACCAGCGACTGCTGTGGCTGGCAGAGCCACCGCCGCAGGCGCAGGTTCTGCTTCAGGCCGGGAACGAATTTGTGGATGCCAGTGACCGCCTGGTGTTGGTGATCGAGCAACACCTGTCCCGGTTAACTGCCATCCTGAATCTGTTCCAGCTTCTGATGATGGCCGTGGCGGTGTGTGGCGCTGTGGTCATGCTCTACACCGGTTACATGTATGTCATCAATCCTCTGGCACAACTTCGGCAGGGCCTGCGCAAGCTGGAGTCCGGCGATTTCAGGGCACGCATAGAGGTGGATACCGCTGACGAATTCGGCCAGGTGGCCGCCGGCTTCAACCACATGGCCAGCAAGCTGCAATCTCTCTACGAAGGGCTGGAGGCCAGGGTGGAAGTCAAGACGCGGCGCATTGAAGCGCAACGCGCACGGCTGGAGGCGCTTTACAAAGTCAGCGCTTTCCTGGCACAGGCGAGCAGCATCGATGAACTGGCGCAGGGCTTTGCGCAGCGTGTGCGCGCGGTGATGAAGGCCGATGCGGCAACGGTCAGGTGGTCGGATGATGTCAACCAGCGCTATCTGATGCTGGCGTCCGACTGCTTCCCGGAGGACCTGGTGGAAGAAGAGCGCAGCTTGCTAGCCGGGGCCTGTGCCTGCGGCAACTTGCGCCCGGATGCCCGCACCCGCGTTATTCCCATCCTCAGTCACGACGATGCGCCGATACGTCATTGCGCGAAGGTTGGCTATGAAAGCGTCGTCAGTGTTCCGATCCGGCTGCAGCAGCGTTTGCTCGGAGAATTCAACCTGTTCTTTCGAGCCCCCATTTTGCTGAACGCCGACGAAATTGAGCTGCTGGATTCACTGGCCAGTCACCTGGCCAGCTCGCTGGAGGGTTTGCGCGCCGACGCCCTGGACCGGGAGGCGGCGGTCGCAGAAGAGCGCGCCCTGCTGGCGCGCAATCTGCATGATTCGATTGCTCAGTCTCTGGCTTTCCTGAAGATCCAGGTGCAGTTGCTCCGAACGGCCGTGCAAAAGGGGCAGGCGCAGCAAATATATGGCGCACTTGACGAACTGGACATCGGGCTACGCGAAAGTATCGGTGACGTTCGCGAACTGCTGGTGCATTTCCGTACGCGCACCAACACCGACGACATAGAGCAGGCGCTGCAGGAAACCCTGCAGAAGTTCAAGAGCCAGACCGGCTTGCCCGTGCGCTTGCAAGTCTACGGACAGGGGCTGCCGCTGCCTCCCGATGTCCAGGTTCAGGTACTGCATGTGCTGCAGGAAGCGCTGTCCAATGTGCGCAAGCATGCTGGCGCCACGCAAGTCGATCTGGAAGTGGCCAAGGGCGCGCACTGGCGATTTGTGGTGCGGGACAATGGCGCGGGTTTCGACACCCGGAAGTACCCCGGGGAGTCCCATGTTGGGCTCAACATCATGCGTGAGCGCGCCGGTCGTATTGGCGCCGCAATAAATATTGTCTCAGCGGCCGGGCAAGGAACCGCAGTGACGCTGACTCTGCCGCTCCATCCGGAAGTGGGTGGTGTATCGGCTAAAGCATCCATCCCAGCCCCGCTTCATGAGCAGCTTTCAGGCTCGTGATGCTGGGGACTGACATGAAACCCTTTGCGTTGCTGGTGGTGGATGATCACAACCTGTTTCGCCGCGGGCTGGTTGCGCTGCTCTCGCAGGATGGACGTTTCGAGGTGACTGCCGAAGCCGGCGACATCGGTGAAGCGCTGCGCTGCCTGGAACGCAGCCAGCCGGATCTGATCCTGCTGGACAACCACCTGCCCGGCGTGCGGGGTGTGGACGGCATCGCGGCGCTCAAGGAAGCGGCGCCGGCTACCCGCATCCTGATGCTGACGGTCAGCGAAAACGAGGACGATCTGGCGGCGGCGCTGCAGGCCGGCGCCGAGGGTTACCTGCTCAAGACCGTGGAGCTGGACCACCTGTCCGAGTCCATCATCAAAGTGTTGGACGGGGAATCTGTCGTCAGCCCGGAGATGATGACCAAGCTGGTGCTCGCCTTCAGGTCCAAAGCCCTGTCTCCGGCGTCCGGCGAGGTCTTGGGAGAGCTTGCAATGGCCAAGGTAGCGGGGCCCCCATCGACTCTTCAGGCGGATTCAGTCTCTGCCTTGCTGTCGGCTCGCGAGCGTGAAGTGTTGGCGCTGATTGCACAGGGCGCCAGCAACAAAGTGATTGCACGCAAGCTCGATATTGCGCAGACCACGGTGAAGATCCACGTGCAGCACATTCTTCGCAAACTGCAGCTCAGCTCCCGGGTACAAGCCGCCGTATACGCGGCCGGTCGTGACCTGCTTTGACGCAGATCAACAAGCCTTCAGATTGAGCCTCGCGTAGTTCTTCAGAACGATGGCGACTTCGGTCGCCATCGCCTTTTCTGCGGGTGCCCGACGTTCCAAAGGAGGATGTTCAAAGGAGTCGTAAAGGCCGACAGTCATGCCATGTGTCTGGAGAAACTGTATGGCCTCTGAACTGGGTAACTCGAAAAAAGCATGGTCGGTGCTGATCGTCAGCACACTGGCTTTTACTGTTTGCTTCATGGTCTGGATGATGTTTGGTGTCATCGGCATCCCGATCAAGAAGATGCTTAACCTCAACGCCACCGAGTTTGGTCTGCTGGCCGCTACGCCGGTACTCACGGGGTCGCTGATTCGCGTTCCGCTGGGCATCTGGACCGATCGCTACGGTGGGCGCATTGTCATGGCTATTCTCATGGCTGCCACGGTGCCGGCGATCTGGCTCATGAGTTACGCCACGGTGTATTGGCACTTTTTGGTGATTGGCCTGTTTGTCGGTCTGGCCGGCGGTTCGTTTTCGGTCGGCACGCCCTACGTGGCACGGTGGTTTCCCAAAAATCGCCAGGGCATGGCGATGGGTGTGTACGGTGCCGGCAACTCCGGCGCCGCTGTCAATAAATTTGTAGCGCCGGTTTTGCTGGTGGCTTTTGGCTGGGCCATGGTGCCGCAGGTGTACGCCGTCATCATGTTGGGCGCGCTGGTGCTGTTCTGGTTGTTCAGCCACAGCGACCCCACCCATCTGGTGCCCAGCCACGTCAAGTTCCGCGACCAGCTCAAGTCGCTGAAAGACCCCAAGGTTCTCAAATACTGCCAGTACTACAGCATCGTCTTTGGCGGCTATGTGGCCCTATCACTGTGGATGGTGCAGTATTACGTTGGCGAGTTTGGCCTGGACATCCGAATCGCCGCTTTGCTAGCCGCCTGCTTTTCGCTGCCGGGCGGCGTGCTGCGCGCTTTCGGCGGGGTGTTGTCCGACAAATATGGTGCGCACAGCGTGACCTGGTGGGTGATGTGGGTGAGCTGGATCTGCCTTTTCCTGCTGTCTTATCCGCAGACCGATTTCACGATTTTCACGGTCAATGGGCCCTCCACGTTTCACATGGGTCTGAACGTCTATGCCTTTACCGGTTTGATGTTTGTCCTGGGCATTGCCTGGGCCTTTGGCAAGGCCAGTGTTTTTAAATACATCAGCGATGACTATGGCGCAAACATCGGCGCGATCAGCGGCATCGTTGGGCTGGCTGGAGGACTGGGGGGCTTTGTTTTGCCGATCATTTTCGGCGTACTCATGGACCTGACCGGCATCCGCTCCAGCGCCTTCATGTTCATGTACGGCGTGGTCTGGGTCTCCCTGATCTGGATGTACAGGACGGAGGTGCGCCGCACAGAGGTCATGGGCAAGAACGCTGCGGGGGCCATGGCCTGAGTGAAAAGCGCCGCATTTCAAATCGGCTCCGAAGAGTCGCTTGCAGGTGCGTTGGCGCAAAGACCCCGGCGTAAGCACCTTGTACGGTGAACAAAAAACCAAGCTACTTTCAAGAAGTATCATGACTACAAAAAACCATTCCAGCACCGATATTGCCGACTGGCAGCCCGAGGACGAAAAGTTTTGGGAGAGCACCGGCAAACGCATTGCCTACCGCAACCTCTGGATATCGGTACCCAGCCTGTTGTGTGGTTTTGCCGTCTGGGGTATGTGGGGCATCATCACGGTGCAGATGCTCAACCTGGGCTACCCGTTCAGCCAGGCCGAGCTCTTCACTTTGACGGCGATTGCGGGTCTGGCCGGTGCCACCATGCGCATTCCGGCATCTTTCCTGATCCGGCTGGCCGGCGGGCGCAACACCATCTTCCTGACGACTTCCATGCTGTTGGCGCCGGCCATTGGCACCGGTATCGTGCTGCAGCATCCGGAGTGGCCGCTCTGGTCTTTCCAGCTGATGGCTTTGTGGTCAGGCGTAGGGGGCGGAAACTTTGCCAGTTCGATGTCCAACATCAGCACTTTTTTCCCCAAACGGCTGCAGGGCACGGCGCTTGGCCTCAACGCGGGGCTGGGCAACTTCGGCGTGACGGCGATGCAGGTCGTGATTCCACTGGTGATGACCGTGAGTGTGTTTGGCAGTTATGGGGGCGAACCGATGACGCTGCTGAAAGAAAGTGGCTGGATTTTCGGCAAAATTGCCGCCGGCACGCCGACCTGGATCCAGAACGCCGGCTTCACCTGGCTGCTATCGTTGGTGCCGCTGTCAGTGATCTGTTTTTTTGGCATGAACAACCTGACCACGGTGTCGCCCTCCATTGGGGGAACGATTCCGGCTTTCCTCAAGATCATCTGGCTTTACACCCTGTCGTTCATTCCCGCCGGCATTGGCCTTTACCTTTACCTGCCCAAGCCCAGCGGCCTCGGCGTGCTGAACATGTGGCTGGCCATGCCGCTGATCGTTATCAGCACCCTGATGGTGCTCAAGGTCACAGCCTTCGGCCCCATGAAGGAGAGCGTTGCCCGGCAGTTCGCGATTTTTCGTAACAAGCACACGTGGTCAATGACGATCCTTTACATCGTCACCTTCGGCTCCTTCATCGGCTTTTCGATGGCCTTGCCGCTGTCGATGAAGGTGATCTTCGGCGTCAGCCATGTGGCGGATGCCGCGGGTGTGATGCAGCATACCCAGAACAACCCGAACGCGCCGGCGGTGCTGGCCTATGCCTGGATCGGTCCCTTTGTAGGCGCGTTGATCAGGCCGGTAGGCGGATGGATCGCGGACAAGGTCGGTGGTTCCATCGTGACCCAGGCCATTTCCGCCGTCATGGTGGGGGCCTCTGTAAGCGTAGGTTACGTCATGCTTCTGGCCTACAAGTCAGCCACGCCCGAAGACTACTTTTTGCTCTTCATGGTGTTGTTTGTGGTGCTGTTTGCGGCCAGCGGTATTGGCAATGGCTCGACGTTTCGCACGATTGGCGTCATTTTTGACCGCCAGCAAGCCGGCCCGGTACTGGGCTGGACTTCAGCCATAGCCGCCTATGGCGCCTTCATTGCCCCGGTGGTGATAGGCGCCCAGATCAAGGCCGGCACGCCCGAGAACGCGATGTATGGCTTTGCCATCTTCTATGCCCTGTGTCTGGTCCTGAACTGGTGGTTCTACCTGCGCCGGGGCGCCGAGATCAAAAACCCCTGACTTTTGACCGAACACAGTTTGCACCGTCTACCCGGAGAATCCCATGAGCCACTTTCTCGATCGACTGAATCACTTTTCCAACCCGAGAGAGGCGTTCTCCGGAACATTCGGCGTGACCACGGCCGAGGACCGCACCTGGGAAGAGGCTTACCGAAACCGCTGGGCCCACGACAAGGTGGTGCGCAGCACCCATGGTGTGAACTGCACGGGTTCATGCTCCTGGAAGATTTACGTCAAGGGCGGCATCGTGACCTGGGAAACCCAGCAGACCGACTACCCGCGCACACGCTGGGACATGCCCAACCATGAGCCGCGTGGTTGCTCGCGCGGTGCCAGCTACAGCTGGTATTTGTACAGCGCCAACCGTGTCAAATACCCACTGATTCGTGCGCGGCTGCTCAAACACTGGCGTGAGGCGCGCCTGAGCTTGCCACCCGTTGACGCGTGGGCCGCGGTGGTGCAGGACGATGTCAAGCGGCGTGACTACCAGCAGGTACGCGGCCTGGGCGGCTTCGTGCGCTCAAGCTGGGACGAGGTCAACGAAATCATTGCCGCTTCCAATATCTACACCATCAAAAAGCATGGTGCCGATCGCATCATCGGTTTTTCGCCCATACCTGCGATGTCCATGGTCAGCTACGCGGCCGGGTCGCGCTACCTGTCGCTGATTGGCGGCGTGTGTATGAGTTTCTACGACTGGTACTGCGATTTGCCCCCGTCGAGCCCGCAGGTGTGGGGTGAACAGACCGACGTGCCCGAATCCGCCGACTGGTACAACTCGGGCTTCATCATCGCCTGGGGTTCCAACGTACCGCAAACGCGCACGCCAGACGCGCATTTTTTCACCGAGGTTCGCTACAAGGGCACCAAGACGGTTGCGATCACCCCGGATTATTCCGAGGTCGCCAAGTTGTCTGATCTGTGGCTGCACCCGAAGCAGGGTACTGACGCTGCAGTCGCCATGGCGATGGGCCATGTGATTTTGAAGGACTTCTATTTCGGCGGCAACGGCAAACCGCGCTCGACCTATTTCGATGAGTATGCCCGGCGCTACACCGACATGCCCATGCTGGTGATGCTCAAGGAGCACCAGATGGAAAACGGCGAGACGGTCATGGTGCCAGACCGTTACGTGCGGGCTTCCGACTTCAACGGCAAGCTCGGCCAAGCCAACAACCCGGAGTGGAAAACCGTTGCCTTCGACGCTCAGGGCAAGGTCGTGTTGCCAAATGGTGCCATCGGTTTTCGCTGGGGACCGGACGGACGTGCCGATGCGGGGCAGTGGAACCTGGAGGCCAAGGAAGCGCGGCAGGGTGACGCGGTCCGCCTCAAGCTGTCGGTACTGGAGGGCGAGGCACACAGCCAAGACAGCGCCAGGGTCGGCTTTCCGTATTTCGGCGGCATCCCTCACGAACACTTTCCCAATAATGAGCAGGGCGACGTGCTGGTACGCACGGTGCCAGTACAGCGTATTTCACTGGGTAAGGCGGGTGAAGAACGTTCTGCTCTGGTGGCGACCGTGTTTGACCTGCAGGTTGCGCAGTACGGTATTTCGCGTGGCTTGCCCGGCGAGTTGGCAGCCGCTGACTTTGACGACAACACCCCGTACACGCCGGCGTGGCAAGAGCAGATCACTGGTGTGCCGCGTGCCCAGGTGATCACGGTGGCCCGCCAGTTTGCTGACAACGCCGAGAAGACCGAAGGCCGCTCGATGATCATCATCGGCGCCGGCATGAACCACTGGTACCACAGCGACATGAACTACCGCAGCGTCATCAACATGCTGATGATGTGCGGCTGTATTGGCAAAAGCGGCGGTGGCTGGGCACACTATGTGGGCCAGGAGAAGCTGCGCCCGCAGACAGGCTGGACACCGCTGGCCTTTGCGCTCGACTGGATTCGTCCACCGCGGCAGATGAACTCGACCAGCTTTTTCTACGCCCACACCGACCAGTGGCGCTACGAAAAGCTGGGGGTCGATGAAGTGCTGTCACCGCTGGCCGACAAAAAGCTCTACGGCGGCAGCATGATCGACTACAACGTGCGTGCCGAACGCATGGGTTGGCTGCCGAGCGCGCCGCAGCTGCAGACCAACCCGATGCAGATCGTCAAGGACGCGCAGACGGCAGGACTCGATGCCAAAGACTATGTCGTCAAGTTACTCAAAGACGGGTCGCTCAAACTCAGTTGCGAAGACCCGGACCACCCGGACAACTGGCCGCGCAACATGTTTGTCTGGCGCTCCAACATCATTGGATCGTCGGGTAAGGGACACGAGTATTTCCTCAAACATCTGCTCGGTACGGACAATGGTGTTCAGGGCAAGGACTTGGGTGCCGAAGATGGCAAGCCAGAAGAAGTGGTGTGGCACGACAAGGCGCCCGAAGGCAAACTGGATTTGTTGGTCACGCTTGACTTCCGAATGAGCACGACCTGCCTGTATTCCGACATCGTGCTGCCTACCGCAACATGGTACGAAAAGAACGACCTCAACACCAGCGACATGCACCCCTTCATCCACCCGCTGTCCACCGCCGTGGACCCGGTGTGGGAATCAAAAAGTGACTGGGAAATCTACAAAGGTTTCGCAAAAAAATTCAGCGAGCTGTGTGACGGTCATTTGGGTGTTGAGAAGGAAATGGTCCTGACCCCGTTGATGCACGATTCCCCGGGCGAGCTGGCACAGCCTTTTGAAGTCAAGGACTGGAAACGTGGTGAGTGTGAACTGATTCCCGGCAAGACCGCACCGCAAATGCAGGTTATTGAGCGTGACTATCCCAACGTCTACAAGCGCTTCACGGCGGTTGGCCCCTTGCTGAACAAGGCGGGCAATGGCGGCAAGGGCATTTCATGGAACACAGAAACCGAAGTGCGCCAGCTGGGCCAGTTGAACGGACTCGTGACCGAGCCCGGTGTGACGCAGGGCATGCCGCGCATCGACAGCGATATTGACGCCTGTGAAATGGTGTTGCAGCTGGCACCTGAAACCAACGGGCACGTAGCGGTAAAGGCCTGGAACGCACTGTCAAAGCAAACCGGACGCGAGCACGCGCACCTCGCGATTCACCGCGAAGACGAAAAAATCCGTTTTCGCGACATCCAGGCACAACCGCGCAAGATCATCAGTTCTCCGACCTGGAGCGGTATTGAATCCGAAACCGTGTCTTATAACGCTGGCTACACCAACGTGCATGAGCTGATCCCCTGGCGAACCCTGACCGGTCGCCAGCAGTTCTACCAGGACCATCCGTGGATGCTGGCCTTCGGCGAAGGCCTTGCCAGCTACCGGCCGCCGGTAAACCTGAAAGCCACGGCCGGCGTTCACGGCATTCGGTCCAATGGCAATACCGAAATTCTGCTGAATTTCATCACACCGCATCAGAAGTGGGGCATTCACTCGACCTATACGGACAACCTTTTGATGCTCACCTTGAGCCGGGGCGGGCCCATCATCTGGCTTAGCGAAGACGACGCAAAACTCATTGATGTAGAAGACAACGACTGGATCGAAGCCTATAACGTTAATGGCGCGATTGCTGCCCGCGCTGTGGTCAGCCAGCGCGTCAAGCCCGGCATGGTGATGATGTACCACGCGCAGGAAAAAACTGTCAACACACCTGGCTCCGAGATCACGGGCCAGCGTGGGGGCATCCATAACTCGGTGACGCGGATTGTGCTCAAACCAACCCACATGATTGGCGGTTATGCGCAGCTCTCCTACGGCTTCAACTACTACGGAACCATAGGCACCAACCGCGACGAGTTTGTGGTGGTGCGCAAGATGGACAAGGTGGACTGGCTAGACACCCCGCGCAATGACGAGCGCGCAGAAGCCGTGCAGCAAATGGGAGAAGCAGCATGAAGATACGCGCACAAATCGGTATGGTGCTGAATTTAGACAAGTGCATCGGCTGCCACACCTGTTCAGTCACTTGCAAAAACGTCTGGACCAGCCGGCCGGGTTTGGAATACGCCTGGTTCAACAACGTGGAGACCAAACCCGGCATTGGCTACCCCAAAGAATGGGAAAACCAGGACAAGTGGCATGGTGGCTGGGTGCGCAAAACGGATGGCTCCATTGAGCCGCGCCAGGGCGGCAAATGGAAGCTGCTGATGCGCCTTTTTTCCAACCCGAACATGCCGCAGATTGACGACTATTACGAACCCTTCACCTTCGACTACGACCACCTGCAGTCGGCGCCGGAGATGAAGGCGACCCCAACCGCAAGGCCGCGCAGCCTGATCACCGGCAAACGCATGGACAAAATCGAATGGGGGCCGAACTGGGAAGAAATCCTGGGCGGTGAGTTTTCCAAGCGCAGCAAGGACGCCAACCTGGCCAATTTTGACCAGGTCCAGAAAGATATGGTG
>Ga0326733_1000566_pt1 | contig 10596 bp, 8 predicted proteins | sample 14_GP2_308_FD_207946 | JGI IMG/M metagenome (GOLD analysis project Ga0326733, IMG submission 207946) | Glacier ice microbial communities from Ngari, Tibet, China - 14_GP2_30.8 | ecosystem: Environmental > Aquatic > Freshwater > Ice > Glacier | place: China: Ngari, Tibet | collected 2018-07-17 | reverse complement strand
AAGATATCGGTCCGCGCGTTAATGAAGAACGCGTCGCCCACCGCGCGCCGCGCCGCCGCGATCCGCCGCGCTTGGAGCTCGAGCGGATGAACCCCTTCGCCGCCGATCACCTGGTCCTCGAAATTGCACCCCACGGCGCCGGTCTCGGCAAGCGCCTTCATATTCGCTCCACCCTCATCAGGGTCGACCGAATAAGCCCCCTCGAAATCGACGCTGAGCGGAAGCTCGGTCGCGGCCACGATCCGCCGCGCATTGGCAAAGACAAACTCAAGCGGCACCTGTTCGCCATCGCCAAACCCCGCCGCATCACCCACCGGATGGCTTCCCGTGGCAAGCGCCCTCGCCCCCGCCGCCACCACGGCGCGCGCGCTGCCGACGTCCCACACGTTGTAAAGCACCACCGGATCGCCCGATACGTGAAGCGCGGCAAAGGTTTGAAAACGGCTCATCCGGGGATTCCTCCAATTTGCTGAAACAGTTCGATCTTGATCCCGTCGGGGTCGAGGATCCAGGCAAATCGCCCATAATCCTCGTCCTGCCGGCCAAGGATCGCGACGTCCTTGACCGCAAGATCGGCAATCATCCCGTCAAGGTCGTCGACCCGCAGATTGATCATGAACGGCGCCTCGCTTGGCGCGAAATAATCGGTCGCGGCCTTGAACGGCGATAGCAGAGCGAAGCCGTCCGAACTGTCGTCCTTAAATGCGAACAGCCGCCAACGCCAAGCGTATTTTGATATCAGGCCTGCGTTGCGGCGGGGTCGGCCACCTTGTAGAAAACGCCTCCCAGTCCGGTCACCTTGGCCATTCCGATGCTCCTTCCGGTCATTGCGAGGAGCGAAGCGACGGGGGCAATCCAGCGTAAACAAAAACTGGATTGCCGCGCTTCGCTCGCAATGACGATTACCTCAATGAACGAACCGCGCCACCACGTCGCGATAGCTGCGGCTGACCTTCACCTGCGCACCGCTGTCGAGTACCAGAAAGCATTCGCCATTGGTGTGCGGCTTGACCTGTTTGACGAGGTCAAGGTTGACGATCGTCGAGCGATGGACCCGCTGGAAGCGCCGCGGGTCGAGCCGCTTCTCAAGGTCCTTCATCGTCTCGCGCAGGATCAGCGTATTATCCCCCGTCTGGATGCACATATAGTCGCCCGCGGCGTCGATTCGCTCGATCGTATCGACGTCGACCCGAAAAATCTGCCCCTGGTCGCGAATATTGATCATCTTCTCGAAGCGATTGGCGGCAATCGCATCGTCGCCGGTCTGCTCCTCGGCATAATTCTCCGCCGCCTCGGGAGCATGCTCGGCGAGCGCTTCCTTCAGTCGCCCGACTTCCTCGACCCCGCGCTTTTCGGACAAGCGCTGGCGCACCCGGTCCATCGTCCCCGCTAGCCGATCCTCGTCGACCGGCTTCATCAGATAATCGACCGCCTGGCTCTCGAACGCGCGCAACGCATGGTCGCCATATGCGGTGACGAACACGAACAATGGCGGTTCGACTTCCATCAGGCCCTGGATGACCGAGAAGCCGTCGAACCCGGGCATCTGGATGTCGAGGAAGACCAGGTCGGGCTTGTGGGTCTTGATCTGGCGGATTGCCTCGCGGCCGTTGGCGGCGGTGGCGACAATCTCGATATCGTCATGCGCCTCGAGGCGTAGCCGAAGGCCCTGCGTGGCCAACGGTTCGTCGTCAACCAGGATGGTGCGAATAGTCATGAGCGTTCCTTGTCGGCAGAATCTAGGGGAATTTGGATGATGACGCTAAAGCCGCCGCGATCGTTGGCTTTGCTGGTAAAACCATGCGCCGGACCATAAGCCTGGGTCAGCCGGTCCTGGATATTGGCCAGCCCAACCCCGGTGCTATGCACCGCGACCAGCCCCGCCCCGCCGCCCGGGCCGCTGTCGGCGACTTCGATCCGCACCGACTGGCCCTCACGCTCGGCGCTGATCCAGATATCGGCACCATCCTCGGACGGAGTAACGGCATATTTGACCGCATTCTCGACCAAAGGCTGGAGCAGGAGCGACGGCAAGCGCGAACCAATCGTTTCGGCTTCGATTCGAAAATGCGGGCGCAGCCGGTCTTCGAAGCGCATTTTCTCAATCTCGAGATACAGCTTCAATTGCTCGACTTCCTGCGCCAGCGTGACTTGAGCGGTCGGTTCGTTGGCGAGCGTATAACGCAGGAACGACGACAAGCGTGCCAGCATCGCATTGGCGCGCTCGGTCTGCTTGAGCAGCACCAGGGTCGAGATCGAATTGAGCGTATTGAACAGAAAATGCGGGTTGAGCTGATAGCGCAGCATCGCCAGTTGCGCCGAGCTCGCCTGATTCTCGAGCCGTGAACGCTGGTCTATTTCCTCCTCCAGCAGGAGGTAATAGTTGATCCCGTAATACATTGCCGACCACGCCGCGAGCAAAGCGAAATCGAGCAGGAACGCGCTAAGGAACTCTACCCCTTGCGGGCGCGCGTCTGGACGGACAAAGGTCGCAAAACTCCACGTATGAATGAATGAAAAAGCGGCCGAGGCTAGCACCACGGTCATTCCGCTGATCAGCATTGTCCACATGACGCGCATCAAGATCAGCCGGCGATACAGCGACGCCATCAGCAATGTGACCGAATAGCCGGTGGCAGTCAGCAATAAGGTGTGGACGACGAACATCACCCCCATCGACGTGGCGATGCCATTGATCGAATGAAGTAAGAAAAACCCCGTCCAGCCGAGCGACTGGAGCACCCAGAAGGCGCGGTTCTTGTCGCCGAAGAATGGCCCGTCGAGCCCGACCCCCTGAAGGATCGGCCGCGCCGGCCCCTTCAAGTGCTGCGCCGGGCTTGGCGACGGCGTATTCCATACAGGTGCAGGCGTGCCGCCCGCAACGGGTTCGCTCGCCATCAGTCCTGCTTTCGGTCGTGCATAAGGGCGATATAGGTCAATGCCGCTTCAGACCCAAGCGCTAGCCGCATCCGCCTGAATTGGGGTGGCGATACGACCCAAAAGAAATCGCTGTCCTACATCCTTGGAATTCGCACATAGTCCGACCGACTCGACCTCCACGAAAACGCCGTCGGCACCGCCGCCTGGCAATCGGCGGGAAAGGTCACGAAAGTCACGAAGCTGATGAAATTGCGCAAAAAAAGGCGCTGGAGGGTCAGCTTCGGCATCGCCGCCCGGGCATTCCGGGTCCGACTTGAGGAGTAGGTTTTGCGTTTTCGTCCGCTGATTGCCGCCGCTTCGGCGTTGCTCCTCGCCGCATGCCAGTCGGGTGAGGCTCCTGCCCCAAAGGCCGCGGCACGCACCGTCGCGCCCATCCTGACCGGTGCCGACGCGGTCGATATCCACAGCTACGCCAAGCCGCTCGAGGCGCGCGTCACTCATGTCGCCCTCGACCTCAACGTCGATTTCGCCGCCAGACGCGTTGCCGGCACCGCCACCCTCGATCTTCAGGCAAAGCCCGGAGTGAACAGCATCACGCTGGACGACAAGGGCCTGCAAATCGCCGCGATCACGAGCGCGGACGGCAAGCCATTGCCGTTCAAGGTCGGCGCGGTCGATCCGATCCTCGGCGCCCCACTGACGATCGAAATGGGGGCGGCGAAGAAGATCGTCATCAAATATTCGTCGGCGCCCGACGCCGGAGCGCTGCAATGGCTCACGCCGGAGCAGACCGCGGGCAAAAAGCACCCTTATCTGCTCAGCCAGGGGCAGGCGATCGAGAACCGCAGCTGGATCCCGACCCAGGATTCGCCCGGGGTGCGCCAGACCTGGGAGGCGAAAATCCGCGTTCCCGGGGCCCTTACCGCGGTGATGTCGGCCCCCAAGGCCAGTGAAGCCGTGACCGACGGAGACACCCGGGTCTTTTCCTACAAGATGGACAAGCCCGTCGCGCCTTACCTCATCGCGATCGCGGTCGGCGACCTTGCTTATCGCGAGCTTGGACCACGCACCGGGGTGTGGACCGAGCCCGCCATGCTCGACAAGGCCGCCGCCGAACTCGCCGACACCGAGAAAATGGTCGCCGCTGCCGAAAAACTCTTCGGGCCCTATCAATGGGGCCGCTACGACATGCTGGTTCTGCCGCCCTCCTTCCCCTTCGGCGGAATGGAAAATCCGACCCTGACCTTCCTCACCCCGACCTTTATCGCCGGGGACAAGAGCCTCACCAGCCTGATCGCGCACGAGCTTGCCCACAGCTGGTCGGGCAACCTTGCGACCAATGCCACCTGGGCCGATTTCTGGCTCAACGAGGGCATGACGACCTACGCGACGACGCGCATCGTCGAGGCGGTCTATGGCCCCAGGGTCGCCGCGCAGCAGGTCGCGCTCGGCCATGACGCGATGAACGCCGCAATTACCGAAAATGGCGGCCCCGCCGGCCCCGACACGCGGCTCCACCTCGACTTGAAGGGGCGCAGTCCCGACGACGGCCTGACCGACATTGCCTACGAAAAGGGCGCCGCTTTCCTGCGCACGATCGAGGTCGCGGTCGGGCGCGAACGCTTCGATGCATGGCTCAAGGGCTGGTTCAGCCGCCACATGTTCCAGCCGGTGACAACGTCCATCTTCCTCGCCGACATCCGCCAGCACCTCGTCAAGGGCTAGAGACCAGCCTGGCGCTCGACACGTGGGTCAACGATGCCGGCATCCCGTCCGGCCTTGCCCCCGCCGACCCCCGGGCATTCGCCGAAGTCGATGCAGCGGTATCGGCATTCAAAACCGGCACTGAGCCCGCGACCGACGTGTGGCAACGCTGGACGACCGACGAGAAATTGCGCTTCCTTACCCGCCTCGACAAGAAGCAGCCCAACCTTCGCCTCGCCTCGCTTGACCGTGCTTACGGCCTTGCCGCCACGGGCAACAACGAAGTGCGCTTCGCCTTTCTGACGCTCGCCGTGGCGGCGCGTCACGATCCCGCCATCCCAGCGCTTGAACAATTTTTGCTGATGCAGGGACGGCGCAAGTTCGTTCGTCCACTGATCACCGCGCTTGCCGCCGACACGCAGTGGGGCCGCCCGATCGCCACCCGCGTCTATGCCAGGGCCCGTCCGCTCTATCATCCGGTCACCACTCGCGATCTCGACAAATTGAAACTGTTACCTCCAAACGAGGCGGGGTCTTAACCGCGAAGTAACGCTCTTGGCGCTATCGATGTTCGCTCAACGATGGGTGAGCGAATGTACGAGGCACCGGACCGATACAGGCGAATGATCTCGGCGCGTCTCCCGGGCGGTGAATCGCTCGGCTTGTCGCAGGATCGAAAATTGGGCGACGACATGAGTTCGCCGTTGCGCGACACGCAATTGCTGGCGCGTGCCCATTTGGCCGCTTTCTTCGCTTCGGCCAATGTCGTCGCCGCGCTCATTCTTGCCGCCAGCCTGTTTGGCCAGGTCGCCCTTCCGTTGCTGCTCGGCTGGAGCGGCGCGGTCGCGATTGGCAACCTTGCCGCATTTCATCTCGCCCGGACCCAGGCGATCACCCACGTCGGCCGCGCCGGCCGCAAGGTCCCCCAGTGGCTGATGGTCGGCGAAGTCGTCGGCCGGGCACTGCTGTTCCTCTCGCTGCCGGTGTCCTGCTTCTCCTCGCTTACCCCCGACTTGCAGGTCGTCACCGCGTCGATCCTCGCTGGGCTCGGTGTCGCTGCGCTCGGGCTGGTCGTGGTCCCGGTCTGCGTCACCGCGTGGATGACATGCTTCGTCGGCGGACTGACCATCATCCTGCTGATTTCCCGCGAAACGATGCCGCTCAGCCACGTGCTCCCGATCCTCTTCACGCTTGGAGTAGCGGTGTTCGGCGTCGTGACCGTGGCCCGCTGGGCGCTGGGACAACTCGAAACCAATGCCGACGTCGGCTCGCAGTCGGCCAGCGCCAGCCTCCTGCTCCAGGAATACGAGCAACGCGGCGTGGGCTGGCTGTGGCAGGTCGACAGTGAAAATCGGGTAACCTATATCAGTTCGCGAATGGTTGCCCTGCTCGGCCGCTCTTCCTCGTCGATCATCGGCCACTCGCTTCCCTCGCTGCTTGGCGGTCATGCCGAGCTTGGCCGCGTCCTGCTCGGCAAGCAGCCCTTCAACGCGCTCGAGATGGAATTCCAGACCGCGCGTGGCCCACGCTGGATCGCGATGGCCGGCGATCCGATCATCGATACCGCCGGACGCTTCGAGGGCTTCCGCGGGGTCGGCAGCGACATCACCGAAGTGCGCCAGACGCAGGAGCGGCTGACCCACCTTGCCAATGTCGACGTCCTGTCGGGTCTCCCCAACCGCGGCCGTGTGCGGCAATTGCTCGGCGAGGCGGTGCGCCAGGCTATCACCAGCAATGTGCCCTGCGCCATTATGTTCCTCGACCTCGATGGCTTCAAACCCGTCAACGACACCTTCGGCCATCCCAAGGGCGACGCGGTTCTCCAGGCCGTTGCCAAGCGCCTGTGCGACGAAACCGCGGGCGATGGTCATGTCGGTCGCATGGGGGGCGATGAATTTGCCATCGTAGTGACCGACGCCCAGTCGCGGCTCAAGGTCGAAAGCCTGTCCGAACGCATCATCAAGTCGATCGCCGAACCCTATATGATCGACCAGACCGAAATTCGCATTGGCGTTTCGATCGGTTGCGCCTTTGGTCCCATCGATGGCGCCACGGTCGACGACCTCATCCTCAAGGCCGATCTGGCGCTGTACGAAGCCAAGGGCGCGGGCCGCGGGATCATCAAATATTTTTCTTCGGCGCTCCAGTCCGAACAGGAAGACCGCGTCCAGCTCGAGACCGATTTGCGCAGCGCGATCGCCGCCAAGCAGTTCCACTTGGTCTATCAACCTTTGGTCGACGCCAAGACCCAGAAACTGGTCGGGTTTGAAGCCCTCATCCGCTGGAACCACCCCAAGCGCGGGCTCATTCCGCCGCCGATCTTCATCCCGGTCGCCGAGGAATGCGGGCTGATGCTTCAATTGGGCCAATGGGTCATCGAGGAAGCCGTGCGCGCCGCGGCGACCTGGCCCGAACAGATCACGATGGCGATCAATATCAGCCCCAGGCAGATCGTCGCCCCCTCGCTCCCCAACATCGTCAGCCAGGCGCTGGCGCGCAGCAAGGTGCCGGGCAACCGCATCGAACTCGAAGTCACCGAAGGCGTGTTCCTGGGCGACAGCAAGCAAACGCTCGACGTGCTCAACCGCCTGCGCTCGCTCGGCGTCGGGATTGCGCTCGACGACTTCGGCACTGGATATTCCTCGATCGGCTACCTCAACAAGGCCGTGTTCCACAAATTGAAGATCGATGGCAGCTTCGTCCGCGAGGCGGGTACCAGGCCCGAGAACGTCGCGATCATCCAGTCGATCGTCCAGCTGGCGAAGAGCTTCCGCATGTCGGTCACCGCCGAAGGGGTCGAAACCGCCGAGGATTTCGAACGCATGCGCGACCTTGGCGTCGACATCATCCAGGGCTATTTGTTCGGACGTCCATTAAGCTACGAACGCGCCAACCAGATGGTGCTTGGCCTCAGCGCACGCCAATTGGCAAGCTGAGGCGCTCAAGCACAAGCACTCATCACTTGACCTGCTTGGCCTCACCGACGGGGCCAAGCGCCGCCCGCACCGCAGCCTCAAGCGCATCGGCGCGAAACGGCTTGGCCAATAATGGCGCGCCGGGTGCGGCAAGCGTGATTGCGGTCGTCTCGCTATAGCCCGACACGAAGAGGATCCGCTGTTCGGGGGCCAAGTCGAGGATGTTTCGTGCCACCTCGGCGCCCGACAATCCCGGCATGACGAAATCGATCACGACCAGGTCGAATCGTTCCTGAGCGAACAAGGCAAGCCCGCTTTCGCCATCGCTCGCCGCGCTCACCTTATGTCCAAGTTCGACCAGGCTGGTGACAATGAAGTCGCGCACGTCGGGGTCGTCATCGATCGCCAAGATGCTCGCACCACCGTGTGGAGGCGCCTCGGGCTCAGCGATGGCGTGCTCCTCGTTTGCCGGCTCGCACAATATGGCGCGGCGGAAGTAAAGCTTGACCGTCGTTCCCTCGCCAAGCGTGCTGTCGATCCGAGCCGTGCCTCCCGACTGGCGCGCCACGCCATAGACCATCGACAGCCCAAGCCCGGTGCCCTTGCCGACGTCCTTGGTGGTAAAGAACGGCTCGAACGCCCGCGCGGCGACCTCGCTCGTCATTCCGCTGCCCGTATCGCGAATGGCGACCTCTATATAGTCGCCGTCGGCCATTTCGGGATCGTCGATCACCGCCACCGGTCGCGTGGAGAAATAAAGGGACCCGCCGTCGGGCATTGCGTCCCGGGCGTTGATCGCCAGGTTGAGCACGACCAGTTCAAGCTGGGTCGGGTCGGCCATCACCGCGATGGCAGCGCCCTTGAGGTCGAACCTCTTGGTGATCGCAGGTCCAAGCACGTTGCGGAGCAGGGGCTGCATATTATCGATCAGCGGTGAAACGAAGGTCGGGCGCACTTCAAGCTTCTGAACCCGGCTGAATGCCAGCAACTGCGCCGTCAGCCGCGCTCCGCGCTCGGCCGCCGACAGCGCATTGTCGGCATAGCGCTTGAGCTTGGGGTCCTCGACCCGCTTGGCGATCAGGTCGAGCCCGCCGACGACCACGGTCAGCAGATTGTTGAAATCATGCGCGATCCCGCCGGTCAATTGACCCAGCGCTTCCATCTTCTGGCTTTGGCGCAATTGTTCCTGCGCCGCCTTCAGCTCGGTAATGTCGCGTGCCTCGAATAACAGATAGACGATGGTCCCGCCCGGATCGCGCACCGGACGCAGGGAAACATCGAGGAATGCGGTCGTCATTCCCTCGCGCTCCAGCTTGACCTCACGCTCGAAGACCCCGCCGCGCGCCGCGGTTGCAACCGCTTCGCGGATGACCGCGGCCTGCTCGGGAAAGGCGCGAACAGTCGGCGCCTCCCATAATTTGGCGCCGATCGCCACGTCAGGCTTCGCATCGCGCCAGTCGGCTTTGGTGCGGTTCATCTGCACGATCGTCCCGTCGGGATCGGTCAGCACGATGATTTCGACGACAGTATCGAAAATCGACCGCAGGCGGGCTTCGCTGGCCGTCAGCTCGGCCGTCTGGGCACTGACCAGCGCCTTGAGCTCGAGTTCGGCCTCCTTGGCCAAAGTGATGTCGGTCGCCACCCCGATAAAGCCTGCAAATTCCCTGTCGGCGCCGAACCGCGGCTGCGAGACGCTCCTGAGCCAGCGATACTGGCCGTCGCGATGGCGGTAACGCGCTTCCAGGGTGAATGCCTCGAGCGACGCTTCGCCGGCGATCGATTGGGCCACCACCCGGTCCAGATCATCGGGGTGAAGCGCGTGGCTCCAATCATAGTGCCGCGCTGCCGGCGCGGCCTGGCCGACGAAATCGCAATAGGCCTGGTTGACGAAATCGCGTGTCCGGTCGAGGCCGGTGACCCACATGATGACCGGGGCCGAATCGGCTATGCGGTGAAAGCGTTCCTCGCTTTCCTTCAGTGCACGCCCGGCAAGTCGCTGCTCGGTGACATTCTGCACCAACTTGACGATCCCGACGACCGCCCCGTCGGACCCCAGTTGCGGAAGATATTCGGTCTGGACCGCAAGCGCACCACGGGAGGGGTGGTCATATTCGCTGGTAAACCATTGCCGCTCACCGGCCAGCGCAGCCATCAGCATCGGCTCGCGGACCAGATAAGCCGCCTCGCCGATCACTTCGCGCATCGACCTGCCAAGGATCTCGTGGCGCGGCCGCTCGAACCAGTCGGCCAGCGCACGATTGACGAAACGATATTCCAGCGACGCATCGCAATATGCGACCATCACCGGCAAGGCGTCCGATATCGCCAGGATCGAGGCGAAGTCGAAGGTCGAACTTGACGGAGCGCGTTCCACCAACTCACTCGGCGATGAACTGGTGATGCGCTCGGGGGTTGCCGGCGTGCCGGCGGTCCGCTTGGCGCGGGACTTGTCTCCCCCCCGATCGGCCATCACACCGATCTGCCTGCACTTGGCCCAAGAGTCACGCTCTGTCTGGATCCCATCGAGCGCAAACCTCAGTCGAAGTGGAGACGGTGGTACGACCCGCGAAAGTAAAGCAAGGGGTCGAGCCCGGGCTCGAAGCTGGCCTTGACCACCTCGCCCACCAGGATGAAATGATCCCCGCCATCGTGGACGGCATGGCGGCGGCATTCGAATACCGACATCGATTCCATCAGGACGGGCGCATTATGCTCGCCCACGCTCCAGTCGGTCCGGCCAAAGCGATCCTCGCCGCGGGTCGAAAAAGTGATCGAGGCCGGCCGCTGGAGGGTCTGGAGGACATTGACCGCAAACGCTTCGGCGGTGGCCAATGGCCCGGCGCTTGCCGCCGCCTTGGCAACACACACCAGCAGCAACGGCGGATCGAGGCTAAGCGCGGTGAAACTGTTCGCGGTCAGGCCGACGGGGTCGCCGGCTTCGTCAAAGCACGTCACCACCGTCACCCCGGTCGCAAAACAGCCAAGCGCATCACGCAAGGTGCGCGGGTCGCTGCCGGTATGAAACTCGCGTAAGATTTGCTCGTCGCTCATAGGTCAGGGCTATACCTGCGCATCCCCATTGCTGTCACCCCACAGC
>Ga0326733_1000565_pt1 | contig 10599 bp, 9 predicted proteins | sample 14_GP2_308_FD_207946 | JGI IMG/M metagenome (GOLD analysis project Ga0326733, IMG submission 207946) | Glacier ice microbial communities from Ngari, Tibet, China - 14_GP2_30.8 | ecosystem: Environmental > Aquatic > Freshwater > Ice > Glacier | place: China: Ngari, Tibet | collected 2018-07-17 | reverse complement strand
ACCTACGCAGCAGGGTCAGATCATCGTCTACGGCACCGATCCCTGCCCGCGGTCGACCGATGATGATATCGTCGTCTGCAGCCGTCGTCCCGAGGCCGAGCGCTTCCGCATCCCCGAGGATTTGCGCGAAAATGGCACGCTCCAGCAAGGTCAGTCATGGACCAAGCAAGCCGAAGCCTTGTCGACCGTCGGCGCGGTTGGCGTTGGTAGCTGTTCGGCGGTTGGTCCGGGCGGTCACACGGGTTGCGCCCAGCAGGAAATCAACCGCGCCTTCCGCGATCGCCGAGAGGGCGACAAGGCCGCGGTCGCGCCAAAATAAGCGCAAATCGTCAGGCGCGCCGCCGCTCGGCCACGATCCAGGCATCGATCTGCGCATCGAGGATGTCGAGCGGGACCGCGCCTTGGCCGAGCACGGCATCATGGAAGCGGCGCAGGTCGAAGTTCTTGCCCAATGACCGTTCGGCCCGGGTGCGCAACTCGCGGATCTTGAGTTCGCCGATCTTGTAGGCCAGCGCCTGCCCCGGATTGGCGATATAGCGGTTCACTTCGGCTTCGATATTGGCGGCGGAAAGCGCGCTATTGTCGGTCATGAAGGCGACTGCGCGGGCCTTGCTCCAGCCCTTGGCATGCATCCCCGTATCGACCACCAGCCGCGTCGCGCGCCACATCTCATAGCTCAAGCGCCCCATGTCCTTGGCCGGCGTGTCGTATAGCCCCATCTCGATCCCAAGGCGTTCCGAATAAAGCCCCCATCCTTCGACGAATGCAGTGAAAAACGTCCCCTGGCGCCGCCACGCGGGCATGGCCAGTTCCTGCTGCAATGCGATCTGGTGGTGATGGCCGGGCACGGCTTCGTGGACCGACAAGGGCGGGATTTCCCACAAAGGGCGCTGGTCGAGTTTCGACGTGTTGACATAATAGGTTCCGGAAATGCCGTTCTCGGGCGATCCCTGATTGTAATAGGCGGTCGTCGTGCCGGGCGCGATCTCGGCCGGTATCTCGCGGATCCCGTACGGCAGGCGCGGCAGGACGGTGAACAGGCCTGGCATCTTGCCATCGATCTTTTTCAGTTCGCGAGCGGTTGCCTGCATCAGTTCTTCGGGGGTTTTGGCATAATATTTGGGATTGGTTCGAAGGTCGGCGATCATCGCTTCACGGCTGGCGAACCCGGCCTTTTTCGCCACCGCCGCCATCTCGTCGCGGATGCGCTTCACTTCGCTCAGGCCAAGTGAGTGGATGTCCTCGGCACTGCGCCTGGTGGTGGTCTGATTGCGGATCTTGTACGCGTACCAGGCCTTGCCATGGGGCATGGCGGAGGCCCCGATCGCGGTTGCGCACTTGGGCTTGTAGCTGCCCGAATACCAGGCGAGGTGCTTGGCGTAAGCGCGGCGCAGATCGCCGTCGATCAAGGACCGTGCTCGTCCCTGCAATGCGCTCCATTCGGCGGCGGACACGGTCGCTGGGCCCTGTCCAGCAAATGGCTGGTAAAGCCGCGATCTGGTCGGATCGGCGGGTATCACCCCTGAAATCGTCGCCTCGAACCCGCCGAGCGACTGGCACGGCAGGACATAATTCTCCGTTAAGGCGCGGGTGCTGATCGTCAGGGCTTCATCGTTGAGCGCCGGATAGGCCGCGAGCCGCTTGAGATAATTGTCATAATCGGCGCGCGTCTTGAAGGTCAGCCCGTCGGCCAGCCCCGCCAACTCCTGATGCCAGCCACTGCGATTGGAAAACAGCATCATCCTCTGGCCAAAGCTGTTCGCCTCGATGGTTTCGGACAGGCTGCGTCGAAGAATTTCCTTATTGACCCGGTCGGTCGGCGACAGGCCCGCGTCGGCAATCGCTTCGAGCCGCTTGAGATAGGACGCCGCCACCGCGGTCCGGCGATCCTCCGCGGCAAGGCTGATGTCGGGCAGGCGATCGTCATGGTCGCGCACTCCGACCTGCGATGCGAAGGTCGGATTTTCGCGCATCACGAACGCCCAATATTCGTCGGTGAGCGCGGTGAAGTCGGTCGACGGCGAGGCCATTGCCGGCGACGTCAGAATGGCGATTGAAACAAGCAACGCATGGCGATGGCGCATTGGATGAACTCCCTGGGATTGCCGCAAGACTACAGCCATCGCGCGGTCCAGCAACCCACCGCCATAGGCGGAAGCACTCGCAGCGCGTCCGCCTGCAACCGAACCGCCGAAAAGTCGTTCAAATGATTAAATTAACTCGACTCCTCAGCATCAAGAACGTAGGGTGAACGCATGGCTCAGCTCGACACCCGTGAAAAGCTCGCGATCCTTGCCGACGCGGCGAAATATGATGCGTCATGTGCCTCGTCGGGCACGTCGAAGCGCGACAGTCGCGGCGGCAAGGGGGTCGGGTCGACCGAGGGCATGGGGATCTGCCATGCTTATGCGCCCGACGGCCGCTGCATCTCGCTGTTGAAGATTTTGCTGACCAACAGCTGCATCTTTGATTGCCATTATTGCATCAACCGCAAGAGTTCGAATGTCCGGCGGGCACGTTTTACCGCGGCCGAAGTCGTCCACCTCACCTTGGCCTTCTACAAGCGCAATTACATCGAAGGCTTGTTCCTCTCGTCTGGGATCATCGGATCGTCCAACTATACGATGGAGCAGATGGTCGAGGTGGCACGCGCACTGCGCGAAGACCATGATTTCCGCGGCTACATTCACTTAAAGACGATCCCCGACGCCGATCCCGAACTGGTGCGTCAGGCCGGCATCCACGCCGACCGCGTGTCGATCAATATCGAACTGCCGACGGTGGCCGGGCTTGAGCGGCTTGCCCCCGAAAAGGATAATGCGCGGATCGAGGGCGCGATGAGCGACATGAAGTCGTCGATTATCGACGCCCGCGACGCGACAAAGAAGTATAAGAGCGCGCCCAAATTCGCTCCCGCCGGCCAGTCGACCCAAATGATCGTCGGCGCCGATGCGGCAAGCGATGGCGACATCGTGGTCAAGGCCAGCCAGCTTTACGACCGATTCGGGTTGCGGCGGGTTTATTACAGCGCCTTTTCGCCGATCCCCAGCCCGAGCGCGGTGCTGCCGCTTCAACGCCCGCCCTTGATGCGCGAGCACCGGCTTTACCAGTCCGACTGGCTGATGCGTTTCTATGGCTTCAAGCCCGCCGAAGTCGTCAGTGCCGCGGGGGACGACGGCATGCTCCCCCTCGACATCGACCCGAAACTTGCCTGGGCGCTGAAGTTTCGTGAGAATTTTCCGGTCGACGTCAACCGGGCGCCGCGCGATCAACTGCTTCGAGTCCCCGGACTGGGCGTCAAGGCGGTCGGGCGGATCCTGTCTTCCCGCCGCTGGCGCAGCATCACGCTGGCCGACGTCGCCCGGCTGACGGTGTCGGCGACAAAGGTGCGTCCCTTTATCATCACCAGCGACTGGCGCCCGACCCTGCTGACCGACCGGGCCGACCTGCGCAGCCTCGTCGCGCCGCGCCAAACCCAATTGGACCTGTTTGCCGCCTGAAGGGTTGATCCGCAAACCGCATAAGGAAATCGCCATGGCCAATGCCGACATCTTCGATCGCCTCAAGCAGGACCACGATCGTCATCGCCAGCTTATCGACCAAATCGTCGACCCTGCTAGCGGGAGCGAGGAGCGCGGCAGCCTGTTTCAAACTCTAAAGATCGAAGTGACGGCGCATGCCGCGGCGGAGGAAGAATCGCTTTATGCCACCATGCTGGCGCGTGAGGAATTGCGTCACGACGCGGTTCATTCGGTCAGCGAGCATAAGGAAATCGGCGACATGCTCGAGGAAATCGCCGACCTTGATCCCAATTCGCCCGAGTGGATGGTCAAGTTCGAGGCGCTGAAGCACGATTATACCCATCATATCGATGAGGAAGAGGAAGAGATGTTCCCGGCTGCGGCCGACGAACTTTCGGACGAGAAAGTCGCTGAACTGCGCGAAATCTTCGAGCAACGTAAGCCGCGCGAGGTCGAGCGGGCCAAGGTCGGAGCCGATGAAGGCGACGAACGCGATTAGATGCTGAGCGTCTTATGCTGACTGACGGCCCGATGATCGACGCTCACCGCGTGACCTTGTCGGCGCCCGACGACTTCGACGGTTGGCGCGAAGCGGCGCGCGGCTTGGCCGAAGCGGGCATTCCGCCGGCCGCGATCGCGTGGCAGGTCGAGGGCGAGACCGGCGATCTGTTCGGCGGGCCCGACACGTCGCCGCCGCCGGCCGGGCCAAGCTTCGCCGTGCCGCGCGGCTTCGTCGATTTGGCGAAGAAAGCGCTTTGCCATTCGGACCCTGAACGCTTCGCCTTGCTTTACGCAATGCTCCTCAAGCTGCGGGTCAATCGGCGAGCGCTCGAGGACCGCGCCGACCCCTTGCTCGACCGCCTCGAAGCAATGGCCAAGGAGGTGCGCCGCGATATCCACAAGATGCACGCCTTCGTCCGGTTCCGTGAGGTCACCGACGAACGGGGCACGCGCTTCGTCGCCTTCTTCGAACCCGATAATCACATCGTCCGCGCCACCGCGGGTTTCTTCGTCCGCCGCTTCACGACGATGCGATGGACGATCCTGACCCCCGAACTCAGCATTCACTGGGACGGCGAGACGCTTACCGAGGGTCCCGGCGCAGTCCGCGGCGATGCTCCCGAAGGGGATCCGGTCGAAGCGGTGTGGAAGACCTATTACGCCAGCATCTTCAACCCGGCGCGGGTCAAGGTGAAAGCCATGACCAAGGAAATGCCCAAGAAATATTGGAAGAACATGCCCGAGACCGCATTGATCGGGGAGTTGCTCGCGGGTGCACAGAAGCGCGAAGCGGCGATGATCGAAACCTCGCGTAGCCAGGAGCCTGCTCCGAACCGCGCTCCGGCGGCGGTAGTGCCAATAGCCGCGGCGGAGGCGGCGACCCCGCGTTCAAACCTTCAGGCGAGTTGGGAAGCGCTCAGGGCCGAAGCCGCGCGCTGCACCCGCTGCGACCTGTACAAATGCGCCACCCAAACGGTGTTCGGCGAAGGCCCGCTCGACCCGAAGATCATGTTCGTCGGCGAACAGCCGGGCGACCAGGAGGACCTTGGCGGCCGCCCGTTCATCGGCCCCGCGGGCCAAGTGTTCGACGCCGCCTTGGCCGAAGCGGGGATCGACCGCGCCACGACCTACGTCACCAACGCGGTCAAGCATTTCAAGTTTGTCGCGCGCGGCAAGAAGCGCATCCACGCCAAGCCCGACGCTGGCGAGATCGACATCTGCCGCTGGTGGGTCGGGCAAGAGCGCGAACTGATCCGCCCGCCACTAACCGTCGCACTCGGCGCCACCGCCGCGCGATCGCTGGTTGGCAAGGCGGTCACCATCTCGAAGGTCCGCGGCGCGCCGCTGACGCTTGGCGACGGGTCGGTCGGCTGGGTCACGATCCACCCCAGCTTCCTCCTGCGCCTGCCCGACGAGGAAGCCCGCCGCACCGAGCGCGCGCGCTTCATCGACGACCTCAAACGCATCCGCGACCACGCCGCCTACCTCGCTCAAAATGGCAGCCTCGCTTAGGCCAGCCTCGCTTGAGCCAGACGATCGTCAGCCAGCAGCGCCCATCCGGCCGAAACGAACCAGCCACCCTGGACAATCGCCAACACCAGCATCGCATGAACATCGGGATTGAATTGGCCGCTCGCCAGCCAGGCCAAAGGCCCAAGCGCGGCCGGAAACGTCAGGATTTTCAACAGGATGTGCCCACGTGGAAAAGCGAACGCATTGAGCAGCATCGCGGCGGCGGTAAAGCCGACATAGCCGCGATCGAACGCACGGTTGAACAACACCGCCAATTGCCCGGCCGCATCGCCCGCCGCAAAGGCGGATGGAACGATGAACCCACTTACCAGCGGGGCGAGCGTCATCAGCACCACCGCAAGCAGGTTGAACGCCAGCGCCAATCTCACCACCGGCCGATCGAGCCCGAGCCATTCGGCCAGCGCCACGAAACCCAGTGCCATCGCCGGCACATACGCCAGCGCCAAAGCGTGAGTGATCGAATTGACCCCCCATAGCCCCATAACCAGCGCGTGATCGACGCGGCTTGGATGGATCAGGAATATGACGATCGTCACCACCGCGATCCCGATCAGCGCATACCCCCCTGCCCGACGATTGGTCATAGTCATTCCTCCCTTTCGATTGAGCCACCGGAATAGCTTGCCGTCGAAGCCCGCGTGACCCCATGTTGGCGGACAGAAAGGGGGCGAATGTCCAGCAACGGCACCATCGATCGACGCGCGCGCTCGACCCGCGACGCGCTTGGCCGAGCCTTATTGTCGCTTGGCGGGATGAGCGCGCTTGATCGGCTTAGCGTTGGCGAGCTCGCGCGCACCGCGGGGATCGCCCGATCGACGTTTTACAGCCATTATCGCGGGCTCGACGATTATCTCGCGCGAAGCTTCGCCAACATGCTGGCCAGTCTTGCGCGTGCCGAGGACAGCCATCGCATGTTGCCGGTGCGTGCAATCCTGGCGCATGTCCAAGCCGCGGGGGAAGGCGCGACGCGGCTGGCGAAGGGTCGCCACTTCGCCGCGATGATCGCCGGGGGAGAAGCCGCGCTGCGCGGCGTCGCCAGCGCTCGGCTCGCATTACATCACCCCGCGCTCACCGAGATTGACCGCCGGGCGCTTGCCACGGTTATGGCCGCCGGTTTCCTGGCGATGCTGCGCGACTGGCTCGACCAGGGTCGCCTGGTCGAGCCGGAGGAAATCGCGCGGCGCTTCGAAGCGGTCGAGGATCGGCTCACAAGCTGATCTTCATGGTCGCCCTGAAGGTGCGCGGGTTGGCCGGGGTCAGATTATTGTCGTTGTGGGTCAGCCCGATATACTTTTTGTCAGCGACATTTTCGACATTGAGCTGGAGCTTCAGCCTGTCGGTCAGCCCGATGAAGACGGCGGCGTCGATCCGCGTAAAGCCGGGCACGGTGACCGCGTTGGACACTGACGCATAGGTCTTCGATTGTCGATAAAGCCCAAGCCCGAAACCCAGACCATCGCTGACGTCATAGCGTCCCCACAATGCAGTGGTGAACCTGGGCACGCTTGGCACGCGCGTTCCCGCAACGGCGGCGGCGGTGGTGCTGACGATCTTCGCTTCCTGAAGCGCGGCCGACGCCGATAAGGTCAGGCCGGGGGCCAGGCGTCCATCGATGCTCGCCTCAATGCCTTTGGAGCGCTGTTCTCCGCTGAGCACGAGGGTCTTGGTCACGGGGTCGGTCACGCGCGTGTTGGTGCGTTTGAGTATGTACCCCGCCAGGGTGACGTCGATTGCCGGGGTCGGCGCCCATTTGAGCCCGATTTCACGGTTGCCGAATTTCTCCGGCGCAAGTGCGGCGACGGTCGGGATCAGGCTGGTAAACTGGTCGCCCGACTGCGGCAGGAAGCTTTTCGACCAGCTGGCATAGAGCGAAAGCGCATGCGTCGGCTTGACCACCAGCCCGAGCCGCGGCGACCAGCTGGAGTCCTTGCGGCCGACATTCGCGCCCGACACGCGGTTGTGCGTGTCGAGCCGGAACCAGTCGCGACGAAGGCCCGCGATGACTTCGACATGCTCGCCGATATGCGCCTGGTCCTGGATGTAGATGCCGACGGCACGCGCATCGCTGTCGACCGCGGTTGCGGGACGAGCGCGGCTGTCGCGGAAGAAGATCGGCGGCAATGTGTCGCTCGATGCGAGGGTAACATTGGTCCGCAGAATCGTCCCGGCGGCGTCAAAGAACCCTTCCTGGCGACTGCTTAAGCTGTCCTGGTCACTGAAATCGACCCCGAACAGAAGCGTGTGGGCAATCGGGCCGGTAGCAAGCGAAGCGACAAAATCGTTCTGGACCAGGAACGAGTCCCGCTGGGTGCGTGCCTCATAGGCTTCGATCGAAACGGTCCCGTCGATCACAGGTCCGGCGGCAAGCGAATTGCGGTAATATTTGTCATAGTCCGCGACGCGTGCCTTGACCGTCAGGCGCAGCGCATCGCTGAAGCGGTGATCGACCGCGAGGTCGCCGACATGCGCATTGAAGCGCAGCCGGTTGACATCGGGATCGCCGAAAAATTGCTTTTGCGCACCCTTGAGTGGACGGCCGCCGCGTGACGGAATTCCGCGATCGACGACCCGGCTGTCGTTGGAATATTCATAGGCCAGATCGACCCGGGTGTCGCCGCTCGGCTGCCAGCCGATCGTTGGGTTAAGCCCGATGCGGCGCCCGTCGACGTGATCGCGAAAGCTGTCGAAGGTTTCATACACCGCGTTGACCCGCCCCGAAATGGGGTCGATCAGCGGGGCCTGAAGGTCGACCGCGGTAACGAACGCGCCGTGGCTGTCGATCGAAAACACGCCATTGGCAGCAGCGCTGCCATCGGCCTTCCGGGTCACCCGGTTGACCACCCCGCCGCCGCCGCCGCGCCCGAAGATCAAGGCGTTGGGGCCCTTCAGCACCTCGACCCGATCGAGGTTATATAGTCCGCGATAATATTGGACGTCATCGCGCAAGCCATCGACGAAAAAGTCAGCCGTGCTGTTCTGCCCGCGAAGGATGATCGTGTCGCGGTGCCCCTCGCCTGACGCCACACTTGCGCCTGGCACGGCGCGCAGCACGTCGGCGATCGACCGCATTCCCTGATCGTCGATGCGTTCCCTGCTCACGACGCTGACGGCCTGGGGAATATCCTGAAGCGCGGTGTCGGTCTTGGTCGCGGATCGGGTCTTGCGCTCGTGATGACCGACCACCACGATCGTCGGTGCTTCCTCGACGAGCGCTTCCGCATTTCCTGCGAGCGCAGCAAAAGCAGTCATTATCAGTGGCGTTGCAAACACGTTTGTTCCCCGAACCCAATGTGGGGAAGCGCCTAGCGCTAATGCGATTTAGTCGCAATAGCACTTGCAACTAAATGCTGCGGGTCGGGGGGATCGCCGCGCTAAGATTATTTCTTGCGGGTGAAGTCCACGCTGACCACATTCGATCCATCCTCGATCGGCTCGACGATCGGCAAATCGTTTTCGGGGTGGTCGGGATGTTCGTGCCCATGGGGCGCGCCATTGGCCTGGAACTTGAGGCTGAAATCGACCGCCGGATCGACAAAGTCGGTAACCGCCGCGAACGGCACGACCAGCATCGAGGGGACTCCGCCAAACGACAGCCCGACCGCAAAGCGATCTTCCTCGACCTTCAAATCCCAGTAACGATGCTGGATGACGATCGTCATTTCGTCGGGAAAGCGCTCGCTCAGATGCTTGGGTATATCGACCCCCGCCGCGCGGGTCTTGAAGGTAATGTAGAAATGATGCCCACCGGGGAGCCCGCCGGTCTTCTCGACCTCATGGAGCACGCGCCCGACGACCTCACGCAACGCCTCCTGGACGATCTCGTCATAGGGGATCAGGGACTCAGGGGTTTCCTCGTTCATGGTTTTTCGTGGTAGCGACGGCGGCCAATCGGTCAAGCGGAGTTGACGTCACCATGCCTATCGATGCCAGATTGCCTTATGACGCGAGCAATGTTTTCGCGCGCATCCTGCGCGGCGAGTTGCCCAGCAAGACCGTCCTGGAAACCGAGCACAGCCTCGCCTTTCACGACGTCAATCCGATCGCGCCGATCCACGTCCTCGTCATCCCGAAGGGCGCTTATGTCAGCTGGGACGATTTCGCGGCCACCGCGGGGGACGCCGAAATCGCCGATTTCGCCCGCACCATCGGCCAGGTCGCCATCCTGGTCGGCGCCGACCAGCAGGGTTATCGCCTGCTCAGCAACGTCGGCAAGCGCGGCGGCCAGGAAGTCCCCCACCTCCACGTCCATCTGTTCGGTGGCGCACCCCTTGGCCCGATGCTGACCAAATAGTCGCACTTTCCAGCTACATATGCCGGGCGGGCTTCGGGGGATTGCGCGATTCGGCAGAGGCGCTAGGCTCCGCCCCAAAGCAACAAGGGCCGCCCTACGGCCCGAAGCACCTTGAGGGGACGAATATGATATTCGGGCGCGTAAAGCCACTCGATGCCATTTTGGCGACAGCTGAAAGAAAATCACTTCACCGAACGCTGGGCGCTTTCCAGCTGACCCTGTTCGGGATCGGCTGCATCATCGGGACGGGCATTTTCGTGCTTACCGCCGCCGGCGCGCAAAAGGCCGGTCCGGGCCTCATGCTCGCCTTCATCATTGCTGGAGCGGTCTGCATCGTCGCAGCACTCTGCTACGCCGAAATCGCCGCAATGGTCCCCGTCGCGGGCTCGGCCTACACCTACAGTTACGCGACAATGGGCGAATTCCTCGCCTGGACGGTCGGTTGGGCTTTGGTCCTTGAATATGCCATCGCCGCCTCGGCGGTATCGGTCGGCTGGTCGGGCTTTTTCACTGGCACCATCCTCCAGGAAACGTTCGGCGTCACCATGCCGGCCTACCTCTCCGCCGGCCCGCTTGCCTTGGGCGGAGCGCCGGGCGGGTTCATCAACTTGCCGGCAATGATCATCGCCTTGCTCGTCACCGGGTTGCTGATGATCGGCACCAACGAGAGTGCCAAGGTCAACGCCGTGCTGGTGATGATCAAGCTCGTCGCACTGGCCGCGTTCATCGCCTTGACGCTGCCCGCGATCGACA
>Ga0326733_1000563_pt1 | contig 10618 bp, 7 predicted proteins | sample 14_GP2_308_FD_207946 | JGI IMG/M metagenome (GOLD analysis project Ga0326733, IMG submission 207946) | Glacier ice microbial communities from Ngari, Tibet, China - 14_GP2_30.8 | ecosystem: Environmental > Aquatic > Freshwater > Ice > Glacier | place: China: Ngari, Tibet | collected 2018-07-17 | reverse complement strand
TCATTTCCCCGCGCATATTTTTTAAAAACGGGCCTGCTGCCGTGAGCGACTCAGGCTGTGCGTGAATGCTTTGAAGTGACCTGCATGGCTACCTGCCGTGCCGGTGAAGAGTAGGAAACTGCTAAGAACTCCGGAGACACGGAGCGAAAACTTGTATGTTTTAAAACAATCAGGAGACAAGCAAATGACATCAAAAGTTCTTTATGCACTGGCCGCGGCTGCGGCGCTTGCGTGCACGGGCGCGACGGCTGCAGTGAATCTACCCCCGCTCAACATCGACAAGACCCAGACCTCGGTGTCTGGCCTCTCGTCGGGTGGTTTCATGGCGGCGCAGTTGCACGTGGCATATTCCGCAACCTTTAAAAAAGGCGCTGGCATTGTGGCGGGAGGGCCGTTTTATTGCGCTGAAGGTTCCATTACCAACGCCACTGGCCGATGCATGGCCAGCCCGGCGGGCATACCCACCAGCAGCCTGGTTACTACGACCAAAAACTGGGCCGCGCAAGGCAGCATTGACCCGGTAGCTAATTTACAGGCTTCAAAGGTTTATCTTTATTCTGGGACCATTGACAGCACAGTTAAACAGGGCGTGATGAACGCGCTGCAAACCTACTACAACAGCTTTGTTCCTGCCGCTAACGTGGTTTATAAAAACAACATCGCGTCAGAGCACGCGATGATCACGGACGACTACGGCAGTGGCTGTTCGACCAAGGCGTCGCCTTACATCAACGACTGCAACTTTGACCTCGCGGGCGCTATCTTGACGCACCTTTACGGCACGTTAAACGCCCGTAACAGCGGCACGCTGCCAGTTGGAAATTTTGTAGAGTTCAACCAGAGCCAATTCATCTCGGGCCATGGTATGGCGTCTACTGGCTGGGCCTACATACCGCAGGCCTGCACCTCAGGCGCGCAGTGCAAGGTGCATGTGGTACTGCATGGATGCCAGCAAAATGTCTCTTTAGTGCAGCAGCAGTACGTGCGAAACACTGGCTACAACCGTTGGGCGGACACCAACAACATGGTGATGCTGTATCCGCAAACCAGCACGCAGGCCACAAACAGCTGCTGGGACTGGTGGGGCTATGACAGCGTGAACTACGCCAAAAAGTCAGGACCGCAGATGGTTGCCATCAAGGCGATGGTTGACCAGGTTTCCGCTGGCGGCAGCAGCACCACGCCGCCCCCGACAACCACTCTGGCGGCCCCCACCGGCGTAATCACTGCAAACGCCACCAGCAGCAGCATGGGCATTAGCTGGAACACGGTGTCCAGCGCTTCCAGCTACAACGTCTACCGCAACGCTGGCAAGACCAATGCGCTGCCGGTGACGGGTACCAGCTTTACCGATACTGGTCTTGCCGCGTCCACCCAGTACAGCTGGACAGTAAAGGCAGTTGATTCAGCCAATGTGGAAAGCGCGGCGTCCACCGCAGCTACTGGTACGACGACAGCGGGAACTGCACCTGCGCCAGCTGCTACCTGCTACACCGCGTCGAATTACGCACACACCATGGCTGGTCGTGCTTATGCTGCCGGCGGCTATACGTTTGCGTATGGCTCCAACCAGAACATGGGCTTGTGGAATATTTACGTCACCAAGACGCTAAAGATGACTGCTGCCAATTACTACGTTATCGGCACCTGCCCATAAGCTGGGGTGAAAGTCTGAAGCCGGCAGCGTTTGCGCTAAAAAGGCTGCCGGCTTTTGCTTGTGTTGCCGCGCCCAAGTAATACGCAATTTAGCCAGAAACTCAAGAAAACAGCAGCGCTAGGTCAATAGAAATTTCCGTGTTGTCAAGCGCCGGCAAGGCACTAAAAAGTTGCTGGCCATTCGGCATCTAGCCTTGTGACTAAACGGCAGAAAGCGACGTGCAGACTAAGCGTCGACGCGCGTTTAGAAGCAATGGGCAAAGTTAACCGCAGCCACGCCGTTCGGGCTGGGTGCACTGCTTAGGCAGTAACCCTGTGCGAAAGCGGACACAGCGCGCCGCTTGCGAATTTTTTTGGGCGGTGGTTCGTACCAAAGGCCACGCGTGTCTGCGTTAGGCTTAGCCTGCTAGGTTTTGCTGCCCAGCGCCAGTGCGCGCGCGCGCGAAGCGGCAAGTTCATCTGCAGTGGGCATGGCATCCACCGGCCAGCCCGACAAATGTTTTACCGTCAGGTCTGCCAACGCTGCCAGCCATACCGGGCTGTCGTTCAGGCATTCGATATAGTGGAAAGCCGTGCCGCCAGCTTCCAAAAACGCATGACGGGCCTCCATATTGATTTCTTCCAGCGTTTCAAGGCAGTCGCCGGTAAAACCCGGGCAGATCAAGTCCACGCTTTTAACGCCTTCGGTGGCCATTTTGATGAGCGTTGGCTCGGTGTACGGTTCGAGCCATTTGGCCTTGCCAAAGCGTGACTGAAAGGTCAGCCGGTATTGCGTTGGCTTCAATCCCAGCTCGGTGGCCAGCAGGCGCGCGGTTTTGTAGCATTCGCAGTGGTACGGGTCACCGAGTTTGAGCGTGCGCTCAGGCACGCCATGAAAGCTCATGACCAGTTGTTCGGCACGGCCGTTGTTTTGCCAGTGCGCGCGAGCCTTTTCAGCCAGCGCCTTGATGTAGCCCGGTGCGTCGTGGTAATGGTTGATAAAGCGGAACTCTGGCAGACGCCGGGTTTTGGAGGCCCAGCTGTAAACCGCGTCAAACACGCTGGCCGTGGTGGTGGCGCTGTACTGCGGATAGGCCGGAACAATCAGCACGCGGGTCACGCCCTCAAGCTTGAGCGCTTCAAGCTGTGAGGCGATCGACGGGTTGCCGTAACGCATGGCATAGCGTACTGCCACCGGGTGGCCGCGCACGGCCAGGTAACCGCGCAGCATGACGGATTGTTTTTCGGTCCAGACCTTGAGCGGCGAGCCTTCCTTCATCCAGACGCTGGCATATTTGGCAGCAGATTTGGCAGGGCGCGTGCGCAAAATAATGCCGTGCAGAATCAGCCACCACAAGACCCGCGGAATCTCGACGACACGCTGGTCGCTTAAAAATTCAGCCAGGTAGCGGCGCAAGGCTGGTGCCGTCGGTGCGTCAGGCGTGCCGAGGTTGCACAGCAGCACTGCCGTACCGGTTGCGGCTGTCGGCATCTGCCCGTGGGTAAAGGAGGGTTCAGTTCGAAAAGACATGGGTTATTCTCGCTCACCTATGCTCGATCTGAAAAAAATCAAAGCCATTACCCTTGACCTTGATGACACCCTCTGGCCGGTCTGGCCAGCCATCGAAAGGGCAGAAAAAGCGCTTGAAAACTGGCTCAGTCAGCACGCGCCGATGACGGCTGCGCTGTTTGCCAATCCTTCGGCTCGGCACGACATTCGTGAGCAGGTTTCGCGTGCCCGGCCGGAGCTGCGCTACAACCTCAGCGCCATTCGCCGCGAGGCGATTCGACTGGCGTTGTACCGCTCTGCCGAAAACCCGCTGCTTGCCGACGAGGCCTTCGATGTGTTTTTCAATGAACGCAACCGCGTCGACCTGTTTGACGATGCGGTTCCGGCGCTGGCGTTTTTGTCGGCGCGCTTTCCCATCGTGGCGGTTTCCAACGGCAATGCCGACATCAACCGCATTGGCATCGGCCAGTATTTCCAAAGCAGCATCAGCGCGCAGCAGTTTGGCGTGGGCAAGCCGGATGCGCGGATCTTTCATGCTGCAGCAGTGGCCGCTGGCGTCAGGCCTGAAGAGGTTTTGCATATCGGCGACGACGCCACACTCGACGTGCTCGGAGCGCTGAACTGCGGCATGCAGACGGTATGGGTCAACCGGGCCGACCATGTCTGGCCGCATCTTGAAGTGCCGCATGAAACCGTCGAGGTGATGACCGAGGTTTGCGATATGTTTGCTGCGCAAGATAAATCGTTGCCACAGGCCTGAAGCTGGCCGCCGCTGTGCAGGCTGAAAAGCTGTTGGTTCGGCAAAAAGCTTTTTTTAGATCAAATCATGCTCTGGCGCATATCCTGCGGCTATTGTTTGCTATCTTAAGTATAGCAATAATTAGAACGGCTTGTACGTGTGACAGCTGCGCTAAAAGTTAAGAGCGACCTGACGAAGTCAGCTGCAAGGCTGCTGGCCTTCTAGGCTCCTAGCCGACGAGCCGCTTGCAGGCCCGATCTCACTGCGCCCTCTAGCGTTGCGGGGTAAGGGCCGTCAACATAGTCGCCGCAAGCCAGCAAACCAGTGGCCAGCTCAACGGCTGGGCGCTGCAGGCCTGGCGTGGATGCAAAGGTGGCGCGTTTTTCAACGATGGTTTGAACCAGCTGCAACTGGCTCAGCCCGAGTTGCGCTTGTGCTTGTGCCTGTACCTGGGCGGCCAATGTGGCGGCGTCCGCCTGACTGGTGCTAACGACGAAAGCCAGCAAACCTTCTTCGCCACCGAGCTGACCGCGGTCAAACACAAACTGTGCCGGCATGCCCCTGCTGCTGCGCAATGCCAGCATGGGTTCGGCCAGCTTGGTTGCCGGGGAGAACGCATACACCGTGGCAATCGCCTCGTACTTCAAGGCGCGTGCCTGGCCCCGCCATGGCTCGCAGGCTGTGCCGCAACCCGCGGTCAGCCGCGCTGCTTCGGTCGGCTGGCAGGCCAGCACCACCGCGTCAAAATTGCCCAGTGTGTCGGTCACCGGCAAACCACTGAAAGGATCGCCCGAAAGCGACCAGCCTGCGCCTTGACGGCCGGACTGTGCAGGGCGCACCGATTGCACGCGCGTGCCTAATCTGACCTGACCGCCGTGCAGCGCCAGCCAGGCCAGCGCAGCATCGGGCAGCAGGGCACTCAGGTCAGCGCGTGGCAGCAACAAATTGGAGCCGGCAGTGACCGAGAAAAGAGCATCGCGCAGCACGCGTAAAAATACCGCGCCGCTGGCTCGTTCAGGCGGCGTGTTGAGCGCCGACACGCACAGCGGCTCGATCAGTGTGGCCATGACGGTGGCTGAGACTGAATTGCAAAGCTCTGTCACCGACAACTGCGGCGCACATTTGAATCCGTTTTTCTTCCACACCAGCGATGCGCGCAGCAGCGAAGCTTTATCGCGCCAGGACCAGCCCCGCGCGCCAAGAATGCCGGCCAGTGCGTCAAGCGGCGCGGGCAATTTGGGGAACTGCAGACCGCTGCGATCGGGAAAGCGCATCGTCAGTGGCAGGCGCAGCAAGTCCGCGTCCAGATCTACGCCGAGCTCGGCCATCAGTTGCAGGCATTCAGAATACGCCCCGATCAGGATGTGCTGGCCGTTGTCAAGTGTGAGTTTGCGGCCGTCGTGCGTGACTTCGACCCGGCGGGCGCGGCCACCCGGCAGGCGCGCAGCTTCAAAAAGCGTGACCTGGTGGCCCAAGCGGCAGGCTTCGACAGCGGCCGTGCAGCCGGCCCAGCCTGCACCAACAATGGCAACTTTCAAACGACTTTTCCAAAAGCCTGGGTTTTCCACGCCAGCCAGAACTTGCGCAGCGGTGTCAAGCTGACGCGCTGGTGCAACACTTGGTAGTTGTCGGCAGCGATTTCCCGCAACAAGGTGCGGTAGATGCTGGCCATCATCAGCCCCGGTTTTTGCGCCCGCCTGTCGGCAGCGGGCAGCATCGCCAGGGCTTCGTCGTAAACCGCCAGCGCGCGCTCGGTCTGAAACTGCATCAGCGCCGAAAAGCGTTCCGAGTATTGGCGTTTGAGAATTTCGTGTGCTTTGACGTCAAAACGCTGCAGCTCATTGAGCGGCAGGTAGATGCGGCCGCGCAGCGCGTCCTCGCCGACATCGCGAATGATGTTGGTCATCTGAAAAGCCAGCCCAAGCTTGTGGGCGTAAGCCGTGGTCGCGGGGTCGGTCTGGCCAAAAATGCGCGCCGCGACTTCGCCGACGATGCCTGCCACCAGATGGCAGTAACGCTGCAAACCAGGAAAATCGAGGTAGCGGTTTTGTTCCAGATCCATCTGGCAGCCTTCAACGACAGCCGCCAGATGACGCGCTTCGATCTGATAAGCGGATGTCAGTGGCATCAAGGCCTTCATGACCGGGTGCGTGGGCTGGCCGGCAAATGACTTGATGACTTCAGTGTGCCACCACGCGAGCTTGGTCGCAGCCACGCCAGGATCGACCGCTTCGTCTACAACGTCATCAATTTCACGGCAAAAAGCGTAAAAAGCGGTGATCGCAGCGCGCCGCTCTTTCGGCAGAAACAAAAATGCATAGTAAAAGCTGCTGCCGGAGGCGGCTGCTTTCTGCTGAACGTACTGCTCGGGGGTCATGGTCTGAATTGTTGCACGTGAATATGACCCGGCGCTCGGCACCCGTAAGGCGGATCCGCCTGTTTTTAATTAGGCGTTTTACATGCGCAAGCAGCGCCACGCCATCACAGCGACGTCCCAGCCACGGATTCTGGGCCTGCGCGACAAGGTTTCAAAACCTATCTGTTCGGTTTTTTCGGCAATTCGCAAGCCGCCTTGCACCACCATGCGCAACTCCCAGCCGGCGCGGCCGGGGACTTTTTTGCACAAGCCCTGGCCTTGATACATCAGCGACTGCGCCCAGGCAAGGTTGCTGGCGACCAGTGCGGTGGTTGCTGGACTAAGCTGCAACGTCATCAACTGCGCCTCCGTCACACCATGTGCTGCCCAGCTGTCTGCGGGCAGGTAGATGCGGCCGCGTGGAATGTCCACACCAAGGTCTTGCCAGAAATTGATCAATTGCAGTGCGCTGCAGATGCAGTCACTTTGCTGCAGCGATGCTGCGTCGTTCACCTGATAAAGATGCAGCAGCAACCTGCCGACCGGATTGGCTGACAGGCTGCAGTAGTGCAGCAACTCCTGGCGGTCTGCATAACGGGTTTTGACGACGTCCTGCTCAAACGCGCTGAGCAGGTCACTTAGCAGCGTGACGGGCAACGCATACTGATCAATAACCGGCCTCAAATCGCCAAAGACGGCTGGCCAGCGGCCGGACACAGGTTGCCCTTTGGCGCTGGCCATCAAGTCGCAACGGTAAGCAGCCAAATCGCGAAGGCGCGTCTGGGGCAGGGCATCGCCTTCGTCGGCAATGTCGTCAGCGGTGCGGGCAAACCAGTAAATAGCGGCGATGGCAGGGCGCAGCGCCGGGGGGCAAAGGATGGAAGCCACCGGAAAATTTTCGTAGTGGCTGACGCCATTTGCGCCTGCTGCGTTGTGCCCTTCGGACAACCGGTGCTGCAGTTTATTCATGGCCGGGATTGTCGCTTGACAAGCCCATACCTTTATCCTAAATTACTAACCGGTTAGTCAGTAGCCGGTGGGGGTACTTGACGTGGCTTGCATCCTGCTTTTGAACTACACCATGAAAAAAACAATTTTTGCGCTCCTTGCGCTGAGCGCCTTGCTGTCTGGCTGCTCAAAACCTGCGCCGCCGGCCGAGCCGATTCGCGCTGTCAAGGTCATGACCGTTGGCGCAACCGCTTTTTCGTCCGGTTACGAGTTTGCCGGCGAGGTCAGGGCACAGACCGAATCGCGGCTGGGTTTCAGGGTCGGCGGCAAAATCATCCGCAGGCAGGCTGAACTGGGGCAGCGCGTCAAGGCCGGCCAGGTGCTGGCCGAAATTGATCCGCAGGACTTCAAGCTGGCTGCCGACGCAGCCCGCGCCCAGCTACAGGCAGCAGCAACCAACCGCGATTTGGCGGCCGCTGATTTCAAGCGCTACAAGGAGCTCAAGGAGCAAAACTTCATCAGTAATGCTGAACTCGAACGACGCGAGGCAACCGTCAAGGCGGCCCAGGCCCAGTTCGACCAGGCCCGTTCGCAACTTTCAGTGCAGGGCAATCAGGCTTCATATGCGTCGCTGACCGCCAATGCTGCTGGTGTGGTGACAGCGATTGAGGCTGAGCCAGGTCAGGTGGTGACGGCCGGCGCGCCGGTTGTGCGCATTGCTGCAGATGGCGCGCGAGATGTGGTTTTTTCGGTGCCTGAAGACCGTTTGGCATCGTTCAAACCCGGGCTGGCCGTCAAGGTGCGGGGCTGGGCGCAGCAGGCCGAGTTGTCCGCTACTGTGCGGGAAGTTGCGGCCAGTGCCGACCCGATCACCCGCACTTACCAAATCAAGGTATCGCTGGACGCCAGCAATGCAGCGCTGCCCTTGGGCGCAACCGTCTATGTCTTGCCGCAAGGCGCGGGCAGTGCCTCGGGCGGGCTGGGCGCCGAGGGCGTCCAGGTCATCAAGTTGCCTACCAGTGCACTGCGCCAGGAAGGTAAGTCCAGCGCAGTCTGGGTGCTTGACCAGGCCAGCATGACGGTGCGGTCACAAACCATCCAGATTGCCACTGCTGACGGCAATGAGGCGGTCATTGCCGCCGGGCTGCAGCCAGGCATGCTGGTGGTCACTGCGGGCGTGCATGTTTTGTCGACCGGGCAAAAAGTTACTATTTATGAACCAAAAGTGCCTTTAGCGCCCGTTGCACGGGCGCAGACAGCTATTAATTCAGTAGCAAACGACGTTGCCGCGATTCGCCTTGGTGCCGCAGCATCTGCACCCGCTGCTGCAGTGCCTGCCGCCAGTGCAGTCAACCGGTAAACGTCATGACACCTGCACCAGACGACAAGGCATCAAGCAGCTTTAATCTTTCAAAGTGGGCGCTTGACCACCCGGCCCTGACACGCTACCTGATGGTGGTGCTGATGGTTTTGGGTATTGCCGCCTATTTTCAGCTCGGGCAGGATGAAGATCCGCCGTTCACTTTCCGGGCCATGGTGGTACGCACTTATTGGCCCGGTGCAACGGCGCAGCAGGTTGCCGAGCAAGTCACCGACAAACTTGAGCGCACATTGCAGGAGGTGCCTTTTGCTGACAAGATTCGCAGCTACTCCAAACCGGGCGAATCGCAGATCATTTTCCAGATCAAGGATTCGTCAAAAGCCAATGAAGTGCCAGCCGTTTGGTACAGCGTGCGCAAAAAAATCGGCGACATGCGGGCAACTTTGCCTGCCGGCGTGCAGGGGCCGTTTTTTAACGATGAATTCGGCGACGTTTACGGCGTAATTTATGCGCTGGAGTCGGATGGCTTTAGCTATGCTGAAGTCAAAACCTTTGCCGACGACGTGCGCCAGCGCTTGCTGCGTGTGCCTGATGTGGCGAAAGTCGAGCTGTTCGGCGCGCAGGACGAAAAGATCTTCATCGAAATTTCACAAAAGCGGCTGGCCCAGTTGGGGCTGGATTTCAATCAGGTACTGAATCAGTTAGGGCAGCAAAACGCGGTTGAGTCGGCTGGCGCGCTGCAGACTCCGCTTGACGTGCTGCAAGTGCGGGTAGCAGGGCAATTCAGGGCGGTAGAAGAACTTGGCGCCATGCCGATTCGCGGCAGCAACGGTAACCAGTTCCGCCTGGCTGATGTTGCCGAAATCAGGCGCGACTATATTGATCCGCCCATCATCAAGGTGCGCCATCAGGGCAAGGAAGTGATTGCGCTGGGCGTCTCGATGAGAAAGGGCGGCGACATCATCAAGCTGGGCAAGTCGCTCAATGCCTTGTCGGCCACTATCAGCGCCACGCTGCCAGCAGGCATCAAGCTGGTGCAAATCCAGGACCAGCCCGCTGCAGTTGCGAGCTCGGTCAACGAGTTCGTCAAAGTGCTCATTGAAGCGGTGGTCATCGTGCTGGCTGTAAGCTTCATCAGTCTGGGTTTTCACAAACGCCAAACGCCACCGGGCGGGATCTTGCCCTGGTGGAGGCGCTATTACATTGACGTGCGGCCAGGTCTGGTGGTGGGCATCACGATTCCGCTGGTGCTGGGGGTGACTTTTTTGGCGATGCTTTACTTTGGTATCGGCCTGCACAAGATCTCGCTCGGCTCGCTCATCATTGCGCTGGGGCTGCTGGTTGATGATGCGATCATCGCTGTTGAGATGATGGTCACCAAGATGGAGGAGGGCTACGACAAAGTACGTGCCGCCACCTTTGCTTATGACATCACGGCCATGCCGATGCTGACGGGCACCCTGATCACTGCCGCAGGATTTTTGCCAATTGGCCTCGCCAAATCAGTGACCGGCGAGTACACCTATGCCATTTTTGCCGTTACCGTGATCGCGCTGGTGCTGAGCTGGCTGGTGTCGGTCTATTTTGTGCCCTACCTAGGAACCCTGCTGCTGAAAAAGCCGGACCATGTGCAGGAAAGACCAGCGGAGGGTTCTGACCAAAATTCCCCGCACCATGCAGGGCACGATCCGTTCGACACCGCTTTCTACAGAAGCTTTTACCGGGCCGTGGACTGGTGCGTGACTTACCGCTGGATCACCATCGGCGTGACGGTGCTCATCTTTGCGCTGGGTATTTTTGGCATGACCAAAGTTCAGCAGCAGTTTTTTCCGAACTCCAGCCGACCAGAAATCATGCTCGATATCTGGTTTCCGGAGGGTACGTCTTTTGAGGCCAATGAACTGACCGCCAAGCGCGTCGAAGCACGCCTGTTGCAGGAGGACGGTGTCAACTCGGTCAGTACCTGGGTTGGTTCTGGTGTGCCGCGCTTTTATCTGCCGCTGGACCAGGTTTTTCCGCAGAGCAATGTTTCGCAGTTCATTATTTTGCCCAAAGATTTGAAGGTGCGCGAGTCCTTGCGCATCAAGCTGCCAGCCTTGATGGCCCAGG
>Ga0326733_1000562_pt1 | contig 10634 bp, 9 predicted proteins | sample 14_GP2_308_FD_207946 | JGI IMG/M metagenome (GOLD analysis project Ga0326733, IMG submission 207946) | Glacier ice microbial communities from Ngari, Tibet, China - 14_GP2_30.8 | ecosystem: Environmental > Aquatic > Freshwater > Ice > Glacier | place: China: Ngari, Tibet | collected 2018-07-17 | reverse complement strand
TTTCCAGCGAACCGCCGTATTCATCGCTGCGATGATTAGCAATCGGCGACAAAAATTGATGCAACAAATAACCATGTGCGGCATGCACTTCAAGGCCAGCGATATCCAAGCGCGCTGCGCGCTTGGCCGCCAGCACAAACGCATCACGGACGCGACGCAAACCCGACGCATCCAGCGCCAGCGGTTCGACGTCGCCTTCCTTCTGCGGCACGGCCGACGGCGCATATGATATCCAGCCACCTTCCGCGACCGGCAACACTTGACCTCCTTCCCAAGGCGACTTGCTCGACGCCTTGCGCCCGGCATGCGCAAGCTGCATAACGACGGCAATTTTGGAATGCTTGCGGATCGCGGCAAGGATAGGCACCAGAGCCGCTTCGGTCGCGTCATTCCACAAACCCAAATCCGTAGGCGTGATGCGCCCTGCCGGCTCAACAGCGGTCGCCTCGATCATCAACATGCCGGCACCCGACAAGGCGAGATGGCCAAGATGAATCATGTGCCACGCAGTCGCCGCACCGTTGTCGGCCGAGTACTGGCACATGGGAGAAATAACGATGCGGTTGGAAAGCGTGAGGCCGCGCAGGGAGTAAGGGGAGAACAGTTGGCTCATGGTTGCTCCGGTGATTACTTGAATCAATGAGAGTAGCAGACAGCCAGCTACACCGCCGTCACGGGTCAATCAGAGAATGCCGATGCACGATTTATTCTTGTCGCAAGAATGTGACTGAAATCACTTTTTCCTTGATCACGCATAAGCGCCAAAGAAATTTAAATCACGCATCATCATTTCTTGCACCAACCACCTTCATATTTAAATTTGAAAGATGCAGCGGCGCAGTTGCTATCGTTGCCCGAATGCACTCTACGCGTGACCGAACATCTCAATCTGGAATCAAATCCTTCGCCTTCGATCCATAGTTATTTGCGTAGATCCACGTGAACTCTGCCCCCAGTAGAAATATCTGCGCCGAGTAATAAATCCACGCCAGCAGTAGCGCAAACGATCCCGCTGCGCCGAAGCCGGTGCTCATGCCTGTAGTGCCAAGGTAGAGACCGATCAGGTATTTACCGATGATGAAGAGGACGGTGGTGGCGACAGCGCCTATCCAGACATCGCGCCATGACAAGCGCACGCGAGGCATGAATTTGTAGATCACGGAGAACATGCCAGCGAAGACAAAGAAAGAGATAACGAGGTTGAGAACTTGCAAAATGATCTTCCACCCCTCAAACCATCCGCTCCACCAGCTGCCAAGTGCTGCCAGCCCGGCGCTGACAACTAGCGACACCATCAGCATGAAGCCGAGGCCGAGGATCAGGCCAAATGAAAGCAGACGGGTGCGGATCAGGTTCCAGATGCCGCCTTCATTAACGGTAACCGGCATGCGCCAGATACGGTCCAGTGCGCTTTGCAATTCTGCGAAGACAGCGGTGGAACCGATGACGAGCGTAACAATACTGATCCCGGTGGCGATCAAGCCTTCGGCGGGTTTGCTGGCGGATTGCAGCAATCCCTGAATCGCTACTGCGCCGTCTACCCCAATGATGCCGCGCAGCTGGGCGACGATCTCGCCTTGCGCCGCTTCCTGCCCGAAGATTGCACCCGCCACGGCGATCGCGATAACCAGCATAGGCGCAATAGAAAAAATTGTGTAATACGCGATAGCAGCACCCATGCTCGGCGCGAAGTCATCTATCCATGCATTGACCGCGCCCTTGGTGAGTAGCCAGGCCTGCTGTAATCGACTGCCGCGTGCAAGGCGCGCGATCTGTGGTGCTTCACCCTTCTGATATTGCTCCGGCAACTCGGTTGCGTGGCCGGTCGCACCGACAGCAGCTTGCGCTTTAAGCGGTTCGCCCGATGCGAGCACCACCGGCAACAACACTTTTAAAAACAGGATGACCTGATGCGACAAACTGATGCCGTCATCATCGGGAGTTTTTTGATGGAGCGGCTTCGGCTTTTTTGGTTTGGGCGGTTTGTTCTTGAGGGTTTTCTTGATGGCAAAACCTACCACTGCAGCGCACGCGATGCCGATGCCTATCTCTTTGGAAGAGATTTTTCTCGCCTCGTGTTGCTTCTTGACTGCACCGTCATCTTCACCGGGCGATGGTTGTGGCGGATGGCTGGTAAGTAGGGCAGGCAGGGTGTTTATGGTGTTACCTCATCATTTAGACTGGAATTTTTTACTAGTTGAACAAGTAAGAGAGTTTTATTCAGTACGCAAGATCACATACGCACACATGCAATAATACTATTAGTAACAGTCGCGATAAGACACGGGCGCGGTACTGATGATCAAATCTGTCATGTTCGCAAGCGTACATCCCCAAATGACGTGAAGTGATAATGTTGGCTTTCAACATACAAGACGCCATCGTCACCATTCGTATCGGCAACAAGGATGTGGCACATAGAGGCAGCACGCACAGTAGGCACGCATCAGGGTCGGCACCTGGACGCGATTTCCTGGACCTTGCGTCGCTTGCCTGGTGAATAAGCCCATTATCAATTGACGTTCCAATATATTTTCGAGGCTATTTGACTCATCCATCGCCCCACTCATACCCTTTAGAGCCGCCTTTATTTTTTGTGATGAATGGCGGTTCGGGTAGCCATGACGCCGACGACACGCGCAAGACTATTGAAGCAGCCATGAAAGCGGCCGCGCGGTCTCATCGCATATTTGTCATTGATGACGTGAGCCAGATCCAGGTACTCGTGCAACAGGCTGTTGATGCCGCAAAAGATCAGGGCGCTGTTGTTGTCGCCGTCGGCGGGGACGGTACGATCAATGCGGTTGCCAACACGGTAGTAGGCAGTGGCTGCCTGTTCGGCGCAATACCACAAGGCACTTTCAATTATTTCGGTCGCTCGCATGGTATCCCTGAAGAAATTACCGAGTCGCTACAGGACTTGCTGCATGGAGAACCCGTACCCGTACAAGTCGGTCAGGTGAACGACCATGTTTTTTTGGTGAATGCGAGCGTGGGTTTGTACCCGGAGCTGCTGGAGGATCGAGAAGCCTTCAAGCTCAAGTATGGTCGCAGCCGGCTGGTCGCAATCGGCGCGGCGATCGCCACGGTATTTGGTCGTCACCGGCAACTAGACATCACACTGGATCAAGACGGCAAGCGCATTGCCATGCGCACCAATACCCTCTTCATCGGAAATAATCGGCTGCAACTCGAGCAAATCGGCATGCCGCAGGCAGAGGCCGTCGTACAAGGACAGCTCGCAGCGATTGCCGTGCGTCCAGTTGGCAAGTTCGCCATGCTGTGGCTGGGTGCATGCGGCGCGCTGGGTCGGCTGGGTGATGCCGAAAATGTCATCGGCTTCAGTTTTCGCAATCTGACTGTTGCACCGCATCGCCGGTTTCGTGGGGCGAATAACGCGACGACGAATTCCAAAAGCGGCAGAAAAAAATCGACCAAGAACAAGGCGAACAAAAACCAGATCAAGGTCGCTGCCGATGGCGAAGTGATGTGGCTGCGCACGCCACTGGAATTTCGCGTGGCCTCCGAGCCACTGCTCTTGATCAAGCGCCATGCATCAGAGGCAGATGATAAACAGAGCCAAGCGGCGGTGTCGGACAAGTCCGTCGCTAACAAAAACGCTGACGATCATGTGGAATCGGGAAGCAATATCGCGTGAAGACCGTTCTGCACATTTCCGATACACATTTCGGCACCGAACGTCCTCACGTCGTCAAGGCAGTAGAGCGGCTGGCATATGCGCACACACCCAATCTGCTCATCCTGTCGGGCGACATCACACAACGCGCACGCACTGTCGAATTCAAGGCTGCCCACGATTTTGTCGAGCGACTTGCGATTCCTGCCAAAGTCGTCATCGCAGGCAACCATGACATTCCGTTGTTTGATGTGATGAGCCGCGTCTTTCTGCCTTACTCACGCTATTGCCGCGCCTTCGGCCCCGACCTTGAGCCCATCCACGATACACCCCAGCTACTGGTAATCGCTGTGCGCACCACGCGTCGCTACCGGCATATCGAAGGCGAAGTATCCAACGCGCAAATCGAACGCGTCGCACAACGTTTGATGCAAGCCGGTGAAAACCAGTTGCGCATCGTCGTCACACATCAGCCTGTGCATGTCACGCACACCGTCGACCAAGAACATCTGCTGCATGGTCATCAACATGCCATCAACAAATGGGCAGAAGCGGGCGTCGACCTGATACTTGGCGGCCATATTCATAGACCATTTATTTCTGCACTGCATGAGCAATGTGCGGATCTGCCACGTCGCGTGTGGGCAGCGCAGGCAGGTACGGCACTGTCATCACGCATACGCCATGATTCCAACAACTCAATCAATTTTATTCGTTACGGTTTCGAGGATGCGCCGCTGCATTGTGTCGTCGAGCGCTGGGACTACAACGAAGAAGCGGATGATTTTTTGCTGGCTAACGGCGTCAATATGCAACGATCGCTCCTTCGCGGGTCGTAACAAGAATAGGTATTCAGGTAGCTTCGGTGGAGTCATTCCACAAACCCAAATTTACTCATGCGCATTCAAGCTGCTTTATAGGTTTGTCGCAGGGAATGTCGTGTTTCCCTTAATTGAAACAGTATTTTCCCTATGTTCGCCAGCGAACCTTACGGATGTTTCAAACAAGCTATACTTATCTTGCGGAAAGAGTCTTTTATCAATCACGTTATCGTATTGACATAAGCACACGCCCGTCGGACTGAAGGCTATACACATAAGCGCCGCTTATCTGTATTACATACGGCTGGTGTCTTAACACTGGCTTGCCCGATCGGTCATCTTAAGGAAACATTAATGAAAACAACTAAGATCATCAGCGGATTGCTGGCAGGACTCGCCATGATGGCAGCCGCCTCCACCATGGCCGCAAGCATCGACGTCAACATCGGCATGCCCGGCTTTGTTGAGCCACGTCCTGTATATGTCCAACCTCAATACGAAAACGACTGGCGTGAACGCCGCGTACGCGCAAATCAATGGCGTGCTGAAGACCGTCACGATCATGATGACGACGACCACAAGTCACACAAAAAACACAAGAAGAACAAGCATAACAAGCATAACCACAAGCACCACTAATATCAGTTTGCAGGCTTAAATGCCTGAACCAAAAAGGGCAGTACCACTTAATCATGATTAAGCAGTACTGCCCTTTTTTCATTTGGAAAGCATTTATGTACCGCTGTGGTTCTGACATAAGTAAGAAACTGATTATGGCAAATGGGGGAGAAACTATTTCGCCAGCAGTGTCTCAAACTTGATCAAGATTAGCCCTACTAAATAGAGAAGCAGATGCACTTTTCGCTTTCTGTTCTGGCACTTACCTTTCCTGGATTCCAAACGGCGTTGCGAAATTGTTTTGAGCCACATCGACGTCGGCTAAATGAAAGTCAAGCAGGCCACGAAATGCTGAATCCGCAGCGTCACCTAAAGGATTACAAATGATCACCAGATGGCGCTGGTTATTAAGCCGCATGACCAAACGCCTCTGGTTCAGAGCGACGCTGTTTTCCATACTGGGCGTAATTACCGCGCTGCTTGCATTAGCGTTCAAGGACTACGTGCCAGACTCGCTCTCGAATTCTGTTGGTGCAGATGCGGTGGACAAAATTCTCGGCATCATTGCCACCAGCATGCTCACCGTCACCACTTTTTCGCTGAGCGTCATGGTGACGGCATACTCTGCTGCCAGCAATGGAGTCACCCCGCGCGCGACAACCTTGGTGATGGAAGATGCCACGACCCAGAATGCATTGGCGACCTTCATCGGCTCTTTCCTGTTTAGCCTGGTAGGAATCATTGCGCTCAGTACTGGGCTTTACGGCAAGCAAGGCAGAGTACTGATGTTCGCCATGACCATCCTGGTCATCGTATTGATCATCTATACATTGCTGCGCTGGATAGATCACCTGTCCAAACTGGGACGCGTCGGGGAAACAATAGACAGGGTGGAAAACGCAACGACATCCGCAATCAAGGCAAGAATCGATTGGCCGCATTTAGGCGCATCGGCTTACCCACCTCACGTCCCGCACAACATGACCAAGGTAGTCGCAAAAGAAGTCGGATATGTGCAGTACATTGATGTTCAATCATTGGGCGAGATCGCCAATGAATTTGATTTTGATCTCTATATTCAAGTTGTACCGGGAAGCTTTATTTCACTTGGTGAAGACATCGCGCTCATGCACATGAGCAAGACATCGGATGCGCTGGAAGAGATACAGCGACGCATACTCTCGGCAATCACGGTAGGCATAAGTCGCACCTTTGAACATGATCCTCGATTCGGCCTGTCAGTACTTTCTGAAATTGCGTCACGTGCGCTTTCCCCTGCTGTGAATGATCCGGGCACTGCGATAGACGTCATTGGTCGGGGCGTCAGAATATTCTCTCGGCTAGGCGCGCAAGCGCCCGAGCCGCAGGAACCCGATAGCGTGTGTCAAAGGGTTTTTCTCCCGGCGCTCGATCTCGAAGACATGTTTGAAGATTTATTCTCGCCCATCGCGCGTGATGGCGCCGGGCTGGTGGAAGTAGGTGTGAGACTGTTGAAAGCACTTGGAAGCCTGGCTCGCCATGACCCAAAATATTTCTCGCAAGTGACAAGCAAACATGCGCAGTTAATGCTTGATCGTGCGGAGCACGCAAACATGCTGAACGTCGATTTGATGCAGTTGCGGAAAGTTGCGCGTGGGCAGGGATTCGATTTTAAGCCGAGTTAAGCAGTCCAGGATGAGCGCCCTTCACGTTGAAGTAGCACGACACACCTTTGAACACTGCTTGTCCTACGATCAAATGGGAAGTCCTCCGGCGTAACTAATCAGCACGAGATGTTACGATTATCTCTTCGCTGATTATCTGGTAAAAATCATGAATCGCAGTGTCGATGGCGATCAAGAGCCGGTCTATTCCACAGCAAACACTTAAGAGGAAAAACCATGACAGACCCACGCAATGTCGCACACGACAAAAAAGTCCTGCAAGAAAAAAAGCATAAAGGGGAAGAAGCTTTTCCAGGTGCTGAGCACGCTCCCCAACCTGGCAAGAAGCCGCATATAGTGGAAGAGCCTGAAGCCGAAGAAGATGAAGAAGATGAAGAAGATAAAGACGACAAGGCATAAGCGGCACGATCAGGTCATGACAAAAAAGTCCGCATAGGCGGACTTTTTCTTTTGCAGCGCCCTACCTGCACAATAGCTTCAGCTGCTCTGTTGATCGCTACCGGACACGTTGCTTACGGCATGTAATCCGCCCACTGCCAAGGCTGGCAAAACCGAATATGCCCAGACTTTAAAATTGACGGGCCGCACATGTCCCGAGAAGGTGGCGAAGGCGACATCCACCGCATCCATGCCATGTGCAACCTTGATGCGGCCGGTATGCGGCTTGTTGTGACGCGGGTCAAAGATGTGCCAGGCGTCACCTAGATACACCTCCACGTAGGCGTGAAAATCAACGCCAATGTCAGAGTTGGGATCTAGTTCCGCAGCATCGAGTTGAGCCATATGGCCAGCGACGTAACGCGCCGGCATGCCGAGCGCCCGACAGAGCGCGATCATTACGTGCGCAAAATCCCTGCACACGCCGTACCTGCGCTCAAGAGCTTCGCACGCTGACAGCGTAGAGTCTCCAGAACCGTAGCGGTACTCGATATTTCGATAAGTCCAGTCGCAGATTTTCTCAGCGGTTTCAAATCCTTGGGCGTACTGACCAAAAGTCTGCTCGGCCCATGCCGCCAGCTTGTCGGACTCGCAGTAGCGGCTCGGCAGCGTGTAGCGTAGAACGTCATACGGCAAATTTACGTTGACCGGCGAATACGACTGCAAGCCGTGGTTGTCGCTCTGGTCCGGCACGCTGAGCGTCATATCATGCCGGATCTCATTCAATCCCGGGACCAGCATGGTTTTCAACACGTGATTGCCATGCGGGTCGATCAGGCGCTCAACGTGCTGTCCATTACCGAACGTCAGTTCTTCGTGGATGACAACGCCATGCGGGTCCAGACGCGGCTGTATCAATAGAAAAATCGTCGTCGGTTGATCCGCTTCATACCCGAGCGCGCACCCGACCCGCACAGTCAGAAAATTGGTGGGCGTCTGTGGCAGACCCGTTGCGTTCATGAGGACTCCTGTAAATCTGTTAGTTGTTAAGGGAAGGCTTGCGAAAACGGCTTGGCTGCTTCCAGATACCCGGGCCAGCTTTCGTTGCACTCCCTATTTAATATTTATTCCTGCGGTCACTTTAACGCGACCTAAGAACCTGCGTGTGCACGCTGTAAGGCGGCACGTTTTGATCAATAAGACTCGACATCGTTCCGAAGTGGAGAACGGCTAGGAGCGGGAAGCGCCGACGCTAGTTTTCACCAGCGGAACTGTCTTTTTTTCTAATACCAGACCATGGATAAACTCCAGCTTCTTGACGGAGTGCGACGACAGTGCGAACGGGTACGGATCAGGCATGCCCGCGCTGCGGTTCAGGTTGTTCAGAACACTGGTCAGATTAAACCAGTCGGTTATAACGTCGGCGAAGGATTTGACTCTCAGCGGACGTGCTTCGATGCTCACTTCCGGCTCATTGGCTTTCTTCGGTTTGACGATAACGCCACAGGCAAAAGCCGTGTCAAGAGTGTCTATCATTTGCAAATAATGTGCCCATGATTCCGCCCAGTCTTCCCACGGATGAGAACTCGCATAACTAGTGATGAAATGCTGACCCCAATCAGGCGGCGGCCCGTCGCTGTAGTGCTGCTGCATTGCCTCGCGATAGTTTCGTCGCTCGTCGCCAAACAATTCTCGAAACGGTTCTATCCACGGGCTTCCAGCAATCAGACGGTCGAAATAATAGTGCCCGCTCTCATGACGGAAGTGGCCGAGCAGAGTGCGGTAAGGCTCACCCATCTGTTCGCGCGTTCTCTCGCGATGGGCGGCATCCGCTTCAGCGATGTTCAGCGTAATGAGACCTTTGGCATGACCCGTCATCACTTTCTTGTCCGGCGTGTCTTCTAAAAACTCAAACGCCAAACCGGTAAGTGGATCTTCTGCCTTTGAACTCGGCTGCAAGCGCAAATCCCAAAGCGTATAGAGCAATCGCCGCTTGGCCGTCTCCAGCCGATTCCAAAACAAGCGGTTTCTGCCATACGACAGCGCGGGAATAATTCTGGTCAATTGGCAGGAGGCACATAGCGACGACTTCGAATCAGCAGGCAGCATCCAGTTACACACATGCTCCTTGGAATAGTTAGCGCACTGCTTGTACAGCATTCCCGCATTCACAGGATTAAGGCTAGTCCAACGATCCGGTCCCGCAGGCTCAAAGGCACTAACGGTTTGGTGCTCAGGCTGATAGCCGAGCATGCTGCTGCACTTCTCACAATGGACGTTCTCAAAAAATACCTGCTGATAACACTTGTTACAATGGAACGTCTTCATACTTGACCTTCATACTTCTATTGGACCGCACAGCGGCGAAACTACACGATTGTAGAGGGGATCTGAGTGGGAAAGTTCATGATTTACAGGATGGCGTAAAGGGCAGTGGATCGCATAGCTGGTCCTTTTACAGTCTAGTAGCGCGAGCAAAGTATTGTTCGACAGCACGAGGTTACTGTTATCCCTCGTTGAATGACCGGCAAAGATCATGAATCGCAATTGTCGAAGACGATTGTAAACGGGTCTATTCAACACTAAACCCAACAGAGGAAAGCCATGACCGACCTACGCAACATCGCACGCGAGATCCAGCCCAGTATATGTACAGCCTCAATACGAAACAACTGGCATGAACCCCGCGCACAGCAAAGAACAGCCGTCATGTGACTCATAGTCCGTAGATTCATAAGTCACATTACTCCATGCTTAGTCACGATTTACTAAGCAGGAATGTATGAGCACCCCCGAATTAATTCAATTTGGTTTTCAGCTATGTCAATCAGCGTCCAAAACTTTCCCCTAATCAGCGTCCAATATTTTCCACTTTATCGGTTTTCTGCGGGCGATTTTTACGCTGCTTGAAGCGGTAAGAATCGTTGCCGGTTTCCAGGATGTCGCAATGATGGGTCACGCGATCCAGTAAAGCCGTCGTCATCTTTGCATCCCCAAATACTTGCACCCATACACCGAACGACAGATTCGTGGTGATGATCAGAGATGTCTTCTCATAAAGTTGGCTGATAAGATGAAACAGCAGCGCACCGCTCGATGCCGGAAACGGTAAATATCCCAGTTCATCTAAAATAACGGCATCTACCAGGCACAGCTGCTTGGCCAGATTGCCGACCTTGCCTTGGCTCTTTTCGCGCTCCAATTGCTTGACCAGATCGACCGCATTGAAGAAGCGCACCCGTTTGCCTTGATGGATCGCAGCCACCCCGATCGCAGTAGCCAAATGGGATTTCCCCGTGCCGGTGCCTCCCACCAGAATCAGGTTATGCGCTGTTTCCATAAGGCAGCACTGGCCAATTGTTCCACCACTGCTTGCGACAGTGGTGTTTCAGCCCAGTCAATACCCAACAAATCACGATGAATCGGAAAGCGGGCAGCCTTGAGCTGATAGCGCAGACTCTTGAGCTGGCGCTCCGTTTGTTCTGCAGAAATCAAACGCTCCATCCAGCTTTCCGG
>Ga0326733_1000561_pt1 | contig 10645 bp, 10 predicted proteins | sample 14_GP2_308_FD_207946 | JGI IMG/M metagenome (GOLD analysis project Ga0326733, IMG submission 207946) | Glacier ice microbial communities from Ngari, Tibet, China - 14_GP2_30.8 | ecosystem: Environmental > Aquatic > Freshwater > Ice > Glacier | place: China: Ngari, Tibet | collected 2018-07-17 | reverse complement strand
ATTCAGGCGCACGAAAAATACGGAGGCTCAATATTAGCCTGTAAGAAAGTTGAAGATGACGCCGATTACGACCGCTATGGGTTCGCCGCTGGCGAAGAACTGGAACCTGGCTTTATCAAAGTCAGACAGATCATTGAAAAGCCGGGTAAAGCCAACGCGCCGTCTGACCTTGCCAGTGTCAGCGGCTACCTACTCACGCCGCATATCTTTTCTTATATCGACGAAGCAATCGCTAAATATGACGGCGGGGAATTGATGATTCAACCTATAATGCAGGCCATGATTGACGATGGCATTGGTTTCCACGCTTGTCAGATTGCAAACGGTACTTATTATGACACTGGAGACAAGCTGGAGTATCTTAAAACAGCCGTATCATTTGCCCTAGAGCGAGATGACATCGGCCCTGAACTCTTGCAGTTCCTGCAAAAAAAGTTACAGTAATACTTAACAATTAAATATAAGGTAGAACCATGACCGAAACTCAATCAGTCTTACTAGTCATCCTATCCGTCTTTTTGGCCCTGTTTCTTGCTTTAGCGATTACGGCAACCATTTTAGGCATAAAGTTGATTAAAAGCGTTAAACGTATCATCACAAAAGCCGAAACTGTCATCGACTCTGTCGAGACGGCGGCTGACGTCGTTAAGAACGCCACTGGTCCTCTAGCGACTCTCAAAGTCATCAAGAATATTATTGATTTAGTGCAACGTAAGAAATAGGAGAAATAACATGGCAAAACCTTTCAAAACTGCTAAACGATTAGCCCTTGGCGCCGCTGTCGCTGGAGCTGCTGGGTTTCTAGCTGGATTATTAACCGCCCCAAAGAGTGGCCGTGAAACGCGCGAAGAGTTGCTTAAATCAGCTGGTAAGACGGCCAATGATGTCGAAGCTCAACTCAAGAACTTACACGCCGAATTAGCTGATTTAATTGATGAGACCCGCGAAAAAGGCGATGAACTGAACGGGAAAGCTAAACGTGAGTTTAACTCATTAGCCGATTTAGCTAAAGACAGTAAAGTTAAAGCCCAAGACGTCTTGAAGTCAGCTAAAAAAGGTGAATTATCCGACAAGGATCTTCAAAAAGCTATTACTGACGCTAAGCATGCTATCGACCACCTTAAAGATTTCTTAAAGAAATAGACTTAATATCAGCCGTTGTAAATGTTAGACCGCTGTCAAAGCGCTTAACGCGCTATAATTAGACTATCAATTAACGCTAGAGGTTTTTAGTGGCGTCAGCACCAGTTTTATCAGCGGCCGATTACGTCCACCTCCACAACCATACGCAATATAGCTTGCTTGATGGTCTTAGCAAAGTGCCGAAGCTAATCGATTATGTAAAGCAGGCTGGTATGCCGGCTGTCGCGATGACTGACCATGGCACCCTGTCCGGAACAATCGAATTCTATAAGGAAGCTCTGGCGGCTGAAATCAAACCGATCATCGGTATGGAAGCTTATGTCGCGGCTCGAAGCCGTCACGACCGTGAACCATCCAAAGATAAGACATATTACCACCTGATAATTTTGGCTATGAACAATCAAGGTTACCAAAACTTGATGAAACTCTCGACAATAGCCAACTTAGAAGGTGTTTATTACAAGCCGCGGGTCGATCACGAAATCCTCGAGAAGTACAACGAAGGTTTGATTATCTTAAGTGGTTGCATTGGTGGCGAAATTGGTAATAGCTTACGTGAAAATCAATACGACCAAGCCCGCGACATCGCTAAGTGGTATAAGCAGGTCTTTGGTGATCGTTACTACCTGGAAGTCCAAGACCATGGCCACCGCGACCATCCAAGCAAGTGGGAAGAACAAGTCGGCGTAACTGACCTGACACTTAAACTTGGCGCGGAACTAGATATTCCTTGCGTCGTAACCTGCGACGCTCATTATTTGACACACGCCGATCAAGTCGCTCATGAAATTCTATTGTGCGTTCAAACCGGTGCATTCCTGAGTGATGAGAAGCGGATGAGTTTAAGTGATTTCGAACTTCATGTCACTCAACCATCCGAAATTATTAAGCGTTGGGGAGCTGACCACCCGGAAGTCATTATTAACAGCCGATTGATTGCCGAGCGCTGTCACGTTGAGATTGAACTTGGTAAGATCCTGATTCCGCAATTTCCTGTGCCTGAAGGTGAATCAGAGAAAACTTTTATTGACCGTCTGGTTTTTCGTGGTCTGGCAGAACGTTACCTTGGCATGGGCAAAGCTGCTGCCAACCGCCTGACGATTGATGAGATCAAGTTCAAACTCAATCCGACAGTACTGGAACGAGCGGAGTATGAACTAAGGGTCATCGACGGCATGGGCTTTAACGGCTATATGTTGATTGTTCAGGATTTCATTAACTGGGGTAAGGCTCAAGGTATTATCTTTGGTCCAGGTCGAGGCTCAGCGGCCGGTTCAATCATCGCCTATACTTTACGGATTACCGATCTCGACCCGATTGCTTATGGCTTACTGTTCGAACGTTTCTTGAACCCAGATCGTATCAGCATGCCCGATATCGACGTCGACATCCAAGACAACCGGCGCGATGAGGTTATTCAGTATTGTTCCGACAAATATGGTTCCGAACGAGTTTCTAATATCGTAACCTTTGGTAAGATGGCGGCTCGTAACGCAGTCCGCGATGTTGCCCGAGTCCTTCAGGTGCCATATGCCGAAGCCGACCGACTCGCCAAGATGATACCGCCGCCAGTCCAAGGTCGCCATATCCCGCTTGAAGTCAGCGTTAAGAAAGACGCTGATCTCAAGCGTGAGTACGAATCCAGCGAAACTGTCCGCAAGGTTATAGATTTGGCGATATCGTTGGAGGGAACTATCCGTAGTCATGGTGTCCACGCTTGCGGCGTCGTCATCGCGCCGTCCGAACTAGTTAACTACGTACCGCTGGAAATGGCTCAAAAGGGCGTCATTGCGACGCAATATCCGATGGGGCATATCGAAGATCTAGGTCTGCTGAAGATGGATTTCTTAGGCCTGAGCAACTTGACTACGATTAAGAACGCCTTAAGGATTATAAAAAAGGTTTACAACGACGATATCGATTTAGCGACCATACCGCTGGATGACAAAAAGACTTTTGAACTCTTAGCTCGCGGCGATACGACTGGTGTTTTCCAGTTCGAATCGGCCGGCATGAAGCGGTATCTACGCGAGCTTAAGGCGACCGAGTTTAATGACGTCATCGCCATGGGCGCCTTATATCGTCCCGGACCGTTATCAGCCGGGCTGACCGATAGCTATATCAAACGAAAGAACGGTTTGGAAAAAGTTGAGTACGCTCACCCGCTCATGGAATCAGCCCTTGGCGCGACCTTCGGCGTCTTAGTTTATCAGGAACAAGTTATGCAGATCTCTCGCGATGTCTGTGGTTTTACCGGCGGCGAAGCTGATACTCTTCGAAAAGCCATAGGTAAGAAAAAGCTTGATGTCATGCAGAAGATGCAAGTCAAGTTTATCGACGGAGCAGTAGCCAACGGCGTGCCTAAGCCGACCATTGAGAAGTTTTGGCAGGACCTACTCGGCTTTGCCGATTACTGTTTCAATAAATCTCATTCAGCTTGCTACGGCCTGATCTCTTACCAGACAGCTTACTTAAAAGCCCATTACCCAGACGCCTTTATGGCCGCCGTCATGTCGAGCGATTATGATGACACCGACCGCTTAGCGATTGAAATTGCCGAGTGTAACCATATGGGCATCAAAGTCCTGCCACCAGATGTCAACGAATCCTACCTCGAATTTGCCGTCGTGCCTGGCAAGAAACAGATCCGCTTCGGGATGGCAGCCATCAAGAACGTCGGTACCGGGGCAGTCGACGAGATATTGCGGGCTCGCAACGAAACCCAGTTCACAAGTATCGAAGACTTCTTGACCCGCGTCAGCGGTCGGACTGTCAATCGTAAAGCCATGGAAAGTTTAATCAAATCCGGTGGCTTTGACCGTTATGGTGAGCGCACGACGCTGTTGCATAATCTTGAAACCATGCAGGCGTTCAGCAGCCGCGTTCAAAAACAAGCTAGCAGCGGACAGACCGATATCTTCGGCAACAGCATCGGCGAAGACAATGAGATGCCAAAACTAGATATGACGTTACCGCCGGTCATTACTGACAAACGCGACGAATTGGTTTGGGAAAGGGAATTATTAGGGCTTTACCTTAGTCAGCACCCGCTCGATGCCTTTAAGACTTTCTTGGAGGAGCAGTGCGTGCCAGTCGCGAGCCTCAAGCCTGAACACGAAGGCAAGAATGTTACGATCGGCGGCGCCATCATCGATGTCCGTGATATCACGACTAAGAATGGCCAAAAGATGGCCTTCATCAAATTAGAAGATCAAACTGGTGAAATTGAAGTCATTCTTTTCCCAAATGCTTATCAACAAACGTTGGGTTTGTGGCAACGCGACCGTATCGTCATGATTCGCGGGAAGGTCAACGCTAAAGATCGCGAAGGTAAGCTCAGTTCCGACGTCAAAGTCATGGTCGATGACGCCCGCGAAATAACCAGCCAGCAGGCTACGGCTTATCAAGCGACGGGAAAGAAACCTAAGACGCCGAAGCCGCCAAAGATCAAAATGGCCTCTATGATTGGTCCGGGCGCTAAAGCCGTCAGCGAAATTACGACCCCGGAACGGGTATACCTGCGGGTAGCCAGTTCGAAAGATCAAACCTTACTGACAACGCTCAAACAGACGCTTGATGAATACCGCGGCAGTACAGAAGTTGTCTTAGTCCTAGGCGAAGATAGTCAGCGCCAGGCCATCAAATTACCTGTCGGCCTCGACCGAGACAGCGAGGGCGTCTTTAAATTACGTGAACTTGTTGGTACCGAAAACTTTAAGATCCAGTAATTTAGCGGATGACGCCACTGACACGAGTCAGCAAGAAGCCGACCGTAGCGATGGTAATGATACCGAAATCAAGCACCGGGTGATGAGCCACGAAGACTTCGCCCTTAATCAGGAGTCGACGTAGGTACAGACCATGACGGATCATGAAGACTAATATGGCAGTCGACATGATGACGGTAGCCGCACAGGTTGTCCAAGTCGGTTGACCATTACTTATTAGCTGGAGTCGTGCGACAGATCTTGAGTCCGGTTCCCGGTCCGTCGATGTCTGAACAGTCGGCGCTTCCGTAGTCTCTGGGTTATCGACATTGAATCGGATTGTCGCGACGCTGGTCGAAGGTTTGCCGTATTCAGCCACGACTATAGTTTGAGGTCCCTTGCCCTGATAATCAGGTGAGTTTACGACGGCAAAACCGACGTTTTGATAATCAGCATTAAGGATATTAGCACGGTGCGTCGGGCTGTTCATCCAGCCGACGACGGCTTCAGAGGCACCGTTGAAGCCGTAGGCTAAGTTCTCTCCAGCCACTTCGTAACTGTAACCGGCCGCTGAAATAAAGGCCCATGGTGCTTTGCCGTCCGGCGTGTCGTGCGCCCAGTAATTGCGTGCGGCCATATCTTCAGCTTTAGCTTGGGCGGCTGCGGTCAATTTTGGATCAATCGTCAAACTCGATTGCTTGGCCTGGATTCGTTCCTCGTTCGTTTCGTCAAGCAGCGTGCTGTGGCTGAAGTCACTATTAGCCCCTAAGACACCATAGGTCGACATAAAACTATTAGCTACGATGCCGGCGGCAATCATCAGAAACATAGGAATGTACGGCCAATAGGATTTTACATAACGTTTACTCTGCCGGTGATGGGCGGCCGTACGTTTGCGGTGATGAGCTTGCGGCTTAGGCTTGGGTTTAGTTGAAATAGCCATATGTTTGTTTTACAGTGATATTTATGTTGATTATAACATACTACTTACGTTTAAAAGTCGATTGAAAGCGCCAGTGATACATCGCCATGGCGGCGGCTTGGACGACGTTGAATGATTCTTTTTGGCCGAACATAGGAATCTCAATATGTTGATCAGCTAAAGCTAAGACCGCCGCTTCGACACCTTCGACTTCGCGACCGACGATTAACGCCGTTTTAGCCGGTAGTTCGGCTTCAGGTAGACTGGTTGACCGGTCAGTCTGCTCTAAGGCATAGATCGTATAGCCATCAGCTTTCAACTTGTTGACGACAGCGGTGATATCGACTTGGCGTGACCAAACCGGACTTAACTCGGCGCCCAAAGCAGTCTTCGAAATTTCCTTGATAGTCTTAGCAGATAAATGGGGTAAGCGATCGTCTTGTGGCAAAAGTGGGTAGGGCGTGTAGCCGGACAAGATGACGGTTACGCCAAGGCCTTCGGCCGTGCGCAATAATGAGCCGACATTGTGGGCGCTGCGTAAGTTGTGAGCAATTAAGACCAATGACATAGCGCAATTGTAGCAAAATACTTCAGGATTGCACCTCTAGCCTTTATACTTATGCTTATGAGTCAAGACGCCCGCTTCGATGAAGAACAAGCTACCCAGCGTCGCTCCCGCGTCATCGGCATGAACTACATCGATACCGCGCAGATTGCCGACAAGGTCCTTTATAAAGACGTCCTGACAATTCCTGAGCTTCAGCAATTAAGGATCATACCATTACAGGCCGATGAGCATAATATCTTATTTGGTGTCACGACGACGACATCCCAGCAGACTATGTCCGCCCTCCGTCAGCGCTTCCAAGACCAGCGCATCAACTTTGCCATCATCTCTGATACCGGCTACGCCGATTACATGAAATTGTATAATCCCCCGGCCCAGGTAATCTACCAGGACATAGAGCTCAATACAGCCGACGACAAACAACTGGTCAGCGACATTTCTGGCTTGCTAACTCAAGTCAAAGCTGACGACATGTTGGCGTATTTGGTTTCGCAAGCTCACCAACTGAATGCCTCTGACATCCATATCGAAACCCAAAAGAATGACGTCCGGATCCGTTACCGGATAGACGGTGTCCTACACCCGATCGCCACGCTGCCATTAGAAAAATATCGCGTCTTAAGGGCCGCCATCGCTAGCGCTGGCAATATCTCAACCGCATCCGAAGAAGCCCAGCAAGGGCACATCGGCCAAAAGGTGACCATGGCTGACGGCACCGTCGTCGACGTCAATGTCCGTCTAGAAACGGTCCCGACAGTAAATGGTATGGATGTAGTGATGCGGCTCTTCAACATGAACCCTGACATGTATACACTTGACCGCCTAGGTCTGACTCCAGATGAACGATTTAAAATAGATGACATAATCTCTAAGCCTAGTGGCTTAGTCATGGTCGTCGGTCCAACCGGTTCCGGTAAGACCACAACATTGTACTCGATTTTAAATACGCTTAATACCGAGGCCCGTAAGATCATAACCATTGAGGACCCGGTCGAATACCAGTTCCCAGGCATAACGCAAATCTCGGTGACGACTAAACCTGGTGTCGAGGAGACTAAGTTCGGCGATAAACTTAGAGCTGTCTTACGACTTGATCCGGATATCGTCATGGTCGGCGAAATACGTGATATGGATACCGCTAAGACAGCTTTACAAGCCGCCTTGACTGGTCACTTAGTCTTAACGACCTTCCACGCCAGCTCAGCTTCAGCCGCTTTAACGCGGTTAGGCGATATCATCGGCGAGAACCCATTGTTCGTCTCCGCCATCCGACTCGTCATGGCTCAACGACTAATCCGCAAATTAGACGACACCCTAAAACAACCATACCAACCGACTGACGTAGAAATGACTGTCATTACTTCCGTCCTTGCAACTCTTCCGGCGTCAACGCCCCGGCCGAACCTAGAGGGGTTGCAGCTTTACAAACCAGGTAGCTCAGAAGCTAATCCATATGGATTCACTGGACAGATCGCTGTGCGCGAGCAATTCACGATGACTGACCAATTACGGTCATTGCTCGAAAAGCCGGAATCGGCATTATCAGCTCAATCTATCGAGGCGGCCGCGGCTGACAGCGGAATGCATACCATGCTGCAGGATGCTGTCCTGAAGGTGGTTGCTGGCGAGACCACTTTGGAAGAAATCTTCCGTGTCGTCGGTTAATATGTTATAATATTATCAATGAGCACCGAAGCGTATCCTATTTATCCAGAATCCGTTTATATTGTCAGAACTGCTGAAATCGTAGATCTAAGAAACAAGAGTCCTGCCGAGTTAAGACGTCAAGAGACTAGACAAAACAGATCCCATATTGCGGATGCCATTTCAACGTTAGATATTGACCCCGACTCAAAACAGCCATTGTGTGTTGCACCTAATTTACGTCAACACTTCTTCGGCCCAGACAAAGAAACGAAACTGGAAAGAAATAAGCGCGAACAAGTCGCAATTGCGATATGCATGATGTGTCCAATACGTGAATCATGCCTAGATACATCAATTGAGGAACAGTACCCGTTTGGGGTCTGGGGCGGTCTTGGCGAATGGGAACGCTCGAAAATATTAAAAAAAAGTAATGCACCAGTGAAATCGCATTCATTTGATGCTTGCAACAGATAGAGGGTTGATGTATACTCATTCGATATGCAAAGTATTATTCAAAAGATTGAAGCCAAATATTTAAAGTCAGCTGTCGTTGACGTTCGTAGTGGTGACACCGTTCGTGTCCACCAAAAGATTCGCGAAGGAAACAAGGAGCGAGTCCAGGTCTTCCAAGGCCTAGTCATCCGCACTGGCAAAAAAGGTGGTCACCTGAATCGAATCACCGTTCGTCGTATTTCTAGCGGTATCGGTGTTGAGAAGAGCTTCTTACTGCACAGCCCATTAGTCGTCCAAGTCGAAGTCACTAAGCGTAGTAAAGTCCGCCGCAATTACTTGACCTACATGCGGGCTCGAACCGGTAAAGCAGCTCGATTAGTCGGACTAGATTTCGATCGTCGCTCCGTCAACACGCTACCCGAAGATGAAGCACCAGTTGTTGAAGCAGAACCAGCGGCTGACGAATCAGCTAAGTAACATATCCAAGTCAACAAATCGTAAACTCTCCGCCCGTCGGAGAGTTTTCTTGTTACACTATTCTTATGATAGTTGTTGGTATTGATGAAGTCGGTCGCGGCTGCTGGGCTGGGCCGTTAGTGGCAGGGGCGGTTATTCTTGGTGAACCGATTGATGGTTTAGCTGACTCAAAGGTACTATCCAAAGCCCAGCGTATCGAGCTAGCCGAGGAGATTAAATCGAAAGCTATCGCCTACGGTTTAGGTTGGGTCGCACCAGCCTTCATCGATATGTACGGTCTGACCACAAGTGTCCAGCGCGCAATGCAGCAAGCTTTAGCCGCACTAAATAGCGAATATGACTCGGTCATCATTGATGGTAATTATAATTACTTGCCGAATGAACCTAAAGCCAGCTTCTTAATTAAAGCCGACGCGACCATTCCAGCCGTTAGTGCCGCTAGCATCCTAGCGAAAGTTGCTCGTGATGATTTCATGGAATTAGCCGCCAAAGGTTTTCCCGGATATGGATTCGAGAAACACGTCGGTTACGGCACCAAGCAGCATTTAGCAGCTCTGCAAGAATTAGGTGTCAGCGAGATTCATCGAAAATCATATAAACCTATCCGAGCTTTACTCGACATCGAAATTGACCAGCACGCCAAGAGTGTCAAAGAAATGGGTAATCATGTCGTCAACTGAAATCGGCCGCAAAGCTGAAATTGCTGCCAGCGCTTATTTAGAGATGCGTGGCTTTACGATACTGGAACGTAACTTCCGACGTCCGCGTTGCGAAATCGATATTATTGCTCAAAAAGGCGATGTCGTGCAGTTCGTTGAAGTAAAGTACCGGCGTAATGACGACCAGGGCAGTGGCTTCGATGCTATAACTTGCGCTAAACTACGCCAGATGGCCCGTGGCGCTCATATCTGGGTCGATGAATCCAAGTGGCACGGAGATTATCTTTTGTCGGCTGTCGAAGTAAGCGGCCCCGACTTCGTCATCATGGGGTTTATCGAAAACGCTTTTTAAGCGACGTCGTTAGTTTCCAACCATTCAAGCATTGCTGATTCATTGCGTTTGCGCCAAGCAATCCGGCTGGCGATCTCTTGTTCCGCTAGGGTGATATCGCGGGTGAGAGCGACAATTGATTTCTTAGGTCCGAAGAAGTCGACAAACTGTACATACTCAGCTGGTCGGCTAAATATGCTGCCACCATAGCGAGCGAAGTAGCTGTAACTCTTGTCACTGGCAAATTCTTTTTCAATCCAGTCCCAGTGCTGAGTCAGCCAAGTCCAGGCTTCACTCCGAGCATATCGGTTGCGGAATAACCAGACATACCAGTGCATCAGATCTTGGCGCCTGATTTTCGTACCGGTCAGCATAGCTAAAAGCTGCTGGTATTTATCAGCTTCTTTTACAGATGTCAGGGCGCCAGCTAGCTCATCGCGGTCTTCGGCATTGTCGGACTTATTGTGCAAAGTCAGTAATTTAGCGAAATCTTTAGCAGTCCCGAAGCGGGCACCGACGTAGTAGACGACCGAGCGTATACTAGCACCTAAGTCTTCAGGCTTGGTAAAATCAGCAAAACGTTTGGCGCCTTCGTCTAATACGCTCTGCAACCTGGCTCCGGCGGCCATGGAGATTATCAGACTACGTAAGTGAAGTTGGCTAGCCGTGTCGTCAGGTTTGTCGTCCCAGCCTAACTCCTCGACTAGTGGAGTCACGAGTTTTCGAACTAATGCGTTC